>Ga0070766_10000910_pt1 | contig 13719 bp, 13 predicted proteins | sample HubBroMetageWFT6_FD_69782 | JGI IMG/M metagenome (GOLD analysis project Ga0070766, IMG submission 69782) | Warmed and freeze-thawed soil microbial communities from the Hubbard Brook experimental Forest, New Hampshire - Hubbard Brook CCASE Soil... | ecosystem: Environmental > Terrestrial > Soil...
GTCAGGAATTTCGGCAACAGCCAGCACCAAGTCGTCTGGAGGGTCATCTTCGTCCAGGTGAACGAAGTATTCCAGCATGGCGAGGGATTGGTGTTCCGAGGCATAACTCAGGCGGGTTCCCGGGCTCGACCAGCGTCCACCGTAGCGGTACGCTCCTTCACCATCAAACGGAGCGCGGGCGTACGCCCGGCGTAATACTCGATAAACTCGTCTCAACTAACTCCGCCGTAGGCAATGCGGCCCAGAATGTTCTCCACCTGACGCGCGCCCACTTCGGTGTCAATTGCCGAAACCGGCGCAACCCCGCCGAGAGCGCGGTTGGGACGCTTGAGCCAGCGCCGGGCACGCTCCTGGCCGCCAAGGTATTCGTGGGCGATAGCGACGAGGCGCGCGAGCCGGTAGAGTCGATCGGACTCGTACCCCGCAAGCTTGCCGCTGCGCCGGCGCCGTTGCAGGCTGCGCGGAGAAAGATCAAGCGCGCTCGCCAGCTCCTTCAGAGTCAGCCCCGAGGCGCGCATGAGCTGCTCCACAACCGCTGGGGGAAAACCATCGCGAATCGCGTCGCGCATATCGCGATCGTTGGCAAGGACGCGGCCCAGCGCCCGTTCGCCTCCCAGTTCAGCCACTACGGCTCGAAACTCATTTACCATATTGTCGCCTATTATAGCGACAAATGGCGCAGCAATCAATATGCTCTGTTTTATCTCTAAGAGCGAAGTGAAGCTTCCGAGACACTTCCACCCGCTCGACGCTGAGATTAAAAAGGGTAGTCATGACCCATGCCCAACTAGTCGAAAAGGCCGTCCATTGGCTACGCCGCTATCGCTGCGGAGTCGTGCTCTCGGAGCAAGCCTGCATCAGCGGCGAGATGCCTGACGCCATTGGATGGAAGCGCGCCTGCCATTCTGTGCTGGTCGAGTGCAAGGTCACGCGCTCCGACTTTCTCGCCGACCGTGGCAAGCCCTTCCGCCTGAAGCCGGAGCAGGGAGTGGGCAGCGAGCGCTTCTACCTGGTCCCCGCTGGACTTGTTCGTGTAGAAGAACTGCCGCCAGGCTGGGGACTGCTGGAAGACCGTCGTGGCGGAATCGAAGTGGCGCATGCCTCCGTTAAGAATCTTCGCAGCGCCACTGGCTTTCGTTGCGAAATGAATCTGCTGCTCGCCAGTTTGCGGCGCGTCGAAATCCGAGTAGAACCGCAAAGCATCACAGACTTCCTCAAGTGGAAGAACCGCATGGCGGAATATAACCGCGGGACCCTGCCCGAAGGTCTGGCTCCCGCTGAAGAAGAACTGAACGTGTTTCTAGAGCCCGACCTGACGTTGTAGCTCTACGGCACTCAAAGACTGCAGGCTACACGCTAGGAGCTAGCAGCTAGAAGCTGTTTCCTGTCGTCGTATGAATCGCCAGCGTGCCGGAGTGCGGAGCCTCATCCTCGTCTCCGAAGATCCAGATGTTACCCGGCGACGGTACGACGCCAGCAAAAAGAAGATCGGAGAGAAAACCATCCCTGGTCGGATCCGGGCCGGGTTGGACCGTCCAGGAAGTGCCGTCCCAGTGCAGAAGCAGAGTCATTTGGTGTCCTGACCCGCTGGACGCGAAGTAAGAACCGAAGGCCCAGATATCATCTGCCGAATTCGCCGTCAATCCGAAAAGACGGTTCGACTGATAGATGCTGTTCGGTCCAACATTCGGGCTCGGCACCACCGACCAACTCGTGCCGTCGAAGTGCTCGATTAGCGTAAGCGTAGCCGCTTCCTCAGGAGGAGCGACGGGAGTGGAGAACCCGACTGCCCAGACATTGTTCGGAGCCAGGGCCAGAACGCCATTCAATTGGTTTGCGCCCGAGCCCACGCTTGGAGTCGCTGATTTCTTCCAGCTTGTTCCGTCCCAGTGCAAAGCGAGGGTTTGGCTGTCGTCGTTTTCTGGACCATTGAAGCCTACGGCCCACGCATCATTCGTCGCGTCCGCCGATGCACCAAACAAAAAGGCATCATTCGAGATCGACTCTGTTGCCGTCCAGGCCGTGCCGTCCCAGTGCTCGAACAAAAAGAGGAGTTGCTGCTCGTCATCGGCCAACAGGCTGCCAATTGCCCAAATGTCATTAGCCGAGGTGGAGGCCATGGCGAAGAGGCTGGGTACGTCGCCTTTGGCAAACTTGGGGCCCGGAAACACACTCCACGCCGTGCCGTTCCACTGTTCGATCACCTGTCCAGGATTGGCTTCGCCAATGTTCACAGTTCCCACCGCCCAGGCCAGGGTTGGAGAGACATCCACGACGCCTTCGAGATTGGCGGTGTTATCGCCCTCGATCATGGGCGCGGGGTAAGCGGTCCACTTCGTGCCGTCGAAATGAATCGTCGACTGTCCCACTGCCCAAATGTCATTCGGAGAGGACGCCGAGGCCGCCAGAAGTCCATTGTTGAAGTGTTCATTCGGCGTGGCGACTGTATGAAAGATTGATTGCCCTTGTGCCCGGGCACTGATCAGTAGGGCGGCGAATGCGAGAAGCAGGACTGCGTCGGATCTGAATCTCACAATTCCTCCTGATACTGACAGGCTGAGGGTGCCGCGTGAACTGGATTCGTTATCCCCGTTGACCGAGCGTCGAGAGTATCTTTCAGGCTGAAATCTCTTGTCACCTGAATGTCAGAGAATTGTAAAATTTGCGTGAATCCTAGAGTCTAAAGACCATCAGCCGAAGAGTGCGCAAGTGTCGGCGTACACGGCGGGATCGGGCTATTTTGTTACAACTCCCGCCGGCCTTCCATCGCTTTGAGCATAGTAATCTCGTCCGTATATTCAATGTCGCTGCCAACCGGAATGCCCATTGCGATGCGGGTTACTTTCACCCCCACGCGCTTCAGCTGCTGCGAGAGATAAGCGGCTGTAGCTTCCCCTTCGATAGTGGGATTGGTGGCGACGATCACTTCGTCCACATTGCCAGCGTCGACGCGCGCGATCAGGTTTGCGATCCGCAACTGCTCCGGTCCCACGCCGTGCAGCGGAGAAAGCGATCCGTGAAGCACGTGGTAAACGCCATTGAAGTGCTTGGTCTTTTCGATGGCGGCAATATTAGTCGGCTCCTCGACGACGCAGACCAGGCGCTGGTTGCGGGTCGCGCTGGTGCAGTAGACGCAAGGGTCCACGTCCGTGATGTTATTGCAGACGGAACACAGCCGCAGGCTGGCTTTAACGTCACGCACGGCGGCGGCCAGCGCCTCGGCGTCTTCGTCACTCGCGCGCAGAATGTAAAAGGCCAGCCGTTGCGCGCTCTTCGAGCCCACGCCCGGGAGCTTTTTCAACTCGTCAATCAGCCGCGACATCGGCTCGGCAAATTTAGACATAAAAGATTGAGTGATCTCGTGAACGGGTCATCGGGTGATTTCCAAACCGCAAGTGATGGTTTGACCGTCCTGAAGGATGCGGCGCAGCCCGATCACCCAAGCCTCAATCACCCGATTCTTCACAGTCCGCCGATGCCCATCCCGCCCAGCATTCCGCCGACCGTCGACTGCATCGCTCCATCGATTTGGCGCGCGGCTTCATTCACCGCTGCCAGCACTAAATCCTGCAGCATCTCCACGTCACCCGACTTTACGGCTTCAGGATCGATGCGCAGGCTGAGCAGTTGTTTGCGCCCATCCATCTTCGCCGTGACCGTGCCGCCCCCGGACGACGCCTCGACTACGGTCTCCTGCATTTTCTTCTGAAGGGTCTCGTATTGCGACCTGGCCTTCGACATCAGTTCCTGCAAATTAAATCCGCCCATAGAACCTCGGCTTCCAGCTCCCGGCGTTCAACTACCGGAGCGAACTCCGGAAGCCGAAGGCCGGGAGCCGAGTTATTATCGCTTCTCCTTATAATCGATCACCGTGCGAATCTCCGCTCCGAATTTCTCCTGCAGCCGGCGAACCACGGCATCCTGCTCGGCGCGGCTGCGCCCTCCAGTTGCGGACTTCGGCCCGGCGGACTTGCCATTGCCCTTCGCGTCGGTCGCCGCAGTTGCCCCGGGGATAACCCTAAGCTTTACTGCCCGTCCCAGAATGCCGCTGGCAGAGGCAATCGCGAGCCGTCTCGCATCTGCGCCAAGCGACATATCGACCACAGTCTGCGACTCCGATACCTTGATCACCACTTCGTTCCCCTCGACAGACCATTCTCCCGCTTCGAGCATCGAGACCAAGATGCGCTGATTGCCATCAGTGAGAGCCTGAAGCACAGCACTTTGCACTTTCTCGATGGGCCCGGCTGCAACGTCGACCTCCGGTGGTGATGCCAGTTGCGGACCTTGCGGCGCGGGCTGCATCTCCGGTTCGGGCTGCGGTGGTTGGGTAATGATTTGGAGCTCGGGCCCAGTCTGGTTGAGATGTGCGGGAGCAGCTGCACCCATGACCACTCGCGGCGGTGCGCTGCTTGCGGCGATATACTGCGAGCTGGCGGCAGCGGGGTCGGAAGCGGATTCCTGCCGGGGAGTGCCCTTGCGCGCGGAATCGGCGGCAAACGGCGACACGGGATTAGGCCGCGGAGATGCGCCACCGGCCACCGAAGCTGGAGTTGAGGAAGAAGCTACGATCGACGGCCGCGCCGCAGGCCTGGAAGCGCTCGCTCCGCCGGAAATGCTCGGAGAAGAGGCCACGTCGCTGAGCAATTGCTCGATGGGCAGCAATCGCTGCGCGTGGGCCATCTTCAGCAGGCCAAGTTCCAGGTGAAAGCGCTGCTCCTGCTTGTATGCCAATTCGCTGTGGGTGCGCAGCATGATCTGCAGGTGACGAGTGAGATCTTCTTCGCCGAAGAGTGCTGCAACCCGCTCCACGCGCTCGCGTTCTTCACTTGAGATCTGCAGCAGGGAAGAGTCTTTTCCAGCAACCTTGGCGACCGTAGCATTGCGCAGAAAGCGTACCAGCTGGCGCGCAAAGTGCGTGGGGCTGTGGCCTTCGCTGATGAGGTGATCGACCTGCCGCAGAACCTCGTCGCTGGCGCCGCGGGCGACGGCCTGCATCACTTCTTCAAGTATATGTGCGGGCGCGGCTCCAACCAGACTGCGCACAGAATCGGCTGTGAGCTTTCCACTCGAGGAGGCAATCGCTTGATCGAGAATCGACAGCGCATCGCGCATGGAACCGTCGCCGGCCTCGGCCAGGAGGGCGAGAGCATCGTCATCGGCTTCGATTTTTTCGTGGCCGGTCAGGTCGCGCAACTGGCCGACGATATCGTCGAATTTCACGGCGCGAAAACTGAAGTGCTGGCAGCGCGAGCGAATGGTCTGCGGAATATCTTCAGGCTGCGTGGTGGCCAGCATGAAGACGATGTGGTCAGGGGGCTCTTCCAGCGTCTTGAGCAGGGCGTTGAAGGCGGCATCGGTAATTTGATGAGCTTCGTCGAGAATGTAAATCTTGAAGCGGTCGCGCGCCGGGCGGTAGCGCGCAGCTTCGCGCAGCTCGCGGATTTCGTCGATGCCGCGATTTGTAGCAGCATCGATCTCGATCACATCAACAGCATTGCCGGCTCGAATCTCAGTGCAGGATTCGCAGATGCCGCAGGGCTCTGCGACTGGTTTATCGGATGACCGGCAATTCAAGGCTGCGGCCAAAATACGCGCCACCGTGGTTTTTCCAATGCCGCGATGGCCGCTGAAAATGTAGCCGTGGGCTGTGCGCCCCTGTTCGAGAGCGTTTTGCAGGGTGCGGGTGACGTGCTCTTGTCCGATCACCTCGGAGAACTTTTGCGGCCGGTATTTGCGCGCCAGGACGGTGTAGCTCATGAGCGGAAAAGACGATTATACGTGACGGCGCGGCGGATGGGCGGCAGCCGTTGCTTGCCAAAGCCGTTCAGCAGGAGATAGGCTGGTGCGTCAACAAACGAATCACGGGCGAGCTCCGCGAAACGGTGCAAAGGATCTTAAATGGAATTCGGTTTAACCTACACGATGCTTGGTATTGGGTGGCCCACGGATAGGAGCGGCAGCGCCTGAATGCGAACTGTGCCGTGTTCTCCGTAAATGCGAATGCTGCCTCGCGTCATCTTTCTACTGTGTCTGCTGGTGAGCGCCAGCGGCTTCGTCTCTCCGCCGGTGGCGCTGGCGTTGGGACTGGCGTTCGGCCTCGCACTGCCGCATCCCTACGGCGGTGAAGCGAAGAAGGTCTCGAAGTATCTGCTGCAAGCTTCGGTGGTCGGACTCGGATTCGGAATGAACCTGCACCAGGTTGTGCAGGCGGGTCGCAGCGGTTTTGTCTATACCACGCTGGGCATCAGCTTCGCTCTGCTCGCCGGCATGGGACTGGGTGTCCTGCTGGGAGTACAGAGAGTGCCGGCCTTCCTGATTTCCACGGGGACGGCGATTTGCGGCGGCAGCGCCATTGCAGCCGTCGGGCCCATCACGAACGCAACCGATGATGAGATGGCCGTATCGCTCGGAACAGTATTCGTGCTGAACTCGGTTGCATTGTTGATCTTTCCCGCAATTGGGGCAACGCTCAGGCTCTCGCAATCGCAGTTTGGATTGTGGGCGGCGCTGGCGATTCATGACACTAGTTCGGTGGTAGGCGCGGCCGCCAAATACGGAGCCGAAGCGCTGGCCATCGCGACCACAGTAAAACTGGCGCGCGCATTGTGGATTGTCCCGCTCTCGTTGGGGACAGCGATCGTGCGCGGCGCGAAGGCCAAGATTCAATGGCCATGGTTCATAGGGTTATTCTGCCTGGCGGCGGTTTGCAACACTTATTTGCCGGCCGGGACTCACGCATATTCTCTCGCGGTGAAAGTCGCGAAGATTGGACTGACCGCAACTTTGTTCTTGATCGGCAGCGGCATTTCCGTGGCGACTCTCAAGCAGGTGGGGCATCGGCCGCTGTTGCAGGGAATTATATTGTGGCTCTTGGTCTCAATAGGATCGCTGTGGCTGATTCACATCGGATGGATCGCATTGTGAAGAAGGGAAGCAAAGACTCGCGAAAGAGGAGACAGAACGAGCCTACGGATGAGCCGTCGAAAATGCGGATGCGCATCGAGGCCGCGATCCGGCGTATCCCGCCGGGTAAGGTTTCCACGTATGGAGCGGTTGCGCGCGCGGCGGGATTTCCGGGCGCGGCGCGGTTTGTAGCGCAGGTGCTGCACCGCGGCTTCGGATTGCCCTGGCAGCGCGTGTTAGGGGCCGGCGGAGAGATCAAGCTGCGCGGCGATTCGGCGATCGAGCAGCGACTACGCCTGGAAGCCGAGGGCGTGCACTTTCGCGGGCGGAAGGTGGAAATGAAGACGTTCGAGTACAGGTTCACAACAGGCAGAAAAAAGCGAAAGCCGGAATTTTGAGCCAGCTTTGTGGCCGGGCCGACGATTGGTGCTAAAATCCGTGGCCGTGAAAACACGTGTTCACGGGCCACGGCGCAAGTTCTCCACAGTCGGGGCGTTGTTGACGATCGCCATCGGTGGCGTGATCTGCTATGCAGCCTGGCATGTTGTCCTGCGGAGCGAGCTCACCAGCGACCAGGGTTCGGCGAATTCATCTACGGGTGGCGTTTCGCATCCGCCAGCCACAGCTGAGAAATCTCCTTGCGGATCTTATGCGGTCGTGTGGACCGATCAAGACGGCCGGAAACGGCCGGTCGCCGAGCTGAAAGAGATCGAGACGCAGCATATCCTCTGGATTTCGAGCAAAGGACAACAGGGCGAGAAGGCTGATTTCAGCGCCGCAGATCTCCACTGCGTCGATTTGCGCGGCAGAAGTTTGGAATATGCCGATCTCACCGGCGCAAACCTGGCTCGGGTCGACCTGACCGGCGCGGATCTGAGAGCAGCAGAAGGCGCCACGGATCAGAGTTGCGGCCTTGATCAGAAATGCGCCACTGATCTGACCGAAGCGAAACTGAATGGCGCAAAGCTGCAGGGAGCCGACCTCACAGGGGCAAGGTTGGTTGGGGCCGACTTCACCGCGGCGTTCTTTGATAAAGACAGCGACTTGTCCCGCACCGATTTGAAGCAAGCTATCTTTCAGCCGAAAGAACCTCCGATAACGGAGAATGCCTACACAGCGTACAACTTGAGGTTGCTTACTTATCATGACGACCCGAAGCAGCTTACGTTGCTACGGAAGGGTTTTGAGAAGGACGGTCGCGACAATCAGGAACGGCAGATCGTTTATGCGCTGCAGTACACCAACGCGTCAAAGAAATGGGAGCAGTGCCTATCCGGGCGGGATGATGCGCAACCTCCAAGTCAACTTCACTTCGGCGTCCTCGTCTCAGATTGCGTGGGCGCCTCGCTGGATAAGCTGGTTTTCGATTTGCCATTCCAGTATGGAATGAACCCCAGCCGGCCTCTATACGTTATCGGGGCTCTCTGGCTTTTCTGCAGCATTCTGTACGTCGTTATTATCAAGACGGGCAGAAGATCTGCAATTTTTCTGGTTTGTCAGCGCTATTACCGCGATGGCAGAACGATCGTCCGCCGGGCCAGAATCGTGCCGCGCCCGGTGAATGCCGCAGGTGTCCTAGAAAGGCTCGCGCAAATCGTTTGGCGGGAGATCGGAATCTGGCGCGTGGCGCTCTTCTTCAGCCTGGAGAGCGCTTTGAATATAGGGTTTCAGGAATTGCAACTGGGACGATGGCTGAGGCTCCTAACCACGCGCGAATATGATTTGAAAGGGACCGGCTGGGCGCGCAGCCTGTCGGGAGCTCAATCGCTGCTGAGCCTGCTTATGCTCGCGTTATCGATCTGGGGTTTGTTCGGCCAGCCGTTCGCCAGTTGAGGCTGCCGACATTTCTAGCGTGGCTTGAACTGCTCGTCGATCTCCACCTGATATCCGGTGACCATCTTGTTGGTTTCGTTGGCCATGCCGACGATCGCCATTAGCTCATGGAACATGGCGTCGGTCATGCCTTTCTTCTGGGCTGAGACGGTGTGCGAGGCGATGCAGTAGTTGCATTGGTTGGTCACGCTCACCGCGACATAGATCATTTCTTTGGTCAGCGGATCGAGCGCGCCGGGCGCCATGATCTGCTTGATGTCTTCCCAGGTGCGCTTGAGGGTCGCGGGATCGTGCGCGATTGCCTTCCAGAAATTGTTGATCCAACCGGTCTTGCGCGTAGCCATGATGTCGTCATAAACGGCGCGCACTTCCGGGCTGGCGTCTTCGTATTCGATGAATCCGAGGGTTGCCATGAGATCTCCATTCACGAATCACCACGGAGACACGGAGTCACGGAAAAGGACAAGGTCAAGAAAGGAGTCTTCTCCGTGTCTCTGTGACTCCGTGGTGAAAAAGCATTTGAGCGGTTACTTCGGCAATTCCCCGTCCAACAGTTTCTCCAGCGCGGCTGCCGGGCAGCGTACTCCCACATAGAACTGACCGAAGAGGGCATAGACTGCGCTGACGTGGTCGAAGCGCATTTCGTAGATCAACTTCTTGAAGACGAGCGGATTGTCGGCGAACAGGTCTACGCCCCACTCCCAATCGTCAAAACCGATCGAGCCGGTGATAATCTGCTTCACTTCTCCGGCGTAACGGCGGCCTACAAGCCCGTGATCGTTCATCTGGCGGGCGCGCTCTTCGAGGGGCAGCGTGTACCAGTTCTTGTCCTCGCCTCGCCGCCGGTCCATGGGATAAAAGCAGATGTAACGATTGGGCGGGATCTCGGGAAACAGCCGCGGATGCATCGCTTCCCGGTGCCGATTGAGCTTGCATTCGATCTCCGCCTTCCATTGATCGGAGTGCGGTTGAATGCCCTGGTCGGTGAGCTCTTTGTAAATCTTCAGCGTGGAATCATAAAGCCCGAGTTCGATGATGGAAAGATACGAAGATGTTGGTTCGAGGTAATCGCTCAGCCGGAGGCCGGCCAGCTTGAGTTCCGCCTGATTGAGATCGGCGAACGAGTTGCGGAAATGAACCAGCATCAGATCGCCTTTGTGGCCGATCAAGGAAAAAAGCGCGGATTGCCCGGCGGAATTCTTTTCCATTTCACCGAGCTGCGATGCCGCTTCATCAGCGATCTCCGACCGTTTGGCTTCGGGCAGCGCACGCCAGGCCGTCCGGCGGAAGCGCATCATCTGGTGCAGGACGCTGTAGCCCTCGGTGGTCAAAGGCACTTCGGGAACGTCTGCTGAAGCCGCGAGCGGGCGAGCGGGCGGAGTTGAGCTCGCGGTCATTGTCATTGGATTCTCGGGACGTGTGCTCATCGTATTCGAGTTTCCATTGTACGCAAGAGGGGCGGAGGGAGCGAGTTTACGGTTTGTTTACGTTCCTCAAGTTCCACACTTCGGGGGGTGGCCCATCTGTCAGACGCCATCCCCGACTAAGGATGCCCCAGTTTTGCTGGTTTTTGCAAAACTGGGCACCACCGGCCTCGACGCTATCTATCCGCCGCTACAAGGGACTTCCGGGGACTTCAAAGTCAAAAGTGACGGACAGAGTGTCCGTCGCACACGAGTTAGTCAATCCCCAGCTCTTTCGCCAGGACTTTCCACTTCCCGTCCACCAACGCCTTCGTCTTAGCATCCATGACAATCTCGTCGGGCCAGGGACGGGCGAAGCCCTCGGTGGGCCACTTGCGGGTGGCGTCGATACCCATCTTCGATCCATAGTTGGCGAGGCGGCTGGCGTGGTCGAGCGAGTCGATGGGGCCCAGGGTGAATTGGATGTCGCGCTCGGGATCGATGTGGTTTAGGACTTTGAGGGTGACGTCGGGGATGTTCTGCACGTCTACGTCTTCATCGACCACGATGATGACTTTCGTGAACATGGCTTGTCCCAGGGACCAGATGGCGTTCATTACCTTGCGAGCCTGGCCGGGATATGACTTGCGGATGGAGACGATCATTAAATTGTGGAAGACGCCTTCGATGGGTAGATTGATATCGATCAATTCAGGGATGGTGAGACGCATCAGCGGGAGGAAGACGCGCTCGACGGCTTTGCCCATGTAGGCGTCTTCCATGGGAGGTTTGCCGACGATCGTCGTGGCGTAGATGGGATCTTTGCGATGGGTGATGCATTGCACGTGGAAGACAGGATAGAGATCTTCGAGCGAGTAGAAGCCGGTGTGGTCGCCGAAAGGTCCTTCGGTGTGGAGCTCGTCGAGATTGACGTAGCCTTCGAGGACGATTTCGCTGGTGGCGGGGACTTCGAGGTCGACGGTTTCGCATTTGACTAATTCGACAGGGGCAGCCCGGAGGAAGCCGGCAATTAAGTATTCTTCGACGTCCGGGGGAGCGGGGACTATCGCGGAGAATGTCACGGCGGGGTCGGTGCCGATGGCGACTGCGACTTCGAGTTTGCCTTTCGGGTTTTTTTCAGAGAGGACCTGGCCACCGGAGGTGCGGGCCATTAGATCCACTGCTGTGGAGTTCCCGCTTCGAAGGTCAAAATTCCCATCCAAGCCAAAAGACGGCTTCGGTGGGGCAGCCTCTTTCGTGGTGGCGCCGGAGGCGTTGCGCAAGGCCTGACGAAAATGCTCGGCCGCGACCTTCTGCCTCTGCCAGTGCGCGCCGGTCGTGTGGGCATCGAAGACTTGTAGGCGATACATGCCCAGGTTTCGCTTGCCTGTTCTTGGATCGCGGGTGGTTACGCAGGGGAGGGTGATGAAACGTCCAGCGTCCTGCGGCCAGCATTGCAGAATGGGGAAATCGAGCAGGGAAAAGTTGTCGCGTTTGATCACTTCTTTGCAGGGACCGGTCGGAACGATCTTCGGGAAGAACTTGCCGGCTTCGGTGAGCAGCGGGAGCATTTTGAGCTTGTCGAGGAAACCCTGCGGGGACTTAAGGTCCATGAAGACGCGGATACGGTCGGCGAATTCGTCGAACGAATTTACGCCGAGGGCGAGCTTCATACGGGCCTCGGAGCCGAACTGGTTGATGAGAACTTGAGAGCCGGGATGATTCCTGATGTTCTGAAAGAGCAGGGCGGGGCCACCGGATTTCGACTTGCTGACTCGGTCGGTGATTTCGGCGATTTCTAAGATGGGATCGACTTCGGTTTGAATACGCTTGAGTTCACCGGCGCGGTCGAGGGCGGCGATCCATTGGCGGAGGTCGTCGAAAGGCAAAGGGGATCTCCTGGGAACTGATGATTATAAACAGTGGCCAGTGGTCGGTGGTCAGAAGCCAGTGAAACCGCGGTCCTCGCTTCGCGAGGGATGACAATCCAGACGCGAAAGCTCCTATAGTTTGCTGCGCAGCATGGTGATCACGTCGTCGGAGGTTACCACTCCGACAAGTTTATTGTGGTCGTCGATGACCGGGAGGGTGACCAGATTGTATTTGTCGAAGAGTTCAGCGACTTCATTGTCGCTGGCGGCTTCGTGAGTGGAAACGAGGGGCTCCTGAGTCAAGGAAAGAAGCGGAGTGCCGGGCTCGGCGAGGACAAGCTTCACGAGCGGAACAGCGCCGGCGAGCGTGCCGTGGGAATCGACCAGATAGATGGTGCTGACGGATTCGATGCCGCCCTCAAACTCGCGCATGACGCCGACGGCATTCTCTACGGTAGCGGTGACAGGGAGGGCGAGGAACTCCGTGGTCATGCGCCCGGCGGCGGTCTCTTCCCGGTGCTCGAGAAGTTCGACGACCTCCTGGCTGGCTTCGGGCTTCATCTCGACGAGGATTTGTTCAGTCTGATCCTGCGGGAGATCGGCGAGCAGGTCGGCGGCGGCGTCGGGGTCCATCTCCTCAACGATTTCGGCGGCGCGCTCGGAATCGAGAGATTCGACGATCGACTTCTGGATATTGGGTTCGACTTCCTCGAGGGTCTCGGCGGCGACATCTTCGTCAAGGGTGCGGAAGACGGCTTCGCGCTCATCGGGGGCGAGGTCTTCGACGATGTCGGCGATGTCGGCGGGGTGGAGCTTGGCTAAGCCGTCGTGAGAAATCTTGAGCTTAATGCGGCGTGCGGGATCGGTTTCGATCAGGTCGACGAAACTCCAGGGGATGGTGCGAGGAGGAATCCTCTGAAGCAGGACGTGGAGTGCGGCACGGGGCGCAAGGCCGCGCAGGAGACGGCGGACGGCGCCACGAACTCCGATATCGACGGATTGAATGCGCAATACGGCGTGGGAGCGGCCGGCCTCGACCGTGGCGTCGATTCGGAGTTCGACGTCATTGACGCGAACCACCTTGCGTCCATGAACGTCGATGACCTGCTGATCGAGAAGATCACGTTCGAGCAGGAACAAGCCTTCGGAACCGTTGGCGGCGGGCCAATCTGCCGGATTGGTCGAGGTATGAACGTTGTCGTCGATGGTGGATACGGCCGAGTAGGAGAGCACGCGGTTGCCGGATTTGGTCTTAACAATAAATGAGGCCACGCGGTCGCGGTCTTCCTGAGGGGCAAGGGTGACTTCGCGCACACGTCCAGTCGCCGCGCCGGACGGGTCATAGACGGTGGCGCCGAGCAGTTCGGAGAGAGGCAGCGTAGTCATCCCGGGCTAGAGAATAGCCGAAGTTGGCGGGAGAGAGAAATGATTTGTGAGGGTGAGGAGAAAAAATCCTCCGATTGCCGTCAGCGGCTAAAGCCGCGCCCTTTCAAAAACGAAGTCGGGTAGCTTCATTTGAGTCCGCGCTAGTGGTAAGCTTCTTGGGCCATGAAAAATCTTACGCGTCGCCGATTTGGCAAGACCCTGGCCGGGGCCGCTGCGGTTACCTTTGCCAGCGCCTCTCTGCCGCGGATCGCATTCGCGGACCTGGCTAAGGCTGGTTTGCTGCAATTCCCCCCCAACTTTCTCTGGGGCTGTGCCACTGC
>Ga0070766_10000911_pt1 | contig 13715 bp, 9 predicted proteins | sample HubBroMetageWFT6_FD_69782 | JGI IMG/M metagenome (GOLD analysis project Ga0070766, IMG submission 69782) | Warmed and freeze-thawed soil microbial communities from the Hubbard Brook experimental Forest, New Hampshire - Hubbard Brook CCASE Soil... | ecosystem: Environmental > Terrestrial > Soil >...
CTGACGGTCTCGGGCCTGCTGACCAACGAGGCAACGGGAACCCTCAGTGTGAACGGCCCTTCCGACGTTCTTAAGGCATCGGCAGGCCTGGTCAACCAGGGTTTGGTTACCGTAAAGAACGGATCGACGATTGACCCGCCCTTCGTGAATAACCTTGGAACCATCAACATCGACGGCACGTCGACGTTCGTGGTGGGCACGGGCACTGCGACAGGTCCGGGCTTTATTCAACTGTCCAACGGAACGTTTGGGGAGATGATCAACTCCGCAACCGCTTTCGGTCAGCTCAACGTTGCCGGGTCGGCTTCGCTGAATGGCACGCTCGATATCCTGCTCAAGTCTGGGTACAATCCGGCGGTCGGTACGTCCTTCACGTTCCTCCTGCTCAACCCGGGACAGCTTTCGGGCACCTACGCCACCATCCTGAACGACATCTTCAACGGCGGTACGGAGAAGTGGATAGTTAACTACAACGACGCCGGTGGATTTGTGTCACTGACGGCGGCAATGAATGTCTCTACAACCCCGGAGCCGGGTACCTTCCTGCTGCTCGGTAGCGGACTGCTGAGCATAGCGTACGGCGTTCGCCGTCGCTGGCTGAAGTAGATCAACTTTGTCTGAGATGCGGCCTGATTGGATGCAGTCAGGCCGTTTTTCTGTCCGTGGCGAATGAATTCAATGCGACAATTGGTCGCCAACCATTTACGATCATTGCGGCCAGCAAGACGGGGTCGCCGGGAGAACCAGTATGAAGCAACGTTGGATAGCACTGTCTTTGTTGATGTTCATCGCCGTCATCGTGATGGCGGGGTGCGCGGCCCCACCCACCGCGGTCACCTTCACGACGCCGTATCAGGCCGTTCTTCTCAGCAATAATTCTGTCTATTACGGAAAGCTCGCGGGCTTCGGCACGCCCAATCCGGTGTTGACCGAGGTGTTTTACATCGTCAGCCAAACCAATCCTGAGACCAAGCAGGTCTCCAATATGCTGGTGAAGCGCGGCAAGGAACTGCATGGGCCCGACCGCATGTATCTGAACGCCAGTAGCATTGTTTTCGTGGAGCCGGTCGGGGCTGATTCGAAAGTCGCACAACTGATTAACGAAGCCAGCAACCAAAAGTAAGCCGGGTCGAGCTACTTTATCGTCGCAATTCCAGCGTCCTGAAAGAGCACAGGCTGCGCCTATGGAGCGCAGCCTGTCGCACGTTAGCGATCGACACCCTGCGGGCGCGAACTAGCGGCCGCGGCGAACGGCCCTCTTTCCCGCTTTCTTCGCGGGGCGCCTGGTCTTCTTGGCGGCGGCTTTCGGTTTCGGCTTGGCGACCTTGCTGGCCGTCTTCCTGGCTGGAGCACGTTTCTTTGCCGCAGTTTTCTTCTTCGCGGCCTTTGCCGGCGCTTTGGGCTTCGCCTTTGGTTTTGCGGCTGGCTTGGCTTTAGGTTTTGCCTTGGCTTGTGCAGGCGCCTTAGGCATGGTCGCTGACTTGGCCTTCGCTGCAGTCTTTGCTGGAGCCTTCTTCGCGGCCTTCGCAGGCGCTGTCTTCTGAGGGCTGGCCTTCTTTGCAGCCGCCTTGGCGGGCGCTGCGGGTGCATCGTCGGGAACGCCGACCGGAACGCTGGTTACGGCAGAGGGCCCGTCGGCAAACAACAGGCGCTGAACATTGCGCATGGAGTTGACGTCATAGTCGTTCACCCACCATTTAGGATCGCCGCCGCAGGCCGTGAGCATCAGCGGTTTCACCGAGGTGGCCTTGCTGACAGCGGCGCGGAAATAGTAGTGGTCAATCAACCGTATGGCCTCGGTAGCGAAGAGTCTGGCCACAGCCGGGTCGCGGAATGCGAGCAGGTTGTCGCCGTTCTGGGTTTCGCCTCCGTCGGCCAGATTGGAAGAGCCAGTGAAGACGACCGGATTGGCGTCGTTGAAATCGATGACGATGAACTTGTCGTGGATCACCTGTCCGGCACCGCCGGTAAATTCCTTGTCGAAGGGCGGCGGCACCTGCTTGATCAGCGCCGAGAAAGGTACCAGCACCCCGGGCTGTCCGGGCTTGTAAAGGGTGAAGCCTGCATCCGCCTGCGTCATGCCGTACGAGAAGACCTTGCTGCTGCTATGCGCTTTCTGCAGGATTTGCAGGACCGAGCCGCTGCCACCCAATTCCATCACAGCGAACATGATTGACGACTTGGCGTTCTGCAGGGCCTGGGCAACCGTTGCCATTGACACGGGAGGCGTGGGATGAGGCGCGAAGCTGACGTCGAAGTTTGGTACGCCACCGCCCAGGTTGGGGAACGAGAACCACTGCGATGCAAGCGGGGTTTTTACGTATCCACTCATGTCATTGAAGACCGACGCGAACACCTGCTCGTACTGATCGGCAACCTTGGGATCGCTAAACAACATCACGTTGTTGGCCTGCACATACAGACCGCGGATCGAGAAGTTCGCTGACCCTGTGAGTACCTTCGTCGCTTTGCCGTTCTTCTTCTGGATGATGATCTTGTCGTGGGCGAAACGCTTGAAGTGTCCCTGCTTGACGTTGGCAGTACCGGCCGACTTGAGCAGACGCTCGTGTACCTGCACTTCCAGCGCGGTGCCGAGGTGCAGCGGGGCGTTGTCGAGAAAAATGCGCAGACGTGATCCCAGGGTCTCGCACAGCTTGAGGATGTCGGGCTCGTCGAAGTCGTAGGCGAACATATCGACCGTGATCGACTTGTCATTCACACACTCGTTAAGCAGGGTGAAAACCATTTTGCGGGCATGCCAGCCGAGCCACTCATATTGCTTTTGATACGAGGTGGTGTCGAAGTCCAGGGTCTTTGGCTGCTGCCGGATGTCCTTGTTCTGGAACAGGGTGGCGTAGGCCTGAGAGCTGACGTATCCGCGAGTCAGTCCCACTTCAAAGTTGCCCATCTGCGGCTGGACAAGCTGCACTGTGACTTCTGCCGATGGGCCATCGACCAGTGCGGTGCCCTGGCAATAGCGGGCTGTCACCTTGTACTTGAAGTTCCCGGGCATAACATCCGGCGGAAAATGAACCCAATGAAATTTCTGGAAGGGGGCCTCTTGGGACGAGGTCCAAGGCTGCTGCTGGGGGGCCGTACCAGACGTTACGGGCTGGCTGTAGTTCAGCCGATTCTGCAAGTAATAAGGCTGTCCGGTGGGAGGCGTGCACTGAATGGCGAATCCGGCCAGATCGTTTTGCTTGAGCACGGCGTCGTCGAGACTATAGGCGAGTAGTACATCGCCATCGCCTGCATAGGCGGCAACAGTCAGTCCATTATTCGAAACTCGGTCGCTGGGAGCGGAAGACATGGCAACCTCCGGAGTGGCCGCCGTGGGCGAAGACGAAGCCACGATGTTGAGCTGAATCAATTGGCCGGGCCGAGAGGGGATGAGTCCCCAATTTCCGCGTCCAACACGGATTCTGCGCCAGGTCAGGTTCGTGAATGACCGCGACCACTACTTCCATTACAAAAGCGGGAACGATTGTACACCCGTTTTTGACTGGTCGATTAGCCTTGGAACATTTGCGGTCGCCGTGAAGTGGAATCGTGCCATACCACGTAAGTCGCGAGATCCTTCTGGGCGAACAGGCCGAGAAGGGTAGTTTGCGCACTTAAAGGTGGTGGAAAGCCCTTATTCGCTTGACGAGCATATAAAACTGCACCAAACTATCGCTGCTAGTGAAGTCCCTCTCCCTCACGACTCCCGGTTTCCCTGATTCGCTATTTGGTCGGGTTCTCGGGCTGTAAGAGCACCATCGGATTTACGAATTGCTGCTTGTGGCAGGGCTACGCCGATTGGTGGAGGCGACGATAGGGAATCGTCCGGGTAAGCCTTGCGGCGAACAGAATAGTACGTTTCGGCACTCGGCAGCTCAATCGAACTCTCAAGCTCAGGAGGCTACAAGCTCTATGAAAAGAAACATCGGAATGTGGTTGGTGCTGTCTCTTCTCATGATCAGCGCAGCAACTGTTTTTGCACAGGATTACTCGATGGCACCGCCGAAGGTACTGGTGGTGCAGCGGGAATACATCAAGCCCGGCATGGCCGGCAATGCTCACATGAAGACCGAAAGCGCATTCGTGCAGGCGATGTCGGCCGCCAAGTGGCCGACCCGCTACCTGGGGATGGATTCCATGTCGGGCCCGTCGCGCGCGCTGTTCCTGGTCGGTTACGACTCATTCGCGGCTTGGGAGAAGGACAACCTGGCGACGCAGAAGAACGCCACGCTGTCGGCCGCCTTGGACCGCGCATTAGCGGCGGACGGGCAACTGCTCACCAGTTATGACGCAGGTGTGCTGGCCTATCGCGAGGACCTCAGCCTGCGTCCTAACACCACCAACATTGCCCAGTCGCGCTATTTCGACATCATGCGCTTTAAGATCCGCCAGGGGCATGACAAGGAGTGGGAGGAATTGGTGAAGATGTACATGGACGGCTATGGCAAAGCCACTCAGGTTCAGCATTGGGCGACGTACCAGTCCGTGTACGGCGCCGACAACGGCGGCGTGTACATCGTCTTCAATGCAATGAAGTCGCTGGCGGAAGTCGACAGCGGCTTCGGTGACGCGAAGAAGTTTGAAGCGCAACTTGGCGCGGACGGCGAGAAGAGGCTGAACGAATTGACCGCGGCGTGCGTGGAGGATGTGCAGGAGAACCTGTTCTCCTTCAATCCAAAGATGAGCTATGTTGCCGACGCCTGGGTCAAGGCCGATCCGGGATTCTGGAAGCCTGCGGTCGCTCCCGCACCGAAGGCGGCGGCAAAGCCGGAAGCGAAGCCCGCGCAGTAGCTTCACGCGGCACATTCTGTCCCAGGTTTGCGCCCGATGTGCGGCGCGAACCTGGGATCGTCGCCTAGAGTAGGGAATTTCGCCTCTCGACTCGCCATACCAAAGAGCCAAAGCCATGGTAGAGAGTGGCACGTAAACAAGCATCAGTTCGTCCGGCCTCCGGGCGAAATACACGAGCAGCGTGCCCGCCATTCCACAGATCCATTCTCATTACGCCATAGATGGCTCGACTGCTGACTCGAACCCGACTGCCCCGTTCCGCATCGCAACCCCCTCCCCCGCGCTCAGCGCTGTTGCCTCATAATCCGATCATCCGCAGCCATTCGTGCCGTGGACCGAGGCTGCTCATGTCCGAAGACCGTTGCAATCAATACGCGGGACAAGCTCCTCCTAGATTCTGTTTCGACGCCGGCGTCGGAGCGCGGCGCTTGCACCAACCAAGCCCGAGCCGGCGAGGAAGAGTGAGCCTGGCTCCGGAACCAGTGTTTGGCTGTTCCCGACCACGGCGACAAGGTAGTCGGTGTTGAAGGCCGCAGCCGGACTACTAGCCGTCATGTCGAAATCAAATTGCAGGTCCAGCGAACTCGAACCGAGCGAGCTGACGGGACCGAGGTCAAGAACGTTGTCGTGAAAGAACTGGGCAGCCGAAAACTGCGACAGGAAGTCCTCCGTGAATACCGGGCTGCCGTTTTCCGTGATCTGAAATGCCAAGGAGTCAAAGGACGGTCCCGAAAATATCGGATTGAGAAGCCCCACTCGCAGGTCTCCGTTCAAGTGTGCCAAATTGACAGTAAAGTCGATCGAAGCCTGGTAGGTCGCACTACTTCCCCCGGTGACATTCGGATACGCTGCACCGAGAGCTGCCCAACCTAAGACATCAGTAGTGGGCGTGCCCAGAGCAAGACCGTTGATTACATTCGGGTCCCCACCCGACACGCTTGCGACCTGGCTCGCGCTGGGGCCGGCTGTGCCGAAAGCGCCAGCTTGCAATGAATTGAACAAAGACCGGTTCGCAAGCGGCCCGCCCATGCCCGCCCAGGTCTCGGTCGCGACGGCATTTTCGAGTGGACCGTTTGCCCGGGCTACCAACTTGGGAATCGTCGCCGTGCCATTAAATGCAATACTGGCGCTGCCTGTCTGTTTACCCGTCTTTCCTCCCTTTGCGGACGCCAAAGCGATTGCCAGGCCCTTACTCTTCGCGGTCGCAGTCGCGGTTGCGGCGCCATGCGGCAATAAAGGGTTCCCCCCCACCGCTCGAGCTACTGCGAGTGCGAGGGTTGCAGAGGTGGCGTCGGCTTCAGCGGTGGCGGTTCCGTCTTCGCCTGTGTTTCCAGCGCCGGCGCCGCCCTGGGCGTACGCGTCGGCGAACGACGGAAGCTTGCCGACGCCGACAGTAGTTGCCTTTGCTTCAGCGGAGCCGCCGTTACCGTTACTGCCGTCCTTGCCGTTCCGCGCCCTGTTGCCTTTGCCCCCAGCACCGCCTGTGCCTCCGCTACCTGCGACAGCTTTCCCCCACGCCAAATAACCTCCCTGTGCCTGCGCATAGGCGTCACCACCGTTCTTCCCATCTCCACCATTCCCGCCCTTCTCACCGGCGAGAACGCCCACTCCTCCCGGACCTCCTTTGCCGCCCCTGCCTCCGGTTGCAGATGCGTTCGCGTAAGTCTGGCCGGCCGCCACCGCTCGTGCGCCGCCGCCCTTATCGCCGTTGCCACCATTACCTTCGATCCAGACGGCACCGTTGAACCATGGCCCGCCACCGGGGCCTCCGTCGTTACCGTTAGCCATCGCAGTCGCACCACCCATGGTCGAGGTCGCTTCCGCCTTGCCATTGCCACCCGGCGCGCCGTTTCCTCCGTTGCCGGTATTGGCGCCGAGACCGCCATTTCCTCCGTCTCCGCCACCGCCTCCCATGCCGCCAGCGGCGGTCGCCTTTTGGTTGCCGGCGCCGTTGGCAGTTGCTTCGGCGTCACCGCCATTCCCACCATTGCCACCGTCGCCTCCATTCTGGCCTTTCTTGCCGTCACCACCATTGCCGCCACCGCCTGCCGTTCCTCCCTTGGCGCTGGCGTTTCCGTTCCCGTTGGCTGTAGCTGTGCCACCGCATCCTCCGAGACCTCCATTGGAGCCCGCAGCGCCAAGAGCACCGGTTTTACCGTTGCCGCCCGTGGCCGGGTTCGCGTTTGAGTTGGCGCCGTTGCGAGGGTTCTTCGGATTCGGGCACGGATCGGCCCAGGAGCACAGAGGCAGAGAGACGCAGACCAACAGAATGACGCTGAACAAAGCTCGACGAATCAGCGCACAGTGAATTTTGCTTGACGTGTCCATCTCAGGTTCCTTTCAGTCATGGTTGTGGCGGCGATTAACATTTGGCGCGTCGGGGCAGCTTCACCGCTAAGCTGCCCCTGCCGCGTTCACCTCGCTTCGTCGCAAGCGTGCGTCCGATGTCCTCCGCTGCACGGCCGATCATGAGGAACGCCTCCGGCTCTGTTCCGAAAGACGACGGCACAGGCTGGCTGCAACGAGAGCCACTGATCGCAGTCATTGGCTCTATCCAGGTTGAGGAACCAGTACCGGCTGTTCGGCCAGTCCCAGCTCGCGATTGCGACGAAGTAGTGAAACAACTGAATGAACGACATGCAGCGAAGCTGCTTAGGAGCCACAGATTGACTTAGTTGATTCATCACGATCTCCAGTCTCTTCGTAACGCCCGAGCGACCGCCGATAGTACGGTTGCCCATCGCTGCCCCATCGGTTGTGAAGTTCAGAGGCGACATACGCTCCCGCTTCCGCTCCTCTCCGATTCGAGCGGTCCGTCGAACTTTGTTCGACTCTCCCGCCCCTGAGCGCGCACAGTACGGCGGATGGCCATTTGGATTCAATGGACAACGTGTGACTTCGAGATGGATACAGTGTGACTTCAAGATGCGCATGGGATGACCGCCCCAGCTATTGTGGGCACTGAGGTTAACCACGGGTATGACCAAACAAAACCGGACTCACGGAGGTCAAAGCGCGTTATAATCCGCACAAAGATTGAGGCAAGTGTGGGGGCACTGCCGTGAGCGCCACGTATCAGCTTCTTCGTTTCGGAGTCTTCGAGTTAAACCTCGATCTGGAAGAAATCCGCAAAAATGGAACGCTCCTGAAACTCCCGCCGCAGCCGTTCAAGCTATTGGCCCTGCTGGCTAGCCGCTCGGGTCAGGTGGTGACACGCGACGAGATCCAGCAGCAACTGTGGGGCAGCGATACCTTCATCGATTTTGAGCAGGGTGTGAACAAGTGCATTAAGCAGATAAGAGCAGCTCTTAGCGATAATGCCGATAACCCTCTCTACCTCGAGACGATCCCGCGGCATGGTTATCGCTTTCTCGCGCCAGTCCGAACCAAGATTGTCCCTGCACCTCTCCCTCAGGTGAAAGAAGCCAGTTCGGGCTTGATCGCAAACCTCGCCGGACAAGTACGCGCAAGAGTGGAAGCAGCATCACAATCCGCGGCGTCAGCGCAACAGCAAGCGGCTGAAGCCACAGCCGAAACGCCGGCACAGGAGACGTCGTCCGTTTCTCAAGCATCCGCAAGGACGATGGGTTCGCGGATGCTTTGGTGGGTGGTGCCATTTGCACTGCTGCTTGCAGCCGCGTTGTATTGGTTTTTGTCACGAACGATGGGGTGAGATCGCTATCATCGGGCCCGCAAGGCGCAGCGAAGCCGCAAATCGAAGAGTCTAGTCGGCTGTGGCTGCTTGGGGCTCGGAAGCCGTGAGTGGTTCCTCGGCCTGCAGCCTAATGACCGCGCCCAGCGCAATCACGGAACTGAGGGCGGCCACAAATACCGGCCACTTGTAGTCGTGTGTGTAATCAACCAGCACCCCGGCGAGCGGCGGTCCCACCAGACAAGCAATGCCGAAGCTGGTCATCAGAATCCCCAGCAGTTCTCCGAGTCCTTCGATACCATACCGGGCCGCCGCGACCGCTGGCGTCATGGCTGCGATCCCTCCATAGCCCACTCCCATCAGTAGCGCAAAGATAAACAGTACCGAGTAGGTGTGGCTCAAGAGCCATACGCTGCAACTGACCAGCAGGATCCAATAACTCGCTTTGTACATGTTGAGCAGGCCAAAGCGAGGGGCCAGCGCGTTCAGCCCCAGACGTCCTACAACGCTGGCAGCGCCTACATAGCCGATGAGGGCGGCTCCGGCCACGTGGCTGGCGCCAATGTCCATGGCGAATGCGGGCAGGAAAACGAATGAACAGTAGATTGCGATTCCGGCGAAGATAAGCGCGATGTACAGCAAGACAAAGGTACGAGTTCGCACCATGCCCATAACGTTGGCCGTGTCCTTGGCGCGCAGGACGGGAGGGCGCGACAATAGCGCGGCACAGCCGAGAAGCATTGCCATGCTCGCCCAGCCGAACACTTCGAATGCGCCTCGCAACCGTAGAGCACAGTCAACCGTGCAGCCAGGGGGGCTGCGACCAGGGTGCCACAGCCGATGCCGCTGATGGCGATGCCCAGCGCAATATCGCGCCGTGCTTTGAACCACTCCCCCACGGCCGCGATCGCGGGAATGTACACGCATGCCACCGACGCCCCCACGCACAGGCCCCAAGTGACGAACAGGAGAGGGAAAAAATAAATGCGTGCAGTCAACAGCAAGCCGATGCCCATGAGCAATGCGCCCGCGCCTACCACGTAGCGCGGACCGATACGATCGGCGAGGTCTCCGGTGATGGGCGCCAGGAAGAACGACAAAACCGACAAGGTCGAAAAAATGGCGGTCATCATGGCATGACTGACGCCGAAACTTGTAGCGATAGGTTTGAGGAAAACTCCGAAGGAGTAAGTGACGCCAAAAACTACAAACGACCCAAAAAACGCCGCGACGACGATAATCCAGGCGCGAGGCGAATCAATTGCCGAATTCGAATCTGCAGGCATAACTGGTTGTCGTGTTAAGGTCTCCAGCGGGCAGGGTACTCCGGTGGCGAAAGCATACTGCCGCGCCGAGTTTGTGCCAAGTGAATTTGGAGGCGAGGCACGAGAGCTGAGCTAGAACCGCTGGTGTAGCGGCTTTGCGGCGCTGGTGATCGACGCTGAGAGAACAGGCGCTCGCCTCATCGGTCTCGTGAAAAATTCCGCGGCAGTAATACCCCGCCTTTATAGCGGCGCGTTCCTTCGGATGAAATGGGTGACAGAAACGGGTAATGTGACGTGCCAGCAGGACCGTTGCCTCTAGTTCTTTCGTTGCCAGCTCCACACGGGTGCGCCCTTGTCGTCCCTGAGGGTTACGGTGTCATTTCCCTTCTCGACGGCCCGGGCAAGGACGAGGTCCGCGTCGCCCTGCTTGACCTTCGATCCCGTTACGGCGATTTCTTCGCCTTTACTGAAACTCAGGCCCATATCCTCGAGAAAGGACTTGGGACACAGATATACATCAACGCTCCCCGACCCACTCTTCAGCATCAAGTGAACGATCTCGTTGCCCTTCGCTGGCAACTTCACTTCCTCTACCGTTCCCTTGATAGCGGTCTCAGTATGGGCGTCGTATTTGGGGGCGCCTGGGTCATTCCCCTGCGCTTTTTGCGCGGCGGCGGGCAACAAGACGAGGAATGCAAAAAAAGCAGCAAGAAGGATTAGTTTCCTGCAAAGATATGGCCGACAAGACTTATGTGAACCACGCATGGCGCTTCCTTTCAAGGAGCCGCCTGAGCTGTGACCAGTCGGTCGCAACAGCTCGCAGGGGTTCCGATTCCCGATCTGTCTAGAGTGTCTTGGTAGGACGGAGCTCGCTCCGGGACCCAAGCAATGGTACTCCTCGGGCAATGGCCGGATAAGGAACTTTGGGAGGGAATATCACTATTCTGCTATGGCACGTTCAAGCGGGCGGTTCGGGTGAGTGCACCCGAGATGCTGGCGTCCACCGAACCCGACCACGGCACAGGTCGTAGGCAATGTGCTTCGTGACGTCGACCGCGTTCATCGGCGCCGAACTTGCGCTTTGGCCCAAGTCTCACATCTTGCAGTGACAACCCTCACAGTCAGATGGTTCGACAGCCGAGGATACTGAACTGTGTGCCTGAGTCGAAGAGAATTTGAGAGAAGGATAGAAGTATGAGCGACAACACCGAAACCGTCACGGATGAACGGATTGTCTACCTGGAAGGGTTGGTGCGCCAGGCCAAGACTGCCGCTGCCGTCTTCACACAATACACCCAGGAAGACGTCGATCGCATTGTGAAACCGATGGTGCTGGCCGGACTCGAGCAGCCGCAGTATCTCGCGCGCCTGGCAATTGAGGAAACTAAGCTCGGGCTGATGGAAGACAAGGCCATCAAGAACATGGTGGCCACGGAGTTTGTCTATAACTACGTCAAAGACAAACGCACGGTGGGCCAGATTGCCGAGTATCCAGAGCGCAATCTTGTGGAGATGGCGGAGCCGATCGGCGTCATTTTCTCGCTCCTGCCGGTTACGAATCCCACCTCAACCGTGCTGTTTAAGTGCATCATGGCGATCAAGACGAGAAACGCCGTGATTTTCAGTCCCCATCCAGCCGCAGGGCACTGTTGCTTCGAGGCCGTGCGAATTATGTACGAGACAGCGGTCAGGCACGGCGCGCCGGAAGGCGTCTTTACCTGCCTGGAAGCTCACGACCTGCAGGACAACGCCTACATGATGCATCACAAGGACGTTGGCCTGATCGACGCAACCGGCGGACCGGGCATGGTGAAAGCGGCGTATAGCTCCGGCAAGCCAGCGTTGGGTGTGGGGCCGGGCAATACACCCGTTTACTTGGAGAAGTCGGCGGATCTAGACATGGCCGTGGTGGATATCATTACCTCCAAGACTTTCGACAACGGTACCATCTGCGCGTCCGAGCAGACGGTGGTGATCGACGATGAGATTTACGACATCGTTCTGAGAAAATTCGAGGAGCTGGGCTCGCACATCTGTAACGAAAAAGAGACGGAACTGTTGGGGCGCAGGGTAATCGATCCCAAGACCGGATTCATGCAACCGCTGGCAGTTGGGCAGAAAGCCACCGCGATAGCGCGCATGATCGGACTCAAAGTCAAGCCGCATACAAAACTCCTGATCGCGCCGATCCTAGGCGTAGGGCGCGGACATCCCCTGTCGGTGGAGAAATTGTTCCCGGTGCTCGCAGTCTATCGCGCGAAATCCGTCGATGAAGCGCTCAAGGTATGCATTGACGTTAATCATGCCGGCGGTTTGGGGCATACAGCAGTCGTATTCTCGCGCAACGATGACGTCATCCGGAAGTTCGGTGAAGTGATCAACGCAGGGCGAATCATTGTAAATTCGCCCGGATCGATCGGAGCGCTCGGCGGCGTTTACAACGATATGGTGCCGACCTTCTCATTTGGCTGTGGGACCGGAGGTGGCAACAGCACGACCGACAACGTAAACGTGTTTCACTACCTCAATATCAAACGCGTGGCGCGGAGGACACAAGCGCATATGTGGTTCCGTGTTCCGAACGAGATTTACTTCAATATGAATGCGGTTGAGAATTTGCGGAAGTTCAAGTCGCGCTCGACCGTCATTGTTACTAATCCGGCGATGGAGCAAATCGGGCATGCAGACACTGTCCGCCGCAACCTTCCACCAGAAACTCTGGTGCACGTCTCGGTGATTCCTGACGCGGAGCCCGAAGTCAAGGTGATCATGCAGGGAGTGGACGCGCTGAACTTCTACCGCGCCGACCAGATCATCGCACTGGGTGGCGGTTCCGTGATCGACGCAGCCAAGATCATGAAACTCAAGTATGAATCGCCGGAGGCTGACCTCGAGGAACTGGCGGCGCCGTTCCTGGATCTGCGGAAGCGCGTGGTGCAGTATCCCACCGAGAAGATCCACCGCTCGAGGTTGGTTGCCATCTCCACCACCAGCGGAACAGGCAGCGAAGTCACTCCGTTCGCCGTTCTGACGGACAAAGAACAAGGGCGCAAAGTGACGCTCGCGGATTACTCGCTCACTCCGGAAGTGGCGATTGTCGATCCGCAGTTCGTCATGTCAATGCCGAAAGGTCTGACCGCCGATACCGGCATCGATTGTTTGACCCATGCACTGGAAGCCGGCGTTTCGATCTATGCCTCCCCCTACACCGACTCCAACGCATTCCAAGCTATTCGGATGGTGTTCAAGTACCTGCCCATTGCGTACGAGCAGCCCAACGATGAAGAGGCGCGGAGCATGATGCACAATGCGGCCTGCATTGCAGCGATTGCGTTTTCCAATGCCTCGGTAGGTGTAAATCACGCGCTCGCTCATGCTTTCGGCGCGTGTTTCCACGTCGCCCATGGCCGGGCCAACGCGCTGATGCTTCCGCATGTTATTGCCTATAACGCGGGGGTGCCAACCAAGTTCATGCCGTCACCGAATCAGCGGGGGTACATCGCGCACAAGAAATACGCAATGGTGGCGGAGTTGCTTGGTTTAGGCGGTACCACGGTTGAGGAAAAGGTGCAGAACCTGGTGACCGCTGTCGAACAGTTACTCGACCAGTTGGCGATTCCGCGGTCGATCGCTGACCTTGGGATCTCGAAGGAAGAATTCGAGCAGGCGATGCCCGAGTTGGTCAAGAATGCGTTTGACGATCCTTCTGGGCGCTCCAATCCGCGCATGCCGCTGTTGAGCGAATTGGTGGAGCTGTTCTGGAGTGCTTATTGCGGGCGCGGTCTGGCCAAGGTGGAGAAGGTACTGCGCCAACTGCATGAGGACAATGTGCTCGTATGACAATGATTGATGTATGGGTCGAGGTTGAGGGGAATTGTGTGACGCAGACTTTGCACGAGGCTCGGGCGGAACTGGATGCCGGCGGCGACGTGTTTTTGGATTTCTCATCCGTGCGCCGGCTCGATTCCGGCGGCTTACGTGCGTTGGAAGACTTCGCTGGCGCGGCC
>Ga0070766_10000912_pt1 | contig 13708 bp, 6 predicted proteins | sample HubBroMetageWFT6_FD_69782 | JGI IMG/M metagenome (GOLD analysis project Ga0070766, IMG submission 69782) | Warmed and freeze-thawed soil microbial communities from the Hubbard Brook experimental Forest, New Hampshire - Hubbard Brook CCASE Soil... | ecosystem: Environmental > Terrestrial > Soil >...
TGTCATGAACACCATCGATGAGCTCCTGCCGTGAAAGAGCGTGAATCCAGGATTTGTCCGCACCCCGACGAGCTCCAAGCTTAGTGACGATCACAAGATCCTCCGGGTACGGATGCAGTGCCTGTTTGATAATCTGGTTGGTCACGTGCGGGCCGTAGTAGTCGCTGGTGTCGATATGGTTGACACCAGACTCCATCGCTTCGCGCAGAACGGCAATTGCCGCATTAACATCGCGCGGCGGTCCCCAGACCCCAGGACCAGCAAGTTGCATTGCACCGTAGCCCATTCGGTTCACCGTCATGGCTGAGCCGGGCAGAGTGAAGCTGCCGGCGGGAGCGGTCTGTTGAAGCATTTCGTTCCTCCTGATTCTCTTCTCGCGTTTTTGCTACAATCATTGGATGAAGGATCCTTCAGGTTTGGAGTTCGCATTATGGCAGCTGACGCTCTAGTTGCATTTGAGCCAAGAAAGACGCCTGTTCAAGCCAGGGCGACGGTCACGGTCGAGGCAATTTCCGAGGCAACTGTTCAGGTTTTGCTCAGCCGAGGAACACAGCGTTTGACGACTACGCGAGTGGCCGATCGCGCTGGGGTATCCGTGGGAACCCTGTATCAATATTTCCCGAATAAACAGTCCCTGCTATTTGCGGTGCTGGAAGACCATCTGGAACGGGTGACCAAAGAGGTGGAAGAAGCCTTGAACACGCGCGCCACAAACCGCTCACAGAGATGATCAAAGAGGTAGTGGAGGCGTTTGTGGACGCAAAAATTGCTCGCGCGGATATTTCGGTGGCCCTCTACAAAATCGCGCCGGACGTCGGCGGGCTGGCGCTGGTCAAGCGCGTGACGCAACGGATGCGGAAAGCTATCGTGCGGATGCTGGAGTCCGCGACCGATACAAAGACTTCGCCCGATGAATTCGCCATACAAATGATGCTGGCGGCAATGTCAGGCGCCATGCGTTCGGTGCTGGAGACAGGAGGTTCACCAGCCATGATGCGTAAGTTGCGCGAACATCTCGTTGTGCTTTGCCAATCGTACATGGCGGCGACGTGCCGTTCAGTCGAAGTTAGTTGAGAAACGAGCGGACGTTCTCCGAGGCCCACCGTCGCAGAGCAATCGGTTTTCTACCCAAGATCCGCTCGACACTGTCGGTGGTGGCGGTTAGCCGTCTCACGTATCGCCGCCACAACGCTACGTGTGCTTCAGTCTCTTCCTGCGACCCACTGATCCTGGAGTATCGCGCTCGCGCTTCCTCGTCGGAGGTCGCCTGATACGAAAGTGGCCTCCCGATCGCTCGCTGGTAAGAGCAAAAGCGGAACCCTGCAAGGCGATTCTTGCGTATCTTGCCTGCTGATACGCCGTTGTCGATCTTTGACCAACTCCGCACACAGGATTCCGCGCGGACCAGTTAGACCGAACAGCTATTATTCGGGAGCAAAACCCTCCATACCGATCCACAACTGCGCTAGGACCTGCAGATTCTGCTTGTAGGTACGAGTGACTGTGAACTCCCTTCCTCCTCGCATCCGGAGCCCGTACTCGCCCGTGGACCGTGGATGAATCTCTTCAACCAATGCCGCGTTCACGAGCACAGATCGATGAATTCGCACAAACCCGTGGAGATCGAGCTTTTGCTCCATGGTCGAGATAGACTCTCGCAGCATGTGCGAACTTGAGGTATGCAATAACAAGACATAGTTTCCTTTGGCTTCCACCGCGATAACGTCCGCGGTATCGATGAAGAAAATCCTCCCCTTGGCCTTGATCGCGATCCGCGCAGACTTCCCCGTCCCAAGCATGCGTGTCGGCCGCTTCGGCAGCGGCAGTTCCTCGCACGCGGCGTCTAGTTGCGGATCGGCGTTAGCCAAAAGACCTCCATGACCCGTTTTTCTACTGCTCCTGCGCCCAAAGTCCATCCTAACCTGCACGACCGTCAATCGGAGTCTACTTTCAGCCCTTCTGGTTCACGGAACTTCGGCTTGCCGAGTCCCGTTCGTCGATCACGAACCTGCACTTCTCTGGCCACTTCTGAGAGTTCGCTAACTCGTTGTATGTCCAGCGCGGTACGGAGACGCTGGTGAGCATCTCGTGGCTGCGGGGCGTGGGATTGTAGTTCATGCGGTATCCGGCCGACAGAAAGATCCATTCGCGGCAGTTGGCAAGCCGGATAAGCTGGCCTTTCTTGTCATATTGCGGCTTCGGCGCCTTTTCGTCGGGTCTGGCGGCGAGCGGCGCAAGACAAGTAACCAGAACTAAGGATCGGACACAACACGTTGTTCATCATGTGGCTTCCATTTTTCATAATGTCGTTTCCGGTTTTCAAAATAAATAATGCCGTTGTCGCCGCCAGCCCAGGCACCGTTGAGGACCAACTCGACACCTGACTTTAAACTTTCCCTCTCAATCTCTCGCATGGCCGCGTGTCTTAACTTGACTGGTGCCGGCATTCGATCCACCCTTCTGCGCGTGAGAACCATGAATACGTCGATTGGTTGCCATCAGGTGCTCGTTAAGCACGACCATGCTTGGACACTGGTTTTCGATTGTGCTTGCATTTGCGAGTTCACTTCCAGCGTGACAACAAGCTCGGAGCTCGCTAATCCGATCGTCTTGAATGTCCTTCAGGCCATTAATTTCCACTTTCGGCGTAGATTTTAAGATAATCCGGCTCTTATGATGCGGCCACTCCACTTGCGAACAGTATTCACATTTAACTTGCGAATTGCAAGTAAGTATCGAGCTTAGAGCCAACAATGGTCCGAAAGAAAGCAGGGACTCAAAGTGACTGTGCTCTCGATACCGCGACGTCTCCCGCCTGCGTCGCGCTCATTTTCTAATAGCTAACATACGAACCAGTCGTCGAATTATCAGAGCCATGCTTGCAAGGAATCTCCTTAAATCCGGAGTTTGGGAATTCGTCTGTTGTTTGATGTAGTCGTACACCGCACAGTGACAGGCTTACCGGCGCACACCTTCAAGTGGGGCAGCTACGCTGTGACGCTATGCAGTTGGCATCCCTCATTTCATAACGGCGGATCCAATCATTCATGTAACTGCTTGAAAACGTGACGGCTCCGGTCTGGTTCGCTAATTGCAAACACTCAAAGCAGTGGAAGTGTTTAAAGTGACTCAGCAATTTTTCTCGGTGAGTCGACACTCAATCTTTTGCTCGGAGGAGACGATGTACATGCGCAGCGTGAAGTTGACTCTGGTTCTGCTCTTGGTGGTTTGCGCGGGCGGTGTTCTTTCCGCGTGGGCGCAATCGACTTCAACTGGCACGGTTGCCGGTTCAGTGACCGATCCTACGGGTGCGCTAGTGTCAGGCGCAGCGGTTACGTTGACCGATACCGCGACCAATGTCGCGCGATCCACTACCACCAACGCAACCGGGCGCTACATTTACGTGGACGTCAACCCGGGCATTTACAACCTCACGGTCAGCAAGGCGGGATTTGAGACCACGAAAACCGCGAACCAGGAGGTAAAGGTTGGAGCCAGCCTGACTATTAACTTAGCTCTGCAAGTTGGCGGCGCCAACGTTGTCGTGGAGGTGTCAGCGGTTGGAAATGAGCTGCAGACCATGAATGCGACCGTCGGGAATACCATCACAAATCTCACAATCGACAATCTGCCGAGCCTGGGCCGCGACGTCAGCACCTTCATCGCTTTGCAGCCGGGCGTGAGCCCCGATGGCTCAGTCGCGGGGACGGTCGTGGATCAGAGCGCTTTCTCGCTCGATGGGGGCGACAACACCAACGACATGGACGGCAGCATGAACGTTTACACCAAGAGCTTCGCCGGCGACCCGAGCGGGGGTGTGGCTAATCAAAATAGCGTAGGGCCATCGGTGGGCGGCAAGGGCGTGGGCGGTGCCACAGGGGTCTTGCCCACTCCGCAGGATAGCGTTGAGGAGTTCAAAGTAAATACCGCCGGCCAGACCGCCGATTTCAATAGTTCTTCCGGATCAGAGGTGAAGGTGGTCACCAAGCGCGGCAGCGATGCCTGGCACGGTACAGGATACGAATATTACAAAGACAACAACTGGTCGTCGAATAGTTGGCAGAACAATCACAACGATCCCATCACTCCGATTCCTAGCTTTCATTACAGTCGTTATGGAGGAGCGATTGGCGGCCCGCTGATCCCCAAGGATGTTCTGGGGGGTAAGACCTACTTCTTTTTCAATTACGAAGGTTTCAATTTCCCCAACTCCGAAACCATTGTTAGAAACGTCCCTTCGCCGGCCCTGAAACTGGGGCTATTGACGGATAACGCGACCGGCGCCATTTACAACCTGAACCCAACTGCCGTGACCTACAACGGCATTCTTTACCCGGGAACCGCTGACGACCCGCGTGGAATTGGAATCAATCCTCTGGTGCAGACGATATGGAACAAGTACGAGCCAGCTTCGAATGCTAACTGCACTCAGACGCTGTGCGATACTTCGAACGTTCAAGGATTCTCGGCCAATCTTGCCCAACCAACGACCAGCAAGTTTGCTGTCGGGCGGCTGGATCACGATTTTTCGTCCAAGTGGCACTTCATGTCCAGCTATCGTTGGTTCAAGCTGAAAGCTGCCGCGGATGCTCAGGTTGATATCGGAGGCTTTTTCCCTGGAGACACGCTCGGCACTCCAGCTTCTCAGTCTAATCTTCCGCAACAGGCTTTTTTGTGGACAGCAGGCTTGACCACGAACATCAGCAACAATACCACCAACGATCTGCACTACAGCTTCCTGCGCAATTTTTGGCAATGGGAGCGGATTGGAGATCCGCCGCAGACCGCCACGCTAGGCGGGGCGCTTGAAATCGATAGCGGCCAGTCAGCGGGGTTCGGGCAAGTGAATGATCTTGGGCCCTACAATGTGGACACCCAGAACACACGCAACCGTTTCTGGGACGGGCACGATCAGATGCTTCGCGACGATATCTCCATATTGAAAGGCAACCACCTCTTCACGTTTGGCGGTACCTACGAGCACAATTGGGATTACCACCAGCGCACCGACAACGGCGGAGGTATCAACAACCAGGTCGTCTACGAACTGGGCAACGGAACTACAGGATCGGGGCTGGCGCAGGACATCCCTCTCTGCTCTCAAGCTGGCGTCACCATCTCTAATTGCAGCTCGCTAACCGCGGCGGCGCTGGGCATCGTTTCCATCTCGCAGGTGGCTTACACCCGCTCCGGCGCGAGTCTGACGTTGAATCCAATCGGCACCCCAGCATTCGACAAAAGCACCATCCCTTACTACAACGTCTACTTCAGCGACACCTGGCACATGAAGCCGACCTTTACGCTGACTTACGGATTGGGCTGGACGCTGGAGATGCCGCCGGTGGAAGAGAATGGCAAACAGGTGGAACTTGTAGATTCCTCAGACCAGGTAATTTCGGGTGCTGCCTATCTGGATGCTCGCAAGCGCGCTGCTCTGCAGGGCCAAAACTACAATCCCGAAATCGGTTTTGCCCTGTTGGGCAACACCGCCAATGGGCCGAAGTATCCTTACAACCCTTTCTACGGTTCGTTCAGCCCGCGCTTGGCGGCGGCCTGGAACCCTCGCTTCGATAGCGATTCCGTTGCGGGCAAATTGTTCGGCCATGAGGATACGGTGGTTCGTGTTGGCTATGGCCGCATTTTTGGCCGCCTGAACGGTGTCGATTTGGTGCTGGTGCCCTTGCTGGGACCGGGCCTCCTCCAGCCCACGCAGTGCGTCACTGGCCTCAGTAACGGTACCTGCGGCGTCGCTGGCAGCAATACCGCTACCACCGCCTTCCGCGTTGGTGTGGACGGCTTGACCGCGCCGCTTCAGCAACCTTCGACGACGTTGCCTCAACCGTATTATCCCGGTGTTAACGGCATTTCATCCGCCACCGCCTCGGTACTGGATCCGAATTTCCGGCCCAATGAGGTTGATTCGGTCAACCTGACGATCCAGCGCCAGTTGTCCCGCAAGGTCATATTGGAAGTCGGCTACATCGGGCGCAGAATTACCCACGAGTACCAACCCATCAACCTCAACGCTGTACCTTACATGATGACGCAGGGCGGCCAGCAATTCGCTCAAGCCTATAAGAATGTCGTATTGCAATTGTGCGGCGGCGTTCAAGGTCTCGCCGGAGGCGGTTGCAACGGCAATGGCGCGGGCGGACCCCTTGCGGCCGCGAGCGTCACGCCGCAACCGTTTTTCGAGCATGCGCTGAACCCGGCCTACTGTGCCGGAGCGACGAGCTGCACTGCCGCTGTGGTCACTAACGAACTCGCGAACTTGACTACGGCGCGCGTCTGGTCCATATGGAGTGACATGGATGGCGGCGTCGGTTGCGCCACTTGCAACGGCCAGGGTTTCGTTTTCGACGGAGTCCCTGGTACCACGATGATGAACAATATCAACCCAGCCATCGGGGGTACGTCGCCCCAGATGACGTCGGGACCTGGGGATAACGCCAGCACTGGCTACGGAAACTACAATGCTGGTTTCGCATCCCTCAAGATGGCCGATTGGAAGGGACTGACCTTGCAGTCGAACTTCACATATTCCAAGGCGCTGGGAACCGGAGCGCTAGTCCAGGCAACCGGCGGGTACACTCCAGACGATCCCTTCAATTTGGGGACGATGTATGGGGATCAGACCTTTAACCGCAAATTCGTTTACAACTTCTTCTTCGTCTACCAGCCGCCCTTCTTCAAGGGACAGTCAGGACTGCTGGGACACGCGCTGGGCGGCTGGACATTCTCGACGGTATTCAGTGCGGGCAGCGGTTCGCCAGTCGAACTCTTTACCTCGACCGGAGATGGTCAGGAATACGGCGCTGGCGACAACGTCAACTACTTCGGCAACGAAAATATCGTTCCGGTAGCGCCCGCCACCAGCGGTCACCGCTACGACCAACCCGGCGGCCAGTTTCCTAATCTTTTCAAAGCCGGGCCGGCTGCGGTGAACGACTTCCGCAACCCGATTCTAGGCTTAGATAACAAGGACTGCGGCTTCGGCTGTATCCCCGGGCTGCCTTACTGGAATATGGACTTGAGCGTCCGCAAGAATTTCAGAGTGGCAGAGGGCATCAGCCTGGAGGTTCAAGGCGTCTTTGCTAACGTTTTCAATCACGATCAGTTTCTGGACCCGAACGGCTTTTTCGAAACCGGCCTGTTTAGCGGCTCGGGGCCGGGCGGTTTCGGGACCCTGTCCGGCGGTTCGGCGCAGGAAGAACCAGGAGGCAATCGACAGATCGAGGTGGGCGCTCGCGTTCGCTTCTAACTTACTGAAATTCGAGGCGCCCCGCGGAGTGGCGCCTCGAACCAACCCAATCCGTAGCGCGCTGCGTTGGCGGTGCTCAGGTCAATTCCAACGCTCACCACTTGCACTTCCCTTTCTCGTAAAAGCAGGCAATAGGCATCTCTCGGTTTGCAGTCCAGATTTCCCGTAAAGAGAGCATGTCTCTCCGATTGCGCCTGCCGTCCATCTTGAGGTTACGAGCGAGATCCCGAGGGGGTCCAATGTGCGTTTTCCTCTGCTAGCATCTCTTACGGAGGCCACATGGGTGCGATTCGACACCGGTTTACTTCGGCCACTCTGCTTTTTCTCTTCATACCTTTTGTTCTCGCGCAGCAACAATCTGATAGCCCACTGAAAATTGACGAGCCCAATGTCCGGTTTCATCTCCTTCCCGAGCCCGAGCTGCAACTACCTGTAGTGAATCTTTCGCGCCAGCGATTGGAAGGAACGTTCCTTCTGGAACTCGTCAATTTTGATGATCAGGTGCACTCGACAATGAAGGGGACGTTTCAGGAAGAACCTGGCGAGACCGTGGAGAAGCTGCAGTGGAACGCTAAGACGCTCCCCACCACGACTCCCTCGGAGTTAGGGTGGTACCGCCTGCGATACACATTCACGCCTTCCATCAACGGGCGGGACTCGGCGGCGGTCCGTGGGGTGCTGCAGATGGGGCCTTTAATCCCCGATGCATTTGAACTGCGGCTAACCGGCGCCGAGACGGTTGGATTCGGAGCGAAGTATCCGTTACGTGCGCGGGTGGATAACCCAATTACAGGGGAGCCGATCGCAGGCGTCCCGGTCGAGTTCAAGCTCAAGGTGGGCGACGATGATGGCGATCATCCAACCATGCACAAGAAGGTGCTCACCAATCACTCGGGGTATGCCGTGGTGGAATTCAACCTCCCCAAAGCCTCTTCGGCTTCCGATGGGAAAGCGATCGCAACTGCAACTCTCGGCGATTTCAGCGAAGAGGAATCGGTCGACATCAAGTCCCCCGACGACGTCCAGCTGACGATCACCACCGATAAGCCGCTCTATCAGCCGGGCCAAACCGTTCATCTGAGAGCACTGGCGTTCGGCCCCGACCATCGTGCGCTCGCGAACGCCGCGGTGAAAGTTACGCTTACAGACGACCAAGGACAGACACAATTCGAAGACACGCTCAACACCTCGAAGTTCGGCGTAGCCAAGGCTGATTGGGATATTCCGCAGAAACTGCAACTGGGTGATATCTCCATCACGGCCGAGGTGCAGAGTGACCAATACCCGAACCAGGAGTCTCGGTCGACAATCCGCATCAGCCGTTATGAGCTGCCCACTTACGCAGTAAAGGTCACTCCCGACCGCACCTACTATCTTCCCGGTCAGAATGCCAGCGTGGAAGTCCGCGCCGACTACCTTTTTGGCAAGCCAGTCCAGCGCGCCAAGGTGAAGTTAGTTCGCCAGGAAAACCGGCGCTGGGATTCAGAGAAACAGGAGTGGATCGCTGACGAGTCACAGGCCCTGGAAGGGGAACTGGATACTGACGGCAAGTTCACCGCACATGTGGACCTCACCGGGGATTTCCAGGGCTTCCGGGAGAACTCCTACCAACGCTTCGAAGACCTGACCCTGGCTGCCTACGTTACCGATCTTTCGACCAGGCGGACGGAACAACGGAGGTTCAAGTTGCGGCTGAGCGCGCAACCGATTCACCTATATCTCTCCGCGGGAACGATTTCTGGGGATGCCCCGTTCGTGCTGTATGTAACCAGTTCTTACGCCGATGGAACTCCGGCCTCGGTCGACGGGGTGGTCGAAGGCGCGCGGTCTGATAGCGTCGGCCAAATCGGCGAAGAGCCCAGTGCGGCTGACCGCGTGCCCCTAGGTAGGTTCCATACCAATCACTATGGCGTAGGACGAGTTGAACTTCAACCCTTACCAAAAGACTTGCTTACCGCAGTCGGCGGTGGCGGCTATCGAGAATCGTATTCGCGTCCTTGGGTGCGTTCGTGGTCTGAGTATCGCGACTATAACAATTCCGGCCAACAGAGCGGCCAGAGCAACGCGCTTATTTTATTGCGAGGGGCGGATGCCGCGGGCAATTCGGGCCACTACAGTGAACGAATCACGATCTTCTTCAACCTCGATTACATTAAGGTGAAGACGGACCATGTTCTCTACCAGCCATCCGATCCAGTCCTGATCAATGTAGTGTCAAACGCCAAAGTCAACGAACTGATTGTCGACATCTTCGCCGACACCGGGCTAATCGTCTCGGAAGTTGTTCATCTGAAACATACGAAGGGAGAACTGAGCGTGCCTTACGATCCGCGGTTCCGCGGCGCGCTGACGATTGTTGCCTATGCGATGACTGGTGTCGGCGACCAGAACCGCGCCTTGTCAGGAATCACAAACGTCATTTATCCCGCCCGCCAGGAGCTGCAAGTGGGGTTGCGCATGGCGCGCACCACATTGCGTCCCGGGGAAACCGCGAATGCCGACCTGCACATCCTGACTCCCGAAGGAAGCGCAGTCGAAAGCGCCCTGGGAGTATTGGTTTTCGACAAGGCCGTAGCTGAGCGCGTGCGAACCGACGAAGAGTTTGGCCGCGAGTATGGCTTCTCGGTTTACGATTATTCGCCTTATTACTATCTAAACGTCGGCGGCATCACCTATCGCGACTTGCTCAATCTTGATTCGAGTAAACCCTTTCCGGAAGGGATTGATCTTGTAGCTGAGGAGATCCTCAGTTCGGGATATCGCGCGCTCCAAGGCGATTTGTCGATCGCTGGAGGTGCCTCGGACTACGGCCGCGAGGCGGCTTCCCACTTCGACGGCGCGCTGAAGAACAGCACGCAGCTCTTAAAGGGAGCTCTGGACGAGGTTTATCAGGCAAGGATGTTCTATCCGAAGGACGAAAGTGATCTTCGGTCTGAGCTCGATAATTGCGGAGTTGCTCTGGACCGCGTAGTCGATCCATGGGGCGTCCCGTATCGGATGGTGTTTTCTGTGTCGGGCCAATTTGACGTACTGTCTCTTTTCAGCGCCGGTGTCGACAAGACTCCCAACACGAAAGACGACTTTCTTGCTTTGAGTTTTGGTTGGCCGTACTTCCATCAAACCGGTGTCGCGATCGACAACGCAGTGCATGCATTTTACGAGAGCCAAGGAAAATACATCCGCGATTACGCCACTCTCCGCGAGGAGATGAAGAAGCAGCAGATCGACCTGGACGGGCTCCGCGACCCTTGGGGACACCCTTACGCGTATCATTTCGAAATTGCTGGTGCGTTCTTTGAGATTCGCATTGAGAGCGCGGGTCCTGACGGCGAATTCGGCACAAAAGAAAAACCTTCACCGGATGACGTTCACGAATGGACCTCATCGATCCACTACTTCCAACAAGAGACCAGCGACCTGCAGAGAGCTCTGGGCGAGCATTTTGCGCAAACGGGAAAGTTCCCCCAGAACGCCGACGAACTCAAACCCGTTCTGCAGGGTGCAAAGTTGGCTGCTGAACGCCTGCTCGACCCTTGGGGCCATCCCTACCGCTTTACGTTCAGTACACGCAGCCGCTATTGGGACCGTGTGAACACCCAAAGCATCTCGGTATATGGCGAGCAACCGCGCCGGACTACTGAGGTAACGCCGGTCACGCAGCAGTTGGCGTACATCCAGGTGGTCAGCAACGGCCCAAACAACGACGCCAACGGCGGTTTTCCAGTGGCGGAGTTCAACCGCGTGATCGCCGAACAAAGCAGCAAAGACATCAAGGTAATGCCCACTCCGAAGGAGCCTCCGCGAACCGGAGGGCATGGTGGAATCAGCGGCGTGGTCACTGATCCGTCCGGAGCGGTCATCGCAAAAACCACAGTGACGGCGGAGTCGGAAGATGGCATGCAATTCACCGAGTACACGGACAGCAGTGGCCGGTACACGTTCTCGAATATCCCCACTGAGGTTTATCGCCTGGAGTTTGTTGCTACCGGGTTCCGAGCGCGGACGGTGCTGAGGGTTCCAGTGCAGCAGTCCGGAACAACTCAAGTCGACGTTACTCTCGACGTGGGAGGCAGCTCCGAGGAAGTAATGGTTACAGCTGAAGCGTCATCGCTGCAAACAGAAATGGCATCCGCAGTCTCAAAGGCAATCCCAGCGGCACCGCCTGACAAGACTCCGCCTGAAAAGCAGCTGTTTACACCTCGATTGCGCCAGTACTTCCCCGAGACTCTGCTCTGGCTGCCGGAAGTGATTACAGATAAACAAGGACACGCTCACTTCAGCTTCCCGATGGCAGACAACATCACAGCGTGGAAAATGTCGGTAATTGCTTCCACCGAAGGTGGGCAGGTCGGAGTGGCGGAGAAGGAACTGCGAACGTTCCAGCCGTTGTTCCTGGAATACGACCCGCCGAAGATACTGACAGAAGGCGATCGCATCCATTTGCCCGTGGTCATCCGTAATTACTCGGCGAAGTCCCAGTCGCTAGAAACAGAGTTAAAGGCGGAGTCATGGTTTTCGACGCTGTCGGCCCCACTGCAAAGCGTGACCGTGGCTGCCAACAGCGATGCCAGCACGATCTTTTCCTTTCGGGCAGATCACAGTGTGCGAAAGGGAAAGCAGCGAGTGACCGCACACAACTCTGAAACTGGAGATGCAGTCGAACGCGAAGTGCTGGTTCATCCCGACGGTCAGGAAATTTCCTCCAGCACAGCGCAAGTCTTACCAGGGCCAAACAATTCGCTGGAGATCGAAGTCCCCGACGACGCAATTCCCGGTTCGATCGATGCTGAATTGCGCCTTTACCCCAACCTCATCGCTCACGTTCTCGATGCGATGAACGGAATTGGCCAACGTCCGGCGGGGTGTGCTGAGCAGATTACGTCTGTGGCGTATGTGAGCCTGATGGGACTGCAAGTTCTGGCCAAGGCAAACCGCAGCAACGATCCTTTCAATCCTCGCGCTCAGTTGGCCGCAAGCGCCAGGAAGGCGGTGCAGGATGGATATTCTCAACTTGTGGATCTTCAGCAATCCGACGGCGGGTTTCCATACTGGCAGAGTAAGGTTTCAGATCTGGCACTCACCGCGTACGTCCTCCGCTTCATGGATGCGGCGAGCGAGTTTATCGATGTCGATCGCAGTGTGATCAACCGGGCGGCGGCTTACATTGTTGGCCATCAAAGCAAGACAGGAGCGTGGACGCACCGCTGGGGACAGGAAAAAGATGTTGAAGATTTGAACCTCACGGCATACATGACGCGCACTCTGGCTTCAGCGGTTGGGGCGAAGAGTGCTATCAAAGCCGGCGGCAAGGATGAGCAGGAAAGCAAGGGCCTTCAGTCTGTAGAAGCCTCATTCAAGCTGGGGATGAACTATCTCGAAACCCAAATCGATACATGGGAAGACCCTTACCTGGTAGGAAACTATGCCATCGCCGCCTCTGCCTCAAATAAGAGCGAATATGTTTCTCGCACACGATCTCTGCTGAGCAGCTTGGCGCATCGGGAAGGCGACGCCACCTATTGGAATCTGGAAGCGAACACTTCACCTTTCTATGGCTGGGGAAACACTGGCCGACTTGAGACCACTGCTCTCGCGGTCGAAGCGCTTGCCAAACTCGAAGAAAAACAACCGGATGCGGACACAGCCCAGCAAGTCAGTCGCGGGCTTCAGTACCTGCTCGGCCATCGAGATCGATATTCGGTCTGGTATTCCACGCAAGCCACCGAGAATGTGATCGAGGCGATGATTGCCGCCATGCCCGCAGGAGATGAAACCGCGGGCTCCTCGAAAGCAGACATCGTCGTGAATGGGCACAGCGTTTCCACCCTGCAACTGCGGGAAGCGACCGCCATCGTGGGTCCCGCGACGCTCGAACTCGAACAATACCTGCACCCCGGCCATAACACTGTGCAAGTGGTTCGCGGAGCGAATTCCTCGGCAATGAACGCACTGGTTGTCAGCTCGCACTACATTCCCTGGAAGGACTCCCGTTCCACTGCCGGCGAAAACTTTATTTCCGGCGATACGCGCGCACTTCGGCTGAAAGTGCGATACGATCTAACCGATCCGAGGCCTGAGGAAGCGGTGAAGTGCCACGTGGAAACGGAGCGGATAGGGTTTCGAGGCTATGGGATGATGCTCGCCGAAATCGGATTGCCTCCCGGTTCTGAGGTAGACCGGGAATCGCTGGAGGCGGCAAGAGGAACGGGCTCTGTCCAAAGCTATGAAGTTCAACCCGATCGCATCGTTTTCTATGTCTGGCCAGAAGCCAGCGGATCCCGGTTCGAATTCCAGTTCCGTCTGCGTTACGGTATGGACGCGATGACAGCACCGTCGCACCTCTATGATTATTACAATCCTGAGGCGAACGCTACTGTAGTTCCTGTACGCTTTGTTTCGCACTGAGCTGTCCGTGAAAACGCAAAATCAGACCTGAGGTTATGTTCG
>Ga0070766_10000916_pt1 | contig 13700 bp, 9 predicted proteins | sample HubBroMetageWFT6_FD_69782 | JGI IMG/M metagenome (GOLD analysis project Ga0070766, IMG submission 69782) | Warmed and freeze-thawed soil microbial communities from the Hubbard Brook experimental Forest, New Hampshire - Hubbard Brook CCASE Soil... | ecosystem: Environmental > Terrestrial > Soil >...
TCCTCACCCAATGGCTTCCAAAACTGGGCATCGAAACTACCTTGGTTGATACCACCGAGTACGATCAGCATGCGCGCGCCATCCAACCCAATACCAAGTTGCTCTACCTCGAGTCACCGACCAATCCCACGGTGCGGATCGTTGACTTGCACAAGGCTGCCGGCTTGGCGAAAAAGCACGGTCTCATTTCTATGATCGATAGCACATTTGCCACGCCGATCAACCAGCGCCCAGTGGAATTTGGCCTTGATCTGGTGATGCACTCCGGTACGAAATATTTCGGCGGGCACTCCGACCTGATTGCCGGCGTTATTGCTGGGCGTAAGGATTTGATCGAGAAGATTCATGAAACCCGTACAACATTGGGTGGCGTTATGGATCCACACGCTGCCTGGTTGCTCCTTCGCGGTATCAAGACGCTGGCGGTGCGTGTTCAGCGCCAGAATGAGAACGCTCTGCGGATCGCACAATTTCTGGCTCATCACTCCAAGGTCCGGCGGGTGCACTACCCTTTTCTCGAAGGTCATCCGCAACGAGCGGTTGCCATGGAACAGCTGCGCGGAGGCGGCGGTATGCTGAGTTTCGAGGTGGATGGCACAGGAGAAGATGCTCGCCGCCTAACCGAATCGCTACGCCTGTTCACCTTGGCCCCGAGCCTAGGGGGAGTGGATTCCCTGGTTTCCATCCCGGTGCTCACTTCCCACGCCATGATTTCAGCCGAACAACGCCAGAAGACGGGCGTGACTGAGCAGTTAATCCGGGTGTCGGTGGGAATCGAGAATGCGGACGACCTGATCGCTGACCTGGAACACGCGTTTGCAGCGATGAGCTGGTCTCGGCAGCACGCGCAGGTCGGGGTAGGGAGCTCAATCACTACCTCTTGATCAGCGCCCAGCCCACCCCGCGACAAAAATCCTGGCCTCACGGGAGGCCAGGTCGGAGGAACAGCTTTGCACACTCGATCAAAAAATAAACTTCAGCGCCAGCTGCAGGATGCGTGGGTTGTGCGCTGCATTGGGCTGAAGCAGCCCGCTTCCGAAGCAGCTCGGATCGCCCGCTGAACTGTTGCTTCCGCCGTAGCAGCCTGCGGAGTTTGCCGTCGTGACTCCCGAGCCGTTCGCGTTGTCGGCAGCCGAGCCGGCGTCGCCGCCCAGCCACGCATACTCCCTATGGTTGAACACGTTGAAGGCTTCAGCTCGGAATTCGAAGTATTTACTCTCGGTAACAGCGATGTGCTTGAGCAACGCCATATCGAAGTTGGTGCGCCACGGATTGCGGAGATTGTTTCTTCCGGCATCACCGAACGTAAGCCCAGTGGGAGCGACGAAGGCCGCGGGGTTGTAGACCAAAGGTGCGTTGCCCGGCGGGAGTTTCGGTATTCCAACGCTCGGATTACCCACGACATCGGGGAACGATCCGGCGGTCGCAAACGAGTTGTTAACTCCGGCGTTGTCGGTCGGGACGCTGGCAGGTGAGCCATTGACGCTGCTGTTGCACGGGTTGCAGCCCTGGTTATAAAGACTGAAGGGCGTCCCGCTTTCAATGTCCGTAATGCCGGACCACTCCCATCCGCCCAGGAACCTGTTGGCCAGGCCTTTGGCCTTGAAGAAAGGCAGATCATACACGTAGCCAATGTTAATAATGTGCCGCTCATCGAAGTTAGAGCTGGCCCGATAGGCGTTCAGGTTGTAACTATCGACAAAACTGCCGTCGTTCCAGTCGGAAGAATCGTCAATCGAATGGCTGTAGGTATATGCTGCGTTCAACTGCAGCCCTCCGATGCTGTGTCGCAAAGAAGCCTGCAGGGCGTTGTAGTTCGACGATCCAGTCTGATCCTTCCTGGTGATGCTTCCGACTCCCGCGAAGGGCAGGTAGGGATTGGCGTTGTTCCCGCAAGCCACAGCAAGATTATTTGCCCATCCGCTGGTCATGGTATTGCCGTTCACGGTTGCTGTCGCCTGCCCGCTGATGGGATCGATGGAAACTGAGTTGCAGTCGTTCTGACTGATGACCTGGCCCGGCGTATACGGGTTCTGGCTCGCCGGAACCGAGTGCATCTGGTTGTATTCATAGGAACGAGTCAGGTGCACTCCGCCGCTGCCCACGTAAGCCAGGGTTGCGACCGTGTTCTTTCCCAAATCGTGCTGCACATCGAGATGCCACTGCTGCATGTAAGGCCATACGGCCTTGCTCGGAATCGATACAAAAGACAGCGGAGTCGTACCGCCTCCGAGAAGAGTCGGATTGAGATTGGCGTATCCCGGCACGTTCAGGACGCTACTGGTCTGCGTGTTGATGTTGTACTGCTCGAGGGACTCGGTGTTGGACTCGTTGCCATTCGTGTGCTCGAAGAAGATGCCGTAACCGCCGCGGATAGCCCATTTTCCGTTCCCCAGAGGGTCGAACGCAAAACCAACGCGGGGCGCGGGGTTCCACCAATGGTTGGTCATGCAGCCTTGGGGCACTCCGGGTGTAACCCCGCAATCTACCCATCCATTGTATGGGTTGCCAATGACCAGATCTGTGTTCGGATCCACGCCGCTCGCGCCAGGAACGTAGCGTGCGGGATCAAAATTCCAGGCCAGATTGTTCTTCTCGGAGTAAGTTCCGAAAAAGCTCAACCGTAAACCGAGGTTCAGCGTCAGGCGCGGAGTGACGTGCCAATCATCCTGGAAATAGGGTTCAAGGATATTGTATTGCTCGTGCATTTTGAGCGCGGCCTGTTCCTGGGTGAAGGTGTCGACATTTCCCAGGAGCATGTCGGCAAACGGATTCCCCGTCGTAACTGGATTAACGGGAGTGAATTGCAAGAAGCCGTTCACGCCATAGCTGGGCTGCGGGATTTCGTTCTTGTGGGCGTTCACAACGTAGATTCCAAACTGCAGATTATGCCCGGCGACGCTTTTGCTGACGTTGTCGCGGAAAGTGAAAGTCGGATTGGAATTCAGCGGACCGTTGGGAACGTATCCCGGATCTTCGGCAAAGTTATACTGGCCGCCTGCCAGACTAATGCCGGGCACCTTGCCGCCAAAACCATTGTCATAGATCCCGATCGGGGGGAATCCCGACGGGCGCTGCCAGGGTCCAATCAAACTCGTGGTTATGTGGTCCGTGGTATAGCTTGCAACAAATTCATTCAGCAGCGTGGGCGAAACGGTAGCCGTGACCCGCGCCACCATACTGACGCCAGGGCCGTTGAAGTTGGTTTGAATGGTGGGAAAACTGGTTCCGCTCGTCCACAAGGGGACGGGATAGTCCTGGTCCCAGGAGTCGTGGATGTAGCGAAACGTGGCACGCACTCTGTCGTTGATGTTCTGATCGACACGGAAGAGTTCTTCCCGCCAGTTGGTAGGCAGGGACGGGGTCGCAAACCAAGTGCTCGGACCCGAATTCGGATTCGGAATCATCGCCAGGAGCGCATTCACCGTGGTTGGATCGGAGATTGGCACCTGATTGTTGGGGAAGTAGGCTGGAGTGCCAGAACTCAGACCTTGGGCCGGGCAATTGGGATACGCCGTTGCAGTCGCCGTACTGTAAGCCGTCCCTGTCACCGGACACACATCGCTAAAATTCCCGCCGCGCTCGGGCAGCGTGGGAACCGTGGTCACGCTGAAAAAGCCGGTTGCGGGCACAACCTCGCGGCGCCACTCTTCCGACCAGAAGAAGAACGTTTTCTGCTTGCTGGTGTTGTAGTGTCCGGGGATGTAGATCGGCCCACCGATGGTAAAACCGAAGTCGTTCTTCTTATAGGCGGGAGGAGCAGTCTGGAACTCTGGCGTGGCGTTGAAGGCGTCGTTGCGCACGAATTCGTATACGTCGCCGTGGAACTGGCTGGTGCCCGACTTGGTCTCGACCTCCACCGTGCCGGAGCCATTGCGGCCGTACTGGGCACCGTAGTTGGAAGTCAGCACCTTGACCTCCGCAATGGCGTCAATGCTGGGGTAGACGTTGAGCGTGGAATTACTGCCGTTGTCCATGGCATCGCCGCCGTCCATTTCCCAATTGTTATATTCGGTGCGTCCGCCATTCACGCTGAAGGAAACGTTCCCTGAAACTCCTACTCCCGCTTCATCTTGCCCCGTCTGATTGCTGACTCCGGGCACCAGGGTGATGAGTTGGGTAAAATTTCGGCCGTTCAGCTCGAGTTGGCTAATCTCCTTGCCAGTGACCGTGCCCCCAAGATCAGAGGATTGAGTTTCCACCTGGGTGACAGCGGTTCCCTGCACGGTCACCTCAGTGCTGGCGGCGCCGACCTGCATCGCGACATCGACACGGGATTTCTGAGCTACACGCACGACAATGCCCGCAGCCTGAAACCTCTTGAAGCCGGAGGCGACGACGGTGAGGTTATAGGACCCGATCGGCAATGCGGCAAAGAGGTAATCGCCGGTCGAGTTGCTCGTGACCGCGCGGTTGACGCCGTGCTCCACACTGGTCAGGGTCACTTGAGCGCCAGGAATGTCTGCTCCGGTGGGGTCGGTCACGGTGCCGGTAATGGACGCAGTATCCTGCGCAAAGAGCGCAGCGGGAAGGCAGAATGCAAACGCAAAGACGTAATACCACAGGAGACGGGACTTCATATGAAACTCCCTGATACTTGACGCAAGGTGGAACACCGAAACCTACCGCTTACCACAAATCCCTTCCAGCCGATCATGAACCCGGGCAACGGCGCTCCGAAAGAAGCATCTGGCCGGGATCGCAAAGCGCCAGAAATGGCTTATTAAAACGTGTTAATACTGATGTAGCTCATCGCGCATGTCAAGCGAAAAATGCCTCGATGGCAGCTCCGTGCGGAGTTGCTCCGATCGTCAACCGTCCGATAGTCAACAGGAAGATGCTCTCCCTCGGGCGGGAGGTGTGAGAGGTTTTCGCAAAACTACTGCAGACTAGGCGCCGGCTTGTTTCTCAGCCAGCTCCCCGATGATCGGCAGTTTCCACATCTGGCCCTGATTGGCCTTCAGCAGAAGAACGAGCCAGATCACGAAGCCCGCTAATCCGACCAGCGGCCATATGAGGATGGTCAGCCAACCGAGCAAAGGAATGTGAGCGATGATGCTCAGCACAATCCACAAAGCGGTCCACGCAATATGGAAAAAGATGCATTGGAAGGCGTGGAAGCGGATAAATCGGCTGCGGTTGTAAGGCTCCATTACGAGGAACACGATCGCGGGAATGATGGTCACGTAAGCCAGCATCCCGGCTACGTTGTCGGTCAGCCCGCCCGCAGTGGCTGCGGCAGGCCGCGCCGCTGGAGCTGCCGAGCGGCTACACGCCGGACAAACCGTGGAACCATCTGGTGTTTGAGCACCACACACCGTGCAAAAAGCCATGACGTCCCCCCTCAAGCATTCGTTTTGACCCACATCCGCAGAACGGGCGCACGTTAGCAGAAATGCATCCCCAAGGCAAACGAAATCGCGCCCGGCGGCGCCGGCCGCGCTGAAGCAGCCCTCTAGGCTTTTTCGGCGAGGCTTCCGATCACCGGCAGCCGGAAGCTTTGACCCTGCAGGGCCTTGACCAGCAGCACCAGCCAGAGAATTCCCCAGCCCAGAACCGCTACGGCCACGGCCAGCCATGCCATCAAGTACCCCACAACCGGGACGAGAGTAAGTATGGAATACAGGATTCGCAAGGCGATTGCGATCACCATTGTGGCAACCGTCAGGAAGATGGATTGGAAGGAGTGAAATCGAATGAACCGATTGCGTTTAAAGGGCTCAATGAGAACGAAGACAACGGCGGGGATGAACGTGATGTAAGCCAACCCGGCGACAAGATTGTCCTTGAACTGACTGGGAACGCTCGCGGCCGTCACGGTTACGGGAGGCACGGCAGGCGTGCGGATCACGGGCGGGGTAGCTGCAGGCTGCTTTACATCCTGACCGGGGACCCACATCCTGCGACCGCAACCCGGGCAAAAGGCAACATTTTCGGGCATTTCGGCATGACATTGTGGACATGTGATGGGCATGGTTTTCTTAGGCCAGGCGGCGCGAGGTGTTCTTCTTGCGGCAGTCCTCGCAGACTCCGTAAATCTGAAAGGTGTGGCGGGTGGTTGCGTAGTGGTATCGGTTTCCGATCTCTTGCTCCAGACGGTCAACCTCAGGCGAGAAAAATTCTACCGAACTGCCGCACCCGGTGCAGACCATGTGATGGTGGCTGCGGCGGTTGTACTGATGCTCGTAGCGGGCTATGCCATCATGAAAAGCGACTTCGCTGGCCAGGCCGCATTCCGCCAGCAGTTTCAGGGTCCGGTAAACCGTGGTGAAACCGATGCGAGCATCTTTTTTTTGCACCAGCCGGTGCAGTTCGTTGGTGGAGAGGTGCTCGCGGGTTTCGAGGAAGGTTCGCAGGATGGTGTCGCGCTGCGCCGTATGTTTCAGGCCGACACGCTTGAGATGCTGATACAGAATCTGCTGCGCTTCACGAACCATCTCGGGCGAGATGCTGGGCTGGTCGTCGATACGCTTTTGCAGCATGGAGTTTCCGCAAACCTGGGTGATCTCCTGAATAATACTGACCTTTACGAAATGAGCCAACTTTTTCGCGGGAACAGTTCAGTTCCACTGCGCGCCAGATCCTTCGTCCGGCTGACGCCGAACTCAGAATGACGCCTCTGCTTAGCGTTTGTCTTGCGGCGCAGTCAAGCCCTAGAATCGAGTGTCCCTTATGGCGACCGTCACTAGTCTGGCTTATCCTCGTCCGCGTCTGCGAATTTTGCGTGTCGTTGCTTTCGTTCTGAGCCTGATATTGTTGGCCGTGCTTGGCCTCTGCGGCTGGTTTTATTCGCTGGCACGGTCGGCTTTACCGCAACTGGACGGCAGGCTTCGAGTGTTGGGCCTGACGGCGCCCGTGAAGGTTATTCGCGATGGACATGGATCGCCCGTGATCGATGCCGCGAACCTCGATGATCTCTTTTTCGCTCAGGGTTACGTGACCGCGCAAGAGCGATGGTTCCAAATGGACGGAATGCGAAGGTTCGCGGCGGGAGAGTTATCGGAAGTTTTCGGCAGCGATTATCTGGAGCACGATCGGCAACAGAGAATCCTCGGGCTGAAAGTCGTTGCTCAAAAAACGGTGGAGGCTTTGCCCACCGAGGATCGCTCTCGTTTCGAAGCTTACGCGCGGGGCGTGAATGCATACCTGGAAGCGCATCGTGATCGGTTGCCGCTAGAATTTCGCATGCTGCGATATTCGCCTCGGCCGTGGACACCGGAAGACTCGACCCTCATCGGGGTCCAAATGGTGGAGGATTTGAGCTCGAGTCCGCGCCATGCGCTGATGCGCGAGAAGATTTTGGCCAAGCTGGGCCCGGAGCTGACAGCGGATCTGTATGTGAACTCTTCCTGGCACGATCGGCCGCCGACGGTATCGCGGCCCACGCTCGATCAAGAGATCAAAGGCGAGGATCAGAACGATGATGAGGATGAAGACGATGATTCGGGCGCGGACAGCTCAGTTACCGGCTTGACGCCGCGACCCGATGTTCCTGCGCTGCCTTCCCTCCCAGAAATGTTTTGGGACGAGCGGGCCTTAGTTCTGGGGTCGAATAATTGGGTGGTCTCCGGGGCGCATACGGTTTCGGGCAAGCCGCTGCTGTCGAATGATATGCATCTGCACAATCAGATGCCGAACCTTTGGTATGAAGCTCATCTTCGTTGCGCATCCGGCAACTTCGATGTGGCGGGAGTTACGCTCCCGGGATATCCCTATGTGATTGTCGGGCACAACCAGCGAATCGCCTGGGGATTCACCAATCTCGGGCCGACGGTCGAGGACGTGTACGTTGAGACTTTCAACTCGGACGGTCAATATCTGACGCCGGAAGGATGGAAGCAGCCTGAGCATCGTCGCGAGGTAATTCACACGAAGGAAAAACCGGATGTAATTGTAGACGTGGTGTTGACGCGCCATGGCCCAATCGTTACCGACATGGTCCCGGGCGAGGCACGCAAACTGGCGTTGCGTTGGACTTTGTACGATGGCATGCGCAGTCCCTTCTTCGCAGTCGATTCGGCGCAGAAGTGGGAGGAGTTCAGGCGCGCTTTCTCCGAGCTTGATGCACCCGGCCAAAACGTTGTCTATGCCGACGTCGATGGCAACATCGGCTATCAAGCTACCGGAAAGATTCCTATCCGCGCCGCGGGTGATGGCAGTTTGCCGGAGAACGGCAGCGACGATGCTCATGAATGGATAGGCTACATTCCGTTCGACAAGCTGCCCAGCATATTCAATCTGCCCACTGGAATCATCGCAACGGCAAACAGCCGGATCACGCCAGATGGGTTTCGATATTCCCTCAGCACGGAATGGGAAGCTCCGTGGCGGTCAGCTCGGATTTATCGCGTGCTGGAGTCGGGCAAGAAGTTTTCTGCGGCTGACATGCTGGCGCTTGAAACCGACATTTATTCCGAGCTGGATCGCTTTTTCGGGGAGCGGTTGGTGTATGCGGTTGACCATGCAAAGAATCCCTCGATTCGGGCAAAGGCTGCGGCAGAGATCCTGCGCCAGTGGGACGGAAGGATGATTGAGAACTCGCCAGCTCCCACCATCGCCGTCGAGGCGCGCCAGGAATTAACCCGTCTATTGCTCGAACCCAAGCTGGGCGCAGCGCCGAAGGATCCTCAAGAACTCGAAACGACTCTTAGTTGGAAGAGCTATCGATGGATGATGAGTTCGGTTTGGCTGGAGAACGTTGTCCAGCATCAGCCGAAACGCTGGCTGCCGGAGACCTACGCGAACTACGACGACCTTCTAACCGCAGCGGTTGAGGCTGCCATCGATTCGAATCCGGCACACGGTTCGGATGCGCCGCAGGACCTGAACTCCTGGAAGTGGGGGAACTTTCATCCCGTCGAGATTCAACACCCCGTCTATGGCAGGATTCCCGTTTTGCGGCGCTGGACGGGACCGGGATTGCAGCCCCAATCGGGAAGCGAATACACCGTAAAGGCAGTCTCGCGCAGTCACGGACCGTCGGAACGAATGACGGTTGATCTCGCAAATCTCGATCAGTCCACTCTGAATCTGGTGACGGGCGAAGCGGGGAATCTGCTCAGCCCGTATTACTTGGACCAGTGGAACGCCTGGTACGAGGGCTTCACTTTCGCCTGGCCGTTTTCAGGACCGGCGGTGGACAAGGCGCGGGCGCATGAGTTGGTGCTGGAGCCGGAAAGGTAGAACGGTTTCAGGCTCGCGAGTCGTGCTAGTGCAAGTGAGCGGACAAGAACGAAACTGTCTGCTTCTTGGAATCCTCCACCGCGTCGCCACTGAAGCTGTGTCCCTGATGAGGATAAATTTTGATTTCGTACGGGACAGCTTTGTTCTTGAGCAATCTTTGCAAATCGTAGGCGTTGCTGACCGGAACAACGTCATCGTCTTCACCGTGCAGGATTAATACCGGCGGCATCGTGGTAAAACGCTCTTCCGCGAAGCCGGGCATTCCACCAAAGAACTCGACCACAGCCTTGATTTCCGGCGAACGTAACGGCGGAGGATGGCTGCGCTCCTCTTCCGCCAGAGCAAGCGCCAGATAGCCTCCCAGCGAGAAGCCGACGACCCCGATTCCCTTATTCCGGATTTCCGGTTGCGCCGCGATGTAACGAGTGGCATCGTTCAATGTCCGGATATAGGCAAGGAACATCTGTGGCTTAACCGAAGGACTCCATTGCCCGGGCCCATCGAAAAAGTGAGGAACGAAGACAGAGTAGCCAGCCGTGGTCAGGGCTTCGAGAATTCCGGTCTTTCTCCAGTCCCCTTGCGGCCCTCCTCCGCCGTGCGCCAGCAATACCGCGAGGTGAGAGCTTCCGCTTTTAGGATCGAAGCGCTCGACAGTGATGGGCTGGTGATCGCTATGAAATACGGTTGTAGTACCGACAGGGGTCTGGGCGCTTGCCGACGCCGGCAGAATGGAAAGGGCAACGAGCAGAGGGAAGCAAGTGCGCATTGGAAGTCACAGCGTGAAGCTCTCTCAATTTACCAGCTTCACGTCGAACGGCTGGCCAACGAGATCAATCTGGCCATCGTTATTGTTACCGTTGCCGGGGGTCACTTGCAACTTGTCCGTCGTCGTGTCGTAGATGCCCAGTTCCGCGTTCTGGATAACATAAACCGTATCGCGGCCGGTGATTTGCTGCAGGCCGGTTACATTGCCGTTGCTTGGCGGAATCACGACGACGCCAGTATTTGTGTTGAAGATGGATAAACAGCCGCGAACCTCGCCACCGACAATATCGATGTTGGCGCAGCCGTAGGAACCGATGAAAAGCTGCCCGTTCTGGCTTATCTGCATGCGAGCGTGGTAGCCATCGGTAATGATGGCCGAGGCCGTAACGGTCATCGAGTTGGTATCAATGGCGCTCAGCCTGCCGCATGTAGTGGCCGCCGTTACGCTCCCGGTACAAGTGTTAGTTCCGGGCGGAGTTCCCGCCACGTACAGAGTGGAACCGCTCACCAAACCAAAAGTGGCAGCGCTTACCGGAATGGTGCTCGTAGCGGTAGTGGCGCCCACGTCGGCGATGCTGACTCCCGCCGCTGTCCCGCCGCATTGGGCACCGCAATTCAAGATGTAGGCGGTGGCGCTGCTGGTGAAAATACCCCACACCGGACGATCGAAGCCGGTAATGGAACTCCGGGGATCGGTGGCGGTACCGATCAAGGGTGTCGCAATCACGGTCACCGTGTCGGAGTTGTCGCTAAACACCAGCAGGTGGTTACCGTCCGGGCTGAGCACGATAAAGTGCGCGCCCGGCACGGGGATGGTTGCGGATACGGATCCGGTTTGCAGACTCATCACCACGACGGCTCCCGGAGACTGTCCCGCGATCGGGGCTGTGGGTACGGCGGCATAGGCGGTGGTCGCGAAATTACTGACCACGAGGCTCTCGGTCAAGCCGGGCAGGGTGATGGCAGGCAAGCGCGTGGTGGATCCGGTGGGGACTGCGATGGCCTCGGTCGCGTTGTCGACGATTGCCACCGTGTTGCCATTGGGGCTGAAAACCGCGGTGTACTTCCCATTGGGGGCAAGCGTCATGAGCGAGGGCTGCAAGCTGATGCCGGTCATTGGAACGAAAAAAGTAAGAGAAAGCTTGTCTAACGTTGCATCCACAATGTTCAGCACCTGCGTATTCGTCACGGCTCCGGTACCATTCCCTTGCGGGAAGAGGGGATTCGAAATGAAGACCCGGAATTTGATTCCGCTAGGCTTGGTTGGAGTGGTGCTGGAAGAACTGGAAGAGGTGGAAGAGGTGGAAGAGCTGTTATAACTTCCGCAGGAAATAATGGTCACACTGGCGGCGATGAGCACCACGGTGCTTATTAAGATTCTCTTCAAACCTGGGACTCCGAAGAGCATGAGGGACAGAGATTTAGATGCAAGAAATCGGATTATAACAGAGCGCCTTCAGAGAATTTGGCGCAGGGTCCGACCGGTCAGTCGCCAATATGCAAAAGCAACCGTCCTCTTGTATTCTGGAGAGAATGGCTACTGATCTACTGGCCCGGATAAAACAGTCCGCCGTCCTGTGCGACGGCGCGATGGGAACCCTGCTCTATGCCAAGGGAATCTTCATCAATCGCTGCTATGACGAGTTGAACGTCTCCCAGCCTGACCTGATTCGGGGCATCCACCACGAGTATCTGCAAGCAGGTGCGGAGATTATTGAAACCAATACTTTCGGTGGAAATTCATTCCGCTTGGCACGGCACAGCATGGCTAGCCAGGTACGCGAAATCAACTTTGCGGGAGCGCGGCTGGCGCGCGAAGCAGCCAAGAGTTTCGACGTCTGGGTTGCCGGATCGGTGGGGCCACTCGGGGTGCGCATTGAACCGCTGGGTAAAACATCTTTTGAGGAAGGCCGTACCGCCTTCCGCGAGCAAATCGCGGCTCTGGTCGAAGGCGGAGTGGATCTGCTGGTGCTGGAAACATTCGGCTACCTGGAAGAACTTCATCAAGCCATACTCGCAGCGCGTGATGTCAATCCGAAGATTCCGGTGGTGGCGCACGTCACCATCGACGAGGATGGAAATTGCCTCGACGGTTCAACCCCGGAGACGTTCACTCCGCGGCTGGAAGAGTGGGGCGTGGACGTCATCGGCTGTAATTGCAGTGTGGGCCCGGTAGCGATGCTCGACGCAGTTGAGCGTATGCGAGCTGCCACTTCCCTGCCCCTGGCGGCGCAGCCCAATGCCGGTATGCCACGTTCCGTCGAGGGCCGGAACATTTATCTTTGTTCCCCGGAATACATGGCCAGTTATGCCCGCAAGTTCGTGGCTGCGGGTGTACGCATTGTGGGCGGCTGTTGCGGTACCACTCCGGACCACATCCGGGTGATGAAATCCGCTCTGCGAGTGGGAGATGCGCGGGCGAAGGTAAGCTCGGCGCCCGCTCCGGGTCAGGCCAAGCCTGCCGCAACTGCCGCCGTAGCCATCGAGCAGCGATCCCGACTTGGCGCCAAGCTCGCTGCGGGAGAATTCCTGACGATGGTCGAGATCGTTCCACCCAAAGGAACGGACATTCGCAAGGAAATCGAAGGTGCGCGCTTCGTCAAGTCGGTGGGCGTGGATGGAATCAACGTCCCGGATAGTCCGCGGGCCTCGGCTCGCATGAGCAATCAGGCACTGTCGTTGCTCATCCAGCAGGAAGTGGGTATCGAGGCTATCCTGCACTACACCTGCCGCGATCGCAACGTGCTCGGCATTCAATCGGATTTGCTGGGGGCCGCGGCCACGGGCATCCGCAACCTGATCTGCATCACTGGCGATCCGCCGAAGATGGGCAGCTATCCCGACGCCACTGCTGTGTTCGACGTGGATGCCATCGGATTGGTCAACATCGTTCACAACCTGAATCGTGGCCTCGACATTGGTGGTAACCCGATCGGAGCGGGTACGAGCTTCGTGATCGGCGTCGGCGCCAACCCGGGGCTGAGCGACATGGATGAAGAGATCCGGCGCTTCGAGTACAAGGTGCAGGCGGGCGCCGAGTATGTCGTGACCCAACCCGTCTTCGATCTCCGCTTGCTGGAAAGTTTCCTGCGCCGCATCGAGCATTGCCGAATTCCAATGGTTGCCGGAATCTGGCCGCTGGTGAGCGTGCGCAATGCGGAATTCATGAAGAACGAACTGCGAGTCTCGGTCCCGGATTCCATCCTCCAGCGCATGGCAGCCGCCAAAACCCCGGAGGCCGCGCGCGCGGAAGGCGTCGCGATCGCGCGCGAGATGTTGATCGCGGTACGCGAAATGGCTCAGGGAGCGCAGATCAGCGCCCCGCTAGGTCGCTACGCCTTGGCGGTGGATGTTCTGGAAGCTTTGGGGACTTCGCGTCCCACTTCGGTGTGACCATTTGTTAAATCTTCTTTAAAGTGTGCTTTCTACTGGACACATTTCGCCCTCGAGTGGATTAAAATAGGGCCAGGAGCAGAATCCCCTTGGCAAAATTTGAAGATTGCCTCCAGCGTCTGGAGAGAATCGTTCAGGAACTTGAAAAGGGAGAAGTACCCCTGGAAAAATCTCTGACGCTTTTTGAGGAAGGCATGCAACTTTCAGCCACTTGCCGCAAAGAATTGGAGCAGGCCGAGGGCAAAGTGGAAATCCTGCTGAAGCAAAACGGGAAGCTCCAGGCTGAGTCGTTTGAGCCCTTGATCGAAACTGTGGCCTCGAAGAGGTAAGAGGCCGCATCGGTCGCTACACCGCTCAAT
>Ga0070766_10000918_pt1 | contig 13686 bp, 14 predicted proteins | sample HubBroMetageWFT6_FD_69782 | JGI IMG/M metagenome (GOLD analysis project Ga0070766, IMG submission 69782) | Warmed and freeze-thawed soil microbial communities from the Hubbard Brook experimental Forest, New Hampshire - Hubbard Brook CCASE Soil... | ecosystem: Environmental > Terrestrial > Soil...
CTGGGGTGGGCATCCGTAATGTGCTCATCGCCACGGACTTCTCGCGTCATTCCTTCGCCGTCCTCAACTATGCCCTGAATTTCGTCCGTCGCTATGGTGCGCACGCTGAAATCGTCTATGTATTGCCAACGGACGAATATGCTCTGGCTGGCCCCGAGGCAGTAGCGGCAGCGAAGGACGCCGCCCGGCGTGATTTGCTGGAGCTGAAAACCAAACTGCGATGCAGTCAGGGGTTCGACGGTGACGTAGACTATCGCGTCACCATGCTCGAGGGCCCAGTTGCAGACTGCCTTTTACAGTGGGCGCACGAGAAGAAGACGGACCTGATCGTTGTTGGCACCCACGGCCGCGGCGGACTGGGCAAGTTGATTCCGGGCTCGGTAGCAGAGAGGGTGTTTCGGCACTTCGACATGCCTGTTCTGACGGTTGGTCCTCATGTCCAGAGTCTGACCGAAGTTGATCGCGCGCATCGCATTCTTGTTCCGTGCGATTTGACGCCAAAGTCCCACCCTGCCGTGGAATTTGCCTGTGCCCTGGCCCGGGAAAATCGCGCAAAGCTAACGGTCCTCCATGTCATGGAAAGCTTCACTAAGGGGATGAGTTCAAGTTCTGAAAGTGCTCGCCGAGCAAGGGACGGACTCGCACGAATCGTCGGAAGGCACGGCGAGGGAATTGACGTCGTCTACCGTATCGAGTTCGGCAAGATCTCCTCCAGTATTCTGAGGGCGGCCTCTGAAATAGACGCAGATCTAATCGTCTTGGGAGTTCGGCCTTCGTCAGGGGTGCTCGACCGTTTCATGTGGCCAATCGCGTATGAACTGGTTGCCAAGCCGAGTGCCCGGTGTTGACCGTTCGTGGAGGCTCCTCGATTCGCTGATTCGCTGGGAACACCTGGCGAGTGCACCCAAAACGGTTCACGGCGTCTAATTGCCGATTCGTCGCCGGACCGCGTGGCTACCCTTTCTGCGATATCGGCTCAGTCATTTGGCGACTGAGTTCGAATGTTATACAGTTCAGCAACAGCAGGAGGGAAAATGCGGTATTTCGTTCGCGGTGGCGGCCACTGCGCGCTGATGATAATGATGTGGGCTGCTTTGCCGTGTGCTGCGCAGGCGACCAAGACCAATGAGCAGTCCGTTCAGACTCAACCTTCGAACAGCAGTCCGCAGGAGCAACCGCCGAGTCAGCCGTTAAGTCAAGAAAGCTTGCAGAAACTGGCCAACAAGATTCGCCACGAATTGGTGATGCTTCCTTATTACGACGTCTATGACAACCTCTACTTCCGCATTCAAGGACGGACCGTTACCTTGCTGGGCGAGACGCCGAACGCGAGCACCAAATCAACCGCGGGGAATGTAGTCAAGCACATTGAGGGAGTCGATAAGGTCATCAACAATATTGAGGTCCTGCCTCCCAGTCCCGCTGACGAACGGATTCGAAGGGCAACCTACCGCGCAATTTACAGCTATGGGCCGTTATTCAAATACTCGCACGCGCCAGTGCCGCCCATTCATATCATTGTGAAGAATGGAAAAGTGACGCTGGAGGGCGTCGTGGACAGCGAATCCGACAAGCAGATGGCTGGGATGCAGGCCAACCAGGTTCCCGGAACCTTTCAAATCACGAACAATCTGGCGGTGTCCGGGCCGAGTAGCGGGGAGAAGAAGAAGAAAAACAACTGACTGTAGCCGGACCTTCTAGCGCGGTTGGGCTTGAGCGACAAGCTGCGAGGCAGAAGCGTCGTTACCAAATGGCCTTGCTCCAGGGTTACCAAATACGATCATCCATTTTTCACGCAGGCCGTGAACCCGTCGAAGATCCCGGTCGATATCGATCCACTCGTGTAGCGCTATTTTCAGAGGATTGTAAGTATTGATATTTGTCGTGAGTCCGTAAATGCAAGGCTCACGTTCGGGCTCAAAGCTCCCAAACCACCGGTCCCAGATTATGAGTATCCCCGCGTGATTGCGGTCGATGTACTGCGGGTTAGTCGCGTGGTGGACTCGGTGGTGGGATGGCGTGTTCAGCACCAACTCCAAAACTCCCATCTTCCTGACCAACTCGGTATGGATCCAGAACTGGTAAAGCAGGCTGATGGCCTGCATGGTGAAGATCATAATCGGCTGGAATCCGATCAGTGGCATCCAAAGCCAGAAGACAAATGAGAAGAAGCCACCTGTCCAAGTCTGCCGCAGAGCGGTACCCAGGTTATAGCGCTGCGACGAGTGATGTACTACGTGTGAGGCCCAGAAGAAACGGCACTCGTGGCTGGTTCGGTGGAACCAGTAGTAGCTGAAATCGTCGGCAAAGAATACCAGCACCCAGGCCCACCACTGATACCCAATCGGGAAGATCGCGAAGCGGTGTACCCAGGTGAAGATGGCGAACACCATGCCCTTTGAGACCAGGCTGACCAGCACATTTCCAATGCCCATCGTCAGGCTGGCGGCCGCATCTTTACGTTCGTAAAGATGCGGCGCATGACGGCGCCGATGATCGCTTCGGCCACGACCAAGAGAATGAACGCGGGAATTGCCAGGTGAATCAGGTCGGGCATCGGGTGCAACTCGCTCTGGTGCTGTATTTTACTGAACTCCCTCTGCAAGCGAAAGACGACTGCCCCGCGTATCTTTACGGAATTCTTACGAACTACTTAGCCGCGACTTATGGGGGAAGTGATCGAATGAAGTACGCGGAGACCTATTAAGTTCGATGGTTGACGAGACAAGTTTATGAACGCCTTCTTTCTCGGTGTGTGCGGCATGAGCCTGGTGTTCTTTGGGTTCTTCCTGCTGGCGTGCCATCGTGATATGTCTCGACGCAAGTCTCGAATCCCGACTGTAACGAAGATTGTGCCTGGAACTCAAGCGTTCGACTCGTTGGTAGAAGGGCACCCGCTTATTCGGCTTGAGCGAGAGATGGCTGATTTCCTGACGCGTCATCGATCGGTCGGCGCAGCAGAGGGCTCACGGGCCACTTCCGTCGGTCCGGCGATCCAGCCATAAACAAAAACAGGGGGCCCGTTAGGAGGCAAGGCATGCAAGATGTCATTTTTGTAGCCATCACCATTGCTTTCTTCGCGCTGTCGCTGGGGTATGTTCACTTCTGCGACCGCGTGAAGTAGGGGGAGCTATGCACACAGAATCAGCCATCATGATCGCGATATGCGCACTCATGATGATCTATCTCTTCTACGCGTTGTTGCGTCCGGAGAAGTTCTGATATGACCGTTAACGGTTGGTTACAGATCGTGGTTTTTCTGGTACTGGTGCTTGCAGTCACGAAGCCCATAGGTGTGTTCATAACCCGGGTCTTCAATCGTGAGCGTACGTTCATGGATCCGGTACTGCGTCCTGCCGAACGCCTTATTTACAAGCTGTGTCTCGTGGATGAGAACCACGAAATGCGCTGGACTGAGTACGCCTTCGCGATGCTGCTGTTCAGCGCCGTCTCGATGCTGCTTTTGTACCTGATGCAACGCGTGCAGGGGTTCTTGCCACTGAATCCGCAGAAGTTTGCGGCGGTTGCACAAGCGCTGGCCTTCAACACTGCAGCGTCGTTCACTACCAATACAAACTGGCAGAACTATTCAGGCGAAACCACAATGAGCTATCTGACACAGATGGCCGGTCTCGCCTATCACAACTTCACCTCAGCGGCCGTCGGGATCGCTCTGTCGATAGCTTTAATCCGCGGCATTGCGCGCCGGCAGATGCAGACTATCGGCAACTTCTGGGTCGATACAGTGCGGGCGGCATTGTGGATACTGTTGCCGGTCTGCATAGTCGGGGCACTGGTGCTGGTGTCACAGGGAGTGGTCCAGAACCTGAAGCCCTACGACACCGTCAAACTGGTAGAGCCCCAGCAAGTGCAGCGCGTTGGCCAGGACGGCAAGCCTGTGGTTGATGCGCAAGGTAAACCGGTGATGGACACGGTTAACACGCAGACCATTGCGCAAGGTCCTGTGGCGTCGCAGGAGATCATCAAGGAACTAGGCACCAATGGCGGCGGCTTCTTCAACGCCAACAGTTCTCATCCCTTTGAGAATCCCACTCCTCTGACTAACTTTATCGAGATGTTTTCGATTATCTCGATCGGTTCGGGACTCACGTACGCATTGGGACGCATGACGGGTTCGCAGCGGCATGGATGGGCAGTCTGGTCGGCCATGGCGATCTTGTTCTTCGTTGGAGTAACGGTTGCCTACTGGGCTGAGGCTCGAGGAAACCCGCTGTTGCACGGCGTCGATCAGCGCGCCAGTATTTCGCAGCCTGGCGGCAACATGGAGGGTAAGGAAGTCCGCTTCGGAATCGCCAACTCGGCGCTTTTCGCCTCTGCCACCACGGATACCAGTTGCGGTGCCATCAACGGATGGCACGACTCGTTCACGCCGCTTGGAGGGATGGTTCCGCTGGTCAACATCATGCTGAGCGAAGTCATCTTCGGCGGTGTCGGCTCGGGAATGTATGGCATTTTGGTCTACGTCATCATTTCGGTGTTCATAGCCGGTCTGATGGTCGGTCGAACACCGGAATACCTTGGCAAGAAGATTGAAGCCTTCGACGTGAAGATGGCCATGCTGGTAACGCTGGTGTTTCCGCTGGTCATCCTGGGGTTCGCCGGAATTTCGTCGGTCCATTCCTTCGGTACTTCCAGCATCCTCAATCCCGGTCCCCATGGGTTGAGCGAGATCCTGTATGCCTTCACATCACAGGCGGGCAATAACGGTTCTGCCTTCGGCGGGCTGAATGGAAACACCCTCTGGTACAACACGGCGGGCGGATTCACCATGCTGATTGGCCGTTTCCTGATGATTATCCCCATGCTAGCTATTGCAGGAAACCTGGCGCAGAAGAAGTACGTTCCGCCGTCGCTGGGAACTTTTCCAGTGACCACCCCGCTCTTTACGGCGCTGTTGATCGGCGTGATTCTCATCGTGGGCGCGTTGACATTTTTCCCGGCGCTCAGCTTGGGACCGATACTTGAGCACCTACTGATGGCAGTAGGGAAGACCTTCTGAGGTTTATAGCAATGGCAAGCAAGAGTTCCAAGAAAGCTATCTGGGATGGAAAGATCGTTCGTCGGGCGATCGTGGATTCCATTATGAAACTGGATCCACGTCACATGATGGCTAATCCGGTCATGTTCGTGGTGGAAGTTGGAAGCGTGATTACCACGGTGCTGTTGTTCCGCGGCGGCGAAGCTTTCAAGTTCAATCTCCAGATCACGCTGTGGCTGTGGTTTACCGTACTGTTCGCCAACTTTGCTGAAGCCATGGCGGAGGGGCGCGGCAAGGCCCAGGCCGACACTTTGCGGAAAGCCCGCTCCGAGACGGTCGCCAACCGATTCCTGGAAGGCGGCGAGATCGAGCAAGTGGCTAGTTCAAAACTGCGCGCTGGTGACACGGTTATCGTCTCCGCTGGTGAGATGGTTCCGTCCGACGGCGAGATTATCGAAGGGGTCGCTTCGGTGGACGAGTCGGCGATCACAGGCGAATCCGCTCCCGTCATTCGCGAGGCTGGAGGCGACCGTTCCGCGGTGACCGGCGGAACCCGAGTGCTCTCCGACCAGATCAAGGTGAAGGTAACATCGAACCCCGGTGAGACCTTCCTCGATCGCATGATCGCGCTGGTGGAAGGCGCAGAGCGCCAGAAGACGCCCAACGAGATTGCACTGAACATTCTCTTGGCTGGTCTGACTATCATCTTTTTGCTGGCTGTGGTGACCTTGCAACCGTTCGCGATCTACTCCGGCTCGCCGCAAACGGTGTTCGTTCTGGTTTCGTTGCTGGTCTGTCTGATCCCCACGACGATTGGCGGCTTGCTTTCAGCCATTGGCATCGCCGGCATGGACCGCCTGATCCAGCATAACGTGCTCGCCATGTCGGGACGAGCAGTCGAGGCCGCAGGCGATGTGGACACTCTCCTGCTCGACAAGACTGGGACGATCACGCTCGGCAATCGGCAGGCAGCGGCCTTTCTTCCTGGACCCGGCGTCAGCGAAGCCGAGATGGCAGATGCTGCCCAGCTCTCTTCGCTCGCGGACGAGACTCCCGAGGGACGGTCGATCGTGGTTCTAGCGAAGGAGAAGTACGGGCTGCGTGGCCGCGAGTTGTCGTCGCACGAGATGGAGTTTGTGCCATTTACCGCCCAGACCCGCATGTCAGGCGTGAACATGAATGGCAATGAAATTCGTAAAGGTGCGGTCGATGCCATCACGAAATATCTCGCCTCCAATAACACCGCCATGCCAATGGAGGTGCAAGCCAACGTAGAAAAGATTGCCCGCTCCGGAGGAACACCGCTGGTCGTTGCCGAACGCCATCGCGCCCTCGGTGTGATTCACCTGAAAGACATCGTCAAGGGCGGCATGCGGGAGCGCTTCGATCAGTTACGCGCTATGGGTATTAAGACCGTGATGATTACGGGCGACAACCCTCTGACTGCCGCAGCGATCGCGCGCGAAGCCGGTGTGGATGACTTCCTCGCCGAGGCCACACCCAAAGAGAAGATGGATCTGATCCGCCGCGAGCAGGCGCAAGGCAAGCTGGTGGCGATGACTGGCGATGGGACTAACGACGCCCCGGCACTGGCGCAAGCCGATGTCGGTGTTGCTATGAATACCGGCACTCAGGCCGCCAAGGAAGCCGGCAACATGGTCGACCTCGACTCCAATCCGACCAAATTGATTGAGGTTGTGGCCATCGGCAAGCAGTTGCTGATGACCCGCGGGTCGCTGACGACGTTTTCTATCGCGAACGATGTGGCGAAGTACTTCGCCATCATCCCAGCCATGTTTGCGGGAACATTTCCGGTGCTGAATGCACTCAATATCATGCAACTCAAAACCCCGCAATCGGCGATCCTCTCGGCGGTGATCTTCAACGCGCTCATCATTATCGCGCTGATTCCGCTGGCTCTACGCGGCGTCAAGTATCGCCCCATGGGCGCCGCCGCCCTGCTGCGTCGCAATCTTTGGGTCTACGGTGTAGGCGGCATTATCGTGCCGTTTATCGGGATCAAGGCAATTGACATGATCATCACCCGCGTTGGACTGGCGTAAGGACGGACATCATGAAGCAAAATCTCAAAATCGCAATCCTGTTCACAATCGTCACCACGGTGCTCTTAGGAATCGTTTACCCCCTGGTCGTGACCGGCCTGTCGCAACTCCTGTTTCGCGACAAAGCGAATGGCCAGCTGATTTCGCGCAATGGGGAAATCATAGGCTCACGCATCATCGGGCAGACCTTCGCCGGTCCAGGGTACCTGCACTCGCGCCCTTCAGCGGCAGGTAATGGCTATGATGCCGCCAACTCCGGCGGCACGAACTATGGACCTACGAACCAGAAACTCATTGATCGGGTGAAGGCTGACACGGAGCGTCTGCAAGGGGAGAACCCGGGTGCACCTGTTCCGGTTGAGCTAGTGACGACATCAGCCTCCGGCCTCGATCCCGAGCTCTCGCCTGCAGGTGCAGAGTTCCAGGTCCTTCGCATTGCGCATGAGCGTGGCCTCTCTGAGGAGCAGGTGCGCGCGATCATCACCAAGTATTCGAGCCCGCGACAATTGGGGTATCTGGGAGAGGCGCGAATCAACGTTTTAGAAGTGAATCTGGCGCTTGACGATGCCAAACCGATGGCCCACTGACGCGTCTCGCTCCGCCTTTACCGCAAATTCATCGTCCTTTCACATGAATGGCTCCAAACTCGATTGTCTGCGTCCGCAATCAACCCATAGACTAGGAGGGCACAAACACAGGAGCTTGGCTTTGTCGCACGCGATCATCGAAGCTCGCGCAGTCGAAAAGTATTACCCCCAGCCTGACGGTAACCGCATCCAGGTCATCGCTCCCACGGATATCGATGTCACGCCCGGAAAGATCATTGCACTCCTCGGTCCCTCGGGCTCCGGCAAGTCGACGCTGCTTCGAATCCTGACCGGTCTCTCCCAGCCGTCCTCGGGCACCGTGCTTTGGCACGGCCAACCACTCTCTGGCCAGATCCCCAGTGTCTCTATCGTCTTCCAGAGCTTCGCGCTTTTCCCCTGGCTGACCGTGATCGACAACGTTGAAGCCCCCCTGGTGGCGCGCGGCATGGGCGCTATGGAGCGTCATAAACGCGCGTTGAGGATGATCGATACCGTCGGCCTTGATGGCTTCGAAACCGCTTATCCCAAGGAACTCTCGGGAGGCATGAAGCAGCGCGTCGGTTTTGCCCGCGCACTCGTGGTCGAGCCCGAAGTCTTGTTTATGGACGAGCCTTTTTCTGCGCTTGATGTTTTGACGGCTGAGAATTTACGTTCCGAATTGCTGGAACTGTGGCTCAGCAAGAAAATGCCCACCACATGCATCTTCATCGTGACCCACAATATCGAGGAAGCCGTCCTGTTGGCCGATCGTGTCATAGTTCTTGGCCGGAATCCCGCCCGGATTCGTTCCGATTTCGAGATTGACATTCCCCAGTACCGGGATCGCAAATCGCCGCGCTTCCTGGCGTATGTTGATTTCATCTACAAGGCGCTTACCAAACCCGACGATGAACTTGCGCTACCTCAATCGGCGACTGCTGCGTCGGCCAATGGAAAGGTTCGCGAGCGCAGTAAATTTCAGATGCTGCCGCATGCCCGTCCAGGGGGCATCGCCGGCTTCATGGAGTTGCTGGTCGATAGGGGCGGGCGCGACGACCTTTACAAACTTGCCGACGAACTGGCGATGGATGTGGACGATATTCTCCCGATCGTCGATGCCTCTGTCATGCTCGGATTCGCTGTGCTGCATGAAGGCGATGTGGAGATCACTCCCGAGGGCCGCCAGTTCGGTGAAGCCGACATTCAGACGCAAAAGCGGCTGTTCCGCGAAGCCGCGCTGAATAACGTTGCCATCCTCCGGCTCATCGAAAATACGCTGCATGCCAAACGTGACCACGCCATTGGGGAGGAATTCTTCCGCGATATCCTCGACGAGCACTTCAGTGCTGACGAAGTCGAGCGTCAGTTTGAGACGATCCTCAACTGGGGCCGATACGCTGAAATCTTTAATTACGACTCCGAAACTGGCCGGCTGTCGCATAGCGAGGCTGCCGACACCGCTCCCGTCGCGGAAGAGAGCTGATGGCACGTTCGACCTGGCTCCCGACTCGCATCTTCGGCAAAGGTCCATGGTCGCTGTTGCCCACCCAAACCTGGTCCATTGCCACCGACTTTGTCATCTTTGCCGGCGGTTTGTCGCTCTTCTACGTGGTTGTTGTTCTGGCGCGCAGCTGGTTCGGGCCATTTAATGCGCACGTCGAGATATCGCTCAGCCCGGCGATGCTTCCGGTCTACGCAGCCTATTCCTTGCTGCGTATCACTGTTGCTTACATCCTGTCGCTTGCCTTCACTTTGGTTTATGGATACGTCGCCGCCTATAACACCAAGGCTGAACGCATCATGGTTCCATTGCTCGACATTCTCCAGTCGATCCCAGTACTCAGTTTTCTTCCCGGCGTCATGCTGGCCATGGTGGCGCTGTTCCCGCGCCACCAGCTAGGTGTCGAGTTAGGCGCCATACTGCTGATCTTCACCGGGCAGGTCTGGAACATGGCGTTCAGCTTCTATTCCTCGCTGAAGAGCATTCCGCGGGAAATGCGCGAGGCGGGGAAGATCTATCAATTCAACTGGTACCAGAGGTTCACCAATATCGAGTTGCCATATTCGGCAATCGGATTGGTTTGGAATTCCATGATGTCAGTTGCGGGCGGTTGGTTCTTCCTGATGGCCTGCGAAATGTTTGTGTTAGGCGACAAAGACTTTCGACTTCCGGGTCTGGGCTCGTACCTGCAAACCGCAGCCAGCGCGGGCGATACCCGCTCCATCTTGTGGGGTGTGGGTACGATGATCGCTGTCATCGTACTGACTGACCAGATCGTATGGCGCCCAATCATCGCGTGGGCCGAAAAGTTCAAAGTGGAGCAAGTCGAGAGCACGGATGTCCCGCAATCATGGTTTCTCGATCTTATTCAGCATTCTCGCGGTCTGGTGGGATTGCAGAGACGCACCATCCGGCCCGCGCGCGAATGGCTGGCTTTGCACTTTGCTCGGCAACATCATTCCGCAGACCGCGATGCTCCGCCACAAAGCTGGAAAGTCTGGGCAGGACGCGTCATTGCAATAGTTGCTGTCGGCGCGATCCTCTATGCTGTCACGCGCGCAATCGGCATGATGAGCCAACTGACTCGCGAGGAGTATAGGGAGCTCCTGACTGGAGCCTTTGCGACATTTCTCCGTGTGCTGGCCGCTCTGTTCATAGGGGCACTTTGGACCATCCCTGTGGGAGTCGCCATCGGCTTCAATCCCCGCCTGGCCCGCATTGCGCAACCCCTGGCGCAAATTGCTGCCTCCGTCCCGGCAACTGCTCTGTTTCCGGTCGTTCTCTTGCTGCTGATCAAGATCGGTGGCGGTATGGGAGTGGGCTCGGTCCTGCTGCTCCTACTCGGTACCCAGTGGTACATTCTGTTCAACGTCATTGCCGGCGCGATGGCGATCCCGACTGACTTGAAGGAAGCGGCGACCCTCTTTCGATTCACAACTGGCCAGCGCTGGCGAAGGGTTATTCTGCCGGGCATCTTCCCCTACCTGGTGACCGGAATGGTGACCGCTTCAGGCGGAGCCTGGAACGCCAGCATCGTAGCCGAGTACTTTCGACTCAAGGACCACACATACACAACGGTCGGCTTGGGTGCGGTGATTTCTCGCGCGACGGATGCCGGAAATTTCGATTTACTGCTGGCCTCGACCATCGTGATGGCGATGGTTGTGGTGACCATCAATCGTCTGGTCTGGCGGCGCATGTACCGCCTGGCTGCTGCTCGGTACACCCTCGAGGTCTGAAGTGTGAGTTTCCGGTTCGCCGGTGATCGGCGTCTAATCAGCGCCTCTAAGGACGAGCTGTTCCGCAGGCGAGAAGGCATGTGACTGAATCATCATCGTGCTCAGCAGGGAAGTCAGACCGGACGATGCCAGAATCATGGCAATCACTACAAACTGGTAGATCGCTGCGTACATCGGGTTCGCGCCCGACAGCAGCATTCCGGTCATCAGTCCGGGAATCCACACGATTCCCAGAGAACGCAGGTTATCGATCGCGGGTATGAGGGACGAGTGGATGCTCGATTCCGCATAGCGAGCTACCGTTGCCTCGGGAGCGGCACCCAGAGCCAGGGCGGTTTCGATCTCGCCAGAGTGTGCCAGCACTTCCGAGCGGAACCGGTTTAATGCCAGCCCGTTGGTGTTCATGGCATTTGCGATGATCATGCTGCCCACGGGAATCAGCGACGTAATCGCGGTGTCGATCACACCGGCCCACGTCATGATCGCGGTCACCAGTCCTGCTCCGACTGCAATGGAATAGGTGGAAACCTTGGCAGCGCCGGGGATGTTCTTGGCGCGTTTCGCCGAAATCGATCCTGCGGCCAGTACCATTCCAGTCAGCAGAAACACGCTCGTCCAGCGTGGAGCCTTCAGCAGCAATGCCAGGATCGAGCCTACCGCTACGATTTGCACGATACCTCGCAGCAGGGCGACGGCTGCATCACTCTCCAGGTGAATATTTCGCCGCCGCGCCAGTAGAACGACCGCCAGCGCCATTACCGCGGCGATTGCGGCCTGAGCTAACCCCAGCGCAATCTGGGAAGGGAACAGCGACTTAAGCATCCAGCACCTCCATTGCGGTTCCGGTTTGGATTACGTGTCCCGCCTCGAGCAGAATTACCCGATTACACATCCGGCGAGCCTGCTGGCGATCATGCGTGACCATGACGCACGTCAAGCCGTGATCTCGAACCAGGCTGGTGATCAGTTCTTCGATCCCGAGCTTTGAATTTTCATCCAGAGCGGAAGTTGGCTCGTCGAGCAGCAGCACTTCAGGACGATTGGCCAGCGCGCGCGCCAGTGAGACCCTTTGCTGCTCTCCTCCGGAGAGAACAGACACCTCCCGCGCGCTAAATCCCGGAAGCCCCACGCGCTCGAGCAGGCGCGAAATCTCATCGTCTGGTACGGACTCTCCACGTTGCGCAGGACCGAAGCGCAAATTGGACGCTACGTCCCCGGGAAAAAGAAACGGCCGTTGCGTGACCATGCCCACGCGGCGACGAAGTTCACGTGGTAGCAGTTGTCGATAATCCAGCCCATCGACGTACACCACGCCGCTGCTTGGTTCGTCCAGGCGATTGAGGAGGCGCAACAGAGAACTCTTGCCCGAGCCGCTGGCTCCGACAATGCCCAGCAGATCATCGTTTGCGACATCGAACGATATGTCGCTCAGGATGGTCTTCGCCCCCACTTGTCGGCCCAGCTTTTCGGCACGCAAAACCGCGGGCAGAGCGGCTTTCGGGGTTGTAACGCTCATGAAGTCAAGTGCCCGTAATAGATTTTGGTCTCGTATTCGACGACTACCTGGCCTTGTTTTTCAAACTTCGCAAAGAGTTCCGGTAGCTTCTGGAGCATCACCTCTGCCGCCGCTCCCTCTTTCGGAACATACGACGAAGACAAAAGCCGCCCCCGCAATCCGTCAAAGTCGAAATGTTGCTGGGTCTGTTGGGAAATGAATTCAACGGAGTTTGGAGCAAAGAATCGTGTGATGACATCAGCGCTCGCGACCGTCTTATGGTTTACCCGCTGGTAATCAGTCCCGTGTAGCTGCAGGAAATCGTCATAGGCCCGAAGAAAGGGTGTTGCCTGCGTATCGCGATCATGCCAGATCAGGACAGTCCATCCACCCGGTCTGAGAATGCGCGCGAATTCGGCGCGAGTCGGCTCAGGCCGAAACCAATGAAATGCCTGTCCCGCCATGACGAAGTCGACCGAGGCATGAACGAGTGTGGTTTGTTCGGCGCTGCCGTCGATCATGGTGAAGTTTGCGAACCGCGCCAGATATTGCTCTCCGGCTTCGCGCATTTCGCGGTTGGGCTCAACCCCCATCACCCGATTGCCATTCTGCAGCACGACCTCGGCCAGCAATCCCGGTCCGCAACCGATATCCGCTATGACTTGCTCAGGCTCGAGCCGACACGCTCGCTGCAGCGCCCGCACGACCTCGGGCGAGTAGTGGGGACGATATTTAGCGTAATCTTGCGCGCGGTTGGAGAACCGTGCCACGGCATCGCGAACCAACTCGGACATAGGTGTATCTTATCGTGAGCAATGGTGCCCAAACCCTCCACTACACGGCCGCTGGCCGTCGCCATAGCCGCGGTAATCCGCCGGATTCCGCGCGGACGTGTCAGCACCTACGGCGCGGTCGCCGAGGCCGCTGGCTATCCCCGCTGTGCCCGTCACGTGTCCAAGGTCCTGAGCCAGGTGCCCGGCCTTCCCTGGCAGCGCGTTTTGGGCTCTGGAGGACGAATCTCCTTGCCAGGCGAACTTGGTTTTGAGCAGCGATTCCTGCTGCAAGCCGAAGGGATACGATTCAAGGGCCGACACGTGGATCTTGCGAAATTCGAGTATCACTTCCGGGAAACGCGGCGCAAGCCTACATTGCGTCGGCCAAGAACCAATGTCCCTCGAAAGTAGTATCCGGTTAGTAACAAACCGCTTCCCAACGTTGCCGGGCCTGTCTTAAAATGACTTGGGGTTGTAGGTGCAGTAATCTGTTCATGCTCGATCCAAAGCATACAATTCGTCGGACAGCGCTTGCGTTGCTGCTCTTAAC
>Ga0070766_10000923_pt1 | contig 13654 bp, 14 predicted proteins | sample HubBroMetageWFT6_FD_69782 | JGI IMG/M metagenome (GOLD analysis project Ga0070766, IMG submission 69782) | Warmed and freeze-thawed soil microbial communities from the Hubbard Brook experimental Forest, New Hampshire - Hubbard Brook CCASE Soil... | ecosystem: Environmental > Terrestrial > Soil...
CCTAACGACGAATTCTTCTGCACCAGCACCCAGTGCACGTGCTTTTCGTCCAGCACTTTGCTCCACTCAGGCTGAACGAAGACGACCTTCAAGTAATCCTCAAAGAACTGATCGCCATACAAATCATGACGATCGTCCACCACGACCTTGGTTTGTGGATAGAGCCGGTAGATCAGATACCCTCCCCACAGGTCGGGACAAAAGATCGGTTCTCGAACATCGCGCTTGGCGATGACCTCGGCCGCCTCAACTGGAAAGCGTTTGTCATCGAAGTACGCATTTACGAGCTGAACCGAACCGAGCCTTCCGCCGTGCAGGCAAGCCCACAAACCGAGAAAGAAGGCGAGCACAATCCAAAGGTGACCTTGAAAACGTAACTCCAGTTTTTCCATGCGAATGCCGAAGTTGTTCACCCGGGAAAGCAGACCGCGCAGCCAGGGCGAGATCTCCGTGTTCTCGCTCGCTCGCGCAACTGTCTCCGAAAGCATGGGAGCAATCATCAAGGTAAACAGCATCGAAGAGACTGGAAGATTGCGCGAAGCGTAGAGACCGCTATAGGCAGCTAGCAGAATTACCAGCAAATGGGTGGGCCCGGGCTTTCGGCGCGCACTCGCCAACGCCGCGATCGTGATCAGCAACATCACCGCGAAACACTGCTGCGCCACTCCGTGAAAATCAGGCGACAGAAACTCGGTGACGTGATTCATTAGAAATCTGTCAGAAAGATACCGGTAAATATGAAGGTGCAGCTTGTAGCCGTAGGGATTGACGAAACTCGCAAGCAGGGAGACCACGCCAACCAGCCCCAGCCGCCTCAACCGACTCACGATTTCTGACCGCTGCTCGGGACAACTCAAGAATCGGATGACCCCGCCGACGAGGTACACGCCCAGTAATGCGAAGCCCAGAAGAAATCCGCCGTGCAGATTTACCCAGAAGAGCATCAGAACGGGCAGCCAATAAAGTCGCCGGGCCTTATTCGCTTCTAAATCGAGATCAGGTTGAGGATCGAGACCACATGCCGAATCCAGCAACTCGAACCAGATCACCGTAAGCAGCCAACTCAAGACATGTGGTCGCGCCAGAAAATGGACGGACGCGGCGCCTAACGAAAGCACAATCATGACAAGCGTAACCGGCAGACTGCCACCTCGACGCATGGCTAGATAGAAGACCAAAACGAAGCTGACCGCCATGACCGCTGCCGAGCAGAACACCACACCGTTCAGTCCAAGCACGTGGTGAATAGCCGCGATCAACACGTCGTACAGCCATTCCCATGCATACCAGGGCTGCCCGCTCATGGTCGCCGAGAACGGATCGACGCGGGTGATCGCGTGCGTCTGCAGGATCAACTCCCCGTTGCGGATGTGCCATCCCGTCCCCGCATCGCGCAACAGGAGCCGGCCCAATGCGCCGCAGCTCAAGCCCAGGAGCAGTGCGACAAAAAGCAAATCGGAAACGGAAGGCATGAGGAACTGGAGCCAGGGTGAGACACCGCCGGAGTGTGCAGCGGTATTGGATTGAGGCTCTGTTTGCGAAGGTTTCAAATGCAAAGCGTCTGCTCGCACCCGACCCCGTCATGTTACCCGATTCAACGCAGCAACGCGTTGTTCGCCAGATATTGCAATCGATACTGGCTGCCGATGGGGCTCTCACGGACGGTACAACAGGTATCCGATCCCGACTCGCATGTGATGAAGCAAGCTATCCGGGAGGCTTGCGGCAATGGTGAGTCCGAGCGCAGCGTGTACCAGTCCCAAGGGAAAAATATTGCGATAGCGGCGAAACAGCTCGCAGAACAACAGACCGCCGATGAAGCTCATTGGGGTCAGCACCGGGCTCGGAAGGTGTGCGGCAGAAAACAGAAGGGACGATCCCCACACCGCACGGCGGCTGCTCAGAAGCGATTCCATCCGCACGAAGAAGAATGACTGCAATATGAATTGCTGCTCCAGCGCCCAGAGCCCGTATTTCCAAACTCTTTCCCAAGGCACTCGCTGAGCCGGTCCTAGATTATGGATTGCCGAACCAATTGCAACAATCGTAACCACCAGGAAGGCTCCGCACACAACGGTCACAACTGTTCCGGAGTCAGGCCGTGCGAGTCCCAATTGGCGAACCGAATAACGACCGCGTGCGGTGAACCACAGAATGCAAAGCGCTGCAAAAAGACTGCTGACGGTGTTGACATGACCCGGCGGTGTCCAGACTGCGACCATGATCAATGCGAAGACCAGTCCGACCTGGAACGCCAAACCCATAGCCGAAGTTCCGGCTGAGGCGTCCGGTTCAAACCTCTGCGGTGAGAGGACGCTGCGATCGGCAGCAATCCTGGAAATCAAATTCTTCGACTCGGCAGCCATGAGAGGAATCTACTAGAGTGAGATGCACGTTTTCCCGGGCGCAGAATATTCTGAACGCCATCAATCTCGGTGAAGGAGTCAGATGAACGGCAAACCCAGGCCGCAAGTAGTGATTGTTGGCGCCGGATTCGGCGGCCTCAACGCAGCTCTCGAACTCGGCCACGCTCCGGTTCAGATCACCTTGATCGACCGCAGAAATCACCACACTTTCCAGCCTCTGCTCTATCAGGTGGCAACCGCCGGATTGTCCGCCGGAGAAATTGCCGCGCCCATCCGCTGGATTCTTAGCGGCCGTCGCAACATCGAGGTTCTACTCGAAGAAGTACACGAATTCGACCTCGACCGGCGCGTCGTGAAGCTTGCCGATCGCGAACTTCCTTATGACTACCTGATCGTTGCCGCGGGCGCGAGCCACGCCTATTTTGGGCACGACGAGTGGGAGCCGATGGCGCCCGGGCTGAAAACGATCGAAGACGCGCTCGAGATTCGACGCCGCGTTTTGCTCGCATTCGAACTCGCCGAACGCCACGCCGCCAGCGGTGCGGGCCAGATGCAGTTGAATTTTGTGATCGTTGGCGGTGGCCCTACAGGAGTGGAGTTGGCAGGAACACTCTCCGAGATCGCCCGCCGCGCGTTGCAGGACGAATTCAGATCCATCGATCCTGAGCGCACGCGAATCATCTTGCTCGAAGGCGGGCCTCGAGTTCTGCCCGCATACCCGGAGGATCTTTCCCGCAGCGCGGAAGAACAGCTCCGTGCACTCGGCGTCGAGGTGCACACTTCCGCGATGGTCACCGGCATCGAACCCGCGACTGTAGTCATGGGAGAAACCCGTATTCCTGCCGCCGTGATTTTGTGGGCGGCCGGAGTGGCCGCGTCGCCTCTGGGCAAGAAACTTGGCGCGCCCACCGACCGCTCTGGGCGGGTGTTCGTGAATCCTGACTTGAGCGTTCCGGGTCATCCTCACGTTTTTGTCATCGGAGACTTGGCCTCGCTAAAACGGGAAAATGGCGAGCCTGTGCCGGGCCTGGCGCCGGCCGCGATCCAGGAAGGAAAAGCAACAGCCCGAAATATTTGGCGCGACTTGCAGGGAGAGCCACGGAAACCCTTCCATTACGTAGACAAGGGTAGTCTGGCAACCATCGGCCGCGCCGCCGCCATCGCGCAGTTTGGCAAGATTCACATTTCCGGCTTCCTCGCCTGGTTCGCGTGGCTGTCTGTGCACATTCTTTTCCTGATCGGATTCCGCAACCGGCTGATCGTGCTGATTCAATGGGCATGGTCGTATCTCACCTTCGAACGCGGAGCCAGACTGATCACCGGGGACCAGACCCTGCCAGGCTGGACGGAACTGCAGCGTGAGGAGCACAGCCCCGAGAAAGAAACAAAAGACAAAGAATCAAAAATAACGGCCTGAAAAACGCCCGCAGCCTGTTCGTATTCGGACGGCTCTCCCCAGAATCGAACAGTTACAACTTCTGCCTCTCCGCGTCCCAAGCGAAGTCAGGTTTGTTTTTCATTCGCATAGGAGCGAGCATCCTGGCACCAAGCGTTCCTGCGTGCGCGGAAGCCGGCGAGCCGCCATTGGCTGCCACTCCGCCATTATTCGCATGCATGAATGCTGACGCGGGCAAGCCACCTAACTTTTCCGCATCCGCCGCTTTCAATGCATAGGGCAGGCTCATAAGCAGCACACGTGCGGACTCCCGCTGACCTGAAATCTGCGTGCTGATCCAGTGCGCCATAGCCGACTGAACAGGCTCAACGGCGCGCCGTCCGCAGTGGCCGAGCCCAGCAACGCCGACTTAAGCACTCCCGCCGACCATGGGGCACCCTCATATCAACCGAAGGAGCGCCCTGGCAATGGCTCTTCCCGCCTTCCCCGCCTTCCGGCGTCGGAACAATCGCCAATGCCAGACTGCCTAGCAAGACCTTAAGGAGAACGACCAGAGTCTTTCAGCCCACAACCAAAGCGCTTTCACCCGCTATAATCTAGTTGTCTTGAAACTTTTTCGGCTCAGCGCAATCCTTCTTCTTCTCTTGTCCACGGCGGCCGTTGCCCAGGGGCCGGCCGCAGCCGGTCAGACCGTGCTCGTAGTTGCTTTTGAAAATCAATCCAAGGCTCCGGGCATCGAGTGGATCAGCGACTGCTTTCCGGAGCTGCTGCAAGAGCGCCTGAATTCCGCCACGTTGTTTGTGTTGCCACGCGAAGATCGAATCCGTGCTTACGACCGCTTGGGTATCCCGGTCGCACTTCATCCTTCGCGCGCTACTCTCTACCGGGTTGCGGAAGAACTGGATGTGGACTATGTAGTTCTTGGCGCGTACCGCTTTGATGGCCGGACCTTCAACGCTGCAGCGCAACTTCTGGACATGCGTCGCCAACACTTGCTGCCCGAAATGAATGAGTCCGGCCCGTTGCTCCAACTCATCGATATTCAGACCGCGCTGGCATGGGACGTTTTGCACGCCCTCCATCCGGAAATCTCCATCACAAAGCAGGCATTTGTTGCCGCCGCGCCTCCCCTCCGGTTGGACGCGTTCGAAAACTATGTCCGCGGCATAACAGCGCCGAAGGCTGACGAACAGATCCAGCATTTTCGCGAGGCCGTTCGCCTGAATCCCGGCTATCCCGAGGCATGGTTACAGCTCGGCAAAGCCTACTACCGAGCACGACAGTATGAACCTGCAGTCGCCACGCTGGCACGTGTGCCCGAAAACCATCCCCTCGCCCGCGAGGCGAATTTCTATCTTGGACTCGCAGCTTACTACCACGGAGATTTTCAGCGAGCCGAATCGGCATTCCACTTCGTTGCCTCCCTCATGCCTCTGGCCGAGGTTTACAACAACCTGGGAGTTGTAAGCTCTCACACCGACAGGAAGAGCGCTGCCGAATATTTTCATAAAGCCATCAATGCGGATCCGAATGATCCCGATTATCACTTTAATCTGGCTATAGAACTTTACCGAAATGGCGACGCCGCCGGCGCCTCTCGCCAACTCCACGAAACTCTCTCCCTACGCCCAGGCGACATCGCGGCCAAATCTCTACTTGAAACGGTCTCGCCCGACGCTAACGGTTCAGCTCAGCGAGCCATTGTGCCGGCGACTCAGAAGACGCCAGTCGAGCGCATCCGCGCCAACTACGACGAGAGTTCGTTCCGCCTGCTGGCCTTGAAAATCGACGCCGTCGCGGAGCAGCGTTTGGCGAAGACCGATCCTCGCACCTATGCGCAATTCCATACCGTTCGTGGACATGAACTGCTGGGGCAAGGCTTTCTTTCCGAAGCAGAAGCCGAATTCCACGAAGCGATTGCACTCAACCCGTCGAACCCGGAGGCGCACGCCGGATTGGCGAGTGCGCTGGAAGCGGAAAATAACCCGGCCGGAGCCCGATCAGAAGCTGAAGAGGCATTGCGGCTGCGTCAATTTCCGGAGCCGCTTTTGGTGTTGGCCAAGCTTGATTTGCGAGACAATAGACCTGAAGCGGCCGCCGAGAACATAGATCGGGCTTTGCATTTGGAGCCAACCAATGCGGCCGCACTGGCGCTCAAGCGCACCGTCGCAGCCAAGCTCGCGCAGGAAGCGCAGCCACTGCCTAATCGATGAGACCGTTTTTCGTTTCGCGGCTTTTTCCCGCCCTTCTGGCCGGATTGCTGTTGTTCGTCCTCTGCGCCGTTTCTTCCGCCGAAGTATTGAAGATCGTGGTGAACGACGCGATTCATCCCATCACCGATGAATACATCGGCCGGGCTATCGCCGAAGCGCAGCGCAACAAAGACCAGGCGTTGCTGATCGAGATCAATACTCCCGGCGGCCTGCTTGAATCCACGCGCGACATCATCGAAAAAATCCTGGCCTCACCCGTGCCCGTAATTATCTACGTAACGCCCAGCGGAAGCCGAGCCGCGTCCGCCGGATTTTTCATTCTCGAAAGCGCCGACGTTGCGGCCATGGCGCCCGGAACCAATACCGGCGCGGCTCATCCCGTCACCCTCGGCGGCGGCAAGATGGACGACACGATGAAGGAAAAAATCGAGAACGATTCCGCTGCCCTGTTGCGATCGGTAGTCGCGAAGCGCGGCCGCAACGTTGAGATCGCCGAGACCGCGGTGCGCCAATCCAAGTCTTTCACCGACCAGGAAGCGCTTTCGCAAAAACTGATCGACTACGTAGCACCCAGCCAAGGCGACCTCTTCAAACAATTGCAAGGCAAGCAGGTAAAGCGTTTCAACGGGGAGACCATCACGCTCAATTTAGTTGGCGAACCGGTTCGTCCCTTTGGCATGACTCTAAAGCAGCACATTCTCGCCTATTTGATGGATCCGAACGTAGCCTTCATCCTGCTCGCCGTCGGCGCGCTGGCCCTCTACGCCGAGTTCAACCATCCCGGCGCGGTGGTCCCCGGAACGGTTGGAATCGTCTTCATTCTTGTCGCCATCTTCGCGCTGAACTTGCTCCCCACTCGCTTCGCCGCGGTAGTCCTGATTTTCGCCTCGTTCATCCTGTTCGCCCTCGAAGCCAAATTCGCCGCCCACGGAGTGCTAGCCGTCGGCGGAATCGTCACGCTCACCTTGGGCGGACTGTTGCTGGTGGACGCGCCCATTCCGGAGATGCGAGTCCATCTACTGACAGCATTGGCGGTCAGCATCCCGTTGGGAATCATCACCGTATTTTTAATGAGCATCGCCCTGAAAGCGCGAGCCAACAAAGTTGTCACCGGGGTGCAAGGACTCATTGGAGAAATCGGCCTGACCCAGAGCGACCTGTCGCCGCAGGGAAAAGTCTTCATCCACGGCGAACTCTGGGACGCCATCTCGTCTGCCAACCTGCCCGCGGGACAACCGGTCGTAGTGCGCCAGGTAAAGGGATTACAATTGTCAGTCGACCCAGCTCCATACGCCCAGAAAACCACAACAAGCATGCAAGTCTGACCTCGATGGAGGAGGGGGCGTCCTCTGGGGCGTCCTCGCCCGTCCTCTCTGCCCAGAAGATCGCGATCATGCAACTTGCTGCTCTTTCTTCGTATGCCTTTGTGTCCTTTGCGCGGTACGCTTGATCGTGCGTCAGAAGTCCCGGCACCTAGCCAGATAACCCCGCATCGTTTTGAAATCACAGCCTATTCCGCCCAATTGCGATACAATCCGCCTCAGAGGCATTCCTGACAATCAGGTGCGGAGGCCCAGATGGAGCTTGGCTTTGGTTTCACGACCATCGTAATCATCATTTTCGCCTTATATCTGCTAAGTTCAATCAAGATTCTGGCGGAGTACGAGCGCGGCGTGATCTTTCGTCTGGGACGTCTGCTTCCCGAAGCGAAGGGTCCGGGGCTCATTTTCGTGTTTGCCCCACTCGACCGCATGGTTCGCATCTCCTTGCGGCAGGAGGCTCTGGAAGTGCCCGCGCAGGACATTATTACGCGCGACAATGTCACCTTGAAGGTCAACGCCGTCATCTTCTTGCGCGTGATCGAGCCGAGAAAAGCTGTGGTGGAAGTTTCCAACTACGTCTACCAGACCTCGCAGTTCGCGCAAACCACGCTGCGTTCCGTACTCGGCGAGCAAGAACTCGACGAACTCCTCGCCCATCGCGACAAGATTAACCTGCGCCTGCAAAGCATTCTCGATACCCACACCGCTCCTTGGGGAGTGAAAGTGGCCAATGTCGAAGTCAAGCAGGTGGACATGCCCGAGTCCATGCTGCGCGCCATGGCCAAGCAGGCCGAGGCGGAACGCGAAAAGCGTTCCAAGATCATTCACGCCGAGGGCGAGTTCTCCGCCGCTCAGCGTCTGGTGGATGCAGCCCGATTGCTGGCCACCGAACCCGTGAGCGTGCAATTGCGCTATCTGCAAACCTTGACCGAAATCGGTGTGGAGAAGAACACCACGGTAGTCTTTCCGGTCCCGGTGGACTTCTTTTCCAGTATTCCGAAGTTATTCGCCAGACACGATGGAGAGGCGCCAGCTGCTGCGAAGGGCTGAGCCGCCTCCATCGAAAACAACAACGAGGTTGAAATGGCAACGGCTACATCTCAAGACACAGAAATCACACTGGGCACGGGCAAGATGCTTGCCCTCTTTTTTGGACTGGTCGCGCTCTGCGCGGTTTTTTTTGGCATGGGGTTTTCTCTGGGGAGAAGCTCCGTAAGAATTGCGTCCCCCGACCTCCCAGCCGCGACTACTGTCAGTACTAGCGGGGCACGGCCCTCTGCGGTCAAGGCCACCAGCGCCAATCCGCCGGCCGACATGACGTTTTACAAAGCGGTTGAGAGCAAGGAGGTAAATACCCGGCCCGTCCCTAAGGAGGTCTCAACCTCTGCTTCGGAAAGCACCGCGCCCGTTAACGCAGCAGCGAGCGCCGATCCCACTGCACCCTCGCCGGCGAACAGTTACTTCGTGCAAGTGGCCGCGGTCAGCAAGGCCGAAGACGCGGACGCCCTGGTCGACGCGCTCAAGAAGAAACAATATCCCGCATTCTCAACCAATACGCCGACCGACAAGCTCATCCACGTGCAGGTTGGACCGTACCCTGACATCAAAGATGCCGAACTGATGCGCGGTAAGCTGGTCAGCGATGGCTATAACCCAATTTTGAAGAGATGACAATTGTCGATTTCCAATTGCCGAACTGTGATCCCGAGCAAAGCTGGGGATCTCGGTTCTAGCCCGCACGACCGGTATCGTCACCGCAGGCAAACACCCAGATCCCTGGCTGCGCTCGGGATGACAACTTGGCAATTGCGAGTCATCCATCTCTGCTAAACCTCTGCTCCTTCCACGGATCGCCGTACATGTGATATCCGTTCTGCTCCCAGAAGCCGGGCGCATCGTGATCTAAAAACTCCAGCCCTCGGACCCACTTCACTGATTTCCAGGCATAGAGATGCGGAACGATCAGCCGTAGCGGATATCCGTGGTCGGGCGTGAGCGGCTCGCCATCGTGATGGGTTGCCAGCAAAACCTCTTCGCGATCAAGATCTGGCAGAGGAACGTTCGCGGTGAATCCCTGTTCGGCATGGACCAGAACATAAGCGGCATTCGCTTTGGAATGAGCCCGCCGCAGCAGCTCTTGAAATGCCACGCCCTCCCAACGATTGTCGAATCGGCTCCAACGCGTCACGCAATGAAAATCGCTGCCGCGCTGCACTTTGGGCAAGGCGTTGAACTCGTCCCAGGTGAAACGCAATGGAGACTCGACCCGCCCGTAAACCAGAAAATCCCAGGTTTTCGGATCGAAGCGTGGCACCGATCCATAATGCAGAACCGGCCACTTCAGCGTCAGCGATTGCCCTGGCGGCAATCGTCCCTCTTGCTTCATCTGCCGTTCCCGTTCTCGGCGCTCATTTCCTTCAAACAGCATCTGGCCTTCGATCGATGGAAAACGGGCGTCCTCGCCCGTCCGCCAAAATCATTCTGCTCCCAACATTGACAACCATCGATTCCGATTCTATTACTATCTTGCCATGACTGACCCGGAGCAAACCCTGAATCGTATGCTGCACGCAGTCGCCGACCCTACCCGGCGGCGGATTCTGCAAGCTCTCAAGGAGCGCGGAGCTTGCTCCATCGGCAAGGATGTGGGTCTATGCGCTTCCGATATCGAGCCGCGGATTCACCTTTCGCAGCCTACGATCTCCCATCATATGTCGATTCTGACAAAAGCGGGCTTGGTGGAGGCAAAGAAGCTGGGACAGTGGATGTGGTACCGGCGAAACGAAACTGCCCTGCGAGAATTTGCCCGCGAACTGCGCGAGAGTCTTTAGCCTCGGCGCGAAAACTCGAATGTTGTGTTACGCGCGTACATTCGATCGAGTCCTGATCAGGCTCAATCCGCCCGGAAGGGGGCGTCCGGGGCTACGTGGGCACAGCGAACGAATTACAGAGTTGGCTACGGCTTGGATTTGGGCGATGGTTTGTTCGTCTTCTTGTCCGGCCTCGGCTTGGGCTTCGATGTCTGGGATGGTTACTTCGGCGGTCCATTCTTTGTCTTCACCGAAGTCTTCGTACTTGGCCTCGACTTGCTCGGCGGCCTCTTCTTAATCGGCTTCTTCCGCTTCGAAATCTTCCCGGCGCCTGGGATCTTCGCCGAGCGGGGTTTGGTCTACCGTGCGGGGATCGATGACTACGCGGGTTTTTACCGTGGGTTCGAAATTGACTCGGCTCAGGCTCGAGGATGCGGTCTGCAAGGCGTAGAGCAGTAAGCCTGCGTTTTTGGGGTCTAGTTGTCCGCTTAGGATCAGGCGCATTACCTGCATTAACGAGACCTTCGTATTCTTCCTCCCATATCACGAAGTGACACTCGCAATGGTAGCGGCCGACGGGTCCTCACTGGACGAAAAATCGCCTCGCGGATAAGTTGGTCTCGCCATCAGCGAAACCCCCCGCCCCAGCAGAGCTTGGACGGGGCACCCTGGAGAGCAAAACGAACGGCGAGCTTCATTTCGTCTCCGCCTCAACGACTTCTAAGTCGGGGCGGTCTGAAAAAATGTAGAAACGGTCGGGGTCTGGGGCGTAGCACGCCATGATGCCGGATGCTTCTTTGTCGGCTTCGTAGGCGGCAAGTTTCTGGCCGGTCGTGGCATCAACGACGGCATAGCTGGAACTCCGGCAAGAGTCGGAAGCGGCGGTACTGTCGCAGTTGCGGTGGAACTGAACAACCAGTCGGTTCTTGACCACTCGAATCCCGAAATACGGCGATCCCGTGCCAGTCGGAGGGCTGACAACAATTTTGCGGACCACGTCACCGGCAGCCGAAATCGCATAGACGGATGCGGGAGATGTCGCCCTCATCAGATACACGAGACCGTCGTCTCCAGTGATCGCCACCGACGTATCGACCGCCGACGTGTTCTGTTGCTGAGCGCGAGTATCTTTGCCTAAGGCAATCGCACGCTCGATCTCCGTGTCCCCATCCAACACAACTTGCTTCACCCGACGGCCGGTTGGGTCGTAGATCGCAGTTCCCGCCTTGTAACCGGGTTGATATTGCAAACCAGAAATCAGGATCTCGCCCGAGTGAAATACGGCGAGTTGTGAAGGGAAAAAGGGTGTCGGTGGACGCTCGAGGGCTACCGACGATTCACGCGTCCCATCGGGAGCGAAATTGTCAACGATCTTGACGGCCCCGTCTACACGCAGCATGATGACGCCACCATCAGGCCGGACTGCGTAGCGGTTGACCACAGCGCCCGAAGTATCGAACTCCGTTTCTACGACGCCTTTGCTCGACAACCTGAAAAGCGGACCCATCATTCCCGGACCTATCTTGATCAGCTTGACGTACAAGCGTCCTTGTTCATCACAAGCCGTCGGAAACGCAATACCGCCGTGATACTCGCCCACGACGCTGACTGGCACTCGGCTCTTTGGCACAAGAACCTTGGTTTGCGCAGCCATCGGAAGTGCAGTCACACACAGAAGCGCAAAAACTGCAGGAATCTTATTCATGTGACAGTGCCTCTTGTGAATCATATCGCCTACACGGCTATGGGCTGATGCGTTGGACTGTTCGTATCCCGTGGCGCATTCGGTATCTGACAGGCGTGCACACTAGACATTAGGTAGATCGGGGGAAACTTCCCGTGCCCACGTACACCTTCCCGTTCATGACGGTGGGGATAGAAAGGTGATTCCGGGTCCGAGCAGGTCGCGCGTTCCCGCCTGATTCGTGTTGTACACCTCTTGGGACACCTTCGTGGCATTGTAGGCGTGCAATACTTCGGGCGGGATTCCGTGGTTATAGGGTATTTTTTCAATCGTCCACAGTACTGCGTTGGCCGATCCGTTGGCTGAAACGCAAGGCGTACTGCCCCGAACGAACTTCGTGGGCGCTTGATAAACCGGGCTCTTGGAAAGCAAGCCGTTGGACGAAGCGTACTGGCTGAGAAAATCTTCCGTCCCCGAATAATAAACTGTGTTGTTCCAATAGGCCGCGCTGCCCCAATAGCCGGTGGCGGAGCGACACACAGTTTCGATCACTCGATTCTTCTGGGCATCGAACTTGCCCATATTCGAGCGATCCACCACGTAGATAAGTCCTTCTTTTCCCGCGGTGATGATTTCATCGGGAAACTTGCCCTTTTGAGTCGGCAACAGCATTCCCGATCCCGATCCAAGATCGAGGTCGTACTTCGCCAATTTGAGTTGAGCGTACGGCGTGAAGTAGTCCGTCACTCCGAGCGAGCATTGAATTTGAGGAATGTGTCTCCTCGGTCGCTGCCTCCTTTATTGATGTCGAAGGTCCCGTTGCCCGTTATCAAGTAAATGTTCGCGGCCGCGTCAACGGACGGAGCCGCGCCGCTCTGCCAAACCCCTCGGTCAGAACCGTTGGGCGTGCTGTTAAAGACAGCTGACTGCGCCAGACTTGTAGCCCCGTAACCTAAGACCCAGCCGTGGAATGGGGCGACTTCGGCGAACGAGGCCCAGCCAATATAAACAACCCCATTCAGCAACAATAATCCCGGTCGCTGCGATTCGTGTTGGGGATTGAAACTCACGATACCGTGGTTATTTCCTGCGCCGGTCCCCTTTACCGAAGCTTTAACCTGGACTGGGCCCCCAAACTTTTCTGATCCGCTCGTAATATCCAAGGCATGCAGCCGGTTCACATACTTACCGTTCTCTTTCGTTGCCGCGACCAGGTAAAGAGTCCCGCTGCTGCGATTAATCACCGGCGTCCCCGTGATTCCAATAGTTGAAGCGAAGGGACAAACTTTGGCGCCGGTATCTTTGCACGGAATCGGCGTAACCCCTTTGCCGGGATTGATGAAGCTGTCGTTCCACAGGGGCATCGTGTTTACGCCGTCCGCATCGAACGGATACACGCTGTCATTCTCGGTCGCCACGTAGATGACGTTGTAGGTTCCTTTACCGGCGACCGCCACGTTGAAGACGTACAGCGGCTGGCCGAAGATTTTCCCATCCACGGGAAACGAAAACGCCTTCCCAAAGGTTTTGGCATTGACGTTGGTCGGCGTTAGGACTGTTTCGTGGAGGTTCTGCCCCGTCCGAGCCAGATCATTGTGCCAGGTGAGCATACCCGAGTAAGTTTGAACCTGCGTGAGCCAAACGCCGAAACTCCACAGGCAGAGAATCGCCAAGAGCTTGCACAGTGGCTGGAAGACTCGACCGGACAAGACTCCGCCGGACCATGAGTGAACCCTTCTCCTGGTTTGCATTGCATCCTCGTGTGGTAGCCAGAAGACTTGAGAATGAGAACGCGTCTGCTATTCGCAGAACAAATTCTTGTGGGGTACCGAACTGCCCGCCATTGTGAACCTGCCTGCACTG
>Ga0070766_10000924_pt1 | contig 13654 bp, 12 predicted proteins | sample HubBroMetageWFT6_FD_69782 | JGI IMG/M metagenome (GOLD analysis project Ga0070766, IMG submission 69782) | Warmed and freeze-thawed soil microbial communities from the Hubbard Brook experimental Forest, New Hampshire - Hubbard Brook CCASE Soil... | ecosystem: Environmental > Terrestrial > Soil...
ATCGTCGCCTACGTCCCGATCTTTCTCTTCCAGGCGGTCCAGTCGGCGCTCCTGCCCAAGCTCTCCACGCTGGCCACCGGCGGCCGGCACCAGGAGTTCCAGGCCCTGCTGAACCGCCTTCTCCTGCTCATGGCCGGTGTCGGAGGGGTCGCCATCGCCGGGTTCACGTTCCTCGGTCCGACGGTGACCCGCATCCTCTTCGGTCACGGCTTCGAGCTCAGCAACCTCGACTTCGCGCTGCTCTCGGCGAGCGCCATCGGCTTCATCTTCACCCAGATCTTCGGCTACGTCCTGATCTCGCTCTCCGGGTACAGCCGGGTCGCGATCGGGTGGACGTCCGGTGCGATCGTGTTCTTCGTCGTGACCGCCTTCGGCTCGTCGCTCTTCCTGCGTGTCGAGCTCGGGCTGCTCTGCGGCGCGATCGCGTCCTCGGCGGTGATGGCTGCGCTGCTCCTCCCCCTGTTGCGAGCGCGCGGCGCTATCGAAACGGACCTGCGAATTTACGATCTGGGAGGTCCGCCCGGCTGAGACTGCGCCAATGGGTGCTCGTGCCCGCATTGCGCTGGTCGGAGCCGGGGCGATGGGGGCCAACCACGCGCGCGTCATCGCGGAGTCTGAAGGCGCCGACCTCGCGGTCATCATCGACACCGACCCGGAGCGGGTGCGACCGCTCGCCGAGCGGCTGGGCTGCACGTTTGCCGAGGATCTCGACGCGGCCTCCGGGTGCGACGCGGCGGTCATCGCGAACCCCACCGCGTTCCATGCGCAGGCGGCTCGCGTGTTGCTCGAGCTCGGCAAGCCGATCCTCGTCGAGAAGCCGGTAACACCCGACCTCGAGACCAGCAGGGCGCTGGTCGCCTGCGCGGAGCGCCGGGGCGTGCCCCTGATGTGTGGCTTCGTCGAGCGATTCAACCCGGTGGTCGCCACCATGCGCAGCCTGCTCGACGAGGAACCCGTCCACATCGTCGGACTCCGCCACTCTCCGGAGACGCCTCGAAGCACCCTGAGCGTCGTCTTCGATCTGCTCATCCATGAGATCGACCTCGCCCTCTGCTACATGGGTGGAGCGCGACCCTCGCGGGTCTGCGGCGCGGTCAGCACCGCCGGCCGCGATTCGATCCTGGAGGTGGCCGATTGCCTCCTGCAATTCCGTGGCGGCGCGATCGCGACGCTCTCAGCGAGCCGGGCGAGCCAGCGCAAGGTGCGCTCGCAGCTCGTCGCCACGTCGACAGCTCTCTACGACGTCGACCTGCTCCGCCAGGACCTGACCGTCTACCGCCATCGGGCCCACGCCCAGGGCGTCGGCGCGGGCCAGGCCGCCGGGTACCGCGCCGAGACGGTGATCGACATCCCCTTTGTCCGTCATACCGGCGAACCACTGGCGCTTCAGTTCGCGCACTTCCTCGACCTCGTCTCGGGGCGCGCCGATGCGTGCACCGAACGCAACTCGATTCTCCCGGCCCACGAGATCGCGTCGACCATCGAGGCGAACTCATGAGCGAACCGCGCGTCAGCTACATCATTCCCGTCCACAACCAGATCGCCGAGCTTCGCAAGACCGTGCGGCTGCTGATCGCCCGCCTTGGCCACCTCCCCGGGTCGGAGATCATCCTCGTCGAGAACGGCTCGACCGACGGTTCCGGGCCTCTTTGCCTCGCGCTGGCCGCGACGCATGACAGCGAGGAGGTGGCGGTTCGGGTGACCACGTCGGCCAAGGGGCTGGGCTTCGCGTGGCGCCGGGGCATGGCGCTGGCTCGCGGCGAAACCTTTGTCCTCACCGCGGCAGACCTGCCCTTTGGCTTCACGGACCTCGACGGCTTTCTCGGCCTGGCCCCTCGGCCTCTGTTGGTGATGGGATCGAAAACGCATCGCGAATCGCAGATCGAGACGCCGGTGGTCCGGCGAGCCATGTCGGCCGGATTCGGTCTGCTCCGTGCCGGCCTGATCGGACTGAACATCGACACGCAGGGATCGGTGCTCATCCAGCGCTCGCTGGCGCAGATGCTGCTCCCCCACCTGCAGGCCGGCGACTATCTGATTGGCGCTGAGATCAACATGTGGGCGGTCCACGAGGGCGTCACGCCGGTGGAGGTTCCGGTCGTCTACACCGCGTCGGGGCGATCCACGGTGTCCCCGCTCCGCGACTCCGTGTCCATGGCCGCGGGCCTCCTGGCGCTGCGCCGGCGACTCGCCGACGAACAGCGGCCGGTCCGGCACGCCGGCGAGGTGAGCCTGTCGTGACGGTCACCCAGGCGCCCGCGCAGCCACGCATCCGGATCTCCGCACCCCAGCTCGGCCTCGAGGTCGAAGCCCTCGTCCTCTCGGTGCTGCGCAGCGGCCATCTCGCTCAGGGACCGATGGTGGAACGTTTCGAAGCGCTCTGCACGGAGATGGCCGGCACCGCTCATGCGGTCGCGGTCGCCAATGGCACCGTCGCGCTCGACGCGGCACTTGCGGCGCTCGATATCGGTCCCGGCCAGGAGGTGATCACGTCGCCGTTCACCTTCGCGGCGACCATCAACGCGATCCTCCGCAGCGGGGCGTCGGTGCGTTTCGCCGACATCCGCGACGACTTCACGATCGACCCCGCGTCGGTCGCGGCACTCGTCGGGCCGGCCACGACGGCGATCATGCCGGTGCACCTGTACGGGCTGCCCTGCGACATGTCCCCACTCATGTCCATCGCTGCTGCGCACGGCCTTGCCGTGGTCGAGGATGCAGCCCAGGCGCATGCCGCATCGGTCGACGGACGCCCAGCAGGGGGATTCGGCCTGGGCTGCTTCTCGTTCTACGCCACCAAGAACGTGACCAGCGGAGAGGGCGGATGCATCACCACCGACGACTCCCTGGTGGCCGAGCGGCTTCGGGTCATGCGCAACCAGGGGATGCGGTCCCACTACGATTATGCCATGATCGGCCAAAACTGGCGGATGACCGACGTGGCCGCGGCGATTGCCATTCCCCAGATGGAGCACCTGGACGAGATCATCAGAACGCGTCAGGACAATGCCGCGGTGCTGACATCGCTGTTGCACACCAATCCCGCGGTCACGACTCCTGTGGTGCCCGCCGGTCGACGCCACGTCTGGCATCAGTACACCGTGCTGTTCGGGCGCGGGATCGATCGCGACCGGGTCGCGATGTCGATGTCGTCAGACGGGATCGACACCGGCGTGTACTACCCGGGTCTGGTCTGGGACCATGACGCCTATCGCAACCACGCCGGCGTTCATCGTGACGACACCCCGGTCGCACGCGACTGCACATCGCGCTGCCTGTCGCTGCCCGTCCACCCGGGGCTTCTCAGGGATGATCTGCAGCGCGTCGCTGAAAGCCTGGAGCGCGCGCTGCTCGCGTCCTGACAGACGCTTCGTCAGTTGCGCGCGGTCGACTCGATGGCCGAGAGCAGCTCGTCGCCCTGGTCGGACGGTCCCACCAGCGCCATGCGCACGTCACCGATGCCGGCGGCGATCACCTCTGCGACCGACTGGACCTGCTCGGCGGTCACCCGCATGATCGCGTCAGCGCGATCGTCCGGCGTCTCGAGCGGCAGTCCGGCACGCCACCGGCTGCCGTAGAAACGGGCGCTTGCGATCGATGTCTCCGTCGAGCGCAGCAGGCGGCCGATCATCGCGGATTTCGCGGCGGCGAGCTCGTCGGCGGCAACGCGCTTCGACGCCATCTTGCGGAACTCCTTGAAGGCCAGGCTCGTTGCCTTGCGCGCGTCCTTCGGCCGGGTTGCCGTGGCGATCGCGAAGAGCCCGGTATCGTCGAAGCCGGCATGGTGCGCGTAGATGCTGTAGACGAGCCCGTTGCGCTCCCGAACCGTCTGGAACAGTCGCGACGACATCCCGCCGCCGAGAACGTGGGTCATCACCGAGAGCTGGGTGCGTCGCGGGTCGGTCGACGGGATCCCGGGGACCGCGAACACCATGTGCAGCTGCGGCTCCTCCTGGGCGGTCACGGGCCTGACGTTGGCCGTGTAGCGATCACCCAGGCCCCACCTGGCCTTTGTACGGCCCCGCGGCTTGCCGCGTGGGATGTCCGCGAGCAGCTCGAGCGCCTGATCCTGGCTGAGCGTCGCGCCGCCGGCGATGACAAGGCACATCGACGCGGGCGCGTAGAACGCGCGGTGGTAATCCGTGAGCTGCTCACGGGTCGCCTTCTCGATGACCGCAGGAAAACCCGCCGCGGACCAGGACATCGGCTGGTCGCCGCCGAAGGCAACGGTTCCGAGACGGTCCCAGATCCATCCGTCGGGATCCGCGAGCCGCATCGAGAGTTCCTGGAGCACGACGTTGCGCTCGCGCTCGACCTCCTCGGCTGCGAAGAGTGGGCGGCTGAGCATGTCGCAGATGACGTCCGCGAGCTCGAGCATCGCGGTTGCCGGTCCCTCGGCGAAATACGCGACCTCCTCGGTGTCGGTATACGCGTTGGTGTTGGCGCCGAGACGATCGATCTCGCGCGAGATGATCTTCGTGGTGGGGCGGCGCTCGGTGCCCTTGAAGAACATGTGCTCGAGGTAGTGCGCGAGCCCTGACGTCTCCGCTGTCTCGTCGCGAGAGCCGGCCCGGACAATGAGGAACACGCCGGAATTCCGACTCGCCGACGGTGCGTTGAGCAGGCTGACACCGTTGTCGAGCACCGTGAGCTCGGGACGGTACGGGATGTTCGCGGCCACCGTCAGGTGGTTCCCGATTCCCACGACGCGAGGTATTTCTCCTGCTCGGCGGTGAGCGTGTCGATGCTCACCCCCATCGCCTGCAGCTTGAGTCGCGCGACCTCTCGGTCGATCTCCAGCGGCACGTCGTGGACGGCGAGCGCCAGGTCCTGGTGGTGCTTGGCGATGTGCTCCGCGCACAGCGCCTGGTTGGCGAAGCTCATGTCCATGACCGCGGCGGGGTGACCCTCGGCGGCCGCGAGGTTGAGCAGACGGCCTTCTGCCAGCACGTGGACGGTGCGCCCGTCGCGAAGCCGGTGGGATTGCACGAAGGTGCGGGGCGTGGTGACCTCGACGGACATGTCGTCGATGGCAGCGAGGTTGATCTCATCGTTGAAATGACCACTGTTGGCGATGATCGCGCCGTCCTTGAATCGCTCGATGGCGCCGCGGTCGATCACATTGATGTCGCCGGTCACGGTGATGACGATGTCGGCGTTGGGCGCCGCTTCAGCGAGGGGCATCACGCGGTATCCGTCCATCACGGCCTCGAGCGCCCGGGTGGGGTCGACCTCGGTGACGATCACATGCGCGCCGAGGCCCATCGCGCGGCTGGCGAGGCCACGTCCGCACCATCCGTAGCCGCAGACAACCATGGTCTTGCCCGCGAGCAGCACATTGGTGGCTCTGATCAAGCCGTCGATGGTGCTCTGGCCGGTGCCGTACCGATTGTCGAAGAGATGCTTGGTGAGCGCCTCGTTCACAGCGATGATCGGAAAGCGCAAGGCGCCGTCGCGCGCCATGGCGCGAAGCCGGATCACGCCGGTGGTGGTCTCCTCGGTGCCCGCGATCACATTCTCGAGCAGCTCGCGACGGCCCTTGTGCAGCTCCGCCACGAGATCTGCGCCGTCGTCCATGGTCACCTGCGGCTGGGCATCGAGCACAGCCTGGATGTGGGAGTAGTACCGCGCCGAGTCCTCGCCCTTGACGGCGAAGGTCGGGATCCCGTGCCGGCGTGCGAGCGCAGCGGCAACGGCGTCCTGCGTCGACAGAGGATTGCTCGCACAGAGGCTGACGTGGGCGCCACCCGCCTTCAGCGTGATGGCAAGGTTTGCGGTCTCGCTGGTGACGTGAAGGCATGCGCCGAGACGCAGACCCTCGAGCGGGCGCTCACGCACGAAGCGCTCACGGATGATGCGCAGGACTGGCATCTCGCGCGCCGCCCAGTCGATGAGGCGCTGCCCTTCGCCGGCCAGGCTCGGGTCGGCGACATCGGACTCAACCGCTTTCAGCACATCGGTCACGCGATTCCTCCATCTGTATTCGTACGCAGCAGCGCCGTGTATGGGCGCCCGCCGAGCGCGGCCGATCCCCCGAGTGCGCTCAACTCAATCAGAAAGGCAAATCCAACGATATCGCCGCCGAGCCGGTCGACGAGCGCACCGGCGGCGCCGGCGGTGCCACCGGTCGCGAGCAGGTCATCGACGATCAACACACGCTCCCCCGGCTTGATCGCGTCGGCGTGCATCTCGATGACCGCCTCGCCGTACTCGAGGGTATACGCCTGCGAGATGCGCGTCGAGGGGAGCCTCCCCTCCTTGCGGACGAGCGCGAAACCCGCGCCGAGGCGATCGGCCACCGCGCCCCCGAGGATGAATCCGCGCGATTCGATGCCCGCGACGATGTCGACACCGGCGTCGCGATACGGCTCGGCGAGCGCCGATACCGCTGCGGTGAACGCCATGCGATCGCCGAGCAACAACGTGATGTCCTTGAACACGATCCCGGGCCGGGGGAAGTCAGGGACATCGCGGATCAGCGAGCGCAGCCGTTCCATCACGTCCCGCTCTTGAATCGTCACCGGAGCCAGTCTATCCGACAGACTCTGTGGCCGTGCCCTCCCCAATGAGCCGGCCGACATGAGGGTGGTCATGGACGGGCGGCCGCTCCAGGGAGCCTCCTCGGTGCGCGGGATCGGAAGCTACGAGCGCGGCCTCCTGGCCGGGTTCCGCGAGCTCGCAGACCCGCCTGAGGTCAGGCTGCTGCTCTCTGCGCACCAGGAGCCTCCCGCGGAGGTGACCATTGCGCTTCGCCCGGCGCCGCGACGAATCCCGGTCATCCACCCGACTCTCCAGCCGATCGCCGACACGCTCCTGGTGGCGAATGCGCTGCGGGGATCGAACGCCGACCTCTACCACGCGATCGAGTTCGGTCAGCCGGTGCGCTCGCGACTCCCGGTTGTGGTCACGGTCCACGACCTGATCCCGTTCGTGTTTCCCCGGGAGTACCCGTGGGTCCGCAGGGCGCGCGTGCTCGGTCTACGCTTGCTTCGTCATGCCGATGCGGTGATCGCGGTATCCGAGTCGACCCGGCGTGATGTGATCCGCTTCTCGAAAGCGGATCCGGAGCGGATCAGCGTGATCCCCGAGGGCGTATCGACTGTCTTCAAACCCGCCCACGCCGACGCGATCGAGCGCCTTCGTGACCAGCTGCGGTTGGACCGACCGTTCCTGCTTGCCGTCGGCACCTTCGATCCTCGAAAGCGCATCGGGCTGCTCGCCGACGTGGTGCGTCGCGTCCGGCGCGACCACGACATCGAGTTGGTCATCGCCGGCGATCAGGGCACGTTTGCGGGAGTGGTAACCGGCGAGCTGGCTCGCGCCGGGCTCGCCAAGCACAGTCGTGTGATCGGGCACGTCACCAGCGACGACCTCATCGCGCTGTACACGGCGGCGGCGGTGTTCGTGTTCACGTCCGCATATGAGGGCTTTGGTTTGCCACCGCTGGAGGCGATGGCGTGCGGCACGCCGGCGGTGATATTCGACAACTCCTCGCTCGGCGAGGTGAGCGGCGGCGCGGCATCGCTGGTGCCCGACGGCGATTCGGGTGCGATGGCCGATTCCGTCAACCACATCCTGGACGACGCGCCGGCGCGAGAGCAGCAGCGATCCGCCGGTAGTGCCTGGGCGGCGACCTTCACGTGGCGTCGCGCCGCCGAGATGACCTACGCGACCTATCAAGCCGTGCTTGGGCGCTGACGTCGCGCCCTAGCCCTTTTCCGTGACGTGATATTCCAGGTACGCGCCGAACATCAACCGGGTCTGTGCCTCGAGCGCGGGGATCACGCTGAGGGCCAGTCCGACGACCGGGTATGTGAAGAGCTGCAGCTCCGCCCAGCGTCTGCGCCACCACGGCCACTCCTGTGGTTTGGGACAGATCCGGTAGTCAACCTGCACGAGAAGCAGCGTGTTGAGCAGCGTGATCGTGAGAATGCTGGCGCTGAGACTGCCGAGGAATGCCGAGGTTGGCGAGAGGCTGTAGTCGAGATCGATGAAGGCGGGAAGCGCGCCCCCGAAGAAGAGCAGGATCGGCAAAGTGGCCCAGGTCAGGTGGTTGAAGATGAGATTCGAAAACCTGCGAGCGCGCAGCCGCCACGGGATCTCGGGGTGAGTGAGCATTCGTGAGATGACGTAAGGGATATCGGTCGCTCCCCACGCCCATCGCTTGATCTGGTTGTACTGCGATTTATGCGTCGCGGTGTAGCTGCGTGCGCGCGGTGCGTCGCCGTACACGGGAAGGAACGCGGGCCGCGTATTCAGCTTGCCGCCGCAGTGGAAGAACGCCTTCCAGAAGAATCGCGAGTCCTCGGGGATCACGTCCGAATCCCAGTATCCGACGCCGGCGAGCAGGTCGAGCGACATCGAGTACGAGGAGAACATGACCAGGCGGTGCGGGTTCTGGTGCAGGAACATCTGCCATTGAGTCGCAGCCGTCGCCATCACGCGCACAGCGGTGGGTACTCGCCAGATGTTGTTGAGAAACACGGGCACGGGTTGCCAGATCGACACGAGTCGATCGTCGGCCATGCAGAACTGGAGCGTCATGTACGCGAAGTACTGCGGATGCAGTCGGAAGTCGGAATCGAGGTCGGTCACCATTGTTCGGGAAGGATCGAGGCCCAGCTCGTCGCACGCGGCCTTGAGCACCGGGCCTCCGTATGCCATTGCAGCCGACTTGCCGACCACGATCCCAGGGAGCAACGGGTCCTTGATGTGCAGGAACAATCGAAACGACGCGGCGAACTCCGCTCGCAGTCTCGCGACGTTCTCGATGCCTCCGGTGTCCGTCTCGCGGGTGATGATCGCGCAGACTCGAAGGTGTTCCGGGTAGTTCTGCGCCGCGAGCGCGGCAACGGTCGCGTGCAGCACCTCGTACGATTCCGTGTACGTTGGAATCAGCGCGCACTGGACCACCTCAGACGGCGCCGGCGCACCGTCGGGACGCGCCGCCTCGAACTCTTCGCAGCGCTTCCACCAGTCGACCGCCTCGGTCGCATTGAGTGCTTTCAGCGTCCTGCGGACGCCTCGAACCGTCACCGTGGTCCTGACCAGCCAGTAGGCGTCCAGGAGCACAGCGCCCGCACCGAGTATCCACAGCATCCCCGGGTCGTTGAGCCTGATCGCGAATGCGGTTACCACCGGGACGAGCAGAGCGAACCATGTGAGTGCGCCCGGGAGGATTTCAAGGAGCCGCTGCTGGGTATGTTGCGACAGCGGGATCGCTCTGGATCGCGCGATCATCTGCACCTCAGTCTACCGATCCACCACATACGAGCCTGAATGCCCCAAGAACCAACCGACCCCACCGTCGACGCCGATCAGGAAGAGCCGGACGCCCCGGTCCCCGAGGTGCTCGAGGCTGACGCCGTCGAACTGGACGACACCGACGAGATCGAGATCGAGATCGGGGTCGTGGTGGAGGTCGACGACGACGATGACGACGATGACGAGGAGGAGGTCGTCGCGGTCGCGGCTCCAGTGGTCGTCGCGCCGGTGCCCCGTCCATCTCCGACACCCGGACGCCCACCCGGCGCCCGCGAGGAGCCACCGCCACCCTTCGGCGTGGGAGAGCGCGTGATTCTCACCTCGAACACCCGGCCGCGGACCGGCACCCCGATCGGCGACTACCCGGTCGGCTCGAGAGGCATTGTCGAGACGGTCCTGAGCCAGACGGCGATCGTTCGATTCGACAGGCACTCGGACACCAAGGAGGTCGTGGCCTTCACGTGCCTCGAGACTGCGGAGACGCCGGAACGCCACGCCGAACTGACCCAGCTGATGGTCGAGCCGGTGCGTGTCGGCGATCGTGGTCCCCGGCCGGCGGCCAATGGCGCGGTTGCGCCGGCGGCAGTGGAGCCCGAAGGGAAACCCGCCGCGGCCGCGCCGGCTCCACCCAAACCAGCGCCGGCGCCCGCGAGGCGTGCCGAGGCGCACGTCGCCGCTCCTGCTCCACCGCGTCCAGCCCCGGCCAAACCGGCGGCGGCGAAGGCGTCCCCGCCGGCGGCGAGTGCGGTCACCTCCGCTGCGCCGATGATCTCGATGCCTGCGGCCAAGGCGGCTGCGGCACCGAAGGCCAAGCCGGCCGCCAAAGCCGCGGTGGCAGCCAGGGCCGTGCCCGCGACCAAGCCGAACCCGGTCGCGAAACCTGCGCCGAAGCCGGTCGCCAAACCTGCGCCGAAGTCGGTCAAGGCGAAACCCGCGATCAAGGCGAAGCCCGCGATCAAGGCGAAGCCAGTCACCAAGCCCAAGCCGGCGGTCAAGCCCAAGCCTGCCGCCAAGGCCAAGCCGGCTGCGAGTGCCAAGTCCGCTGCCAAGGTGAAGCCCCCGGCCGCCGCCAAGCCGAAATCGGCGGTCAAGGCGACCCCGACGAAAAAGACCGTTGCGCGGCCGGCGCCAGCGCGATCGACGCTGAAATCGAAACCCAAGCCCGTGGCGAAATCCGCTGCCAAGCCAGCGGCCAAGCCCAGTGCCAAACCGGCGGCCAGATCCAGTGCCAAACCCGTGGCCAAATCCAGCGCGAAGCCTGCCGCCAAGGCGAAGCCGATTGCGGCAAAGAAGCCCGTCCGCAAGGCCGCCCCGTCCAAACCCGTGCGGTCGGCTGCCGCCAAACGCCCCACCGCCGGGCCGGCGAAGTCAACTCGCGCCAAGCCCGCCGCGAGCCGCAGAGGGCGCTGACCGCCGCTCTCGACTATCTGAGGCTGGGGATCGCCGCGGGCGTGTCGACGGCGGCGTAAACCCCGCGGTAGGCAGGAGGCAGGAGTTCGGCGATTCTCGACCCGATGAGATCGGCCACCGCCTGGTCGTCGCGCCGCTCCCCCGGCAGCCGCTCCGGCAGCTCAAAGACCGGACCCAACTTGAGCCGGATGGGCACACGCCTGGGCAACCTGTGACCCCGAGGGAGGGCCGCCTCCGTCCCCCAGACGCCGACGGGCAGGATCGACGCCCCAGAGCGGCGGGCGAGAAATCCGACCCCGGCCTCGGCGCGCCGCATGCCCGGGGTTGACGAGCGAGTGCCCTCGAGAAAGATGAGCAGGCGACCCCGGCGCGAGAGCACGTCGAGCGCGGTCCTCAGTGCCCTCCGATCGGCCGCGCCGCGATCGACCGGGAAGCAATTGCAGCCGGCGAGTATCCAGGACACGACCGGGTTGCTGAACAGCTCGCGCTTCGACATGCAGTAGAGGGCGCCTGGGCCAAAGCCGCCGAAGATCCACGGGTCGATGTTGCTCAGGTGGTTGCACACAACCAGCAAAGGCCCCTCGGCGGGAAATTTCGACATGGAATCGAGCTGGAGCCCACGACCGAAGAATCCGCGAAGCGAGGCGCGGCAGAGGAGCGAGACTGCCTTGTAGCGCCAGCTTCGGGTGCCGTCGTCGCGGACGGGGAAACGCTCGGGGAATCCGGGAATCTCGTCGGTCACAGATGCCGATGGTAGGGCGTGCCGCATGGGCGGCAATACAATCCTGGGTCCGGCCCCCTTAGCTCATCGGTAGAGCAGCCGGCTTTTAACCGGTTGAGGGAGGTTCGATTCCTCCAGGGGGCACTCATTCGCTGCTCGTCATATGCGGCGTTGAGCCGCTCACGCGATGTCAAGGCTGAGTTGCAGCTGCGCCTCTCGTAACGAAGCCTCGACGGCCCCAGGCGATTGGCCTCGGGCGAAGATGAAACCGAGGTAGCGGTCTCCTTCCGGGAGCGGGCGCACCCGTTCACCGACCGGTATCGAGAGGGTCACCCCGGTGATGCCCGCGACCGCCTCGGCGCGATCGACCCCGTGGACCCCGCGCAGGATTCCTGCGCTGGGTATGGGCAACATGAACACGCCTGAGGCGCCGTCGACGATGCGCATCTCGCCCAACGGCATCCCGCATGCCTCACGCAGGATGACGTTCTCGAGAGACCGGATCTCCTCCGGCGCGTCGGTGCAGACAACCCGGATCACCCGCGAGCACAGGCCACCAATCGAGCGTGTGGCGACCTCGATCACCACGGGCACATCGCCGGCAAGCCGGACCTCCGCGTGGATTGGTCCGTGCCGGAGGCCGAGCGCGACGACAGCGCTGCGCACCGACTCAACGACCGCGAGCTGGGCCGCCGCATCGAGGCGTGACGGGGTCACGTAGATGGTCTCCTCGAAGAACGGCCCGGTCAGTGGATCGGGCTTGTCGAAGAGGGCGATCACCTCCAAAAAGCCCTGGCGCACAAGGCCTTCGAGGGCGACCTCGACGCCGTCGACGTAGCTCTCTACGAGCAGTGGCGGTGTCGACCCATCGGCGCAGATCTCGCGAGTCAATGTCGTAACTCGTTGCACCGCGGCATCCGCCGCGGCGCGGTTGTCGGCGCGGATCACGCCTCGACTCGCGGCAAGATCCACCGGCTTGATCACGCACGGTAGCCCGCTGTGCTCGATGGCTCGATCAAGCGCGTCATCGCCGCCGTCGAGGTCGAGCGCGCTAAAGCGAGGCTGGTGCAAACCGGCCCCGGCGAGGCAGGTGCGCAGCAGCCGTTTGTCACGAGTCGCCTGGACGGCAGGCAGCGGATTCCGCCGTGGCAGGCCGAGCGCTTCTGCGATGGTGGCAGCGGTGATGACCGAGCCTTCGTCGACGCCGACAACAGCGTCCACCGGCCATCGCTTGACGAACTCCAGCGCACGCTCCGCCGACTCGGCGGGCTGGCGAAGGTCGAGCGTCACCACGCGCCCTTCCATCAGTGCCGCGAGCGTCGGCGCCTCGTTGGACGCAACAACAACCGCCAGGCCGAGCGTCTCAGCTGCTTGCAGAAAAGCCGTTGCCCGATACGTCTCGGTCGGCAGGACGAGCATCACGCGTGGCATGCAATCAGCCTACGCGCGCGATCCGCACCGACGTACCATGGAGCTTCGTGAAGGAGCCGAGAATCGCACTCACCGACTTTGCTTTGACGCGCATCGAGCAGGTGCGTGCCAATCGCAAACAGCCGGATGCAGGTGTGAGTATCGCCATCACCGGCCGGCACAATGGCGCCTTCAGCTACGAGCTGTCGCTGGTGAATGCCGGCGATGAACGTGAGGGTGACCTCGTGGTCAGCGGACCTCACGGCGTTCGCTTCACGATGCCGCTCGCGTCGGCGCCGTACCTCGACGGCATCACCATCGATGCCGACCGATCGCGTGGCGCGCTGACCGTCGACAATCCCAATCCGCTCTGGCTCGACGACCTTGCACGCGACGTTCAGCGGCTCCTCGATGATGAGATCAATCCCTCGGTCGCAACCCACGGCGGCTACATCGACCTGCTCGATGTCAGCGAGGGCGTTGCGTTCATTCACATGGGCGGCGGCTGCCAGGGCTGCGGGATGGCAGAGGTGACGCTCGGCCAGGGGGTGCGCGTGGCGATCCTCGAGCGCTTCCCGCAGATCATCGAGGTTCGCGACACCACGGATCACGCGCAGGGCGCAAATCCCTACTACCAGGCCGCCAAGAAATAGTCTTCGCCGCGGCTCAGGCTTGCTTCGGCCCGGATTCCGTAGTCGGTGTGACACCGGTATCGAGCCAGTAGTCGATCCAGGCCTCGCGGGTAGCGCCGATATGGTCGTAGACGGCCTGTGCGGGCCCGTTGTCTCCGGCCGTCTGCCAGGTCATGCGTACCGCGCCGCGTTCCCGGCAGCGTTCAAGACAGGCGTT
>Ga0070766_10000925_pt1 | contig 13654 bp, 12 predicted proteins | sample HubBroMetageWFT6_FD_69782 | JGI IMG/M metagenome (GOLD analysis project Ga0070766, IMG submission 69782) | Warmed and freeze-thawed soil microbial communities from the Hubbard Brook experimental Forest, New Hampshire - Hubbard Brook CCASE Soil... | ecosystem: Environmental > Terrestrial > Soil...
GCCGATGTCCACCGCGAGATCTATCGCGCCATTCGCACGAGAAATTCAACGGAAGCGCAGCGACTCATGGAACGCCACATCCAGCGTGCCAAAGATGCTCAGGACGACGAGGAGCGCACCGCCTTGCGCAGGCGCAAAGCGACGAACGCCCCGACCAACGGCAAGGTTGCGGTCTGACCTCGTTGCACCAAGAGCTTATTTCGCGACCCTTCGTGCTTGCCGACAACCGAGCGCGTTCTTGACTTTAATTGACTACCATTTCTGGAATGTGGTATGACCACTGAGGCAGAAAGAGGGATGCTTCCGGTGGCTCAACGATTTTCTCCCCTGTTTTGCAGCGCGCTTTGTTTCTTTATCCCGACGCTCTCGGCAAATCTTGTCGCACAAGACAGTCGGACCGTCGTGGAACCCCACATTCCTGCCGTCTGCACCAAGCTTGAGGCGAATCTCTCCGCCCCGCACGGCGCGCTGAGCGACGCCGACGAACGCCGCCTGGATACAGAACGGATTCAGAAGGCAATCGATCACTGCGAAACCGGCAAGGCGGTCGAACTCCACGGATCGAGCGAGCGGAAGGTTTTTCTTGCGGCGCCGTTTCATCTTCAGCCGGGTATTACGCTGCTCATCGACGCAAATACAGTGCTCTACGCTTCGCGCAATCCACGCGACTACGACCTGAGCCCCGGCAGTTGCGGAGTCGTCGATCAGAATGGCCATGGGTGCAAGCCGTTTATCATCGCCGACCACGCGCCGCATAGCGCGATCATGGGCGAGGGCGCCATCGACGGTCGCGGTGGCGAAACGCTCCTCGGACAGAACACCTCCTGGTGGGACCTCGCTCACATTGCCAAGATCAACGACACAAAGCAGAACTGCACACGCATTCTGATCGTTCGCGAGTCGGACGATTTCATCCTCTATCGCATCACGCTGCGCAACTCTCCCAACTTTCACGTCGCCGTCGAGAAAACGAACGGCTTCACAGCATGGGGCGTCAAGATCGACACACCGGCCACGGCTCGCAACACGGACGGCATCGATCCGTCAGCGTCAACTAACGTCTCCATCGTCCACTCCTATATTCGAACCGGCGACGATAATGTTGCGATCAAAGCTGGCAAAGCCGGCGCTTCTTCCCAGATCACGGTGGCGCACAATCATTTTTATTCCGGACACGGAATGTCGATCGGCAGCGAAACCAGTGGCGGGGTCAGCGCGGTGCGCGTCTCCGACCTCAGCATCGATGGCGCTGACAATGGGATTCGCGTCAAGAGCGACCCGAGCCGTGGCGGCCTGGTAGAGGACGTTGTCTACGAAGACGTTTGCATTCGCAATGTCAGGAATCCGATCATCCTCACGCCCAAGTACACGTTGGCGAAAGGCGACTTTCTGCCGGTTTATCGCGACATCACACTTAGAGATGTGCATGTGGTCACGCCCGGGCAAGTTACGCTGGACGGTTTTGACGCGCAACACAGGCTGGGCGTGGCGCTCGACAACGTTTTTGCGGATGGATTGCCCGCCAGCGCGATTCACGCCTCGAACGCCCAAATCAGCCTCGGTCCGCGGCTCGGCAATCTTGTTTCCGGCGGAGAACCTAGCGGAGAAGACGTGACTGTCACGCCGCGCCCCGGCAGCGCCGCCGGTGCCGCTATCGCGTGCAACGGGCGTTTTGAGGAGTATCCCGCAAACCGAGCGGCTCCACGATCCGCCAGCGTCGCGCCTCCTGTCGATAACACGCTCTACGTCGCGGCCGATGGCAGTGGAGATTTCTACTCCATTCAAAAGGCGCTCGATGTCGCGCCGGCTGACGGCGCGATGCTGCTGATTGCACCCGGAATTTATCGCGAGGCCATTTCCATTACGAAGCCAAACATCCGACTCCGCGGCAGCCATGCGGACGCAACCAAGTCGGTCATCGTTTTCGATAAGAGTGCGGGCGCTTCCGGCGGCACGCTGCACTCCGCCACCGTCGAGATACGCGGAGACAATTTCCGCGCTGAGAATCTCACCTTCGCGAACGACTGGAACGCCACGCATACGCAAGTGCCCGTCGGCTCGCAGGCGCTGGCCCTGCTTGTGGCTGCCGACAAAGCCGTCTTCAATAATGTTCGGTTCCTTGGAAACCAGGACACACTCTACGCCGGCAGCCGCAACTGCGCTCCTGACGGCGAGCCCTGCACGCCGACTCGCCAGTACTTTACGCGCTGCTATGTCGAGGGCAATGTCGATTTTATTTTTGGCGACGGCAAGGCAGTGTTCGATCGCTGCGAGATTCACAGCACCCCGCACTCCGAAGGATTTCTCACAGCCCAGTCGAAGCACTATCCAACGGAGGACAGCGGATTTGTCTTCAACCATTGCACGCTGACCGCGGCGCCGGGCGCAGAGAATATCTGGCTGGGCCGGCCCTGGCGTCCGTATGCCAAGGTGATCTTTCTCAACACGGAGATGGGCGCACACATTCTTCCTGCGGGCTGGCGCGAGTGGCACCCGGGAGAAACTCATTCGATCGATACTGTCTACTATGCCGAATACAATTCCACTGGCCCCGGAGCGCATGTGGGCGAGCGCGATCCGCACACCAAGCTTCTGACGGCGGCGGAAGCAGCGCAGTTTGAGACCAAAACTTTTTTCGACGGCTGGGATCCCACAGCGCAATAGCATCGCTTGACTGAGATAGTGCATCTGCCTTAGTGAGGCCGCGAGCAAGATGGGAAACGCAGTGCTGCAACTCGACCCGAAAGACAACGTGCTGGTGGCGCTGCAGGATTTGCGCCACGGAGAACGGATCAACTTCGCCGATGAGACTTACGTCTTGGCGACAGATGTCCATGCCAAACACAAGTTTGCCACCCAAGATATTGCGGCCGGCTGCGATTTGCTGATGTATGGCGTGCTGGTCGGGAAGGCGCGTCAACCGATTCGCAAGGGCGAAGCGCTGACCACGCGGAATACGATTCACGAAGCGGCTCCGTATCATGACAAATCAGGCGAATATGCCTGGAGCCCGCCCAATGTCGATCGCTGGCGGCAACGAACTTTTCTCGGATATCAGCGATCGGACGGACAGGTTGGCACGCGCAATTACTGGCTGGTGGTGCCGCTGGTCTTCTGCGAAAACCGAAATATCGATGTGTTGAAACAGGCCTTTGAGGAGGAGCTGGGCCTTGCTCCACCAAAGATCTATCGGCAGCAAGTGGCGGAATTGGTGAGGCTCTACCGCGAGGGCGCGCGGAGTGAGATCAATTCGCACGCGGCAGACGACAATCAGGTTACGGGGCGGCCTGCTTTTGAGAATAAAGTCTTTAAGAATATTGATGGCGTCAAGTTTCTGATGCACCAAGGCGGTTGTGGAGGCACGCGCGAGGACTCCAATAATCTTTGCGGCTTGCTGGCCGGCTACATCCATCATCCGAATGTGGCCGGAGTGACTGTCCTCAGCCTGGGCTGCCAGAACGCGCAGGAAGGCATCCTTCGCGAGCAAATCATGCGGCGCGATCCTGCGTTCAAAAAGCCGCTATTGATGTTTGAGCAGCAACAAAGCGGCGCGGAATTCAAAATGCTTTCCCAGGCGATTGAGTCTACGTTCCGCGGGTTGGTGGAGGCGAATAAGGCGGATCGAACGCCGGCGCCGCTTTCGCACCTGTGCGTCGGTTTGAAATGCGGAGGATCTGATGGATTCTCCGGCATCTCAGCGAACCCGTCGATTGGCTATCTCTCTGACCTGATGGCGGCGCTCGGTGGCAGAACCATCCTCTCGGAATTTCCCGAACTCTGTGGGGTCGAGCAGGGGCTGATCGATCGCAGCATCAATCAGGGGGTCGCGGATCGATTTATTCTGTTGATGCGCGATTACGCGGCCCGGGCAAAAGCGGTTCGCTCCGGTTTCGATATGAATCCTTCTCCTGGCAACATCCGCGATGGACTTGTGACGGATGCCATGAAGTCGGCGGGCGCGGCCCGAAAAGGAGGCACCTCGCCGGTGACAGGGGTCCTGGATTATCCGGAGTACTCCTCGGGCGCAGGATTACATCTCCAGTGCACTCCGGGGAACGACGTGGAATGCGTTACGGCACAGGTTGGGGCTGGCGCAAATGTGGTTTTATTTACGACCGGGTTGGGTACGCCAACCGGGAACCCGGTTGCGCCCGTGCTCAAGATCTCGACTAACTCGGAACTGGCAAAGCGCATGCAAGACATTATTGACATTGATACCGGCAGCGTCATCACCGGCGAAAACACGATCGAGCAAATGGGAGAGACAATTTTGGAGTTGGTGGTTCAAACGGCAAGTGGCGAAGTTCGCACCAAGGCGGAGTCACTGGGGCAGGATGATTTTATTCCGTGGAAGCGCGGAGTTTCGCTCTGAGAACTCCGCGCGCCGATCACCTCTTTCTAGCGGTGCTTAAGAGCTTCGAGTTCGTCCAAGGTGCGCGGCCAGTCCGATCGCAACAGCCTGGACAAGCTTCGATCGGCAAGAACTTTTCCGCCGGTTTGGCAGCGCGCACAATAGTTGGTTTCATTATCAGCGTAGCGAATCCGCTGAATCTTCTCCCCGCACCTCGGGCAGGGTTCCCCGTAACGTCCATGGACGGCCATCTCCTTGCGAAATGCCGTCACTTTTTCGGGAAAGCCAATCTCCGCTTCTGCGCGCAGCCGGTCAATCCAGAGCTCGAGAGTTTCGCGCGTCGCAGCGAACAGCCGTTCCCATTCATCCGGTTTGAGCTTGTGCGTTAGTGCGATGGGAGACAATTGTGCGGCGTGCAAGATTTCGTCCGAGTAGGCGTTGCCAATGCCGCTGAGTATGCGCGGATCGGTAAGCGCCCTCTTCAGCGTTCGGTTCTCAGCCGTCAGCGCTTGGCGAAACAAATCGAGATTGCTGGTGAAGACGTCGATTCCACCTGCGTCCGCGGATTGCAAGCTCTCCCGCCCACTGAGGACATGTAGCGATGCGCGATGCTTTGTCCCCGCCTCTGTCAGCACAAGAGAACCGTTCGGAAAATCGAAGGCGGCCAGGCTATTGCGTCCTGCCAGCTTTGCACCTCGCGGGCGCCAGTGCAAACGCCCGGCGATCATCAAATGCAGCACCAGCCAGAGATCGCCTTCTACGCCAATCGCGATTCGCTTGCCGATGCGCCGCAACTCGCGCACCGTGCGGCCTTCCACATCCCTGAGTGACGGTTGCACGCTGCGCAGCAGAAAAGGGCTCGACAAACGTATCCCCTGAATTGGCTGGTTCACAATCCGCGGTTCAAGGGCGCTTATGTAGGCAGCGATATCCGGCAGTTCCGGCATGTTCAGTAGCTTGCAGATCCGAGCGTGCTTTTGCAAGCGAGCCGTTACCACGCGTTGACCACGCGCTCAGGCGGGGAGGCGGTTGCAGGTTGGGCAGCCGATGGTAAGCTTGTAGTCCGAACTTTCACCCGGGGCGAGCGCAGCGTTTCGGAGAGCGAAATCCGCGCAGGCCACGAATGACGACGCTCAATGGAGACCGATCCAATCAGCGCGACGCAAGTGGCAGATAGATTGCCTGTCCTCGCGCAGCCGGTGGCCGCGCCGCTTACTCGCGCCGCGATCTTTCTGGTGGCGACGCTTAACCCGGGTTCTGAGAATCGCGCCATCCTGCGCTCGTTCTGCGGAGACCTGGCGGCGCTGTTGCGCGCGGTCGAATTTCGCGACTTGGAAGGAGCGCTTTCCTGCATCATGGGCTTTGGATCCGAAGCCTGGGATCGCCTCTTTGGGCAGCCACGGCCAGCGGAACTGCATCCCTTCCGCGAGATTCGCGCCGGAGCGCGCCATGCCGTGTCCACACCCGGCGACTTGCTGTTCCACATCCGCGCCAAACGCATGGATCTATGCTTCGAACTGGCCACGCAGATCATGGCGCGTATCGAAAATGCTGTTTCGCCGGTGGATGAAGTGCAGGGTTTCCGTTACTTCGACGACCGCGATCTTATCGGGTTTGTCGACGGAACGGAGAATCCGAGGGGCGCGGCCGTGGTCGACGCGGTGCTGATCGGCGATGAGGATGCTGCGTTTGAAGGCGGCAGTTACGTCATCGTGCAGAAATATCTCCACGATCTTGACGCATGGAACAAGCTTTCCACCGAAGCGCAAGAACGCATCATCGGCCGCACGAAGCTTGCAGACATCGAATTAGACGACTCCGTCAAGCCAACGTCGGCGCACAACGCGCTCACTACCATCGTCGAGAACGGGAAAGAGATCAAAATCCTGCGCGATAACATGCCCTTCGGCCGGCCCGGGCACGCCGAATTTGGCACCTATTTCATCGGCTACAGCCGTTCGCCCCGCACCATCGAGCAGATGCTCGAGAATATGTTCATCGGCCGTCCGCCGGGGAACTACGACCGACTGCTCGACTTCAGCCGCGCCGTCACCGGCAACCTGTTCTTCGTGCCGTCGGCGACTTTTCTGGAGGACGTTGCCGATAACTCGCCTGCGGAAGATGAGCCTGCGGTTTCAGAATCGCCCGCAGCGCCGGCGGTGGCCGAGACTTCTTCATCCATGCCATCTTCATCCATCTCATCTTCATCTAATTCATCGGTGCGCGATGGTTCGCTCGGCATCGGTTCCCTCAAAGGAGACATACGCCATGAATAATCTGCATCGCGAGCTCGCCCCCATCTCCGATTCGGCATGGGCCGAGATCGAGGAGGAGACGACGCGGACGCTGAAGCGCTATCTTGCCGGACGGCGCGTCGTCGACGTAAAAAGCGCCGGGGGCGTCAGCCTCTCTGCCGTCGGCACCGGTCACCTGCGGACAATCGCCGCCCCAGCGAAAGGCATCGTCGCGCGGCAGCGCGAAGTGAAGGCGCTCGTCGAACTTCGTGTTCCGTTTGAACTGGACCGCAAAGCAATCGACGATGTCGATCGCGGCGCGAACGACTCCGACTGGCAACCGGCGAAGGACGCCGCGCGGCAGATCGCCTTTGCCGAGGACGCCGCTATATTCGATGGCTATGCCGCCGCCGGTATTGGGGGCATACGCCAGGGGACGAGCAATCCGATTAAGACGCTGCCCGCCGACGTGCGCGAATATCCGGATGCCATTGCCCAGAGCCTGAGCCAGTTGCGCCTCGTCGGAGTGAACGGCCCGTATTCGGTGCTGCTGGGCGCCGACGCCTATACGGAACTGGCTGAGACCAGTGACCACGGATATCCAGTGCTGGAGCACGTCAAGCGGCTGGTTAAGGATCAGATCATATGGGCGCCCGCCATTGCGGGCGCTTTCGTGCTGACTACCCGCGGCGGTGATTTCGACCTGCACATTGGCGAGGACCTCTCCATCGGCTATCTCAGCCACACCGATTCGGCTGTCCGCTTGTATCTGCAGGAGACATTTACTTTCCTTCTGCTGACGAGCGAGGCCGCGGTCGCGCTGGCTCCCCCGGCGAAGGCGAGGTGACGCGGGACGCGCGCTTCCTACTCCCGCTCAATTCGGAGGCCTAAGGCGAAAGACCAACCTCAACTCGCGCCGTTCATGCGCCGCGAGTTTGCAGCAATTTTTATTTGCAAGTCCGGTGAGCGCAGCCCAGTCAATGTTGCATCTTCAACGACGTTCATCTCTAACGACGTTCATCTCTTCGCGAGATCTCGGGCCGTTCGCAAACTCTCGATTGGCAGCCTGAGCCGCTCGCTATCTGAACTCTCGAGGTCCGGTCTCAGCCGCGATGCATCCACAGACCAGTCGAATCTGTAACTTTCACTACGCCGCGGAATCCAATCAGGAGCGAGCATCTCCGCCGGTACTTTCCAGATCTCTATAAGAAGTAAAAGGACAAACGGATAAAATGCGCCGGAAGGTCTCGAAACCAAAAAGACAAATATCATGCTGATCTACCTGCTAGCTTTTGTCGGCGGCGTGCTGACGATTTTGAGTCCGTGCATTTTGCCGGTGCTCCCGTTCGTGTTCGCGCGTGCCGACCAACCCTTTCGCCGCTCAGGTCTGCCTCTTCTCACGGGCATGGCACTGACATTTTCGGTTGTAGCAGTCGCCGCCGCATTCGGGGGACATTGGGTGGTACGCCTCAACCAGGGCGGGCGCTATGTGGCGATGTTCATATTCTTGGTCTTGGGAGTGAGCCTGCTCTTCCCATCGTTCGCCGAAGCATTAACTCGACCGCTTGTCCGTGCCGGCAGCCGGCTGCAGGGCGGTCCTTCAACCGAGAGCAGCATCGCAAAATCGTTCGTACTCGGGATTTCTACCGGCTTGCTTTGGGCTCCCTGCGCAGGCCCAATCCTGGGTTTGATCCTTACCGGCGCGGCGATTCAGGGCCCCAGCGCTCGCTCATCTTTTCTGTTGCTGTCTTTTGCATTGGGCGCCGCGGTTTCTCTTGCGATTGCCCTTTTCGCAGGGAACAAGGTTTTCTCCACCCTGAAGCGTTCCCTGTCTTTTGAAATCTGGATACGCCGCGGCCTCGGTGTTCTGGTAATCCTGGGCGTAGCGGCCATCGCACTGGGGTGGGATACGAACCTGCTTACGAAGTTTTCCTTTGTGAACACCTCCGGGGCTGAAGCGCATTTGATCAACGCACTCGGCCCAAAGAATCCGGCAGTTCTCCCGGTGAATGCGGCCGAGTCCCGGCCCATTCTTGCCGACGAGGGACCAATGCCGGATCTGACCGGTGCAGTTGCCTGGCTTAACTCAGCTCCGCTGACCCGCGATTCTCTCCGCGGCAAAGTTGTATTGATCGATTTCTGGACCTACTCCTGCATCAACTGCCTGCGCGCGCTGCCCTACGTGGAAGGGTGGGCCGCGAAATATGAGGATGCTGGTCTGGTAGTGATCGGTGTGCATACACCCGAATTTGCCTTCGAGAAGGAGCGCGCCAACGTAGAAAAGGCCGTTCGCGATCTGAAGATTAGTTATCCAGTTGCCATCGACAGCGACTACAAGATCTGGCAAGCCTTTAACAATGAATACTGGCCGGCACACTACTTCATCGACGGGAAGGGACGCATTCGCTATCACCACTTCGGCGAAGGCCAGTATGACGAGTCCGAGCGCGTGATTCAGCAGCTGCTCAAGGAAAATGGCGCCACGTCGCTGGCTGAAGGAGTGCTCAGCGTATCCGGCAACGGCGCCGAAGCGGCTCCCGATAAAGGCAACTCTCGCTCACCCGAAACGTATATCGGATACCACCGCGCCGAGCACTTTGCTTCGGCTGAGCCGATAGCGCAGGATTCACGCAAGGCTTATACCCTGCGGCCCAGACTTTCTCTCAATCAATGGGGGCTCGCAGGGACGTGGAAGGTGAGCGCGGAAAGCGCCGTGCTGCAGACCACTCCCGGAAAGATCGTGTTTCGGTTCCACGCGCGCGACCTTCACTTGGTGCTCGGGCCGACAATGGACGGCAAGCCGGTTCGTTTTACAGTCAAGCTCGATGGGACCGCACCCGGCGAGGATCACGGCAGCGACACCGACGCGAGCGGTGCCGGTACGGTTCAAGATCACCGCCTCTATCAGCTCATTCGGCAAAAGGGCCCGGTGGAGGACAGAACGTTTGAGATTGAATTTCTCGATCCAGGGGTGCAGGCGTTTGCCTTCACGTTTGGTTGATGTTGGAGATCGGAGGGATACATGAACCGCAGAAAATTCCTTGTCAATTCCGCACTCACCGGAGCGGGCCTGGTGGCATGGCTCAGGAGCCCGAGTTTGAGTATCGCCAAGGCCAACTCATCGGACGACAAAGACACGGTGACGATTGTCCAATTCAGTGACTCCGGGGAGAAGCTCGGTCCGGCACGCGTGAAGAAAGTCCACAAGACGGATGCCGAGTGGAAGCAGCAATTGACCTCGTTGCAATTCGAAGTTACCCGCAAGGCAGGCACGGAGAGAGCCTTCAGTGGCGAATACAACATCCACGACAAAGGCCTCTACCGCTGCATTTGCTGTGGCAACGCGCTCTTCAGTTCCGACACGAAGTTTGACTCCGGGACAGGATGGCCCAGTTTCTGGGCTCCCATCGCCAAGGAAAATGTCCGGAAATCAATTGACACTAGCCTGGGGATGAGCCGAGACGAAATCTCTTGCACCGAATGCGAGGCGCACTTGGGCCATGTTTTTGACGACGGACCCAAACCTACCTACCTGCGTTACTGCATGAACGCCGCAGCACTGAGGTTTATCAAGCACGCTTAGTCTGACTACGAAGCCCTGCGTTACAAACGGCGGGAATGCGATCGGCTTGAGGACAAGCTGGCAATTCTGGCTGCTGGGTTAGGATGTAGCCGAGGGCCCGAATGTATATTCCAAGGCACAACGAAGAGAAACGCGTTTCCGTGATGCACGCCCTGATCGTTTCCCGACCGCTTGGAACGCTCGTGACTTTGGGCGCCTCCGGCCTCTTTGCTTCCCATATTCCGATGGTCCTCGAAGACGAGGGCTCACCCTTCGGCGTCCTGAAGGGTCACATCTCCCGTGCAAACACGCAGTGGCGGGATTTAGTCCCTACGGTAGATGCGCTGGCTATCTTTGCTGGCCATCAACACTACATCTCACCTAATTGGTATCCCGAAACGAAGGAGCATGGTAAAGAAGTCCCGACTTGGAATTACGTCGTGGTGCATGCCTATGGCCCCCTGAAGGTGATCGAGGACCATCATTGGCTCCTGGCGAACGTCGAGAAACTGACCAACATCCACGAATCGGCATCACCGATTCCATGGAAGGTCAGCGATGCCCCGCAAGACTTCATTCAGTCCCAGTTGAAAGGGATTGTCGGTCTGGAACTGCCGATCCGGAAGCTTGAAGGTAAGTGGAAGGTGAGCCAGAACCGAACCGAGCGGGAGCGAAACGGCGTAATCGACGGGCTGGCCAAACTCAACACTCCCGAAAGCCTCGCAATGAAAGCTCTGGTTGAGGAAGTCTAGCATCATTTGCCGCCCATATTCGAAAATGGGAAGCCTGCGCGCAGGTCAAGGAAGTACTGGTGCGAAAGGGGGACTCGAATCCTCCCTCAAACGCATGCCCAACGACTTGCAGGGACTTGGACGCCCCACGCATGGAAATTTTGCCGTGCCACATTGGCAGTTGCTCAAACATAAGCCCCCGCCCATTTTCTCGCCGCAGTATTACCCCGGCTTCGGCGTCGTCAAGTAGTAGTTGCTTTGAGGACTTGCTGGAAGCTTATGCCGTCGCTCGGTACTGTTACGGCCTGGTTTCTTTCGCCATATTCTCTAGAACTTTTTGAAGAAGCCGAAGCCTGCGGAGCCGCCCCTCTCGTTTCCGTCCGATATTTTGTTTTTGTCCGATATTCGTAGGACCCGACACGAACACTGGTCCGTTTCCAGCCCGCCTAAACTCGACGGCATAATTAGGAAAACCAATAGTCAAGAGAGTCCGCGTAGCTGAATTCATCCATGCATATTCTTCTTTGTCCCAAACGAAAAAATCAACGGGTTCTACGCACGTTCGCAGATTTTCCTCTAGCTTTTGACCTTTTTGCAGCAGAGCGGCCAATTTAACTCTGACCTCCATGCCATCTTTATTGGCCTGTAGGGCGGCCTCGGCGACTAGCGCCCGTTTTTTCGCGCCGTCAATCTGTTCGCCAGCCTCGGCATCCAGAAGCCACGGAATGCGGAGGGTGTTTATGAGCGACGCGCCTAAAAAGGCGATGCCATAGGACAGTCCGACCATAACAATGCTTCTGTTCAAAAAATCAAGAGTCCAATGCGCGGGACCGTAGAGATACGACGCGATTAATCCCAGAACGGCGAGAATAAGCAGGACCGCCCGCCCTTTGAAAAAGGCAAGAGTATCCCGCGCGATTCCTTTCCGTGCCCGCGTTCTATACGGCAAACGGTCCACGGGACAGAATTGTAGCAAGCGAGTTCCCTTACTCCGTATGGCTTGAATTTCATCTTTATGTTTTCAAAAGACGACTACATCTGACACTCTCGTAGCAACGGGTATCCGCAGAGGGGCATCAGGGAATGCTGATTCCCGCTGGGCGCTTGGCGTTCTCGCAGGTACTATGGATGTGCCGCCCCGTTTGACGATTGCCATGCTGATGTTGGATATTGAGACGGAATGGACGCGGAAAAGACCATTGACGATATCGAACAGCTAGAGGAAATGTTCGAAGCGCCGGATATTAGGCCACTCAGCGCCAGCGACATCTCTGCGGCGAATCGAAGGCATGACGAAATGCTGGCGCATAGCCCGTGGTTTCGGTTGTGGCAGACGTATGGCATCTGTTGCCGAACCGAGTCTCCAGTGTTCCGACTCGGAGAATCGGAGAGCTAGACCTCCGCATGAATTCATCCACACATCCCGTTGATGTCGCGATTCTCAAGGACAGGCTTTCGGAAACCTCGCTTGATCACGTTCATCATGGCGCGACCTACGCATTCAGTCGTTGTCACGTAGTTCGGAAAAAGCATCTTCGACAACGGATCGAGGGGTCTCATCAAAGCGTACGCCGCCCCATACCATAGGGTCTTTGTGCGAATTCCATGAAGCGGCTGAATGTACCCAGGGCGAAACAGAAACACAGCCTTGAACGGTATCTGCAATAGCGCGTTTTCCGTCCTGCCCTTTACCCGTGCCCACATGCTTCGCCCGCGCTCCGTGCTGTCGGTTCCTGCCCCAGACACGTAGATCAAGGTCATTGTCGGGTTGAGCTTGGCTAAGGTTTTAGCCACCGAGATCGTCAGATCGTATGTCAGGCCCCGATACGTCTCTTCCTTCATCCCTACTGACGAGACGCCGAGGCAGAAGAAACATGCGTCGTAGCCGGAGAGCCTGTCCTCAATCGCCGCGAGATCAGAAACATCTCGGTGCACGATTTCGCGCAGTTTGTCACGGTGCGGCAGGCTGGCGCTGCGGACAACCGCGAGGACGCTACCGACATCAGGGTCGAGCAAACACTCGCGCAGAACGCCCTGCCCGACCATGCCCGTCGCTCCGAAGAGAACCACTTTCACTTGCCCATCTCCTACCTCTCACCAAGGCGCATACCAGCGCGAATGCGGCGACCCTCGGCTCCATGAATGATGATTGCATCAATGTTTTCCGACCTGAATCGTAAACGTAACAGGTAATGTCCTGCCGAAACTCACCGAGACTGAACAAGACCTGCTCTCGCACGTCCAAGACGGATACCAGCTTGAAACTGATTCGCTCGCGGGCAACCGATTCTGCGGCGTTGGAAAGACAATGAAGAAATACGCCGTATGTCTGCCAATCGCTCCGTCGGGCGACGAGCGAAAATAGGCTTAGCGTCCTACCATGCGATCCACTGCAAGGTCAGTGGAGGGCTTGGACAGGCCAGGATCGAGGGAATCAATCGCCTCGCATTAGTAGACGCAATGCTTCTTCCATTCCAGCCCGTTAAACCTTGAATCGCGTCTGCTCTGGGCCGTCTTGGCTCAGCTTCATCCGTAGACCATCCATCAATCGCTCATCCTCTGCGATCAACTCTGGGGTTCTCTGTCTTCCGCCACTTTGGATTTCAAGCAGCCTTTGCATCAACTCGGCGAAGTTTTCCATGACTTCCTCCCAGCCTGGCTAAGCTCGGTCGTTGACAAAAATGATAGGTGGCAGCCAAAGGCAGAAGGCTGGTCAAAAATGCTCGCTATTACAAAATCCCTTGGCGAGATCTTCCCCCCGACAGCTCCAAGTCCG
>Ga0070766_10000931_pt1 | contig 13609 bp, 15 predicted proteins | sample HubBroMetageWFT6_FD_69782 | JGI IMG/M metagenome (GOLD analysis project Ga0070766, IMG submission 69782) | Warmed and freeze-thawed soil microbial communities from the Hubbard Brook experimental Forest, New Hampshire - Hubbard Brook CCASE Soil... | ecosystem: Environmental > Terrestrial > Soil...
GCGGTAGGCGTCCATCAGGCGCTGCACGCCGGCGGACAGGCTGGCCAGCCCCGCGCCCCGCAAGCCAGCCTGCAGCGCCGCGGTCAGCGATCCCGCGCCGGTTTCTTCCACGGTGCAACCGTAAGAGCTTAGAGATGGGAACGCAGGGTCACCGGGGCCAGTGTCAGCCCGGGCGTGCACCCGAGGAACGCCCCGAGCCGCTCGGCCTGGTCAGCCAGCTCGCGCCGGTGCGCGGCGGTCAGCCTGGTGAACGGCTCGACGGTGATCGCGACCTTCCGGCCGGACTTGCGCTGCTGCCAGATCCCGCGCACGACGCCGTCGATCAGCAGCACCGGGAAGGTGCCCGCCTGGCCTCTCGGCGAGAGCGCGCGCCCGGCGGCCTCGCCGTCGAACAGCAGGCCCCGCGGCTGGCCGCCGATGACGTACGGGTCGAAGTACGGCAGCAGCCGCACGCCACGGGGCGGGCCTGGCTCCTGGCGGTCGGGCGTCCCGGCCGGCAGCCAGGCGGCGGCGCCCTCGATCTCGGCGCGCTGCAGCCGGGGCGCGAGCTCGGCGAACAATTCGGCCGCCCACCGGCGCGGCGCGCCGAGCCACCGCGCGAACTGGTCTGGTGTCGCCGGGCCGTAAGCGGCCAGGTACTCGGTGACCAGCCAGCCAACCGACTCGGGTCCGGCGGCAGGCGCGAATCCGGGCAGCCAGCTGGCGGGGCTGGTGTAGGTCACCGTGCGGCCCCGGCCGGCCCCGAAGCACATGATGCCGCGGGCGACGGCGAGCGAGACCGCGGTCCGCCACCGGGCCCACATGCCGCTGAACCCGGGCAGGACCGGGTCGCCGGCCCATTCGCCGCACGCCATGACGACGGCCTCGTGCAGCTCGGCCACGGTGAGGTCCGCCGTCGCGAGCGTGACCGCGATCGCCTCCAGCACGGACTCGATCTGGCCGGGGCTGAGGTACTTGCCGATCGGCCCGTACGAATCGGGGATCGCGGCCAGCGCCCCGATCCACCTCGGCAGGTCCGCGGCGGGCAGCAGGTGCACGGTCCCGCGCGGGCCGTAGATCTTGACCAGGCTGCGCTCGGTGAGAACCGCCGCCCTGATGGCGGCGCGGTCCGGCGAAGCCTGGCGCAGCCCGATCGACCACTCGGCGGCGGACATGACCTGCGCGTGGGCTCCGCACATGCGAGCCGCGACGTCGGCGGGCGCGGCGCCGGACAGCGGCTCGTCGAGCGCGTGGTGATGCAGGCGGCGGGCGGACGCCTGCGCAAAGGACAGCCGCGCGGCCTCGTCACCCGGCATCACGGCCGCCCTTCTCAGTCCGAGCCCAGATTAGGCTGACCATCATGACCGGACGCGCGTGGATTGACCAGCTGCCAGCCGAGCTCGACGGGCAGAAGGCGATCATGCGCAGGCTGCTTGCGGTCTGCGAGTCCGACGACCGGATCAGCTGGCTCATGATCGGGTGCTCCCTCGGCCGCGGGAACGCCGACCGGCTCTCCGACCTGGACATGGCGCTGGGAGTGCGCGACGAGGACTTCGACGCGGCGATCGGCGATGTGCGCGCCGCCTGCGACGGGCTGGCGGACCTGGTCGAGAGCTATCACCACCAGCTGCCCGGCCTCACGGTGCGGCACGAGCGGATCTTCGCCCAGTACGCCGATCGCTGCCAGCTGGACCTCGTGGTGTTCCCCGCCTCGTACGACGTCAGCAAGGCACCGAGCCCGGTGATCCTCTACGACCGCGACAACCAGATCGTGCCGAGTGACGAGCGGCCGCCGGTCACCGGCGAGCAGGTTCGCGAGTGGGCCTTCCGCGGCTGGTGTGTCCTGGCCGACTCCGGCAAGTACCTGCGGCGGGGCTCGCTCTGGGAAGCGCTGGAGTGCCTGCACGAGGCGCGGGCGAACCTGTGGCGGCTGCTGGCCGTCGCCGAGGCCGTGCCCGATGCACGCTACGGCGTCACCAGCATCCTCGATTTCGCGCCCGCCCGCGTACCAGCCGGGATGGCAGGCACGGTGGCCGAGCTCGATCGCGCCCGCCTGCTGGCCGCGGCGCAGCGGCTGGCCCGGCTGCTGACCGCGATCGGCGAGCGGCTGCCGGCGCCGCTGCGCGATGACCTGCCGGACGCGATGGCCGCGTTCGTGACCGCGGACCTGGAAGAGCTGGCCGTGGCGACCGCGCCGGCGGACACCTCCCCGGTCCCGCAGGACTGCACGCTGCCGACCGCCGAGCAGCCGCTGCGGGCGGCGGAGTTCGCCGACTTGTTCGCCGGCTCGGTGCTGGCGGCAGGCCGGCCCGAGCCGACCCGGCTGCGACTCGAGCTGCGGCGTGATCCCGTGCTCGCGGGCCGGGCCGCGGAGCTCGCCGCCGTCGAGACCGATTGCTGCTCGTTCTTCACGTTCGCGCTCACGGTCGGGAACGACAGCCTGGCCCTGGACGTCAGCGTGCCGCCGTCGCGCGCCGGCGTTCTCGACGGCCTCGCGGATCGCGTGACCGGCGGGATGACAGAATCGGCCCATGGAAACCGATCGGGCCCGCAGGCTGCTGCTCGACGAGCGCGGTGAGGTTAAGACCCTGCTCCGCGGCACCCTCGAGGCGGGCAGCGAAGACCGTGAGGCCGAAGTCGAGCAGGCCGAGACCGGGGATGCGTCCGATTCCGCGCAGCCCCTGACGGCCCAGGGGATGGACGACTCGATTGCGGATACCCTCCGCGACCGCCTGGCGGCCATCGACCGGGCACTGAAACGGCTGGATGACGGGACCTACGGCCGCTCGGTCCGCAGTGGCGAGCCCATCCCGGACGAGCGGCTGGAGGCCGATCCGGCCGCCGAGCTCACCGTCGCCGAGGCCGGGCAGGAGCGCTAGCGCGCCGCTGCCCGGCCATCCGGCGCTTACCGGCCGCTGCGGGCGTTGAACACATCCGGGCCGAAGTCGGTCGCGGTCGCCGCGAAGCCGAGATGCCCGTGCCCGTCGGCGCCCCCGGACCTGATGCCCAGCAGGTCCTCGAAGGTTCGCAGCGCGGAGTAGTGGTTGTAGGAGCCGGTGGTGTCGGTGCTGCCCGCCTTGATCCAGCGCGGGTTGAGCAGCACCGCGCCGATCTGGCCGCCGCCCGGCATGGTCCCGGCGGGCGGCTCCTGGTTCGGCGTGAGGCCCTTGACTCCGAGCAGGTCGTAGTAGGTGAGGCCGCCGAACGCCGCGACCGGCGTGTTCAGCAGCGGCGAGTAGCCGGGGTTGGCGCTGTTCGGGCCGGGCTGCTCGTTGTCACCCGCCGTCGTGTCGGTCGTGCCGCCCTCATCGAACGTGACCATCACGAGCGTGTCGCCGCTCCGGTAGGCCGGCGAGTTCAGGATCAGCGGCATCCACGTCCTGAGGAAGTCATCGGCGCCGACCAGGCCGCCGGTCGTCCCGCCCGCGTCGTTGGTGCCGGCGCAGGTCGCGTCGTGGCCGTCGTCGCACAGGTTCGGGGTGATGAACGCGAACCGCGGCGTGCTCCACTGATGACGCAGGTCCCTGGCCAGGTGGCCCTGGTAGGTCACCGTGCCGCCGGCGCTGGTGGTTGCCGTGCCGAGCGGGACCACGTCGTGGTCGCACACCCACTGGTTGTCGGTCACCGAGTGGAAGTAGATGAACGGGTTATGCCGGTCGGCGTACTGGTCGGTGACCGAAGACTTGACCTGCGAACCGGTCGCGTTCGGGCCCTCGGCGTTGTTCGTGTCGTCGGACGCGACGCCGCCCGCCTGCGTCGGGTGCGCGCAGTCGGTGCCGCCGAGCGGATCGGGACGGCCGCCGTCGCGCGCCGGGTCGTTGCCCATGTCCTCGGCGTACTCGCGCCAGTCGCTGCCGATCGACCACGGGTAGGCGCGGTCGAGCTGATTGCCGATCGTCTGCACGCTGCGCGGGAAGACGCAGCCCTGGCCGTCGACCTGGCCAGGGTAGGCGGCCTGATCCGGGTCGAGGGTGCCCGGCGTCACGTCGTTATAGCTGCCGGTCAGCGACGTCAGGCTGGTCACGCAGTCGCTGCTGGTCACCTGGTTGGGCGCCTGACCGGACACCTGCGCGATGTAGTTGTCCAGGCTGACGTGCCCGACGGCGTAATAGTTCTGGAGGAGCTCGCCTTGCGGGAGCAGGGTGTCGTTGAGGTACGTGGCTGGCGAGCCCGGCCCGAAGGTCTCGCCGATGCTCTCGTTCTCCAGCTCGATGACGATGATGTGCCTGATCGCTCCGGGCGGGAGCGGGAGCTGATTACCAACATGCGCCGAGGCGGCCACCGCGGGCACCAGCGCCAGTCCGAGTGCGGCCGCACCCGTCGCCGCGATCGCCACGGCCGTGCGCCTTGCCCGAGTCCTGCGGTCCATCGTTCTCCTTGTCCCTGTGTTGCCTGACAGGGGACACGATCACAGCAGGACATGACGGGCAGCCGACTACAACGTGAAACTCTGGTCGGCCGGGCGGCCGTGGCTAGGGCTTGAACACGCAGAACTCGTTGCCCTCGGGGTCGTCGGGCGGACGCTGGCCCGCCGGATGGGCGCGTTCGTAGCCGAGTACCTCGCACCACCAGGAGGCCAGGCGCTGGTGATCGACCGCGTCGATGCAGATGTCCTTGAATGTCGCCAGTCCAGTCACGGCCGCCATTCTCGTGCGCGGAGGTAACAATTCGCAGGCTCGCCTGGTCGCAGCTGCGGTTCCGGGGTCGCCGGGCTGGCGGGAGCCGTCGTTCCCGCCATGGCGGCGCTGGTGCCCGCCCGGCTGCTGCGCCGGATCCCGGCCGCTCAGATAACCAGCAGGCGGTCGAGCAGGTCGCGTGCAACGGCCCGGTCGGCGTAGACCAGCCTGATCGCGCCCGGATCCGGATTCCCGGCGTCGGGCCCGCGCCAGAGCAGGCGCAGCCCTGACTTCTCCGCGACCGCCTTGGACGCGAGGTTGTGCTCGAGCAGCAGCGCCGTGACCGGGAGGTCGGGGCGGACCCGCCGCGCCGCCGCGGAGGCGGCCCGGACCAGCTCGCTGGCCAGGCCCCGGCCCTGGACCTCGGGTACGAAGCGGTAATAGACATTCCAGACCGCCCCCCTGATCGAGCAGCCGCCGACTCCGGCGAACGCTCCGTCATGCAGGCGAGCCGCCCAGTAGGCGAGGCCGTCGCGGTCCCAGGCAGCGGCTTCCCGGGCAAGCTGCGCGTGCGTCCGCTCGGGGCTGGTGTGCACTCCGCTCGGCAGGTGGGTCCAGACTCGCGGATCGGCGTTCAGCGCGTACACCTGATCAAGATCGTCCGCGCTGATCGCCCGCAGGTCCAGCCTGTCGGTCCGGACGTGCCGGAAGTCCTCCGACTGGTCGGTAATCGCCACGATTATCAGGCTATGCGTTACGTCAGGTTGCCGAGATGTAGGCTGTATTCCGGACGTTCTACTTCCAGAATGGTGAGCTTCTGTGACTTCAGACGCGAGCCCGACGGCGCGGGCGCTGCTGGCCCTCGAACTCGTCCAGAGCAGCCCGGGAATCACGGCGGACCGGCTGGCCGGCAAGCTCGGCGTCTCGGAGCGCGCCGCCCGCCGCTACATCGGAATCCTGCGCGAGGCCGAGATCCCGATCGAGTCTGTCCGCGGACCCTACGGCGGATACCGCGTCAGCCGGGGCCTGCGGCTCCCGCCGCTGATGTTCAGCGCCACGGAGGCGCTCAGCCTGGTCATGGCCGTGCTGGACGGACACCATGATGCGGGCGATCCGGTCAACCCGATCGGCAGCGCCCTCGGGAAGATCATGCGGGCCCTCCCCGAGCCGGTCGCGGCGCAGGCCGAGGCCGTCCGCCAGGCCACGGCGGCGGCGCCCGACCGGGCCGCTGCCCGGCCTGACCCTGGGGCGACCGCCGCGCTGGTACAAGCGTGCTCGGACCGGCGGCCGGTGCGCCTGGATTACCGCTCCGAGGCGGGCGCGGAGTGGCAGTTCGTGGTCGAGCCGTGGGCGGTAGTCGTCCGCCACGGCCGCTGGTACCTGCTGTGCCATTCGCGCAGTGCTGATGCCCAGCGGGCGTACCGGATCGACCGGATCCGCCGGCTCGAGGTACTCGACGGGACCTTCTCCCCGCCGGCCGATATCGACTCGGTCAGGATGCTCGAGGACCACCTCGCGGTCGGCTGGGACTACGAGGTCGAGGTCGTCATCGACGCGCCGCTCGAGCCCGTGGGGCGCTGCCTGCCCCGCGCCATCGGCAGGCTCGCCGCGCTCGATGCCACGACCACGCTGCTCACCGGCACGACCGAGAACCCGGTGTGGTACGCCGAGCGGCTCGCGGCGATCCCGGCGTCGTTCCGCGTCGTGAAGTGCCCCGAGGTCAAGGAAGCCGTGCGCGCCCTGGGGCAGCGGCTGCTCTCGGCGAGTGACTAGGCCGCCTGCCGCCGGTCATGGCTCCGCCCGCGGTGCCGCCACGCGAGCAGGACCGTAACGCCGGCGATCGGCACCGCGCCCCAGACCATCGGTGCGCGGATGCCGGCCGCGGTGGCCAGCAGGCCGCCGCCGAGGGCGCCGAGCGCTTCCGCGCCGCCGGCAACGGTCCCGAAGAGGCTGCTGACCCGGCCCAGCAGGGCGTCGGGAACGCGCTGCTGGCGCATGGTGACCGCGACGATGTTGAAGACCGCGAAGGCGGCGCTGCTGGCCGCCAGCATGATCGCGGCCAGGATCACGTCCGAGGTGAGGCCAAGGACGAGCTGGGTGCCCGCCATCACCAGGCCCGCGAGCAGCAGCGACCCCCAGGTGCCGAGCCGCCGGGTGAGCCGGGATCCGACCGCGCCCGCCGCGACGCCGCCGATCGCCCCGACGGCCAGCAGCGCTCCGTAGGCGCCGGGGACCTCGTGCAGGATCTGCACTACGTAGAGGACGAGCACCGCGAACCAGGCGGCATCCATGGCGCTGATCACCCCCGTGGCCAGCGTGACGTCCCTGATATCGGCATTGCGCCGCAGCCAGGCCAGGCCCTCGGCAAGGTCCCGGCGCACCGACCCGCGTGGCCGCGCCTGGCCGTCGGCCGCCGCCCCGGGCACCGGCTGGAAGACGCTGGGCAGGGTGAGCAGCAGGAGCACGGCAATGCCGAGCGTCCCGGCGTTCACCGCGAACGGCAGCACCGCGGCCAGGCCGAACAGCCAGCCGCCGACGGCCGGGCCGGCGAGCTCATTGCCCACGATCTGCCCGGCGATGATCCGGCCGTTGGCCTGGTCAAGCCGGGCAGCGTCGACGAGCCGCGGAACGCAGGTCACTTGCGCGGTCTTGCGCAGCGCCGAGCCGACGCCGGTGGTGAAGCCGGTCAGGTAGATCAGCACCAGCCCATCGGCATGCAGGAGGATCGCCACGGCGAGCCCGGCGATGATAACTGCTCGGGCAATGTCGACCGCCACCATGAGCCGGCGCCGGTCGGTGCGGTCGACCACCACCCCGAGCCCCGCGCCGAGGAGCAGCCAGGGCAGGCTCTGGACCGCCGTGACCGCCCCGACCGCCGCGGGTGAGCGCGTGATCTCAGCCGCCAGCAGCGGCAGGGCCGCCAGCCGGACCCCGTCGCCGAAGTCGGCGAGGAAACCTGACAGCCAGTAGCGAAGGAACGGCCTTCGGAGCGTGGCGGCGGGCGCAATCATGCGTGCATCATGCCATCACGCCCGGATTGACCCCTGGCGTCTTAGGCGACCCTGACGGGCGACGATCCGCTCCAGCAGGTGCCTGGTCATCCTGCGGTGGTCGTGCTCGGCGACCAGACTGCGGCGATCAGGCTCCGTACTTATGCTGCAGGGTCCGGTAGTACTCGCGCACTGTCTTGCTCGGCGGCCAGAGGCCGGACAGGCTCCCGGTCCCCCAGTACGTGATCATCCGGTCGCCGTTGTTCGCGGCCATCCACTGGCTGAGCCAGAGCATCCAGTTCTTGCGATGATTGTCGTGGGGGCTGTTGGTCTCCGTAACGCGAACATTTACCTTCCGGGTCCCGGCAGCCGCGCGCCAGTGCTCCAGGTTCTGATCCATCCGGCTGGTGATGGCGTCGTGGTCAAGCAGGCCGTCCTGCTTATCGAAGTTCTTACTGTCGTAGATGTCGACGCCGTACCAGTCAAGTTTCTTGCCGAGCCAGTTGGTGTTAGACGCGACCGCACCGGTAAGAATGCAGCCGTACTTAACCCGTCCGCCGTCTGCATTCCGCGTAGTTGAGCAGAGCTTTTGCATGTGCGCGTGGATCGCGCGCATGCTCTCGGCCGTAATGTACTTCGGGTAGTGCAGCGGATTGTTGCTCTGCGCCTCGTGCCAGCTGGCCAGCTCAACGTTGTCGGGGCAGGTGCTGAGCAGGTGCTTGATCTGACCGTCGAGGGTGGTAAAGCCGCTCCCGTTATTCGGAACGGTCTTGTTGTGAAGCAGGTCGTCGGGATTCGGCCGGATGCTGATAGTCACATAGTCGCTGTAACAGCCGGCCGCCTTCCAGTCCTTGGGGATGAAATTGACCGTTCCGAAGTATCGCCGTTCGCTGTTCTTGTGATCCGGGCTGGGGGCATTGGCCACCCAGTCGGGGTAGACGCCGTGGATCGCGCCATACTCGATCTTAGTGGTGGCCAGCGCAGGCGTCGCCAGCGCAGCGCCCGCGCGTGACAATGACGCGGCGCCGATCGCGGTTGCTCCGGCTCCGACTATTGCGGCGTTCCTCAAAAGCGTCCGCCGGCTGAGCTCGCCAATCGCTTCAGTATCGCTATCTGCCATATCCATACTCTCCATAATGGTCATGATTGGCCCGGATAGCGGCGGACCCGGGAAACTCTCAGAGTTCAGGGTCCTGGCGGGGAGGCAGTGGCCGCCCGCGGGGCGGCGGCCCACTCGAGCGTGCGCCACGAGGTCCAGGCGAGCAGCGCGGCCAGCGGCAGCTCGGCCAAGCAGGCCATGGCCATCGACTCGAGGTAGGGCAGCTTCGGAGCGGCCGACATGGTGTCGAACCAGGCGTCCAGGCACAGGATCGCTGCCGTCGCCGCAGCGACCGGACTCGTCGCCCGGCTTCGGCGCGAAAGCAGCCGCGCGACGATGAGCAGGCAGATCGCCTCGAGGACGTCGAGCCCGACCCAGGACGAGTTGAAGCTGCGCTTGCCGGCCTGCCCGTGCAACTGCTCGATCAGCAAGCCGATCCACGGCACCAGGAGCACCCCGCACACCGCGAAAAGCCGTGCCAGCAACCGCGATCGCTTATCCACGCCCGCAATGATGCCTTATATGAGCATCACGGATTGATCTATACCTGGCCGCCCGGCGGCTGACGAGAGTTCTGACAGGAGATACTGTGCACCCAGGGCCCGCGCGGGCTGGAGGTGGTGCAGTCGTCATGGTGCGGGTGATCATGCTTTCGGCGCCTGGCGCCGGTAAGGGCACGCACGGCCGCTGGCTCAGGCTGCACACCGGTGCCGCGCACATTTCCGCGGGCGACCTGCTGCGAGCAGAGGTAGCGCGCGGTTCCGACCTCGGCCTGCAGGTCGCCGCGTACACCGAGCGGGGCGATCTCGTCCCGGACGAGCTGATCTTCAGCATCCTGGCTCCTGTCGTCGTGGCCGCGGCGAAGGAAACCGGCGGTTACGTCCTGGACGGGTTCCCGCGAACGATGCCGCAGGCCCTGCGAGCGGCGCAGTTCGGCGCCGACCTCGCGCTGGCGAGCAACGCCGTGATCTACCTCACTGCGCCCGAGGAAGAACTCGTCAGCCGGCTGCTCGACCGGGCGCAGCGCGACGGCCGGGCCGATGACACGATCGACGTGATCCGGCACCGGCTCGCCGTCTTCGCCAGGGAGACGGCGCCGCTCGTCGACTACTACCGCGAACGCGGCATCCTGCTGGAGCTGAGCACCGATCGTCCCGAGGCGGAGGTGCAGGCGGACTTGCTGGCCTGGCTCGAGGCCCGCGGGCTGATAACGGAGGAGCCAGGGCCGGGCAGCTCAGAGCCCGCAGCCGCGATGCCGCCGATAAGCGCTCCCCAGCCGTCCTGATCATCGCTCGCGTCGGTGGCGCGTTACTGGTCCGTCAGGTCCTTGATGAACGTGACCGACGCCCTCTGCCTGGTGAAACCCGCGCGCTCCCATAGAGTCAGCGAGCCGGCCGGGGTGTCCGTGCCCGCGTACAACGTGGCGATGTCGCAGCCGTCCGCCTGGGCGGCGGCCAGTGAGCGGCCGAGCAGCGCGGAGGCGATGCCGCGGCCGCGTGCCGCCCTGGTCACGCCGACCTCGGCGATGAAGCACTCGCGGCGGCCGGTTGCCTGTCTGTAGGCGTCGTACTCGCAGGCGATGAGCACGCCGACAGGCTCGTCGCCGCGGTAGGCCAGGAAGCTGAAGGCCGGGCGGAACCGATCGTGGTCGACGAAGTGCTGCCAGCTCTCGACCGTCTGGCCGGAGTCCGATCGACCGCCAAACGCCTCGTCCCGGACCTGCCGGGCCGCGTCCGAGAACTCGGCCGCGTACCCCGCGATGCGGATGCCGTCAGGGAGCTCGCGGGCCGGCCGCGCGCCAGCCAGTTCCTGGCTCATGAAGTGGAACCAGCGGGCCTGCCGATAGCCCGCGGCAGCGAACAGCGCAAGGGCGTCATCCTGGCCTCCGGGGCAGCTGGCCGACAGCGCGAGCGGGCGGCCCGGATGACGCGCCTCCTGCAGCGGCACTGCCGCCTGCTCTGCCCACGCCAGCAGCCGCGTCCCGAGGCCGCGGCCGCGGTGGCTGGGATGCACCGCGCCGTACAGGTCCATCTCGTAGCGGCCGGTCACGCCCGAGCTCACCCGCAGCCCGGCGTAGGCGATCATGCTCCCCGCGCTGAAGGCGGCGATCGTCCCGCGCTCCGGGTCGACGTCCGGATCGCGGAGGTCTTCCACCAGGTCCTCAGCCGCGACGAAGTCCTCGGTGCCGTAGGACTCCTCGACCGCCATCAGCAGCCGGGCCCACTCGGCCCCGTCCTCCGGGGTGATTGCCCGCCACTCAACCGCCTCGTCATCAGTCACGCCCGCGACGATGCCCGGCCGGCCGCTCACCGGGCAACACATTTTCTCGCGGTGGCGCGCAGGGGTCCCTACTCCCGCATACGCCGACTGAATGTAACAGTGACCTCAGAATGCCCACATGTTTCAGGCAAAGGCCTGGAACCAGGCGGAGGAGGCACTATGAGGCGGGTTCACCCCGCCCACGGCCAGGGTCGGGACCAAGGTGTACCTGTCAGGAACGGGCTTCACGGCGCCGTGCACGCTCAGCTTCGGGTCGGTCGGCGCGACCTGCCTGGTGAGCTCGGCGACCGAGATCATCTCCGTCGTTCCGGAGGGCGCCGCCACCGGCCAGCTCACACTGACCACGGGCGGGGACACGTACACCTCGGCCAAGCCGCTTAACGTGCCGAGTCCCGCGGTCACGATCAGCCCGTCCTCCGGCCCGCCCGGCACGGCCGTCACCGTGTCCGGGTCAGGGTTCGGCAGGACGAGGCGGTGAACCTCTACGCCGGGACCACCGACCAGGCCCTGGTCGTCAGCAGCAGCGCCGGCAGCTTCAGCTACCCGGGCTTCGTCATCCCCGCGTCGGCCCAGCCGGGCTCGTACTGGGTGTCCGCGGTCGGGAGCAGCAGCGGACTCGCCGCCCAGGCCGCCTATGACGTCCAGGTCAACTGGCCCGAGTTCGGGTTCAGCACCGCCAACGACGAGTCCAACCCGTACGAGGACACGATCAAGTCCGGGCAACGTCGGCTCGCTGAACCTGGACTGGACCTACACAACCGGAGCTGCGATCTACGGGCCGCCGGCTGTCGTCAACGGCGTGCTGTACTCCGGCTCCGACGACGGGAACGTGTACGCGCTCAACGCGACGACACCCTGTACGCGCTGAATGGCACGACCGGAGCGCTGCTGTGGTCCTACACCACCGGTAACTGGATCTACTCCTCCCCCACGGTGGCCAACGGGGTCGTCTACATCGGCTCGTACGACTACAACGTCTACGCACTGAACGCGACGACCGGAGCGGTGCTGTGGTCCTTCAACACGGGGGACTTCGGCGGCTACATCGACTCCGCGCCTGCCGTCGCCAACGGGGTCGTCTACGTTGCCAATCAGGCCGGCGATGTGGACGCGCTCAATGCGGCGACCGGCACCGAGCTGTGGAATTACTCCGCGCTCACGACGTTCGAGTCGTCGCCCGCGGTGGCCGACGGGCTGGTCTACGTCGGTGCCGCCGGCAGCGTCGGCATCGAGCACGCCCTCAGCGCGGCGACCGGGCAGCAGGTCTGGTCATTTCAGACTGGCGCGAGCGTCAACGCGGCGTCAAGCGTGGCCAACGGAGTCATCTTCGTTCCCTCCGAGGACGACACCCTCTACGCCCTCAACGCGGCCACCGGCACTGAGCTGTGGTCGTACACCACCGGCGGCTATCTCACCTCGCAGCCGGTCATCGTGAACGGGATGGTGTACCAGACCGGGTTCGACGGCACCATTTACGCCTTCAGCCTGCCCGGCGCCGCCGAGGCGGCCGCACGCGGGCAGGCGAGGCCTGCCGTCCGCGCTCTGCGCCCCAGCCGGTCCCTGAAGGTCACAAGGTAGGGAACGAGGCGGTGGCCGGGCCGGTCGGCCCGGCCACCCGCACGGGCCTCAACCTCAGGCCATCAACCCAAGATCAGGGAACGTCGAGGCTAGCTGAGGTGACGGAAGAACGTGAAGATTCCAGCAACCCAGCCGTGCACGGAGTCACCGGCTCCAGCCGGGTTGGACACTATCCAGACAATGATCAGGATCGCCACGATGATGCCGAAGACACGCGATAACAACGCCTTCACCTCCTCGCACGGTCGGCCACGGCAACGCATGTTGCATGGCGACCACGCCGCCAACAATCGACCCTGCAATGGTCGTCTTTTCCGATCGTCCCCATTCTGCCCGGAACATACAAGTCAGTAACGCATCGCAGTCTTTCGAACTCTCCGAATGGCACCGGGGAGTTCGCCTCTGTCCGTTATTGCATGATCTGATACTTTTATGCCGGTTCAGTACGGTTGCCCCGCAAAATACAGGATGAGTGTTGCGCCGCGCGAACGCTAGAGGGGTCGCCCGGGATTCCATGCCTTGTGAACGAACTCCAGTCGGTTGCCGTCGAGGTCAGCAACGTTGGCGGCGTAATAGCCAGGGGCGAAGTACGTGCGATCGGCAGGCTCGCCCTCGTCGATGCCGCCTGCCTTGATCGCCGCCGCGTAGGCGGCATCGACAGCCTGGTTACTCTCGCAGACGACGCCGAGGTAGAGGCCCGTCTCTCCCGGCTGGCGCTGCCGGAGCCAGATGCTCGCTCCGACGCCATTGCCAGTGCCGTAGATGTCGTCACAGAGTCCGAACAGGTCCGGGACGCCCGCAGGACCGGACTCGGAGCTGTAGCTGCCGCACTCGTGCCAGCCGAGTGGTTTCAAGGCTTCCGAGTAGAAGGCAAGCGAATTCTCGATATTGGCCACTGAGATGTATACGTGGTCGATCATTGAGCCTGCTTTCAGCTGTTCGTGATGCGGAACAGATGCGCGACCAGAGCGCCCCATAACCATAATGCTGCTGGTCAGCAGATTAGGTGACGGTTGATCATGACTGACCCGATGCTCTCTGCTGCTCAGACCGCTCGAACTTCGGCG
>Ga0070766_10000933_pt1 | contig 13595 bp, 10 predicted proteins | sample HubBroMetageWFT6_FD_69782 | JGI IMG/M metagenome (GOLD analysis project Ga0070766, IMG submission 69782) | Warmed and freeze-thawed soil microbial communities from the Hubbard Brook experimental Forest, New Hampshire - Hubbard Brook CCASE Soil... | ecosystem: Environmental > Terrestrial > Soil...
CCAACAGGCCCTCCCAACTATCCTGCGATTCCGATACAGCAGCCCGTGGGCGCTCCCGCCATTCATCCTGCGAAGGGGAGTTTGAGTTCAGATGAGGTGCGGCAATTCCTAACTTCAAATCCCGGTCCGGTTGGTGTCAAGGGAATGCCGAACATCACGATTACCCGCGCTGACTGCGGTCTCCCCGCCAGCAAGGTGAGTAACATGCTGCCGGGCAGGAGTCTCGGCCTGCCCGCCGGTATGCCATTGTGTTATGTCGAGTTGAGCGGAACGTTTACCGTTTACACTCCGCCAACTCCGAAAGCCCCACACGGAACGCCAGTCACCTTCCGCAACGGCTTCAAAGTCTTCGACGCGAAAACCGGCAACGTCATGGTCACCGGCGCGCTCAACCAGCCCGCTGCTCCATAAGCAAGGCGAGAACTTAACAGCCGCGTTTAGGCTACTTTCCTGATTTCTGCTGGAGAGCTTCCGCGAACACTTCGCACTGCGCGCGCCGCAAGCTTGTGCCAGCAACGGGCCCGCTATCGGTGAATGCAAGAAACCGTTTCGTGTCGGGTTGAAAGTGCGGCCACGCCGGCAATCCGACGCCGTCCGGGTTGCCGGTCTTCGCGAAGTTTGTCCAATATTCCTGCATGGCCTTAGAGATGGCATAATCGGCAGCATCGTAGTTGGGTCGCATCGGCCGCTGCACATCAAGCGTACCGAAGACATAGGCAACCTCGCTGGCGTGTACCGCGCCGATTTCCAGATGTCCGGGTGTCCCACGGTTGAATTGGTATTGGTACGTGGGGTGTCCGGCCTTACTGTTCCAGTCAGCAATCACCGACGATGGGCAACGAAATGTCGTGTCAGTCGCCCACTGAGCGCCTGCGTTACCGTACAGCGGATCAGGCGGACCCTGCGTAACCGTACCATTGGGAAAAGTTGTCAACCCGTAGAGCGGCAGCGCCCGCTCGGCTAGATTGCCGTAACTGGCGTCGATCTCCTTCTTCACATCCGCGCCAGTGGAAGGACCGCCGAACTCGCGAGCATTGATGCCAATAATCAAGTCCGCCGGCAGTTGCTTTCCTGTGGCAAACACTTCGGCCGGCGAACGTGGTAGCACCCATCCATCAACGTCGACCCCGAGCCCTGCCGGAACGCCACCCGGTCCCACAACCTTGGCGAACGCAGCCAGAAGCTGTTCGACCGGGGCATTGCGCAACGCCTGCAACGCGCCCGCGCCCGACGGAATCTTGGCCTGTTCGGCCAACTTCTCGCCCTGCCGCTCCGCCGTTGCCAGGGGCGCAGCTCCGTCATCCAGCAGCACGCTCCCACTTTCGGCAATCACCCGGTGAAACAGTCCTTTGGCCCGCGGAGATGTCATCAGCAGGTTGACATCCATCGCGCCGGCGGACTCACCGAAGATCGTGACATTCGATGGGTCGCCGCCAAACCTCTTGATGTTCTGCTGCACCCAGTGCAACGCCAGGGTCTGGTCCATCAGTCCATAGTTGCCGGAAGCATGGTGCGGCGATTCGGCCGTCAGCGCCGGATGCGCGAAAAACCCGAACAAGACGAGCCGATAGTTGAAGCTCACTAGTACGACGCCGTGACGAGCCAGGCTCTCGCCGTTCTCGCCTCCCGATCCGCTAACGTTGCCACCGCCGTGAATCCACACCATGACGGGCTTCAGAGAAGTTGGCGGCAATGTCGGCGTCCACACATTGATGTAGAGACAGTCTTCGTTGGTGACCTTGCGATGTCCCCATATCGGGTTCTGCGCACATTCACCGCCGAACTGCGTCGCCGGCCGGACTCCGCTCCACGGCTTTGCCGGCACGGGCTCCCGCCAACGCAGATCGGCCAAGGGCGGCTGGGCGTACGGAATTCCGCGAAATACCGCGCCACCATCTTTGAGCGACTGGCCCTGGACTTGGCCACCGGCTACCGAGACTATAGGGCCCTGCCAGCCGTAGGAAGTGCAAGCGAATAGCAAGACGAAAAGAATGCAGATCGTATTTCGCGTCAGCAGGGAGGGGGCAAGGTCGAGGGCTCCGATATCCAGGACGTTTTTCATTCTGGCAATCAGGAAGGGTATCGCCTCAGATCGCTGGTGTAAAGGAGCGGTTAGAAACAAGTTCCGAGGCACAGCCCGACACCGCTAGCGTTCGTTGCCGCTAATCCATTTTGTGACGGCCGGGGCCCGGAACTCTGCCATCTTCTGAAGGAGTCGGTCGGGTTCGCGATCCTCCAGCACCAATCGGCGGTTTTCCTCGCGCAGAAACCCTTCGCGTACAGCGTGGTCGAACAAGGCGAGCAGCGGATTGTAGTAACCCTCGACATTGAGCAGTCCGCATGGCTTCACGTGAATGACCAGTTGCGACCACGTCACCACCTCGCAGAACTCCTCGAACGTGCCGAAGCCGCCGGGCATTGCGATAAACGCGTCAGAGAGATCGGTCATCAGCGCTTTGCGCTCGTGCATGGACTTCACAATGCGCAGTTCGGTCAGGCCCGTGTGGCCGACTTCCTTCGCCATCAGCGATTCGGGAATCACGCCAATGACACGGCCTCCGCGCTCAAGAACGGCGTCAGCCAGCACTCCCATGAGGCCGACATTCCCTCCACCGTAGACCAATTCAATTCCGCGATCGGTCAGCCAGCGGCCCACATCAACTGCCGCCGCTGCATAGGCGGGGTTTGCTCCCGAATTGGAACCGCAAAAGACACAAATTCGCCGGAACGTCATGAGACTCTGACCAACGGAGAATAAGCTGTCAGTTTACCGGACACGCGTTACGATCCAATTTCACCGACTTTTTGACAAAACGAATCGTTTAATAGTAATTATCATCTGACAAATATGCGCCGGGAGACTTACAACGAGTTTCGCCGGCTGTGCCGTGCGCACAGCCTGGCGGCGACCCACCAGAGACAGAAAATCTACGAAGCGCTGGTGTCTCGGCCGGGGCATTATTCGCCGGAGGAGATCTACGACCAGGTAAAACAAGACCTGCCGTCGATCTCGCTTGCGACGGTTTACAAGAACCTAAGGACCTTCGTTCGGGCGGGCATGTTGCGCGATGTGAGTCCCCACCACGGGACTTGGCGTGTAGATGCCAACACCGCACCCCATCATCATTTGATTTGCACGCGCTGCCACTCGATCTCTGACCTCGACATCGATTTCCTCCAACCGGTGAAGCTGCAGGGCAAGCTGCCTTCCGGATTCCGAATGGAGAAGTTCAATGTCGAGGTGCAAGGTGTTTGCAAAGCGTGCGCAGCAAACGCAGCCGGCGGCGATCGCGTGAAGGGAAAAGCCAGGATCGGTTCGTAGTTCGTCACAGCATTCTTAACTAATTTGAAGGAAGGTAATCCAATGGATAAAACACCCACCTCGGTAGCTCCGCCGCCCGTTCCCACTGAGCAGGAGCAAAAGTTGGCAGGCGAAGCCAAGTGCCCGTTTTCGGGCGGCGCTCACAGACACACGGCGGCTGGGGCCGCGACCAATGCAGAATGGTGGCCCAATCAGCTGAGCCTGGACATCCTGCACCAGCACTCCGATCTGTCCGATCCTATGGGCAAGGAGTTCAATTATGCGGAAGAGTTCAAGAGCCTTAACTTAGATGCCGTGATCAAAGACCTCCATGCCTTGATGACCGACTCGCAGGACTGGTGGCCCGCCGACTTTGGCCACTATGGTCCATTGTTCATTCGTATGGCGTGGCACAGTGCCGGTACGTATCGCATCGGCGACGGCCGCGGCGGGGCAGGCTCCGGCGAACAACGTTTTGCGCCCCTCAATAGCTGGCCTGACAACGTGAACCTCGATAAGGCACGCCGGCTGCTCTGGCCCGTCAAGCAGAAGTATGGCAAGAAAATTTCCTGGGCCGACCTCATGGTACTCGCCGGTAACGTCGCATTGGAGTCGATGGGATTCAAGACCTTCGGCTTTGCCGGCGGGCGCGAAGATGTCTGGGAGCCGGGAGAAGACATCTACTGGGGCCCCGAAGGCAAGTGGCTGGCCGACGAGCGGTACAGCGGCGATCGTGATCTGGAGAATCCTCTCGCAGCGGTTCAAATGGGTCTGATTTACGTGAACCCCGAAGGGCCCAACGGCAATCCGGATCCGCTCGCTGCGGCAGTGGATATCCGAGAGACGTTCGCCCGTATGGCGATGAATGACGAGGAAACGGTTGCGCTCATTGCCGGCGGACACACCTTCGGCAAAACACACGGCGCTGCCGATCCGTTAAAGTATGTCGGCCCCGAGCCCGAAGGCGCGCCCATCGAGCAGCAAGGCCTGGGTTGGAAGGGCAGCTATGGCAGCGGCTACGGCGACGACACAATCGGCAGCGGCCTGGAAGTCATTTGGAGCCAGACGCCTACGAAGTGGAGCAACAACTACCTGGAAAACCTGTTCGGCTATGAGTGGGAGCTGGTGAAGAGCCCAGCCGGTGCGCACCAGTGGGCTCCCAAGAACGGTTCTGCAGCGGGCACGGTTCCGGATGCCCACGATCCGTCGAAGCGGCACGCCCCGACGATGTTAACCACGGACCTCTCCCTGAGGATGGACCCAATCTATGCGCCGATTGCGAAGCGCTTCTACGAGAATCCGCAGGAACTCGCAGACGCGTTTGCGAAGGCTTGGTACAAGCTGACGCACCGGGACATGGGACCACTTTCCCGTTATCTTGGTCCGCTCGTTCCTGCCGAGCCTCAGTTGTGGCAAGACCCTGTTCCCGCTATCGATCACGAATTAATCGGCGACAAGGACATTGCTGCTCTGAAGGCGAAGATCCTCGCTTCCGGACTTTCCATCTCCCAACTGGTCATGACGGCTTGGGCGTCGGCGGCGTCGTTCCGCGGTTCCGACAAGCGCGGTGGAGCGAACGGGGCGCGCATTCGCCTGGCGCCGCAAAAGGATTGGGAAGTGAATCAGCCAGCCGAACTGGCGAAGGTTCTGCAGAAGCTGGAGGCGATCCAGAAGGACTTCAACAGCTCACAGTCCGGCGGGAAGAAAGTCTCACTGGCTGACCTGATCGTGCTGGGCGGCAACGCCGCAGTCGAGGAAGCTGCCAAAAAAGCCGGTTACGACGTGAAGGTTCCTTTCTCGGCGGGCCGCACGGATGCCTCGCAGGAGCAGACCGATGTACACTCCTTCGCCGTAATGGAGCCGAAAGCGGACGGGTTCCGCAACTATCTCCCTACGCGAAACGGAACATCGCCTGAAGAACTGCTGGTGGACAAGGCGCAGTTGCTGAAGCTGACTGCCCCCGAGATGACGGTCCTCATCGGCGGACTGCGCGCATTGAACGCCAACTACGGGCAGACGAAGCACGGAGTCTTCACCAATCGTCCGGGGACGCTGACGAATGATTTCTTCGTCAACCTGCTCGACATGAATACGATCTGGCAGCCCTCCACAACATCGGAAGGCGTGTACGAGGGACGCGATCGCAAGACGGGCGAAGTGAAGTGGACTGGCACTCGTGTCGATCTCATCTTCGGTTCGCACTCCCAGCTGCGGGCGCTGGCGGAAGTCTATGCATGCAACGACTCGAAGGAGACTTTCGTGAAGGACTTCGCGGCGGCATGGGGCAAGGTGATGAACAATGATCGCTATGATCTTGGCGGGCGAAACGGAAGGGGCTCTGCGGGGTCTCAACCAAGCTAAGCGATTGGAATTCGACTAGATTCGAAACGAAGGCGGCGAGGTCCTTCCCTCGCCGCCGTTTTCATTCGGTCAAGCGGAAGGGGAAGACTACTTTCCGCTCAGGCATCCTTTCTGTCCGCTGCTGTTGGGATAGCCGGTGCCCGCAGTGTAGGCGGCGTTCGACCATTCGCCCTGAATCTTCCACTGCGTCCCATTCGAGAACGTCACGAGGGGAGCGCCGAACGTCCAAGCGCACTTGTCGCCGTTTTCCTGGCCGCTGGAGTCATACCATGCGCCCGGACTTGCGGGGTCGCTGCGCGCCTCTGACAGCTCGTGTCCGCTAACGTTGGCGAGGGCCGCCAGACCCTGCGAGTGCAGACCAGATGTGTCACCGGGATCGCAACCTGCGTCGCCATCGAGCTTGAAGAAGAAGGCAAACTGCACTGCCTTACCTCCGCAAGTTCCGGCGCTGTGCCAGGCGCAGTACCCTGCATTTCCACGTGGAACATCGGTGTACACGGGATAGTACCCGTTGCCCGTTGAGTCGGGATTGGGGATGACTTTGCACACTTCGTTCAGGATGGTTGTGGTATTGCCACCACCGGATGCTGCAGTGGTGTCGATGTAGTGACCACCGTAGGTCGAGGTGGGTCCGACTTGGCCGTTGGTGCCTGTGTATTCGTCGCTAGCCTTGGCGTAGTTGGAGTTGGTCCAGCCGGTGTAGTAGCTGTCGATGCCGGTGATCTTGTCTCCCGTATAGGTTCCCCAACTGGTGCCCCAGAAGATCGGTGAGGTGTTTGCGGTCGGCATGATCTTCCCGCCGTGATAAGTCATGTTGGGACTGCGGCGGGCCCGCGGGTTTTCCTGGTTAACGCCCCGCGCCCAGGTGATGCCCAGGACGGGCGGATTTGACGAGGTGGATGTGTCGGTTTGTCCGAACGCGCAGACAGCCGCCATACAAATCAGGAGCAGCAGAGAGATTTTTCGCACGAAATGCCTCCAGAGTGGCCAAGGCCACCGAAATGAGCCCGATAGAATCAGGCAAGTATGAATGTTGCTTTCGGTTGGGTTCCAGTTGCCGGCATCCTCGAATAGTGGCGATAGTGTCTGGTCTCAAAGTCGGATGTGTCAATTCCACTTAAGAGGCGGTGTGCGGTGCGCAGGTGGAAAACTCACGCATCCGCGCGTGTCGGACAGAAGGCCGGAAGGGGGAAATATAAACGCCAACCAGGTAACAAATGACCATCCTCCCGGTTCACGGGCACTGAGGGAAGAGGCACCTAACATTCATGTTTACAAGTATGTATGCGAAATACAGGAGTGGAGCCCGATCCTCCGTTTGGCCTCGTATCACATGCGGTTGTGACGCACGTACTTGTTGAGTGTGCGCTATAAGCGGTCTGCTGAAGGGTATTCGGAGCATGACCTCGCCGTCTGCAATTAGTTCGTTGTCGCGGATCCGGTTGATGCTGGCTGGGGTTTCGCGATGTCCGCCGGTCACGCACACTGGTGATCGAACGCACGGCACGGAGTGCGGAGTTGCAATGGCTAGTGTGGAGATTGAGTTGCGCCGGATGCGCGCCTCGCGCGCAACGGACAGTGCTTCGAGATACGCCGTGCAGGATAGGGAGAAGTTATGCTTTCACCATATGGGCTGGATATCATTGAAAACTGCCTGACCTGCAAAATGCGGGTCGAACATATTTTTTGCGATCTTCCCGCCACCGCACTACAGGCGTTTGAGAACATCAAGTACGCAACCGCTTATCCGAAGGGTGCAGTTCTGTTTGTCGAAGGTCAGTCGCCGCGTGGCATCTTCGTATTGTGCAAAGGACGCGTGAAGCTTTCTATCTGCTCCACTGATGGCAAAACCCTCATCCTCAAGATTGCGGAGCCCGGAGAAGTGCTGGGACTCAGCGCCTCGGTGAGCGGCAAGCCGTACGAACTGACGGCAGAAACCGTGGATCCCTGCCAGGTGAATTTCGTAAAGCGGGAAGACTTCCTGCGGTTCTTGCGCGAGAACAGCGATGCATGCCTGAGAGTGGCGGAGCAGTTGAGCGAGAAGTACAACAGCGCGTGCCGCGAGATCAGGGCGTTGGGGTTGTCGCACTCGGCCGCCGAGAAGCTGGCCAAACTGCTGCTGGAGTGGAGCGCACGAAACGGCGAGGCAGCCAAGGCGGAACCTCGCTTGAAACTCGCCCTCACCCATGAGGAGATCGCGCAGATGATCGGCACCTCGCGGGAGACCGTAACTCGATTGTTTGCCGACCTCAAGAAGCGGCAGATCGTCCAGTCGAAGGGTTCGACTTTGTTGATCCGTAACAAGGCCGCACTCAAGGCAATGGCGATTGCGCCGTAGAACCGCCAGAATGGGAATTGATTCTTGCGTTTTGCGAGGCAGGAACAATAAGGCGCATCGCCGCGTAAACAGTGCCTGTGGCGCGCATGGTTGTGCGGTGCGGGCCGCCTGGTGTGAACAAGGTCACGAAAATCGGTGACTGCTATCACTGCGCTGACTTAGGGTCGCGACGTATTACCAAAGCATCATGGAGAGCGTGATGCAGCAAAGTTGTCTTACCTGCGACTTCCGTCCCGACCGGGTTTTCTGCGATATGCCTGCCGAATCGCTGCAGTCGTTCGACGAGATCAAGTTGCAGGCGACCTACCCACGGAACACAATCCTATTCTCCGAAGGGCGGCCGGTTCGCGGCATCTATCTACTGTGCGACGGGCGGGCCAAGCTCTCCATCTGTGCGGACAGAGGCAAGCGGCTTACACTGCGAGTGGCCGGTCCCGGCGAAGTGCTGGGCCTGGGCGCTGCTCTTTCCAACACCCCCTACGAAATCACGGCGGAATTACTGGACACGTCGCAGATTGTATTCATTCGCAGAAAAGAGTTGATGAAGTTTCTGCGTGAAAATCCGAGCGTCTGCATGCAGGTGGTTCGCATGCTGAGCCAGGACCTGCATGGAGCCTATGAGCGGGTCCGAACGATCGGCACGACAAAGGCACGCCGTCCCCGGGCAATGGTGCGGCTGCGCGCCATGCTCGCATAAGTTTCGCAGTCCTCCGTTTGGGGTCCGCAGATGTTTGCGGGCCCTCTTTTCGTATGCGGTTTGCAAAGTGTTGCATTGGCGTCTCATACGGGCACGTTTCGGGTGTACAATCGTCGCCAAAGTTTGGGGCTCCACTCGTCGCTCGGTGACCAGGTGTTTCGTTGAAAGCGGTAAACCGGACTTCGGCACCGTTTTCAGGAGCGGGCATGAGTTGCAATCGAACAAAGACGACGGTGGCATTTCTGTGGTTTTGGTTTTTGGCCTCCACGATGATGGCCCATGCTCAGTCGAAGGAACCCCAGGCCAGCCCAGCGGCGGAAGCATCACGTGCTCAAACCTCGGCCGCGCTTCCCACCTCGACAGGCGGCACATACGCCGAGACTGACATCTGCAAGACCTGCCACGAAGAAGTGTGGGACAAGCATTTTGCTAACACTCCGCATGCTGCGCTGCTCAAGGGCGATCAGCATGGATGCCAGTCTTGTCATGGCCCAGCTCAGGCCCATGTTGAAGGTGGTGGCGATGTCACCAAGATCACTCGCTTCGAGACGCTGAGTCCAGCACAGACCGCTACCATTTGTACCAAGTGCCATCAGTCGAGCCTGGAGACGCAGAACTTTTCCAAGTCGGAACACCTCGCCAATGGCGTCAGCTGTACTACCTGTCATAGCCCGCACAAGTCGAGCGACGTGAACTTCATGCTCGTCAAGTCGCAGACGGACCTGTGCTTTGGGTGCCACGCTGCCCAGAAGGCTGAGTTCGCGCGGCCCTTCCGCCATCGGGTGGATTCGGGACTGGTGCAATGCAGCGATTGCCATAATCCGCACGGCACGCAGACCGGTCACCAGGTTCGGGCTGCCGCAGGCCAATTTGCGGTCTGCACCAAATGCCATACCGACACAATGGGACCCTTTGTCTTCGAGCATGCTCCGGTAAAGACTGACGAAGGCTGCATGTCATGTCACACCCCGCATGGCTCGACCAACCCACGTTTGCTGCAGGTGAACAACATCAACTTCCTGTGCCTTCGTTGCCATACGCCCAACATGAACGGGGCTGCGGGCGAGCCTATCGGACCGGCCCACAACCAGTCGGCAAAGTACCAGGCGTGCACGATGTGTCACACGCAGATTCACGGATCCAATTTCAGTCCGGTGTTCTTCCGGTAACGCGAGGCATGACATGGGTTCCCAAAGAAATCGAGGCGCTGATAAGTTTGGGTTCGCAGCGATACTTCTCTGCCTGTTGCTGGGAAGTAGTCTTTGGGCGCAGAGCACGGGACAAGTTTCTACGCCTGCTCCTGCCGCACCCCCCGCACCAGATACGTCATCCGCCCCTTCGGAAGGAAAGGACATCGGGGGCTTCCACGTCACCCAATCGATCGAACTTGGAGGACGCATCAGTGAGGTAAACGGCAGTCAAGCCATGTACGACACACTGGTAAACCTGCAATCGGGTGCGCGCATTCTCGAGCAGTCGCTCACCATGCAGTCGCTTACGCACCATGACATCTTCGACACCCTAACGTTGAATAGCTTTGGCTGGGGCGGCGATCCCGAGCAGGCTGTGCGGATGCGGGTTTCCAAGTACGGCTGGTACAACTTCAGCGGGAGTTACCAGCATATGCAGAACTACTTCGATTACGATCTGCTGGCGAACCCGCTGAATCCGGCTGCCGGAGCGTCGCCCTTCATCCCGATTCTCAACTCACCGCACAGTTATTACGACCGCCAAAATCTGTACAACTACGACCTCGTAATCCTGCCCATGCACCGTATTTCGTTTCGCCTGGACTATAACCGCAATCGCATCAGCGGGCCGTCGTTCAGCAGTGTGCACCAGGGCACCGAGTCGCTCAACAACGAGAACTGGGACTCCATGTTGAACGGCTATCGTTTCGGCGCCGACTTCCGCGTCAACAAGAAAACTACGCTGAGCTATACGCAATTGCTGCAGTATTACGACGGCGGACAAAACTATTCACTGAATTTATTCAACTCATGGCCGCTGTCCAATGGCCAGCAGGTGACATTCGGGCTGCCGTGGTTCAACAGCGGAAGCCCGTGCAGTGCGCCTCAGACCAATGGAATCGCCAACCCCGTGTGTAACGGCTATTTCAATTACGGGCTCTATCAGCATGTCAATACAAAAACTCCCACCGAGCAGCTCAACCTGAGGTCCTCTTCGCTCAAGTGGCTCGACTTCAACGGCCAGTACCAATACAGCCATGCGAGCTCGAGTACACCGTTGTACGAAACGTTCTACGGGCTGATTAGCCGAAGCAACCTCTTGGGTTATACGACGCCGGGAAGTTCTTCGAACTCGAGGTGGAACTCGTCGTCGGCCGACGTCTCCGCAACAATTCACATCAACGATCAACTCCGTCTGGTTGACACGTTTCGCTTCCGTAATTTCAGCGTGGCCGGAAAGTTCCTGGACCAGGAATTCGCCTATTTCAACGCAGCCAGCCTCGGAGCGGGCTCGCTGCTTAACCCAATCGCGACGTTTCCGCCGACAATCTTGATGCACTCTTCCAGCTCGCCGGCCGACATCACGAATGAAGTCAACGTCAACATGATCGGCCAAAAGACGTACGAGAATGATTTCCAGTTGCAGTACGACGTGTTGCCGGTTTTTGGCCTGCGCGCTGGATTCGTATGGAGCCAGAACACGATCCAACCCGGCAATATCTACCAGGCAGCATTGGGCGACATCTACTACCCGAATACGCCCAATCGTGGAAACTGTGTCGGAGTGCCGCTCAATTCTGACGGCAGTTGCACATTCGCCGGCGAGATTACGCCATGGGGCAGTCCGACGACCGAGCTCAATCGCTACTCGGCTGTCTTCGGCGCCTGGTATCGAAATAGCAAAGGGGTGCATGCGAATATCGACGCCCAATTCGGCACCGCCGATAACTGGGTCTATCGAATCGACCCCACTAGCTTCTTCAACGTTAAGGGCAACATTTCCTATGCACCGCAGCCGTGGCTGATGCTGGGGGCGAACTTCGTTTTCCAGCAGGGGAAAAACAACGCGGCCGATATCAATTTCAATCAGCATAACTACGTGGCCATGGCGACGGCAACGATCTCGCCTGGCAAGCGCTGGGGGATAGATCTGGCATACAACTTCGACGCAATCCAGCAGAACACAATACTGTGCTTTGAAGGCAGCGTAGTTCCGCCCGGCTCGGTTCCTTGCGTCGGGGATAGCACGCTGATGCAGACTTACGCCACGTATCAGACCCACACCCAGTACGGCTATTTCGCTTTGACGCTGACGCCTATCGAGCGCGTCACCATGCGATTGGGCTACAACATCGTCGACAACCAGGGCAGCACGACCTCGCTCAATTCGCTGCTGCCGTTGGGGCCGCTCTCGTCGATCTACCAGACACCGCTTGCGGCCGTTGACATCAATGTCTACAAGAACGTGACATTCAAGGCCGGCTGGAACTACTACCAGTACAGCGAAGGGTCATTCGTCGGCCCAACGGCTTCGCGGTACTTCCACGCCAACAACACCACCCTGGCGCTGCGCTACGCTTTCTAGTCGGCCGTTCTCCGGACGAAGGCCAGACCCTAGAATGCCAATACAGTCGTGACGGAGCGCACGCCCGCCGGCGAGCAACCGGATTCCCTGTGATTGCAGTCACATGCCCAGGTGAGCACACTCACTGCCAATTGTTACTCCGAACTGCGATTTTTAAGTGTCACCGGTATCGGTCCGGCGAGTGCCCTACAGTTGCGTTCGACCACAAGGGAGGGCCCTTAGGGGATGCCAAAATCTAACGGAGGAATTAGCAAAATCATGAAAACCAAGAGTCTGGTTCTGGTTGCGTGTCTGGCGCTGGCGAGCACTGCGTTCGCCGCAGCGGATGGCGCGGCGATCTTCAAAGCAAAGTGCGCGATGTGTCACGGTGCTGATGGCAGCGCGAGCACAGGAATGGGCAAGAGCATGGGCCTCAAGCCGCTGGGTAGCCCGGAAGTGCAGAAGATGTCAGACGCCGACATGACTGCCCTGGTAACCAACGGCAAAGGCAAGATGCCAGCTTCGAAAGGCAAGTTGACCGACGACGAGATCAGCGCCGTTGTTAAGTATGTCCACACCCTCAAGTAGCAGAAGCGGACTGAATAACCAAGCCTGCGCCGGCTTTCATAGCTGAAAGTGAGAGTACTTCCGTGAAGTGTAGCAGTTGGATTGTTGTACTTGCTTTGTTACTTCCGGCAATGGCGGCAGCCTCCCCCAAGGCTTCCGCCAAAGCCGCGAAGATGAGCAACGATGATTGTCTGGCCTGTCACAGCGATCCCACGCTAGTGAAAGACGAGAATGGCAAGCAGCTCAGCCTGCATGTGGATGACGCAAAGTTCAAAGCTTCGACCCACAGTTCCTTCGGCTGCACCGACTGTCATAGCGACATCAAGGCATTTCCTCACGATCCCGCGCCGGCGAAACCCGTGTGCGCCACCTGCCATGCCAATCAGCAGACCGCATACGAGCACGGCATCCACGCCAAAGCTGCAGCGGCGGGCAATCCCAACGTAGCGAAGTGTCAGGACTGTCACGGCAACGTACACGAAATCTTGCCGGCGAGCGATCCCAACTCGAAGGTCGCGCACGTCAACATTCCCGCGACTTGCGGTTCCTGCCACGGCAAGCAACTGGTGATGGCCAGCAGTGGAGTGAGTTCCGCGCCCTACACCTCGTACGAGCAGAGCGTTCATGGCAAGGCGGTGACAGGCGGTTCCGAATATGCGGCCGTTTGTACCGACTGCCACGGTACACACGACATCATGGAGGGCACTGACCCAAAGTCCCCGATCGCCAAATTCAACGTTCCTGTCACCTGCGGAAAGTGCCATGCCGATGTGCAGACAGTGTTTATGCAGAGCACG
>Ga0070766_10000940_pt1 | contig 13579 bp, 9 predicted proteins | sample HubBroMetageWFT6_FD_69782 | JGI IMG/M metagenome (GOLD analysis project Ga0070766, IMG submission 69782) | Warmed and freeze-thawed soil microbial communities from the Hubbard Brook experimental Forest, New Hampshire - Hubbard Brook CCASE Soil... | ecosystem: Environmental > Terrestrial > Soil >...
GTCCATCCGGCCGCCGCCCGAGCGGCCAATGAAAGAGCAGTTCGGATTGGCGAATCGGCAGATCGTTGATGCTGGCATGTCGATGATGCATGGTGCCCTCGGCATTAAACTCCCAGTTTTCGTTGCCGTATGAGCGGTAAAACTGTCCGGAATCGTCGTGCCACTCGTAAGCGAAGCGCACGGCAATCCTGGCGCCGTCGAACGCCCACATTTCCTTGATGAGGTGGTAGTCCAACTCGCGGTTCCATTTGCGGGTCAGGAATTGAACAATCTGTTCCCTGCCGTTGATGAATTCGGCCCGATTGCGCCACTTGCAGTCGACCGTGTACGCCAGCGCAACGCGTTGGGCGTCCCGGGAATTCCATCCGTCTTCCGCTTTCCGAACTTTTTCTATTGCAGTCTCGCGCGTGAAGGGTGGCGCCAAACTGACTTGGGGTAGAGTTGTCATTGGATTGCTCCTTTCCTCCATCCTCGGGTTAGAGATAATCTCGATCGACGAGGATACATTTTCTTTCCCTGCCTCCCCGGCAATCTCCACCACACTGTCAATCTGACGAGCGATTCGCTTGACTTTGGCTATACTTTACAATAGCAAAGGCATGCAGAATGCGGCAGCCTAGCAAGCTTGTACGTATTTAAGCGGAAAGAAAAACGAAATGGCGCAGACAGAAGATTCCGGGGAGGCTCGGTCGGTAAAGGATGGATTGAGGCGCGCAGCGCACGAAGGCGAACGGACAGGGATTGAGGTCTGCGCAATGAGAGTTTCTTCATGACCCGGAAAAAAGGGAATGAAGTGGCGGACAATCGCCGCCAATGGGTCAGCATCGTCCCCTTAGGAGTCAATCAGCAGCATCCCCGCGCTTACAGAGGGTTGCTCCAAACCGCCTGGGAAAACCGTGACAATCTTGCCTACGCCTGGCGAATTTTGCGCGACGGCTGTTGCGACGGCTGCGCTCTCGGAACCACGGGCATGCACGACTGGACTCTGGACAGCATTCATCTTTGCGCCGTGCGTCTGCAGTTGCTCCGGCTGAACACCATGCCGGCGATGGACTGGCGCTTACTCGAAGATGTCACTTCTCTTCAACGAATTTCCGGTCGCAAACTGCGCAAACTGGGGCGCCTTTCCGTGCCTATGGTGCGGCACAAGGGCGACAAAGGATTTCGCCGCATTTCCTGGGAGGAAGCGATTGACTTGACGGCGAAACGGTTGCGCGCGGTCGATCCGCATCGCCTTGGCTGGTACCTCACCTCGCGAGGGCTCACCAACGAGGCCTACTATGCCCACCAGAAAGTGGCCCGCTTTTTCGGCACCAACCATGTGGACACCAGCGCTCGCATCTGCCACGCGCCCAGCACAGCGGCGCTGAGCGCAACGGTCGGATGTGCGGCGACGACCTGCTCATATTCCGATTGGATTGGCAGCGACCTGGTCATCTTTGTCGGCAGCAACATTGCCAACAACCAGCCCGTCGCCACTAAATATCTTTATTACGCAAAGCAGGCGGGGACAAAAATTTTTGTAGTCAATCCCTACTTCGAGCCGGGCCTGGATCGCTATTGGGTGCCGTCGGTTGCAAAGAGCGCGTTGTTTGGAACGCGCCTCGCCGATGACTATTTCCAGATCCACATCGGCGGGGACATCGCCTTTTTCTACGGCGTGCTGAAACACCTCATCGAGAACGAATGGGTGGACCGCGAGTTTATCGCGGCTCGCACGGTCGGTTGGCAAGACGCCGAAGCCAAGGCGCGCAGCCTATCATGGCCGGACCTGGAGCGCAGCGCGGGGCAAAGCAAGGCGGAGATGTATCGCTTCGCGGAGGCCTTCGGCAAAGCCCGCCACGCCATCATCGTTTGGAGCATGGGGATTACTCAACACAGCTATGGAAGCGACAATGTTCGCTCGATTGTGAACCTTCAACTCGCCCGCGGGAACGTGGGCCGGCCGCATACCGGCTTGATGCCGGTCCGCGGCCATAGCGGCGTTCAAGGCGGCGCGGAGATGGGCGGTATGCCCGGCGCCTACGTGATGGGCGTGCCCGCCACCGAAGAAAATGCCCATCGCTTTGCCCAACCTGAGTTCTGGGGCTTCGAACCGCCCGCGTGGAAAGGGATTCCCGCCACGCAAATGATTCTGGCCGCTGAGCGCGGGGAGATTGACGCGCTGTGGCAGAGCGGCGGCAACTTCGTGGACACCTTTCCCGAGCCTGACCGCGTGCGGCGATCAGTGGCAAACATCGGTTTCCGCGTCCACCAGGACATCATGCTCAGTTCGAACATGCTCGTGGACCCCGTGGACACGGTCGTTCTGCTTCCCTCACGAACGCGTTACGAGCAGCGCGGCGGAGGGACAGAAACCAGCACCGAACGGCGCATCATTTATTCCCCGGAAATTCCCGGCCCGCGAATCCCCGAAACGCGCGACGAGTGGGAAATCCCGGTCCAAGTCGCGCGCCGCGCCGACCCCGACCGCGCCGCCAGAATTTTCCCCTGGAAAGATACGCAGGACATTCGCGAGGAAATCGATCGCGTCTGCCCCACTTATAAGGGGATCGGCGGCCTGCGCAAGAAGGGCGACAACTTCCAGTATGGCGGGCCGCGCCTGCTTGTGGACCGCTTCTTAACGCCGGATGGGAAAGGCCACTTCTCCCCGATTAGCCTCCCGGAAGAAAATGTTCCCGCGGACAGATTCCTGCTCTCCACCCGGCGCGGCAAGCAATTCAACAGCATGATTTACAGTGCCACGGATCCCCTTACCGGCCTCAAGCGGGAAGACATCATCATGGCGAAAGAAGATGCGGAGCGGCTTGGCCTCCGGAATGGAGACCCCATCCTGCTGCGGAATGATCGCGGCGAATTCCGCGGGCGCGTGAAGATTGATCGCATCAAGCCGGGGAGCATACAGGGCCATTGGCCCGAAGTAAACGTCGTCGTTCCGGCCGGCCGGCTCGATCCAAGCGGCGTGCCGGACTATAACGCGGTTGTCGAGATCATTTCGCTGAGCGGCCAAGAAGCCGTCGCAGATTCGAAAGTGGCCACGGCATAAGGCAGTTACATTTCTTTCGGGGCCGGCCCTGCTCAGCCGGCAAAATGAAAACGCACTGAGCATCATTTTTCGGGTCCCAGGGTCTCAGGCACGTAAACTTCTTCGACTTGAGGTGGTACCCATGGCGCCAGATTCACTTCCCAACCGGTGGGGTATAGCAGTAGCAGCAGTGATCATGCAAATTTGCTTGGGCGCCGTGTACGGCTGGAGCGTGTTCGTCAAACCGCTCATCAGCGCCGAGCATTGGCGGCTGACCGACGTCTCCTTGAACTTCACGCTGGCGATTGTTTTCCTCGGGTTTGGCACGGTGATCGGCGGCCTATGGCAGGACCGCGTGGGCCCGCGGAAAGTGGCCACGGTGGCCGGAATCCTGTACGGCGTCGGCTACCTGGTTGCCGGATTGGCCGCCTCGCGCCATTCTCTCTACGGGCTCTATCTTGGATACGGCGCCATTACCGGGATCGGGATGGGCATGGGATACATTTGTCCGGTGGCCACGCTGGTAAAATGGTTCCCCGACCGGCGCGGATTGATGACCGGCGTCGCCGTTTGCGGTTACGGCTTTGGCGCGCTGATCATGAGCCCTTTCGCGGCATGGGAAATCATCCAGCACGGCATTCCGGCGACGTTTTCGACGCTTGGCATCGTGTACCTGATTGTGGTTGTGCTTGCGGCGCAATTTTACGCGAACCCTCCGCAGGGTTGGCGTCCCGCGGGCTGGGAGCCGCGCACGGCGGTAGCCAAGGCAGCCAGCACGTACGATTTCACTGTCAGTGAAGCGATGGGCGCCTGGCAGTTTTATCTTCTCTTCCTACTTTTATTTCTAAACGTGTCAGCTGGCATAATGATTATCAGCCAGGCTTCTCCGATGGCGCAGCAGCTCGTCGGCATGTCGGTTCTGCAAGCCGCCGGGATGGTGGGCGTGATCTCGATCTGCAACGGACTCGGGCGGGTCTTCTGGGCCTGGGTCTCGGACTCTCTGGGCCGCGCGCGGGTGTATTTCCTGCTCTATTTCATCCAAGTGGCGATCTTTTTTGCGCTCCCCCATATTCGGGATCTGACCTTGTTTACCGCCGCATTCGCCCTGATCGGATTGTGTTATGGCGGCGGATTTGGCACCATGCCCTCCTTCACGGCCGATTTCTTCGGCGCAAAATATATGGGAGGGATTTATGGCTGGATTTTGCTGGCCTGGGGAATGGCCGCGATTCCTTCTCCGATCATGATCGCGCGAGTTCGCCAAAACACGGGCAGCTATGGTCCGGCCATCACGGTCATCGCGATTGTGATGCTGCTGTCGCTGGTCCTCCCGCTCATTGCGCGGCGACCGGCGAAGGAAACGACCGGGGCGCCCGCAGCGGCAGCCGGAGCCGACTGAGCGGCGCGCGGAGAAGGCTTTGGTAGCACAGGCACTCTTGCCTGTGCGGTTTTTGCGATCGTCAGTGCGGCGCTTCGTCTGACCATGCGACTCACAAAACCGCACAGGCAAGAGTGCCTATGCTACTCGAGTTTCTGCGATAGATGCATGGTGCCTGACTGCGCCGGCGGAATAAGCTCCTTTTCATGACTCAAAAAAGCCGCAACATCGAACTCACCCAAGTCACGCAATGGGAGGAAGGCAAAACTACTCGCGTCGAAGACTTCTTGGCCGCCGAGGAGCCGCTGGAGATGCGCGCCGGAAGATTCTCCCTCGGCGTTACGCTTCGCACGCCGGGAGACGATGAAGAACTCGTTGCCGGTTTTCTTTTTACCGAAGGCATCCTATCCCGGCGAGAACATCTCGTGGCTTTGCGCTTGCCCGCCGATCATGCGCCGGAACGTAATCTCGTGCGCGTGACCCTCGATTCCAAGGTTCGCCTCAAGGCGCGTAGCGCAGCCCGCAGATTTTCGGCCGGCTCGGCATGCGGCGTGTGCGGCAAGGCGTCCATCGGCCAGCTCCGCCGGAGCGGCCTGAGCCGCCCTGAAGACGCGACGCTGTTTGATCCCGAAGTTCTGTGCCAATTGCCCGAAAAACTGCGCGCGGCTCAGGCCGTCTTCGGCCGCACAGGCGGCTTGCACGCCGCGGCTCTATTCAACTCTGCAGGAAAATTGCTGGCGTTGCGTGAAGACATCGGCAGACATAACGCCGTGGACAAGGTAATCGGGTGGGCGTTCCTGGGAGGCCGCTTGCCCCTTAGCGGACATCTGTTGCTCGTCAGCGGGCGCGGCGGATTTGAGATCGTGCAAAAGGCGCTTTCGGCCGGCATTTCCCTCCTCGCGTCGGTATCGGCGCCTTCCAGTCTCGCCGTACAACTCGCGCGCGAGCTTGGCTTGACGCTCGTAGGTTTTCTGCGGGGCCGGCGGTTCGTCATTTATTCCGGCGATGAGCGCGTCAAGGTTTCTGTCTCTCGTTCCTGAGAAGCCCCGATTTTTTCATTGAACGGTGAGCGTCACCGTCGTCGAGTGCTGTAACGACCCGGACGTTGCGTTGCAATGCCTTCGAGGAATATCGCCGCCGTGTTAGCGGTCGCGGCATTATTCTATGGTTTTAGAAGGAAAAGAAGTTTGGCTGGGAGGCCTGGACTCGAACCAGGATAGTCAGCTCCAGAGGCTGATGTACTACCGATTGTACGACCTCCCAGCCGAGGGAGACGCAAGAAATGGGCCGTGGCGAGCCGGGAATTGTTCCCGGCCTCACGACCCAGCTTCTTTACTTTAGACAGGAAATTTGAATCCGTCAACCGAACGACGCTTCCCTTTGCGAGACAAGTTGCGGCGCGTCTTGCTCCGGTCAGGCGCTAGTGATTCTTTGCGCCGCAGATTCGCGAACGCCGTCGAAATCCATCCACAAATTCCATCGGTTGGATTCCCGGAAGCCGGCCACGGAATAGACTTTCTCCTTGAGATGGCGAGGCGCGGCCAGTACCATCGTCTGCCGGTGTTTCGCGAAGTTTCGGACACGCGCATTTTCAGGGGAGCCGCTCACCATGCCAGCCGCCGTCAGCGAATGGTGCAATCTCTTAATCCGCTGGATCCACGTGCTTGCCGGAATTTTCTGGATTGGGCAGACGTATTACTTCACCAAGCTGGAAGGGCGCATGGCCTTGGATGAGGAGGCCGCGCGAAAGTCCGGAAGGCTCCCGCAAGTGTGGCTGGTGCATAGCGGAAGTTTCTCCGTGGTCGAAAAGCAGGCTTCGCCCAAGTCAGTGCCGGAGAAATTTTACTGGTTCCGCTGGGAAGCGCTGATCACCTGGATTTCCGGCTTCCTTCTGCTGGGCTTGCTGTATTATTCGGGCGGCCTGCTTCTGGATGACAGCGTTTCAAATATCGGCATGGGGATGGGAGTCACGATTGGCCTCGGCACGCTGATCGTTGGATTTTCCGTGTATGAGTGGATCTGGATGTCGCCGCTGGGACGTGCGCCGCTTCTGGCCGCGACGATTTGCTATCTCCTCGTCGTCGCGCTGGCCTACGCTCTCACCCACTTGATCAGCGGGCGCGCAGCCTACATCCACATCGGCGCTCTATTGGGCACGATCATGGCTGCCAATGTGTGGATGGGCATCCTGCCCGCGACACGCCGGATGCTTATCTCCATTCGCGAGGGAAAGCCCATCGACACAAAGCTGGCGGAACGCGCGAAAGGGCGCACCATACATAACACGTACATGACCGTCCCGCTGATTTTCCTGATGATCAGCAACCACTTTCCGACGGCCACGTACGGAACGAGCTACAACTGGCTGATTTTATCCGCGCTGGTGCTGGCGGGTGCGGTTTCCGCAAAGTGGATCTACAAAGCCTGACGCCTCGCGCGATCCCCGTGGGACGGGCTTCAGCCTGTCCGGTTTAGGCGTCTATCGGGGGCGCAAAACCGACATGCTGAAGCCCGTCCTACTGGGAGGCCATTCCCTTGAACGGCGCGACCTGCGAACCTGCTGCCGCGTTTCCTATGGGCGCGTGAACTGCGCGGCCTCCGTCGAACCTTCCAGGGCAGTAGTGGATGAGGCTCCGCCGGCCACGGCCTGCTGCACGGCGTCGAAATATCCGGTGCCTACGAAACGCTGATGCTTCACGGCGGCGTAGCCGGCCAGCTCTTCGCTGGCAAACTCCTTTTCCTGCAACCGGCAATACGCCGACATGCCGTTTTCCTTGTAGCCGCCAGCCAATTCGAACATGGACAAGTTCAGCGCGTGGAAGCCTGCCAGCGTGACGAACTGGAATTTGTATCCCATCGCGCCCAGTTCGCTCTGAAAGCGGGCGATGGTAGAGTCGTCCAGATTCTTCCTCCAATTGAAAGACGGAGAACAGTTGTACGCCAGCATCTTCCCTGGAAAGCGGGCATGGATTCCTTCGGCGAATTCTCGCGCCTCGGCAAGGTCGGGTTTGGAAGTCTCGCACCAGAGCATATCCACGTAAGGGGCGTAAGCAAGACCCCGCGCAATCGCGGCTTCGACACCGCTGCGAATGCGGTAGAAACCCTCCGGCGTGCGCTCGCTGGAAAGAATGAATTCCTGATCGCGCGGATCGATGTCGCTTGTGAGCAGACCGGCGCTGTCGGCATCGGTTCGCGCCATCAGCAACGTAGGCACGCCCAAGGTGTCCGCAGCCAGCCGCGCGGCAATCAACTTTTGCACGGCCTCGATCGTCGGCACCAGCACTTTGCCGCCCAGATGCCCGCATTTCTTGGCCGAGGAAAGCTGGTCCTCAAAATGAACGCCCGCCGCGCCCGCCTCGATCATCGCCTTCATCAGTTCGAAGGCATTCAGGTTTCCGCCGAAGCCCGCTTCGGCGTCCGCGAACATCGGGGCAAACCAGTGAATTCCATTCTTGCCTTCGGAGTGATGAATCTGATCGGCGCGGATCAGCGCTTGATTGATGCGCCGCACCAGGTTCGGCACACTGTTCGCCGGATAGAGGCTCTGGTCGGGATACATTTGCCCCGCGTCGTTGGCATCGGCCGCCGCTTGCCAGCCGCTGATGTAAATCGCCTGCAACCCCGCACGTACCTGCTGAACCGCTTGGTTCCCAGTCACGGCGCCCAGCGCGGCCACGTAGTCTTCGTTCTGCAGCAAACTCCACAGACGCTCGGCGCCCAATTTGGCCAGCGTGTGCTCGATCTGAATGGAGCCCCGCAAACGCACCACATCCTCGGCGCTATAAGGACGGGTGATGCCTTCCCAGCGAGGGTTTGACTGCCATTCTCGTTCGAGATTCGCAGCTTGTTCCTTGTTATTCATTTTTGCTCCTATGAGGACCATTTTGAGAATAAGAATGCTTTACGCTGGCCCGGCAATTGCCGTGCGCCTCGATCCTGCAAAATCTGTAAGGGGGATGGCCGGGAGAAGGTCTTTGCGATTCACACCGGGCGCCGTTCCGCGTCACCGCGAGAAGACCAGCCGGGGAACAGCGCCGCACCCAAACGCTTCTTCCTTACGAGGAACCCGATCCACCCGAACGACGTGACCCTGCGGTTTGCTTTTACTCCTTGCGTCACTTGTGGAAGTATGTCTCGAAGGTGGTTATCAGTCAAACTGATTGTCGTAATCATATTGATAGATATTTATTATCGCGTTCGGTTACACTGTTGCTGCTGCGCAGGGCACGCTGCGGTTGCTTTGCCGAAAAGTACTAGGAGTCCTATGGAATTCAACCAGCTCGAAACTTTCCTGGCGGTCATCTCCTACGGCGGATTTCACCGCGCCGCCGGCGCGCTGCGCGTGAGCCAGCCGGCCGTCAGCGCGCGCATCAAGGCGCTCGAGGATTCGCTCGGCGTGCAGGTCTTTGAACGGGTGCGCTCCCATCTGGAGTTGTCGCCCGCCGGGAAGACTCTGCGTCCTCACGCCGAGCAATTGCTTCGCGACGCAGCGCTGGCGCGGCAGGCCGTGCATGAACTCCTGCCGGTCGCCGGGGGAGCATTGCGCATCGCCAGCGCCTTTTCCATCAGCACTTATTTTTTGCCGGACGTCATGAAGGAGTACCAGTCCGCCAATCCCGGAACGGCCGTGAGTCTCCGCTCCGGAAATTCCCAGGACGTGCTCAAGATGGTTTTGGACGGCGAGGCGGACATAGGTATCGTCCGATCGGTCAATCATCCGGAAGTCGAGACCCTGACGCTGCGCGACGACCCTCTGATTCTGGTCGGGCATCCCGCGCACTCGGCGGCACGCAAGCGGCGAGTTACACTGGAGGAAGCGGAATCGTTTCCGCTGATTTTCTATGACCGCGGATCGAGCGACTGGACGCTGAGCCAGGGGTTATTTCGTCGGGCGGGACTGCTGCCAAACGTGGTCCTTGAAGTGGAAGGAATCGAAGCCGCCAGGCGCATGGTGGAACGCAAGCTGGGCCTGGCCTTCCTTCCTCAAATCGCGGTCATGCAGGACTTGCAACAAGGGATTCTGGTTGCTGTCGGGATCACCAACGCGGAACCCTTGCGGCGCAACATCGACGTGATTCATCCGCGCCACCGGCCCTTGACCAAAGACGCGCAGACTTTTCTCCTGGTGCTGAAGGCCGCGGCTGCCATTGACACGTCGTCTGCGAAAAGACGACGCAAAAGCCCCGGGACAAGGAGGAGGAAGTAAATCCGGCACGTTCGCTCAGCCTCAGCCGCGCCCGGCGCGCGGCGCGACAGGAATCATCCGTCCTTTTTCAAGCGTGAAAGAGCTTCCGCGCCACTCGATGCGGTTCATCCCGAAGCTCGCCAGCCAGACGAAAAACGAGAGTAAATCGCGCACGGGCAACAGCCAAATCCGGCGCCGCAGGACTGGATCACGCAATCCCCATACGCCAACGGCCCAGGCCATCGCAAATCGCAACACAAAATAGGCGGAAAGATAAAATGCGCCGGCTGCGGAAGATGGCGCAACCCACGCGGCGGCGATCGCCCACGGAAGCCCGTGTGTAAACAGCATGCCGAAATGCCCACCCGGGCGTATGTTGCGGATTCCGATGGCCCAGCGCAATTCGTGCCGCAAGTACGCGCCCAGCGTCTGCGAAGGAAACGCCATCCAGACCGGTTCGGGCAGCAACTCAATCCGGTAGCCGCCGGCGGCAATGCGGCGGCCAAGCTCGTAATCGTCGGAGTGCAGGTCCACCATGGCCTCAAAGCCGCCAATCTCGGTAAGCCGCTCTTTCGTAGTGGCCATGGTGGAACCCATCATGAATTTCAGCCCTTCGAGTTCGCGCGCGACGAGCGCTGCGCCGCAAAACGCCGCAGACGAACCCACACAATCCATGGCCGCGACCCACTGCAAATTGTCGCGCCCGCGATACAGCGCCGTCACCCCGCCGACCCCCGCATCGCGGAACATCGCCGCAACGCTTCGCAAATATCCTGGCTCGACTCGCACATCGCTATCGGTAATAACCAGAAGACCGTGCCGCGCCTCGCGCACCAGCCGGCAAAGATTGGAAACCTTGGTGTTCGGGCCCAGCCGCTCCGCGATCACAATCAGGCGAATGGACCGCCCGGGAAAATCCGCGATCAATTTTTGCACGACCGGCACGGCGGGATCCTGGGCATCGTTCACGGCAAACAGAAGTTCAAATTCCGGATAATCCTGGAGGCAAAAACTGGCGAAATTCTCGTACGCATCGCGATCCAGCCCACGGGCTGGCTTTAGCACGCTGATCGGGAAAGCCTCATCGTTCGCGGGCGGAGACTGCGGCACCCCGCGATGCGCCACACGAAAGAACCGCCACGCGGAATAAATTCCGACGAGGTAATAAAACAGCGGGCCCAGCGCCAGCGCCAGAATCGTCCACTTGACAATCGTGATCGTGGAAAGGTAACGCAGGGATGCGGGCGGATTGTCCCCCCAAGCCATGCCAACGCCAAGGCAAATCAAGAAAATTCCCGCCCAGCGCGTGGCATTCAGCTGCTCGCCCAAAAATAGTTTCGCGCCAAACGCCCCTGCGACGTATGCCAGCGATGTGGCAGGAATCACAAAACTGACCGGGAACCACGACAGCATCGCCAAGAACGAGAAGAACGACGCCGTCATAAAAAGCACGCCGATCCAAAGCCAGCCGACGGGCAGCGCGCGCAGCACAAATGAAATAATCGCGCGCGGATGGAAATCGTGCACCTCGCCCAGCAGCTTCATCGCATGCGTCAGGCAAATTTCTCCGCCCGTGCCCGTCACCACTACAATTATGAGGATGGACGCCGTGCGCATGTCAGTTGGGAGTTCCTTGCGGAGTCGTGCGATGCGGCGTGCGGTTGATCAGCGCGACACCAAGAACAATCAGAACGATTCCGATCCAGCGCGCCGTGGAAACCTGTTCGTGCAAAAACAGGTACGCGAGCAGCGGCACCAGCGCGTAGGCAATCGCGGAAAACGGCATCACGAAACTGTAATCGGCCCAGGAGAGCACGAGCATGTGGCAGACCATGAAAGCAAGCATCATGGCGATTCCGGCCCAAATCGTTCCGCTGGTCAGGACCTGCGTAGCGCCTGCCACCAGCGTCGTAAAGTGCGAGATATCCAGGTCCCCCGCGTCTTTCATTCCCTTGCTCAGAATCGTATTCCCCACCGACCCCAGCAGGACGAGGAGGAACAACAGCACATAGGTTTTGGTGTGGTGAGTTTTTGGAGCGGTCATCGCAGAGAGAAGATCTCGTGGCGCATGCTTCAGCTTGCGGGGGTTGGATGCGGCGTGATCAATCGTGCATCAACCAACCCCCACAGGCTAAAGCCCGCGCCACTGAAATCCAGTTCAATCCCCGGCGCTCGAAGCGGGCGCCGCCGCGGACTGGGCCATTTCGCGCGCCGTCGCCTTGCGTTCGTGCAGGAACTTGAAGAATTCCACGCCTTCGCGCAGCCGCCGCTTCATCACTTCCGGATCGCGCAGCATTCCCCCGAATAGTGAGAACATTTTTCGCGGACGGAAATAGAATTTCCTGTAAAGGTCTTCCACGGAATTGAAAATCACGGTCGAGCTGAGCTTCGGATAATTCATGGCCGCCGTCTGGATGCCATGGGCATCCACGAGTTCTCCGGTTTGAATCTGCAGCCAGCCCTGCTCCTGCGCCTGGCGGTACAATTCCGTGCCCGGATAGGGCGCGGCGAGGGAAACCTGGATGGTTTCGGGATCAATATCGCAGGCAAACCGAATGGTCTGCTGGATCGTCTCCGGCGTCTCGCCCGGCAGACCGAGAATAAACGTCCCGTGAATCTTGATCCCCAGATCGCGGGCGTTGCGCGAAAACTCGCGCGCGATATCAATGCGCACGCCCTTCTTGATATTGATCAGGATTTGATCGTTGCCGGATTCGTATCCCACCAAAAGAAGCCGCAGCCCGTTGTCCTTCATGATTTCGAGCGTTCGGCGCGGGACGTTGGCTTTCGCGTTGCACGACCAGGTCAGCCCCAGCTTGCCCAAGCGTCGCGCGATTTCCTCGGCGCGCGGCAAATCGTCCGTGAACGTGTCGTCGTCAAAAAAGAATTCGCGCACCTGCGGAAAATATTTCTTGGCCAGCGCCATTTCGGCGGCCACATTTTCCGGACTGCGCACCCGGTAACGATGTCCGCCCAGCGTCTGTGGCCACAGGCAGAACGTGCATTTGGACCGGCAGCCCCGCCCGGTATAAAGCGATACATACGGATGCTGCAGGTACCCGATAAAATAGTTCTCGATCGTCAGATCGCGCTTGTACACGTCCACGACATAGGGAAGGTCATCCATGTTCTCAATCGTGGGCCGCGGCGGCGTGAGCGTGACGCGCCCGTTGTCGCGATAGGCGATCCCGCCAACTTCCTTGAGCGGCTTCCGCGCGGCAACCTCCGCGCAGATGTAGTCGAACTCGCCGAGCGAAACCCAATCCACTGCCGGCGCCGCATTCATGGATTGCAGCGGCAAAACACCGACGTGCGCGCCGACCATCCCGACCATGATTTTCGGATTCACTTCCTTGAGGTGCGCGGCAAATTTCGCGTCGTTGGGAAACGACGGCGTGCTCGTATGCAGCACGGCCAATTCGTAATCCTTGGCCAGCGGCGCCACCTGATCCACCGTCAGCCCATCGGGAGGCGCGTCAATCAGGCGGCTGCCGGGAACCATGGCCGCAGGCTGCGCCAGCCATGTGGGATACCAGAACGATTTGATCTCGCGGCGCGCCTGGTAGCGCGCGCCGGCCCCGCCGTCAAAGCCCTCATAGCTCGGTGGATTCAGAAACAGTGTTTTCATCACTTCGGGCATTCTTATTGTTCCCCTGATCCGGGACGTTCACGGCGATCGCAAACATCCTAGACTTAATATCTTACCTGAAACCCGGCCAGCCTCGGTAGAAAACTCCGCAGGCCGTGTCCCCCTGATCCGAATACTCGCAGAGACGGTTTTTGGAGGTCCGACCTTCAGGTCGGGCGACTCACATTGGATGATCGTGGCCTTCAGGCCATGAAGCCTCAGGTGCTAAAGCCTGTTTCAAGGGCAATCAATCGTCGGGACTAAAGAGTCTGTGTGGCAACTGCAAATCTTTGTAGGGCACGGCTTCAGCCGTGCCGTAAGGTGTTTGGCATCAATCCGGCTTTAGCCGCTGGTCTGTTCGAG
>Ga0070766_10000941_pt1 | contig 13576 bp, 13 predicted proteins | sample HubBroMetageWFT6_FD_69782 | JGI IMG/M metagenome (GOLD analysis project Ga0070766, IMG submission 69782) | Warmed and freeze-thawed soil microbial communities from the Hubbard Brook experimental Forest, New Hampshire - Hubbard Brook CCASE Soil... | ecosystem: Environmental > Terrestrial > Soil...
TTCGGCGTCTTCGATCACGACGGCGCAATCGCGGCGCACAGCGGTGCCGTCGAAGACGGTGTCCGCCGCGATCGCATGCCGTTGGGTCGCGCTCATCGGGTGCGCGTGACCTTCTGCAGGTGGCGCGGCCGGTCCGGGTCGATGCCGAGCCGGCCGGCAAGTTCGACCATCATCGCGTAAAAGCTCTGGATCTGACACAGCGCATCGGTTTCGGGATGATCGACCGCGAGCACCGGTAGCCGGCGTGCGGCGGGCATGCCGTTCGCTCCTGGATCGGCAACGAACAGCGCAGCGCCTTTGTTGGCAAGATCTGCCGCCAGCCGGCGCAGCCCCTCGGCGGCGGCGTCGGGCGGCACGAACATCAGGATCGGATAGCGGGTCGAGACCAGCGCCACCGGCCCGTGCAGAAATTCGGCGCCGCTGAACGCCTCGGCATGCAAATTTGCGACCTCCTTCAGTTTCAATGCCGCCTCGCGGGCGATAGCGAGGGTCGGGCCGCGGCCGATCGCGATCAGGCTTGGCGCCGCCGCGAACGTGCTCGCCGCCGCGTTCCAATCGAGCGCCGCGGCGGCGGTAAGCCGGTCGGGCAGGCGATCGAGCGCGCCGGCCAGCGCACCGTGATCAGCGCTCCATAATGCAACGAGCCGAAGCAACGCGGCGAGGCTGGCGATGAAGGTCTTGGTCGCCGCTACGCTATTCTCGAGTCCGGCGGCCATCGGCAACACGACATCGCAGGTCGCGGCGAGCGGGCTGTCGGTGGCGTTGACGAGGGCGGCGGTCAGGGCGCCGGCGGCTTTCGCCATTGCAGCACTTTCGACGAGATCGTCGCTGCGTCCGGATTGCGAGATCGCCAGAAACAGCTGGCCGGAGAGTCGCAATGGCCGGCGATAGACCGTGGCGATGTTAGGCGCCATCGCCGCGACGGGGATGCCGAGATGACGCTCGATCAAATGCTTGCCGAAGGTCGCTGCGTGCGCCGAGCTGCCGCGCGCGCAGGTCACGACGAGTTGCGGCGGATGCGATTTGAGTCGCGCGACGAGCGCCCGCAGCGGCGTGGCGAGACATTCCGCCTGGGCGAGGACGGCGCGCGGCGCCTCGCGCAATTCGTCCGCCATGCGAATCCCGCGATCCGTCATGTCAAGCCTCCGCCGCCAGCGCGTCTCCGGCGGTCCAGGCGCCGCGCCCGTCATCGGCCCTGAGCGGAAATTCGACCGGCTTCACCACACCCTCGCCAACGGTTTATTTTCCACCTCGTTTAACGCCGGAGAACCCGCAATGGGTCGCGCGCGTTTGCAGTGGCAGAACCAAGAGGGGCAAACCCGCGGGCCGCGGCGCGCGGGAGCCGCGCTAATGGAAACCGAACGTCCCAGTCCCCGCTACTCCGCGATCGAGCTGTGGAACCCGGCCGACATTCTCGAGACGATGATCGAGGGTCAGTTCGCCGCTGTCGCCGCCGTGCATGCCGCCCGTCCGGAATTGGAACGCGCGGCGCTGGCTATCGAGGCGCGGCTCAAGGAGGGCGGCCGGCTAGTCTATGCCGGCGCCGGGACGTCGGGGCGGCTCGCAGTGCAGGACGGGGCTGAGCTGATGCCGACCTTCGGCTGGCCACCGGAGCGCCTATTGCTGCTGATGGCGGGCGGACGCGATGCGCTCCTCCGTGCGGTGGAAGGCGCCGAGGACGAGGTCGAGCAGGGTGCTCGCGTGGTTCGGCAGCACAAGGTCGACCGCAAGGATGTGCTGATCGCCGTCGCGGCCAGCGGAACGACGCCGTTCACGCTGGCCTGCCTTTGCGAAGCCAAGGCGTGCGGCGCGCTGACGGTCGGCATCGCCAACAACCCGAACACGCCGATCCTCAACGAGGCTGACTATCCGGTCTACCTCGACACCGGGGCCGAGCCGATAGCCGGCTCGACCCGGATGAAGGCCGGCACCGCGCAGCGCGTCGCTCTCACCATGCTGTCCTCGCTGCTGATGATTCGGCTCGGCCGCGTCTATGAAGGGCTGATGGTCGACGTCCAGGCGACCAATCGCAAGCTGGTGCTGCGCAGCGAGGCGATTCTCGCGCAGCTGACCGGGCATACCCGCGAGCATGTCCGTGACGCGCTGGCGCGTGCGCAGGGCAACGTCAAACTGGCGCTCCTGCTGCTCGAAGGCAGCGACATCGAGGTGGCCCGCACGACGCTTGACCGCGCCCGGGGCGATTTGCGCGCCGCCAAGACGCTGATCGAGGCACGCCGCTCGCAACAGCGACGCGCCTAGCGGAGATCGCAGGCCTGTTTCAGCCCACGACGCGACGGTAGAGATGCCAGGTGCCGTGACCGAGCACCGGCATGATGACGATCAGCCCGAGGAATGCCGGGAGCGATCCGATCACCAGGCCGCCGGCGACGATCAGACCCCAAAGCGCCATTGGGCCCGGATTGGCGGCCACCGCGCGCAGCGATGTCCGCACCGCCGTATCGACATCAACGTCGCGGTCAATCAACAGCGGGAACGACACAACGCTGGTCGCCAGCACCACCAACGCGAACAGGAAGCCGACGCCGATCCCGATCCCGATCATCGCCCAGCCTCTTTGCGTCATCAAAACGTCATGGGCGAAGGCGGATATGGAAGCTGGCGGCTCAGGGCCGAGGGTGATGTCGTAGATTACGTTGGCGACGGCGAGCCACAGCAGATAGATCGCGAACAGCACCAGGCCCAAGAGGACGATCGAGCCGAAGGCCGGTGAGTGCACCACGCCGAATGCGTCGCCCCAGGAGGCAGCGAGGTTCTGCTCGCGACGCCGGCTCAACTCGTACAGACCCACCCCCGCGACCGGACCGACCAGCGCGAAACCCGATACCAGCGGGAACAGCAGCGGCAACATCTCATAGCCAAAGGCCAGCCGGGCCAATACGAGCCCGGCCACCGGGTAGATCAGGCAGAGGAAAATGACGTCGGTGCGCGAGGCGGCGAAGTCATCGACACCCTTGGCGAGGACCTCGCGCAGATCGGATACGCCGATCTTCCGGATCGCCGGAAGCCGCGGGTCGGTGGTCTCCCGGGCGCGGCGTCCGGCTTGGCCGATCGTGTCGAGAGCGGTACCGGCAACTCGCCACTGATCGACCCACCACTCAACGGGATTTCGGATATGCATCTCTCATCCTCCTCGATGCTCTTTGGAGGAGGCCACGGCCACATCGTGGCAGCACCCGGACATCCGGCCGCCGGTCACGTGAGCCGCGACCCTGCGCAAGCAACAGTATACGCCGATTGCGGAGAAAGTGCGCTATTCCGTCGCACCTCTTCGCAATTCCGCTTCACAGCCGCCGTTACCTCTTTGTCGGCAATGGCGTGGCGCAGGGAAGAAGATGCGGGTCGAAGCGGGTTTATTCTCGGCGTTACCGTTGAGAGCGCCGCAGTGGGCTCAGTCGGACACGCCGCGTCCCGAGACGAGCAGGACGATGCCGCGGACGATATCGCGGAAGGCGGCATCGTAGTTTACGCCGCTGACGCCCCAGGCATGATCGACGCCATGCCATCGCGTCCGCCACGAGCCTATCCAACCCGGTAGCGTCTCGTTCCATTCGAGCGAGCCGACGACAATAGCTTCTCCGGGGGCCGCGCCAGGTTTCTGGTCTGGCGGCGCTGCTTTCGGGAACGGGAAATGATCGACGGCAATGCCCCAGGCGGCAAGCTCGGCCTCGCTCGGCAGGCGGACATTCATGCCGAACTCGCTGGCGGCAGCGATAAAGGACCCGCGCTGCTCTGCCCCGGCCGGGATCTCAGCGCTGAGGATATAGGGCGGCGGCTTTCGTCCGCGCACCAGCAGCACCGGGACCACGACCGGGCGGTCGCCCCGCCATGCCTTTTCGCCCAGCTCCGCCAGTGCGCTGTCGATCCTCGCCGGGTCGAAATGCACGGTCAGCCGATGCGGCCGGTCGTAGCTGCCCTGGTCATCCTTCTTTGGAATCCCGGCCATCATGTCGACGTAGTCGAAGGAGGTGACGAGTTGGTCCGCATGCGCGGCCAGTCCGGTCATGCGCGGATCATCCTTCAGCCGCGGATCCCCGGACACCTTGACGAGCACCTCGCGCAGGCATTGCGCGAAGCCCCACGGGCGCTGGCGCATGTCGGTCCCGGTGACGATGGCGTAGGCCTGGTACAGCGCGCCGGTATCCTCGGCGGCGGTAGGCGCGGCGACTGCCGTCAGCAGTATGCCCGCACATACGACGCATAGAAGCCAGATTCGCATCATGGCGCGCCGTCCGAATTACGCTGTCGGGTAGTGCGTCGTCAGGTTTTGGCCGCCCGCCTCGACCGGGTCGGCATCGATCAGGACAAAGGCGAAGACGCACGGCACCGCGCCATTATTGACCCAGGCGTGCATCGTGCCGCGCTGAACGACGACATCGCCCTGTTTCAGATGAACGGTCTTGCCGTCGTCGAGCTCGAGGTCGCATTCGCCGGACAACAGGATCGCGTAATCGACCGTCTCGGTGCGGTGCATGAATTTCGGCGCGCCCGGCGCGAATTCGGTGATGCGGATCACCGAGCCCTGACCGCTGCCGACGTAATTGTGGCGCACGACAAAGCCCTTCTTTTGCGCCGCCTCCGCCGCCATCGAATTGTCGACCGGCATCTTGTCCGTCGACCAGATCTCGCAACGCGAGATGTAGGGGCGGGCAGGGGCGCTGACGCCGGTCATGCGCTCGTCGCTGGCCACGATCGCCCTTCCGCTTGCGTCGTGCCCGGTGATTACCCGCCGTATTTCGAGCGCCATGGCATTCCTCCGTGTTTGCGCCCGACAGTTTTGCCCGAACCGCCGCCCGGGTGAAGCGGCTGTTCCGTAAAAAGGCGTTGTTTGTTCTGCTGTGACTCTGTGTCCTCTATGCCTCTGTGGCAAATTACCGCTCGGCGCCGCTCTGCCACACCCGGCGCTGACCGTGATGACAGCCATGATTGTCAACGCAATCCCGGCTCTATCGCCGCCACCTGGGCTGAGGCGCCGCCATGGATCATTCGGCGGCGTAGCGGCGCGCGAGCGCGAGCAGAATTTCGTCGAACGCAGCGCCTTCGGCGAAATGGCCGACATCCTCTTCGGGCGCGCGGCTTGGCGGGACGCGCGCGTCAGGAATAGCGGCGCCGAGGCGCTGCGCCACTGGAACGACCCCGGCCCAGCAATCGGCCGAGTAATCCGCTTCCAGATCCAGCGGACCGTCGTCGCGGATCTTGGCCGAGGCTTGCTCGATGACCATGCTCATCAGGCTCGTCGCCTTCAATTCCTGCGGCAGAATCAGCCGCATCTGGCGGGTGCGGCCGGGATAGAGGCGTTCAATGAAGGCATTGAGACCGGTTTCCTTCTCGTACTCGTCATCGACCATAGCGGCGGTGCCGAAAACCATCACCGCGCGGTAATTCAGCGAGTGGCGGAAGGCGCAGCGGGCGAGGACCAAGCCATCGATATGGCTGACCGTGACGCAGACCGGGATGCCGGCGCGCTGGGTGCGCAGCATGCGGCTCGCTGATGAGCCATGCCAGTAAAGCCGCTCGCCCTCGCGCCAGAACAGGGTCGGGGTGACATAGGGCAGGCCATCGATGACGTAGCCGATGTGGCACATCAGGGCGGCATCGAGGATCGCGAACACCGTCTCGCGGTCGTAATGCGCGCGCTCGGGATGGCGGCGCACCCGGCTCCGCGCGGTCGGGACAAAGGCGGCCGGGCTGACAGTGTCGGGCATAGGCTCGGTCCTCGCGGCGAAAGCCGAGCCCCGAGGCTAGCGCGCCAGCTGGTCCGATAAAAGATCCGCTTTTATCGTATCGGTCAGACCAGTTCTCTCCGTCAAGGCGCCCGCCATGATCTCGACGGCGCGCGCCATGGCGGCCTCGCCATGTCCGGAATAGCCGAGCACCAGCGCCGGCCGCCGCTTCCTTGCCAAGGTCAGCACCGACAATGGCACCGCTGTCACCCCGGCGGTCGCAAGCCGTCTTGCGACCGCTCCATCGTCCCAGCCGGGCGGCAGCCAGGCGACGAGATACATGCCGGACTCGTTCGGGGCCGCCTCGACCAGACCCCCGAGCCGGCGGGTCAGCAGATCGCTGAGGCAGGCCTGGCGTTCGGCATAGACGGTCCGCATGCGTTTCAGATGGCGCGCGAAATGCCCCTCCAGCATGAACTCGGTCATGATCGCCTGGATCAGCCCGGAGCTTTGCCGGTCTGAGACCTGGCGCGCCGCGGCAAACGGCGCGACGAGATCCTCGGGCAGCACGGCGTAGCCGAGCCGCAGCGACGGAAATAGGAGCTTGCTGAAGGTGCCGAGATAGACGACCCGTCCAGCGCGATCCAGCCCCTGCAACGACGGCAGCATGTGGCCGGGCTGTTGGAACTCGCTTTCGTAATCGTCCTCGATAATCCACACCCCCTCGCGCTCGGCCCAGGCTAGCAAGGCCAAGCGACGGGCGAGCGGCATCGCCATGCCGAGCGGGTATTGTCGCGACGGCGTGGTGTAAAGGAGGCGCGGCGGTGATTGCAGCTGCGGCGCCGCCTCGATGTCGACTCCCTGCTCGTCGACCGCGACCGGCACCACCCGGGCTTCCACCGCGCGCAGGATATCGAAAGCCGAGCGATAGCAGGGATCCTCGACCATTGCCGTCGCGCCAGGGTCGATCAGGACCCGCGCAGCCAGACTCAGCCCCTGCTGAGTTCCCGAGGTCACCACGATCTGATCCGGCCGGCAACGCACGCCGCGAGCGGCGGCGAGATACTCGGCGATGGCCGCGCGCAAGACCGGCTCGCCTTGCGGATCGCCATAGCTCCATTCAAGCCGCGAGCGGCCGGAGAGTGCGCGCGAGGCGAGCCGCTTCCAGGTCGCCATCAACCGGCTGTCGATGTCGGCATGGCCGAGTTCGAATGGCCGCGGCTGCCGCGGCGGCCGCAATTCCAGGCCGCGCAGCAGCTCGGCTTGTCGCGAAAGGGCGCGGGGCGCGCCGGCCGGTGCGCGGCTTGCCGTCACGTCTTTCGCCTCGGCCAAGCGGGCGGGCACGAAATAACCGGAGCCCTGCTTCGCGGCTATGTAGCCCTCGGCGGTCAGCTGCTCGAAGACGCCGACCACGGTGCTGCGGGCAATCCCCAGTTCCGCCGCCAGGTTTCGCGTGGAGGGCAAGCGTGCCGACACACCGAGGCTGCCCTCGGCGATCGCGCCGCGCAGCGCGGCGGCAAGCTGGCGCGACAATGGCAGTGGCGAGGCGCGGTCGAGCCGCATCGTCCACAACGCCGCCCCGGCCGCACGAGGCAACCCGGAGCGCTGGGCCTCACTCGTCATTCCGGGGACCTCGCCCACGGGTCCGGCCGTTGACCCATCTACTACCGCGTGCGGCTGTACTGGTAATCTTCCCGCTCGCCGGCGCCGAGACGAAGTCCGGCTGGCAGAGGCGGGCGGGCCGCCTGCAATTTGGCGTGGTTGTCGAGCGCTTCCTGGCTGTCCCACAACTCCAGCAGCGTGAACTTGTCCGGATCAAACACGCTTTGGAAGATCTCGAACTGCTGGCAGCCTGGGTCTTTCCGGGACTCCTCGCAGCGGCCCTTGAAGGCTTGCGCAAATTCGGCGCCCTTGCCTGGGGCGGCGGTGATCGTGACGACGAGGCGAACGGCCATGGCAGTTTCCTCCTGCGGTGCGGAAATGCAACGGTAGCACAGCCGCGCTCGGGCCGGACAACGGCGCGGGATCGCGATGGCACAAATTCCGTTTATCTTGCCCGGAGGGATCGTACGCCTGCATAGGATCAAGTTGGACCTCGGGATGCCCTGGCCCCGCTACGCTGTCGTATTGTGCGTCTTCGCCGGCCTCGTCGGCAGCACGGCGGCTCGCGCCGAGGGTGCGATGGAGTCGATTGACCACGCGGTCTGCCGCACGATCGAGAGTTCGGCCCGCGCCAGCCAGCTGCCGATCGGTTTTCTGACCCGCATCATCTGGCGCGAGAGCAGCTTTCGCGCCGGCGTTGTCAGCCCGGCCGGCGCGCAGGGGATCGCTCAGTTCATGCCAACGACGGCGCAGGCGCGCGGCCTCGCTGATCCGTTCGATCCGGAGCAGGCGATCCCGAAAGCGGCACGGTTGCTGGCGGATCTGCAGCGGCGCTTCGGCAATCTCGGCCTCGCCGCCGCGGCCTACAATGCCGGCGAGGCGCGCGTCACCGGCTGGCTGCATGGCGGCGGCACGCTGCCGGCCGAGACACGCGCTTACGTCCGCTCGGTGACCGGCCGCTCGGTCGAGGAATGGACGCAAACCGGCAGCACCAGCCCGGCCGCCGTCGAAACAACGCCGGAGCAGCCGGACCCCGGGTCCTGCATCGAGGTGCTCGTCGCCTTCCGCCGCGGCGGCGGTGGCGGCGGTGTCGGTGCTCCGGGCATCACGATCGAGCCGCTGGCGCCTTGGGGCGTGCAACTCGCCGGTAATTTCTCGAAGCCGCTGGCGCTCGCCGCGTTTGATCGCGCACGCCAGCGCTATGCGGGCGTGATCGGCGGGATGCATCCGATGGTCATCGGGCGGCTGTTGCGCAGCCGCGGCACACGGCCGTTCTACGAGGTGCGCCTGCCGGCGGCGACGCGCACCGATGCAGACGCGTTGTGCAGCCGCATCCAGGCCGTCGGAGGTGCCTGCGTCGCGATGCGGAGCTGATCTCTCCGCCGGCTGTCATGCCCGCTCGGCAGCGCATCGCGGGCGGGTTTCGGGCATCGCCGCCCATACCAGCACGGTTGCCGCGAGCCCGACTGCCGCCATCGCGAGAAAGGCGGTTTCGCTGCCGAACCGGTCGGCGGTCCAGCCGGCAAGACCGGTGCTGAACGTGGCGCCGATCCCGATCGCCAATCCGACAAAGCCGAGCGCGAGATTGTAGTGCCCCGACTCGGCGGCGACATCGGCGGTCACCAGAGGCCCGATGATTCCGATCGACGCTCCGGCAATGCCGTCGAGCGCCTGCACCAGCACGATCAGCGCGGGGTCGGTGACATAGGCGAACAGCGCCGCGCGGACCGGCAGGGTGCAAAAGCCGAGAAAGAGCACGAAGCGCCGGCCGCGCGCCTCGGCGAGCTGGCCCAATGCCGGCCCCAGCGCGGCGGCGACGAGCTGCGGCAGCACGATGCCGGCTGCAATCAACAGGACGCCTTCGCCGGCGGCCCGCTTGGTCACGACATTGCCGGCGAGCGGCAACATTGCGGCGTTGCCCAAGGTAAAGAGCATGGCGCAGAGCGCATAACCCAGCAGAGCACGGTTGGTCAGCACGCGGGCCACACTCTCGCGAGGCTCTCGGGCCGGCCCTTCACGCCGAGCCGGCGGCCGCGCCGGCTCGTAAAGGCGAGCCAGCGGCATCAGCGGGAGGAGCGCTCCCAGCGTCAGCGCCGCGGTCAGGAAGAACACCGCCCGGTTCGAAAAATAATAGCCGCACGCGCCCATTAGCGCGGCCCCCACGGCATTGCCAATTGCGGCAAAGCGAGCATTGCGCCCGAGCCGCAATCCAAGCCCGCGGCGCCCGGCGATGATCAGGCTGATGGCGGCGATCGCCGGTCCGAGCGTGCAGCTGGAAAAGCCGTGCAGCGCTTCCGCCAGGTAGACGAAGAGCGGTGTCGGCCACAGCGCGAAGAACAGCGCGCTCACGGTAAAGGCCAGAATGCTGAAAAAAGCGACGGCGGCCTTGCTGCGGATGGCGTCTACCAAGGCGCCGGCCGGCACCTGGCTGGCCATCGCGCTGATCGTGCCGAGGCTGAGCGCGAGGCCGATCCGCGTCTGGGTCCAGCCCTCGGTCGTCAGATAGACCGCGACGAACGGCCCGAACCCGGTCTGGATATTGGCGACGAACAGGTTGAACCAGTCGAGGCCACGGCCGGCCGAAATCTCCGGCACGCGCCAGAGGCGGCGTTGTACGCGGCCGGCCGGCGCATCGGCCCGATCATTTGCCGCCATCAGTTCCGGTCGATGCTCCGACCGAGGGCGGCCCGACCATCTCCGCCGACGCGGCATCGGCCCGGAATTCGGGCGCTGCCTGGATCTCGCGTCGGCCGAGAGCCAAAAACGCCTTGTGATCGTGCTGGCCGGGGTCGAACTGGAGCAGGTTCCAATCGACGGCAACCTTGCGGCTTCCGACCCCGAGAAAACCTCCGAAATCGATCACGGCGGCGCGCGGCCGCCCATCGCGATCGACGATCACATCGCAGATCAGTCCGAGATCCTCGCCGTTCGGCCCGATCACCTTCCTGCCGAGGACGGTCGCGGATTCGTCGGCATTCAACGGCTCGAGATAGCTGGGTGCCGGCGGCCCGGGTTTTGGCGTCGAGGGTGTCGCATCGCTGCCGGATTGCGCCGAGGGGCCTTGCGCCAGCGCCACGACGGGCGAGGCCGAGAGCGTCAGCAATGCCGCTGCGGCAACCGCGGCTCCGAGGCGATGCGGTAGAGGGTGCAATCGAGCATTCATGGCCGGCCGCCTGTAATACTGAGACGGGGCTTCGTCCGGCTGTAAACGCGCCGACGGCGCAGCAGGTCCATGGCAGCGCAGTCTTCAACGATCCGCTGATGATCCAAGACGATAATGCGATCAAAGGTTGCGAGCGTCGACAGGTGGTGCGTCGCGGCAATCACGGTGCGTCCATTGAACAAGCGCGCCAGCGCGTCCTGGATCAGTTGCTCCGAGGTCGTATCAAGCGCCGAGGTCGCCTCGTCGAGGAGGATGATCGGCGCCTTGCACAGAAAGGCTCGCGCGATCGCCAACCGCTGGCGTTGGCCGCCCGACAGTTTGAGGCCGCGGGAACCGGCTATGGTGTCGAACCCGTCGGGCAGGCGCTCGATGAACTCGGTGCAATGCGCCGCTGCGGCTGCCTCGTAGACTTCTTCGTCGGTGGCGCTCGGTCGTCCATAGCGCAGATTTTCCATGATCGAGCGATGGAACAGCGAGACGTCCTGATGGACGACCGCAACTGTCCGGCGCAGGCTCTCCTGGGTGAGTTCGGCGATGTTCTGTTCGTCGATCAGCACCTGCCCGTGTTCCGGATCGTAGAGCCGCTGCATCAGCGCGATGACGGTCGATTTGCCGACGCCCGACTTGCCGACAATCCCGACCTTCTGGCCGGCCGGAATGTGCAGGGCGAAATCCTGCAGCACCCGTTCGCCGTTCGGGTAGCTGAAGCATACGTTGAGGAACGAGACAGAGCCGCCCAGATTGATCAGCGGCCGTGCATTGGGCGCGTCGGGCATCTCATGCGGCAGTCCCAATGCCCGCACCGCTTCGCCGAGCTTCGCCATGTCGAGCAGCAAGTCCACCATCGCCATGGCGAGATCGCGCGAAGCGTGGAGCACGGTGACCCCGAGGGTGGTCGCCAGCACGACATCCCCGGTTGTGATCTGCCCGGCGCGCCACAGCATGACCGACCAGGCGACGACCGCCGCGGTCACCAGGAACACGCAACCGGCATGGAACAGCCGGACCCGTTCGAGCGCGCGCTGGCTGTCGCATTGCGCGGCCATTTCGTTGCCGATATGGCGAGACAGCCGCTCACGCTCGCGCTGCGCCGCCGCGAAGCTCCTGACCAGCCCGATATTGCCGACGATGTCGGCAAGATCTCCGGTGACAGCAGCGGCCCGATCGGCATAGCGGTCGTGAAGAGGGCGGCTCCGCGCGGCCATGCGCGAGATGAACCCGCCGAGCACCGCTGCGACGACAGCGAGACCCACGGTCAATCGCCAATTGACCGTGCCGAGGACTGCGATACTGCTGACAACCGCGGCAGCCGGGGGAATCGTGCTCCAGGTCAGGCGGTTTTCGATGCTGAAGGCGGCATTTCCGGCGGCCACGATCCGGCCGGCAAGCGCGCCCGGAAACCGGTCGGCGAAATAGCCGGTGCCATGACCCGATAAGTGCTCGAACAGGTCGATGCGCAGGTCGCCGCCGACCGCGACGAAGATGCGGGCGGCCACCCATTCGGCAAGCCGCCACAGCAGGTTGTCGCCGGCGACGAGGGCGAGAAGCAGACCTACCGCCGACCACAGCTGCCAATCGCTCGTATCCCGCGACCCAAGCAAGTCGACCAGGTGCTTCACCCCGTATTGTGATCCGATCGCACAACCGACGGCGGCCAGCACGGCAGCGAGCACGATCGCGTGGCCGCGACGATGCCGGAGGACATAATGCAGCAGAAACCGGGCGGGGCCATGCTGCGCGAACTCGGGCAAGGAGACTGGTGTGCCCGCAGCGGTGCTGGCCGAAGCTCGGCGAAACCGAAGACCTATCACAGACTTCCGCCTCCGCGATTTGCTTGACGGGTGCTTTGCCCGACCGGATGTCGGGCGCGTCTGAGAAATCTCTCAGACGGCCTTCCGCAGCGGCTGCTCACGTGCGATCAGGCGGCGATAAACGTTGAGGTAGTCCTCGGCCATCCGGCGGGCGGTGAAGCGCTCCTCGAACACCCGCCGCACCCGGGAGCGCTCGAGCTGGCCCAGGCGAGTCGCCGCCTCGGCCGCCTCCGCCTCGGTATCGACGATGAAACCGGTGATGCCGTCGTCGACGATCTCCGGAACCGAGGCGCAGCGGAACGCGATCACCGGCGTGCCGCACGCCATCGCCTCGATCATCGCGAGACCGAACGGCTCGGGCCAGGCAATCGGAAACAGCATCCCCGCGGCGTTGCCGAGGAACTCGGATTTCTGATCATCGCCGATCTCGCCGATGAACTCGACGCCGGGCGCCGCCAGCATCGGCTTGACGATCTCCTCGAAATACTGCCGGTCGACCTTGTCCACCTTGGCGGCGAGCCTGATCGGCATTCCCGCTTTTTGCGCGATGCGGATCGCGGCATCCGGCGCCTTTTCCGGCGAAATCCGGCCAAGAAAGGCAAGATACCCGCCCGCCCCGAACCTGGGCAGCAGCCGCCGCTCGGGGATGCCGTGATGGATCGTCGCCACGTAATTGGCCTGCGGCAACGGCCGACGCTGTGCATCCGAAATCGAGACGACGGGGACGTCGTCGAAGGAATCGTAGATGCGCTGCAGCACGAGAAGGTCGAGCCTCCCATGCAGCGTGGTGACGAATGGCACGCCGAGGCGCCGCAATACCGGGTAGGCGAGGTAGTCCACGTGACTATGGATCACGTCGAACTCCTCCGCCTGGCGCGCCAAGGTCTCGATCATCACCATATGCGGCGCCAGGTAATCGCAGATCGACGGATCGAGCCGAAGCGCCTGCGGCCATACCGGCGCGAGCCGGGCGTTGACGATGCTATCGCCGCTGGCGAACAGCGTGACCTCATGGCCGAGGGCTGTCAGTTCCTCGGTCAGGTAAGCGACAATGCGTTCGCTGCCGCCGTATAACTTCGGCGGCACCGCTTCCATCAGCGGTGCGACTTGTGCGATTCTCATCTGCATCGGCTCGGTTGGGGGACTGTTCGAAAACATCCAGCGCGGGTCATCGTTCACGCGCCGCGATTGCGACGATCCGACGCAAGCAGGGGTGCACAAACGCTATGCAATTGCCGGGAAAGGTGGCGCTGGTCACCGGCGCGCAGCAGGGGATCGGGCGCGCCACGGCGCTCGCCTTCGCAGAGGCCGGCGCCGAT
>Ga0070766_10000944_pt1 | contig 13560 bp, 12 predicted proteins | sample HubBroMetageWFT6_FD_69782 | JGI IMG/M metagenome (GOLD analysis project Ga0070766, IMG submission 69782) | Warmed and freeze-thawed soil microbial communities from the Hubbard Brook experimental Forest, New Hampshire - Hubbard Brook CCASE Soil... | ecosystem: Environmental > Terrestrial > Soil...
GTGGCGGCGGGGCCTTTCTACGGCTACAACCGGCCGGGCGCGAAAGCCTCGGAGGCCGTCATCCAAAATTGGTGGCGCCAGGGCATGATGGGCGGTGCCAAGGCGCACTACGACGGCATTGTGGCCTTTTCCCAGACCGATTTCACGGAAGACCTCAAGAAGATCACCGTCCGGGTGTTGGTCATGCATGGTGAAGACGACCAGATCGTGCCCTATGTCGCCGCGGGACCCTTGTCGGCAAAGTTGCTGAAGAACGGCAGACTGAAGAACTACAAGGGCTTCCCGCACGGCATGCCCACTACGGAAGCAGGCACGATCAATTCCGACCTGTTGGCGTTCATCAAAAGCTAGCCAGCTTCAGAGATCGCAGGCGCAGTCTGGAAGCAGCTGCGGCTCGAAAACATGCTTCCCTTGCCACGAGGCTAACGTGAAAGGGCGCGACTTCGTCTTTACACGCTCCGCACCTTGAAGCTGACCGCGCAGCCGACGATTGCAGAGGGGCGAACCTTCTGTTCGCCAACGCATGAGAAGCGCGCCGAAACGGTCGCTCGAATGGGTTGGGAACGCCCGGAAACGTCAAGCGCGCGGCCTTTCGGAGAGGGAGACGGACCTGATGGCACGCTTACTTTCGGTCAATGTTGGACTGCCTCGGGACATCGCCTGGCAAGGAAAGACGGTCCACACCGCCGTCTGGAAGGCGCCGATCGAAGGCCGGCGGATGGTGCGGCGGCTCAACATCGACGGCGACGGTCAAGGGGATTTGGTGGGGCACGGCGGTGAGCATCGGGCCGTTTTCGTCTACCAGATCGACTCCTATCGCTATTGGCAAACCCAGCTCGGCCGGAGTGATTTCAGCTATGGCGAGTTCGGCGAGAACTTCACCATTGACGGCCTGTCAGACGATGAGGTTTGCATCGGCGATCGGTATCGGATCGGTGGCGCACTGTTCGAAGTAACGCAGCCGCGTGTCACTTGCTACCGGATCGGCATCCGCATGAACGAGCCGCAGATGGCCGCGCTGCTCGTCGCGCATGGCAGACCTGGTTTCTATTTCCGCGTCCTGGAGGAGGGCGAGGTCGAGGCTGGCGACGAGATCGTACAAGTCTCCACGGGTCCTGAACGCATGACCGTTGCCGAGGTCAATGCGCTCCTGTACCTGCCCTATCATCCGAAAGACCGGGTGGAACAGGCATTGCGGATTCCGGCGCTGAGCGCGGGCTGGCGCACCTCCTTCGAGGCGCTGCTCGACCAGACGCGGAGCGGCCGCTCGACGACGGGCAACGCTGGGCTCGGTCCGGCGGCCGGCCCGCCTCCGGCCTGGGCGGGGTTCCGTTCATTGCGTGTCACGGGCAAGAACCGCGAGAGCAGCAACGTGACCTCGCTGGTACTTGAGTCTAGTGACGGGCAGCCTCTGGCGGCCGCCTTGCCCGGGCAGTTTATCGTGTTCCGGCTGCGAGCGACGCCCGATGCGCCCGCTCTGCTGCGCAGTTATTCACTATCGGCAGAGCCGAGCGAGGCTTCCTACCGTGTCAGCGTCAAGCGCGAGATCGGCAGTGCGGCAGGAGCCTATATCGACACCGGGGTTCGAATCGGCGACACCCTCGAGGTGAACGCACCGCGCGGCGCCTTCACGTTGAAGCCTGGTCAGGGACCCGTCATCCTGCTCAGTGCCGGCATTGGCGCGACCCCGGTACTCGCCATGCTTCACTCGCTGGCTGCCGGCGTGTCGCCGCGAGAGGTGTGGTGGATCTACGGAGCCCGCGACGGCCGTGAGCATCCGTTCGCCGAAGAGGTGCGCACCCGCCTTAAAGCTTTACCCCACACCCACAGCCATATCCGCTACAGCTCGCCCGGTCCCGGAGACCGGCCGGCTGTCGATTTCGACGCTCCCGGGCGATTGAGCGTCGGCGTGCTTGCGGAGCTGGGCGTCCCCCGCGATGCCGACTTCTATCTCTGTGGGCCTCCCGCCTTCATGACCGACCTCACCGCCGGCCTAGCGGCCTGGGGTGTCGCCGCCCATCGCGTTCACACCGAGAGTTTCGGTTCGGGTCCGTCGATGACGCCGGGCGTCGCCGCGGCGCCGCACCCGCCGCCGCATTTGCCGGCCGGACCAGCCGGCGCCGGACCACTGGTATCCTTCGCGCGCAGCAGCCTCAATGTCCGTTGGAACTCGACGTGCCAAAGCCTCCTTGAACTCGCTGAGGCATGCGATGTGCCGGTCCGATGGTCGTGCCGGACCGGGGTCTGCCATAATTGCGAGACCGGGCTCGTCGCCGGCGCTGTCGCTTATCGTCCCGACCCGGTTGAGCCGCCGGCAGAGGGCAATGTGCTGATCTGCTGTAGCCAGCCCAAGGGCGACATCGTGATCGATCTCTGACGCAATCCAGACTGGTATCCGCGAAAAGCAATCGGGCGGGCGTCATGGCCGGTGCCGCACGGGAGGCGACTATGATCATCTTGCTGATGTCACTTCTGATCGGCGTGGTCGCCGGCCTGCGTACCTTTACGGCGCCGGCGGCGGTCAGTTGGGCCGCACACACGGGCTGGCTGTCGCTCGGCGATAGCCCGCTCGCGTTTTTCGGGTCCGCCTGGACGCCGTGGATACTCACTCTGTTGGCGCTGGTCGAACTTGTCATCGATCAGTTGCCCTCGGCCCCGAGCCGTAAGGCACCCGGCGGGTTCGGCGCCCGCATCGTGTCGGGCGCCCTGTCCGGAGCAGCGACCGCCGCGCCTGTCGGCTGGCTGATCGTCGGCGGAATTGCAGGGATTGTCGGCGCGGTAATCGGCACCCTGGGCGGATATGCCGCTCGAGCGAAGCTCGCCGCTGCCCTTCGCAACGATATGCCCGCGGCGTTTATCGAGGATGCGGTTGCGATACTCGCCGCGATCGTCATTGTATTGGCGATCCAATGACCCGGCACTTCGACGCGATCATCATCGGCGCCGGTCAGGCCGGTCCGCCGCTTGCCGGTCGGCTCACCGGTGCCGGGATGTCGGTGGCGTTGATCGAGCGCCACCTGTTCGGCGGCACCTGCGTCAACACCGGCTGTATGCCGACCAAGACCCTTGTCGCCAGCGCCTATGCCGCCCACCTTGCCCGGCGCGGCGCGGATTACGGCGTCATGCTCAATACGCCGCCGCATATCGACATGATCCGCGTCAAGGCACGCGCCGACGCGGTATCGGCAAATGCGCGCGCCAATGTCGAGCGCTGGCTGCGCGGCATGAAAGGCTGCATGGTCATCAACGGTCATGCGCGCTTCTTGGCGTCGGATGCGGTCCAAGTCGGTGACGAGACGCTGAGCGCACCGCGTATTTTCATCAATGTCGGCGGTCGAGCGATCGTCCCGGATCTGCCGGGTGTCCACGAAGTTCCGTTCCTCACCAACAGCACAATGCTCGCGCTCGATCGGGTTCCGGCGCACCTTGTTGTCGTCGGCGGCAGCTATGTCGGGCTCGAATTCGCGCAGATGTACCGGCGGTTCGGCGCCTCGGTAACGGTCATCGAGATGGGCGCGCGTCTTATCGGCCGCGAGGACGAGGATGTGTCCCAGGCCGTCCGCGAGATTTTCGAGGGCGAGGGGATAACAGTGCGCACCGGCGCCGAATGCATCACCCTCGCCCCGCATGCGAACGGGGTCGCCGTTGGGGTCGATTGCGCGGTCGGTGATCCCAAAATCGTCGGCTCGGATGTGCTCCTCGCCGTTGGCCGCCGTCCCAACACCGACGATCTTGGCCTCAACAAGGCCGGCGTCATCACCGATGCCCGAGGCTACATACAAGTTGATGACGGCCTTGCTACCAGCGCGCCAGGCATCTGGGCGCTTGGCGACTGCAACGGCCGCGGCGCCTTTACTCACACCGCCTACAACGATTTTGAGATTGTCGCCGCCAACCTCCTCGACGGCGAGCAGCGCAAGGTCAGCGAACGCATCGCGGGCTACGCCCTCTACATCGATCCGCCTTTAGGCCGCGTCGGTATGAATGATACCGAAGCCCGCGCCAGCGGCAGGCCGTTACTCACCGGGCGTCGGCCGATGAGCCGCGTCGGACGCGCGATCGAGAAGGGCGAGACGCAGGGCTTCATGAAAATTACCGTCGATGCCGAGACCCATGAGATCCTGGGCGCCGCGATCCTCGGAACCGGTGGCGATGAGGCAATTCACGGCATTCTCGACATCATGAATGCCGGCGTGCCTTACACCGCGTTGCAGCGCGCCGTGCCGATCCACCCGACCGTCTCGGAACTCATCCCGACCATGCTCGGCGAGATGCGCCCCGTTCGCTGAGTTCCTCCGGAACCCGCACCAGGCGAATAGTCTGAAAGGGCTCAACGGCCAGACCGAGCGCGAACGCCCGGTTTCCCGATTTCCATCCTCCTGCGCAGATCCGGGCAGCGGCGGCCAACGGCCGGAAAGTGGCAGGTCGGGCCATTTCACGTACGCGAAGCCGGTGGCTCGTTCGCGCCGCTTCCCGCCGTTCGTGGGACCCCAATAGAACCGCGAAGTACACGGCCTGGACCCTTAGCGGACATTCTCGCGCACTCGCGGAAATCTCAGAAGTTGCGCCGCGCTTCCAACGGCGGTGGCCGCGACTGGATCACCCAGAACCCCCAACTGAGAAAGTATCGTGGCCTGGTCCCAATAGAGGCGGTGGCATTCAGTTTACGGCGACGCTTTCGCCGTGCACCCACCAACCTTTCAAGTTGACGCAGGGTGACGCTGAGTATTGACATCCGGCTCAGGGTTAACGAAAAGCTGCGGCGCAGCACCTTCCCGATCGGCACCTTTGCTTCGTACCTTCTGCGCTTGGGGTATTTAGGTCTGGGGGATGAGTGCATCGCCGGGCGGACCGGCACTCGGCGATGGCCAGCGGACGGCTTGGTCCAAGACGGATCGGCTTGAACGCAATCGCCAACGAGCGGATCGCTTCCGACAATTAGCCGAGGAGGACGCGCAGCCGCGCGGCCGCGGCCGGCTGCACGAACTCGCGCTTCAGTACCTTGAGCTGGCGGACCGCGTCGCGGGCCCGAAGGTAGAAATGCCGGAGGTGGTCCCGCCCCGCACGGCGCACCGGAACGGGTCAAAATGAGCGCTGCCGCGCGGATCGCTGAATGGCGTTTAGACCGTCACAAAGTGAGGGAAAATAGCTGATGAATTTTCGTATGCGTTTGCTGACCATGGCAGTCCTGGCCGGACTGACAATCGCTCCCGTCGCGCAGGCACGGGATTCGCACGATCACGGACGCGATTGGCACGATCGCGGACGCGATGACGGTCACCACGGCGGCAATACCGGAGCCATCATCGGTGGTCTGATTGGGCTTGGTCTTGGGGCGGCGATCGCCTCGGGTGGCGGCTACGCGGCGCCGCCGCCCGCCTATTACGGGCCGCCGCCCGGCTACTACGCACCGCCGCCGGCCGTCTATTACGGCTATTGAATAGACCGGCTTCGCGCCGCATCCAGGATAGGAGCTCTTCAATGAAGATGATTCGGACTACCCGCTCGCTTGCTGTGATTATCGTGCTGCTGTCGACGCCGGCGGCGGTCTGGGCGCAATCGGCCCCGACACCGTCTCCCGCCGCCCCTCGCGAAACGACCGCCGACACTACGGCGAACAACGGCGTCGAAGCGCGCGTCGAGGCCCGCATCAAGGACCTGCATGCAAAATTGCACATCACGCCGGCCGAACAGGCGCAGTGGGATCAATTCGCCGAGGTCATGCGCGATAACGCCCGCGAGATGAATAAGGCCGCCATGGAGCACGCCCAGCAGGTTCCCTCGATGGGTGCGGTGGAGGATCTGAAGTCATACGAGCAGCTCGCGGAGGCGCATGTGCAACGCCTGCAAAAGCTGATCCCGGCGTTCGAGTCCCTGTACAACACGATGCCGGCGCAACAAAAGCAGGTTGCCGATCAGGTATTTCGAGCGAATGCCGAGAGCCGGGCGCAAAACCGCCCCGGCCAATGAGCTTTGGTGGCGGACTAATCCCGCTCCCAGCTGGCTGCCACCGGTTTTGCGTTAGGGCGGCTCCATGGCACCCCCGCCTCGGATGGGCGGTCGCGCCACAGCGACCCGTCGGAGCTCTAATAGGTTTGGACGGCCACGCGCCGGTAATAGGGATTGCAGATCAGCACCGGCGCCCCAGCACCATCGGGTCCGCTCCACCTAGGGTCTGATCCTGGTGGACATCCGGCGCCGACGAGGCCGGGCGATATCGGCGGTGCCGTCCCGGCGAGAGCGCCCGGCGGCGGCGCTCGAGGTAAACGCCGACGCGACGCCGGTTGCGACGCGTAGCTTGAATTCCGTCGGGTTTTTCTTTCGGTGCCCTGGAATATCGGGGTGGCAGCCGCCGATGTTTGATCGAGCGTATCCTGCTGAGTTGCGATCAATCCGTCGGATACTGTCCCGCTTTGCGGGCGGAGATCCCGGCTGATTGGATAGCCGTCGAGTGTAGAACGGTTCGCGTTCCATACGGCGGCGCGTTGCGGAAGCAGGCGCTCCGGCGCCGCCTCGCCATTCCCGATGAGTTGATCCCTGGGAGGCAAAACCGCTGTTGCCTGGACGGTAAGCTGGCGGCCGTCCTGAGCCACCGCTGAACTGGAAGCCTCCGAAAGCCGATTTCGGCCAGGTAGTTTCGGCGATACCGCGTCCACGTCCGCCATAAAGGTGATTTGGGCGTCTGCGTCGGGTTTTACGGATGGCGCCTCGATAGCGGCTTCAACAAGGAGAAGTGCCGCCGCCGCCAGACTGCAAACCAGGACAAGAAAATAGATGCCGAGAGCCCGCGCCGCTGTTGCGGCTCTGATGCTGAAGGTCACCGCCCCACCCGGTGGATAGCGGGACGACCAGCGTGCCGTGGACAGCAGCGGTTATAGGGATTTGACATTCCGACGATCCCGCCTGACGAAGCGGATCGAATTCGGACTGAAATTCAGCCGGTAGGCAATCCAAACTCCGCTCGCCGGGGACCTATCCACCGAATAACGCAGTTACCCTCGGAACGCCGCGATTTACCCACCGGATTTCACACAGGAGCCGGCCTCGGGTTCAGCTGAACAGGGCCGCTCTCTACTTTCCGCCCGGCGCGCCGATCGCGGTTTCGACAATGGCGAGCAGGTCGTCGATCCGTACCGGCTTCATCATGCACTGGTGCCCTTCGCGGCGATCGAGGGGCATTTCCGGCAGAAAGCCGCTCATAATGAAAGTCTTTGCGCCCAGCTCGGCCCCGCCATCGGCAATTACCGACCCGTCGCCGTCCGGGAGCCGCCAATCCGATAGCACCATCGCATACCGGTGCGCAGCAAGGTGGCGCCATGCTTCGGCCGCCGTCGTGGCAAAATCCACGGCGTAGCCCGCGCCGAGCAAGGCAATCATCAGCACCTCGCCGACGTCTTCATCGTCCTCGACCAAGAGGATGCGCTTTTCCGGCACAAGCTCTCCTCCGATCAGGCCAGGGACCCGATCTGCGGCTGCTTCAGTTCGCGATAAAAAGGTTCGTTACCTACGAGAACAGTCAAATTTACATCGATCTCGGCGGGGAGAAAACCGGCAGCAGCCGAGAAACTTCACGGCGAGCCACGATTCCAACGCCGAGAGAGCCAATCGCCGGTGGCGGCTCCCCGCGGATCCTGCCCGTACGGGGGGCGGCACAGCAGGCTCGACCGCGGCTCGGATTGTCGCCAGTATTGGCCGCGCGGGTAGGCTGATTTATAGGCATCGAGCCGGACAAATGCTCAAGCTGTTTGGGATCCGAACTTGGATCGGACTGACCGCGATGTTGGTCGCGGGCGGTGCGATCCTCGTCATGCAGGACCGGTTGTCGGCATGGTGGGCGACCGGCCAGGTATGGTCGACGCTCGCCAAGGACCACGGCGACTGGCGGCAACACGAGCTTGTCTTTTTAAAACAGGCCTATGATCGGCTTGAAGCACAGCGTCGGGCACTCCCCGGCACCGCGCCGGCCTCTCTCCGCAACGAACAGCAAGAGATACTGCGGCGGATAGTGCAGACGGCAAATCCGATCCGCGACAAAATCCCGCCTGAAATCGCCGCGCTATTGCCGGACCAGCCCGCGGCACAAGCCGAGCCGGAGAAACCGGCGCCGCAGGCCGCTCCGGTCGCTTCAAAGCCGACCCTGATCTCCGCGCCGGCACCGGTCGAGCTCCGCGTCGGGGCGGTGGCTTTTCCCGGCGTAGACCTCGACCTCAGCAGTCTCTCTCGCGATCCGGAACTCGACCAGGTGATGGATCGGGTCCAGAAAATTCGTAAGCCCCATCCGGCGAAGCCGGCGGACGACGCCGCCAAATCGACCACAGCGGAAACCAGCGGAAGCGCCAAGCAATAGGCGTCGAGGGATCTTGTCGCGATTCGAGCGCCACCTTATACCCGCCGGCGTCGGCCCTCGGAGGATCGGCCTGCGATGACTGACGCGCCTCGCCCGGTACGCCGCGCCCTGGTCTCCGTCAGTGACAAGACCGGGCTTGTGGCATTTGCGCACGAGTTGGCGGCGCGCGGCGTTGCGCTGATATCGACGGGCGGATCGGCTCGAGCGCTGCAAGAGGCCGGGCTGCCGGTGACGGAGGTCGCGGACATCACCGGCGTGCCCGAGATGCTTGACGGCAGGGTCAAGACATTGCACCCGGCAATTCATGGCGGGCTGCTGGCGCGTCGCGACCGGCCCGACCACCTCGCCAAGCTGGCCGAGCACGGCATCGCCGAAATCGACCTGCTGGTCTCGAACCTGTACCCGTTCGCCGCAACGGTTGCCTCCGGCGCCGGTCGGGAAGACTGCATCGAAAACATCGATATCGGTGGCCCGGCGCTGATCCGCGCCGCCGCGAAGAACCACGAATTCGTCGCGGTCGTGACCGACCCGGCCGATTACGACGTGGTGCTCGGCGAGATGGCGGCGCAGGAAGGCCTCTCCCTGACGCTGCGCCGGCGCCTGGCGCGCAAGGCCTATGCGATGACCGCTGCTTACGATGCGGCGATCGCACTGTGGTTCGCCAAGGACGAGGGCGTCGTCTTTCCCGAGACGCTGGTCGGCGCCGCCGAACTGGTGGAGGAGACCCGCTACGGCGAAAACCCGCACCAGAAGGCGGCGTTCTACCGCACCGGGGACAAGCGCCCCGGGGTCGCGACGGCGCGGCAGCTGCAAGGCAAGGAATTGTCCTACAACAACTACGCCGACACCGACGCCGCCTTTGAGCTGGTCGCCGAATTTGTCGAGCCGGCGGTGGCGATCATCAAGCACGCCAACCCGTGCGGCGCCGCGGTTGGGATGAACCTGCACGACGCCTGGACGAAGGCGCTCGCCTGCGACCCGGTCAGCGCCTTTGGCGGCATCGTCGCGGTCAATCGGCCGCTCGACGCGGTGACCGCAGCGGCAGTCGCCGAAATCTTCGTCGAGGTCGTCATCGTGCCGGCGATCGAGCCGGCGGCCGCCGAAGTGCTGGCCCAGAAGCGGCTGGTGCGGGTGCTGGAAGCCGGCGCGATGCCCGACCCGAAGGCGGAAAGCTGGTTGACCAAGGATGTCGCGGGCGGGCTGCTGATCCAGGAGCGAGATCGGGTGACCGCCACGCGCGACATGCTCAAGGTGGTCACCCAGCGCGCGCCAACCGAGGCGGAGATTGCCGATCTGCTGTTCGCCGACACGGTGGCGAAGTACGTCAAATCGAACGCCATCGTCTTCGCCAAAAATGGCGCCACGGTCGGGATCGGCGCCGGGCAGCCGAGTCGGGTCGACAGCGTCAAGATCGCCGCCGCCAAGGCGGCCGACGCCGCGAAGGCCGCGGGGTTAAGTGAGTCGCTGACCCGCGGCTCGGTCGTGGCGTCGGACGCGTTCTATCCGTTCGCCGACGGGCTCGAAGCGGCGATCGCCGCCGGCGCGACCGCGGCGATCCAGCCCGGCGGCTCGCGCCGCGATGCCGAAATCATCGCCGCCGCCGATGCCGCCGGCATCGCCATGGTGTTCACCGGCATCCGCCACTTCCGACATTGACATCGGGTTGACCGGCGGGGTGGCTGAACCCGGCCGTTGCGGTGCTACCGAGAGGCTGCGGGCGGCCGCTCAGTCAGAACGCGCCCGCTGCGTCGCTCGGGTAGCGGCGCTCGCCACCGCCTTCAACGAGGCGGTGACGATGTCGCTGTCCATGCCGACGCCGTGCAGGGTCTCGTCCCCTCCATTTTTGATCTGGATATAAGCGGCGGCCTGCGCGTCGGCGCCGGCGCCGACCGCATTCTCGTGATAGTCGAGAAAGGTCAGCGCCACGCCGCACTCCCGCTTTAGCGCGTCGACAAAGGCGGCGATCGGGCCGTTGCCGATCCCCTCGATCCGTCGCTCCGCTCCGTCGATCTCGACCGTCGCGGCGATGCGGCGCTCGCCGGCGCGGGGCTCCGGGAGAAGCGTGTAATCGACGAGCTGGATGCCATCCTCGCGAAGATAGGTGTCGCGGAACAAGGACCAGATCATCTCGCTGGTGATCTCCTTGCCGGTGCGATCGGCGACCTCCTGCACGATCCGGCTGAACTCGATCTGCAGGCTGCGCGGCAGGTCGAGCCCGTGATCGGCCTTCAGCACGTAGGCAACGCCGCCCTTGCCGGATTGGCTGTTGACCCGGATCACCGCCTCGTAGGTGCGGCCCAGATCCTTCGGGTCGATCGGCAGGTACGGCACCTCCCAAAACGCATCGTTGCGCTTGGCGAGCGCGTCGAAGCCCTTCTTGATCGCGTCCTGATGCGAGCCGGAAAAGGCGGTGTAGACCAGCTCGCCGGCATACGGGTGGCGCGGGTGCACCGGCAGCTGGGTGCAGTATTCGGAGATCCGCACCACGTCATCGATGTCGCTAACGACGAGGCCGGGATCGACGCCCTGGCTAAACAAGTTCAGCGCCAGGGTCATGATGTCGACATTGCCGGTGCGCTCGCCGTTGCCGAACAGCGTTCCTTCGACCCGGTCGGCGCCGGCCATCAGCGCGAGCTCGGTCGCCGCCACCGCCGCGCCGCGGTCGTTATGCGGATGCAGCGACAGGATCAGGCTGTCGCGGTCGCGCACGTTGCGAGCGAACCACTCGATCTGGTCGGCGTAGACATTGGCCGTCGCCATCTCGACCGTGCCCGGCAGGTTGAGGATCATCTTGTTGTCCGGGCTCGGGCGCCAGACATCCATCACCGCCTCGCTGATCTCGATCGCGAATTCGAGCTCCGTCCCGGTGAAACTCTCGGGCGAGTATTGGTAGACAATCTCGGTCTCCGGCATCGCCGCGGCGAGCTCGCGGATCTGCCTGGCGCCGGTTACGGCGATGTCGGTGATGCCGGCCTTGTCGAGCCCGAACACGACCCGGCGCTGCAATTCAGAGGTCGAGTTGTAGAGATGGACGATGGCGCGACGGGCGCCGCGGATCGCCTCAAAGGTCTTGTCGATCAGCTCGGGGCGCGACTGGGTCAACACCTGGATCGTGACATCCTCGGGGATCAAATCTTCCTCGATGATTTCGCGCACGAAGGCGAGATCGGTCTCGGAAGCGGCCGGGAAGCCGACCTCGATCTCCTTGAAGCCGAGGCTCAGCAACAGGTCGAACATGCGGCGCTTGCGCTCCGGCCCCATCGGCTCGATCAGTGCCTGGTTGCCGTCGCGCAGATCGACCGAGCACCAGCCGGGCGCTTTGTCGATGGTGCGCGAGGGCCATTGCCGGTCGGGCAAATGCACCGGCGGGAACGGGCGGTATTTGTGAATCGGCATCGCGGTCATAACGGAACTCCGGGATCGGGCCGCCAGTAGGTCGAACTGGTGGCGGCGCTGTGATGGTCTGGGCGAGCGGTGCGGCCGGCGGGGATCAGTCCCGCCTGCCGATGCTAAGTCGCCGACGCCGGGCGTATCGGGACGCACTGCCGCGACGAGCCATAACCATCATGTCCATGAACATCACCAAGCGCGAAAACAGATTCCCTGACGGGACGAACGAGCGACCGAACGGCGTCTTCAGGACGCCGTGATGATAAGTCGAAGCTCGTTACGCGCATTGGTCATGGTGCAACGGAAACTAATGAGGCCGGGCGGGGAAGTCAACCGGCTGGCCGGCATCACTCGATCGGAAGGGCTCGACCCGGGGCCGCATCCGCCAGGTTTCATCTTCGGCCAAGCTCCCAGTCCCTCGCTGATGCCATCCGCCCGCCGAACGCGTCGGGGGCTCTGCGTAAACCCGCCTCGTTATGCCGGCGGACTGACGTTAGGGTCGCAAATCTCAAGATTTGGCGCTCACAACCGATTGAACACCCAACAATTGGTAGGCTACGGCGCAATTTCCGTCTCGCCGCGTTTAGAACTTGCCCTGTGCACTAGGAAATTCACCGATCTTCGCATCTTTAAGAATAGCGCAGATCTATTATTATTCTATAGAAGGCAGGATTTTGAATTTGCTTAATCTTTCTAAATACTCGTCCGGCTCAAGTCCTATTTTGTATTCAATGTGCGTAAGGGTTGACAGCTTCGGGAGTTATTGTCTAGATTTGCCCCTGCGTTTCCCCCGTCCGACCCGGACAAGCCCCTCGAACGATCCGGGACGACACCCGCAATTGCCCTTCCTCGGAAGAGAGGCGGCGCGCGCCGGCTCCGTCGCGTGCGCATTGTTGGAACAAGAAGGAGACGCCTGCGGATGAGGATGCGACGAACGATCGGTCTGTCGCTGACGCTGCTAATCGTCTCGATTATGGTCGCGGCGGTAGCCAAACAGGCCCATTCGGCTCAGCAGACAAGTAAAGAGAAGCATGCCAAGGCCGATGCCGCGACGATCCGCAGCACCGCCAAAGCACACAAGGTCGAGCGCAAGGCGACGACCAAACACGCATCCCGGCGCGAAACTCCACCGCACCGCGGCGCCGAGCGGACAGAGCCCCCCGATCAATACCTCGGCCCGCTGCAAGTGGTTGGAAAAGAGGAGGTCGGTTCGGCCGCCTGGTATGGGCCGCGCCACCTCGGCCACCGCACCGCAAGCGGGGACCGGCTCGATGCAAGCCGAGCGACAGCGGCGCATCGCTCTCTGCCGCTCAATTCACTTGCGCGAGTGACCAATCTGAGGAACGGACGTTCGGTGATCGTCAAGGTTACCGATCGCGGACCCTGGAGTTCCAATCTGCTGATAGACGTCTCTCCGAGGGCCGCCGAAGAGCTCGACATGAAGAGCGCCGGAATCGTCCAGGTGAGGATCGAGCCGCTGGTCCCGGCGGCCCCGAAGCCGCAATTAGCCAGCGGCATTACTAGCGGGGCGAATTAGCACCTGGTGGCGCCCCACGGCCCCGGTTGGGCCGGATCTCGACGCCGGCGGCAAAACCTCCAGTTTCACAGCCTGTCGCCTTTTTGCCACTGTTGCCCAAAGGGCACAACGGGCGCGAAAAGCCGTGTCTGCCCATGGGTTCAATTGACTCCGAATCGGCCCTCGATTGTATTCTCGGGGTCGTGCCCTGCCTGCGTACTGTATCAATCGGAATTCGGAAAGTAGTCGGCAACAACTCGCCTTTTCGGTTCGCTTGATTGGTCGGTACCGGTGCAGGGAAGGGGGG
>Ga0070766_10000954_pt1 | contig 13524 bp, 19 predicted proteins | sample HubBroMetageWFT6_FD_69782 | JGI IMG/M metagenome (GOLD analysis project Ga0070766, IMG submission 69782) | Warmed and freeze-thawed soil microbial communities from the Hubbard Brook experimental Forest, New Hampshire - Hubbard Brook CCASE Soil... | ecosystem: Environmental > Terrestrial > Soil...
CGCGGCGAACAGCGGGCGTGCTTGAAGAGCCTACGCCGAAGAGTTTCTCGAACTGTGCATCCGACAACGCGACACAAACCTCCGCGGGCCGGCGAGGCTCTTGTCCAGCTTGGCCCGCTGGCGTCGGACCTTGCACTTCGGAGAGGCTTCTCGGTGTGAGCGGTACGCCCTCGGTCACGAGCGGTCCGACCTCGGGTGCATCAACTGCGGGAGCAATAGGTCCACCGACACTCTCGACGTCCTTTGGAAGTGCGCCCCGCGCGAGTGCCTCCCAGTCGGTAGGCGACTCGGCGCCCTCGTCAAGCTCCAGCGCCGCGATGCGCTCATCCACGTCGTCCAGTCGCATTTCAATGCCGTCGATAGTCTCGCGCAGACCGGCGATCGCCAGCCCGGTCGAAGCTGCTGTCATGGTTGCTCTCTTGGTCGTTGGGCGGACCGCTTCCGTCCTGGCTGCGCTGTGGTTGCGTTCGACGTTAGCCATGTGCATGTCCTCCTTCGGACTGCGACCGATGTTCCTTCCCAAGAACTCTATGTCGGATCGAACCGTTGTGGTGCGACCTTGGTGCTCAGATTCTCGGTGGATCACCTTAGGACCGGCGAGTGATCAGATCGACTCGACCCGCACCCTCGAAAATGACGTGGGTTGATCACGCGCGAGTCGTGTACGCGCATGCACGTGCCGAGACCCTTTCACCGCTTCGTCGGCTGTCGTGATAGATATGTAAAAAGACATCATGAAAGGCATGTCGCCAGATGACGCGAAAGACATCCGAAAAGACAACCTGAAAGACACGTCGTCGGAGAATTTTAGGGAGGTTGTGACGTGGCAAAGAAGCGTGTTCCTCCTGCCCGCTTGCGATGGGCAGCCCGAAATCGAACGATTGGCGTCACCGTCCCACTAGAGGTGTATGAGCACCTTCTGGCGATGAGAGTGCGCTCGGGAAAAAGTTTTGGCCGGCTCTTTAAGGAGTCACTTGGGATCCTCGAGCGGGACCTCGAGGGTGCCCGGCAACAGGGCGTGAAGTCCGGCCTTGCTGAGGGCCAGAAAGCGGGGTACAGGACTGGTTATGACGCTGGCTATGGAGGCGGATACGACGAGGCTGAATCCGAGTTCAAGATCCTGTTTACGTGCCCAAAATGTGGCGCGTCAGCTGTCCTCCGCCCCGGCACCGAGACGACAAGTGCCATGCTCAAAACACTCGTCACTGCGGGGTGGACACATAGCGAGTGCATCCAGCAGCAGGACGCGCAGCAGGAATGAGACGGAACCGGCGACGGTGCGTGCGCAGGTGGCGACGACCAAGATCCAGATGACGTCGCCGAAAGACCGGCGCACCAGGGTGAGTGAGCACGCGCGACAAAGATCAGGATCCCGAGGTTCAGCTCGGCCCGATGCGCAGCTCCGCGTCCGCGCACGGATGGGACGCCAAAGAGTATGTGGATCGAGCGTCAGCCGGAGATATGACCGGTCGCATCGCATGGTCCCAATTGATCGAAGATGCGCGGCGGCGCCGCATCGACGCTGTTATGGTCTGGAAGCTCGATCGTGCGTTTCGGTCATCACTGCACTGCCTGCGGACGCTGGAGGCCTGGGAGCAGGCCGGCGTCGGTTTCTCTACTCTCACCCAGGACATCGATACGACTACCGCGACGGGTCGTCTTTTGCTGGCCATCTTGTCCGCGGTGGCTGAGTTCGAGCGAGGGCTGATCGCGGAGCGGGTCAAGGAGGGGATGGCCAACGCTCGTCGGAAAGGAGTGCGTATCGGACGACCGAGGGCAATCGAACGTCCCCACGCAATCGGGAACTTAGACGCCGTGCGCGCTGCGGTTGAGGCGGGGAGCATGAGGAAGCGCACAGCCGCACGCAAGTTGCGCGTTGGCTTCGGCACTCTGCTTACTCTCCTAAGCGCTCAGAAAGGGGACCCGCCTCGGGTCGCTTAGGTTGCGTTCAGCGAGCGGTCGTCGGTAAGTGCTCGGAAAGGAAATCCTTTCGGAGCGGACGCTCATTCTCCGGACCGGGTCGCGCCTCGGCGAAGTCGCTGCCGTGACCTCGACGATGTCATCGCTGACACGGAGGGACTCCTACCCGATCCGTCGCGGCAAGAGAGGAGTCGGGCAATCTCTCGGAGGGTCGGTTCGTCCTCGATCGTCGCCGGCAAGCCTTGCTCGATTGCTGTCCGCTCGGCCCACTCGGCGGCGAGCCTTCGGAGCTTCACGCGGCGATCTACGTCCACGACACGGATACGGACGACCTCCCTCGGGAGAAGCGGCAATCCGTCAATAGCTTGTAGATTGCTGATCGATTAGACCCCCGAAGCGGCTGCCAACACACCGCCAGCGAGCTCCAGGACGAACTCGCGGAAGGAGCGCTTCCGTCGAGCCAGCGATGCAATTGATCGAAGCTCACCGTTGGAGGGTACAGCGGCCCATGTGCCGCAGAGCCGGCACCTTGTCGGCGTCGCCTTTGACAGGTCCAGTCCGACGCTCGAATTTAGGCGCGTATAGCGGGAGTCCCTCTGCGGGCGACTTCACCGCACGGCGAGTGCTCGCATAGTCATTCGGTAACAGCTAGCGACCGCGTCGAGGTAGACGACCCTGGCCTGTACCATGACCATGTATCCCAATGCAGCCCACGCGGCCACTTAGCCTCGCTGGAGAAACGGCTTCATTAGCGCGATAGTCAGTGGGCCGGCAAAGGATGTGAGCCGTGCTGCGTCACCATCAGGGATGCCCTCGATCATGCAAGCCCCAATGAAGTTGCGCCCCTCTTGGCCAAACTCGACCAAGACCAGCTCGGCAACTTCGAGCACGGCCCCTACCGAAGTGCTCACGTCGTCCCCGACGAGGTCAACCAGTGCCTTCGCGATCCAGGAGACCTGCAGGCATGGGAGTCCAGCGATGAGATCCTCGTCCTGGGCGAGCACAGCGCGCAGCCTGGGGCAGGCGGTGACCATAGCCTCGACCACAGCGGCTTGGTCGAGGTGACCTGCCGGGTCGGAAAGACGAAGAGGGTGGCGCATCGCTCTCCATCATCCCGCAGTCCAACCCATCGACACGCCAGGGTGTCTCTGGATGCGAACCTGCTTCAAGGTACATTTGTGGATGCTGGCCTGTGCGAGTCACCTTACGCCGCACTACGGGGGCGCAAGGCTACTTGCAGGTATTCGGAATGTCTTGCCTCGTGATCTGGCCCGCTACAACCGTGACGTCGACCCAACGATTGTTGCGGTCGGGAGTGTTGTGTGCCACGAGGCGATAGCCACCGGGAACCAGGTAAAAGCGGTACGCGCTGCCAGTAGCGACCGCCTCGGAGGCGACTGGATTCCCGCCCTGAACAGCGATCACCGTGCCTGAGTAATACGGCTGGGTCATGGGCCCAACGCCATAGCAGGGATCGATGTAGCCAGTCACCGTCCCAACGCTCGGCGGTATCGGCGACGGCCGGGCCGAGGGCGCGGGCGCCGACGCCTCCGGGCTGGATGTAGGCTTGGCAGCGCTAGGGCTGGATGTGCATCCGCCCAGCACTCCACAGAGCGCCAAGCCACTCAGAAACGCGAAGCGGCGATGCATCTCTGAGAAGCCTACGCGGCTAGGCGCCGAGAGGTTCCACGCTAAGGTCTGGCGACATTGGCGGATGCTCGCGTGAGGGAACGTCCTCGAGTCCGAGTCGCGATTACTACTGCTGCCCCCTGCGTCTCGACTCGCTGGCCGGCCCAGCCGGCGCCGGGGTCAGCCCGTGCCATAACCCAATGAGCTCAAAGCACCGCCTCCTGGGCGCGTTGCGCAGGAAATTGCTCGCTAGATCAGGATCGATTTGCCTTTTGCCGCGGTCTTCCGTACCGTGCGGCGAATGTCCGCTGGGAGGAGCCGATCCGAGGTGAAAGCCACGCTCCTCGACGAATCGGCACGGGAAGGCTGGCCGTTGCCCAGTCCCGACCTGCTGGAGGCTTGGACAACTTCGATCGCAGACGATGTGGGAGGGAAGAGGTAGCCTATCGAACTTTGAGGGCGCTGTCTCGCATGGCCATTGGATTTTTGCGCGATGCTCAGCCTCAGGATCGTCCACGGGGTCGCGGCTATAGCTACATGTCAGGCGATACATCCCGTGCCGCGTTCCCGGTCATGTTGGATCCAGGCGCGCAGGAATGGTTCGTGGGCCCGGGAAAGCGAAACGCGGAACGAGCGTCGAAGTCACGCGGACGGTTGGATGTATCCCTCCGCCGTGAGCCGGGCGCCACAGGGCAAGCGGTTGCCGTCTACGTGGGTCAACGGCGCCTCGGGACGCTGTCGCCGGAGGCCAGTGCCGAGTACGCGGAGGCGCTCACCAGTGCCGCAAATCACACCCCGGCGCTCACGTTCATGATTCGCGGGACGCTCACGCGAACGGGCGAAGAAGGATGGCAGCTTGCGGTGCTGCCGCCAACACCACTCCCACCCTCGTTGTACCGGACGCCGTGACGGTGGCGATGGCTTCTCGAAAGCCGGAGTCCGTTAGGGCCTGCTTGGCCTCACGCTCTATTGAAGCCAATGAGCCCGGGTTGTGGATCGTCTGCAACCCAGCGTAGGGCGCCCCTTGACACTTTGCACCCTTGCGACTCTAGCCCCGTCGATGTCAGCAAAGTAGCGAGACGCTGTTCTTTGGGGCGATCATACCTCTGGGTACATTCACGGATGCTCGCCTGAGCCTGATCCCTCTACCCTGATCTAAGCGTGAGTGCCTCCGACCGGCTCCCGGGAATGGTCAAAACCAAGATCCTCTCGTTTGGCGAGCACTCCTACGGTGCCTACAGGGTGGCCCTCATCATGTAGGACGGCAGGATCATCGAAGACGTGATCGTTGCTTGGGGCGACGAGGTCGTGAGGATCGCTGGCGTGGACGTTGCTTCGTTCGATGGATCGGAGGTCGTGGACGCAGTCGACCGGAGCTAAGTCAACGTCCCCGTCAAGAGACATTGGCGGATGCTGGCCTGAGCTAGCACGTCCTCACTTGACCACGACCTCGGCGCTCGCCCTCATAGCCGGATATCTGCGAGCGACCAGGACTGGATTGCATTAGCCACAAGGATGAGTCCCATGAGTGCGACAGGTAATCCAACCCGCCACCGCCGGATCGCTGGGCGGGCTTCGGTGCTGCTTGCACCTAGCGCGACCAACGCGACTACCGCGATGATAAGAATCGCCACGAGCGCTCCCTGCGGCGCCGCTGGGTTTGCGCCAGTCCCGAGGCCGCGAAATGCGGCCGTTGCCATGATGGCGAGCACGATGCCGAAGGCCACGGCGTTGAATCGCGCGATGCTCTCCCAAATGACGAGCGCTGCAGCTCCGTAAACGAGTGGCATCACCGGGATCCGGTACCAGGCGGCGGCGTTGGCGAGCGAGGGACTGGCCGCCGCAACCATGACGATCACGTATGCCAAGCACGGCCACACCAGGTAGCGCTCACCTTCGCCGCGACGCCCGAGGACGATGAATCCGATGCCGATCCATCCAATCAACCAGATGACATCGTTGAGCGGATTTGGACCTGCGATTGCCGGAAGCGCCGAGGTGATGAAACTATAGGCGTTGAGGAAACCGTCGACGCGTCGTCCATTTGTGCCGATGATCGTGATGAACTGATGCCAATCGAGGATGGCGCCGTACAGTGCGAAGACGGCTACGCTGAGTACGCCCGCACCGATGGCCGCTACTGCGATGCGACTATGGCCCGAGGTCCACAGGAGCCCCGCCGCGATGAGCGCGCACACGAGCCCAGTCGGCTTTACCAAAGGCGCGATGAAGCAGATAGCAAGCAACGTGGCGATGGACATCCGGCCGTATTTGCCGCGTGCCATCTGGTGGCAGATCAGAAGCGTCCCAAGGAGCAGAGGCGTGAGCAGGGCCTCGCTTTCTACCGTGCGACTGGCATCGGTGATCGCTGGACTCACGGCGAAGAGGGCCGCTGCAAGCAGCGCCACTCCAGGCCCGAATAGCCGCATAATCAACAGCGCCGCCAGTACGAGGCTTACGAGCGACAGCGCAATTACCGGAATACGTGCAGCGGAAACACTGGCTTCCTGTGGAGTCGCCTCGCCGGCGAGCAGTACGGATCCACCCTCGAGGAGCGCAAACACCGGCGGCTCGTCGAGCCACGGAGTGACGATCGGCACAGTTCCAAGTTGTTGTGTCTTCTCGTACTTCAGACTGGAGTAGCCGGGTAGGGAGGTCCACGACGTCGGACGTCCGTGCTCAATGAGAGACTGGCCTGCCCATATCCACGCCATTTCGTCTCCGTCATTTGCCGGCACCGGAGCTAGCGTGTAGTCGTGGAATCGTAAGATTGCAGCAAGGACCGCCAGACACAGCACCGCGAGGACGAAATGAGTCTCTATCCAGTGCCAGGTGCGAGCCGCAGCGGTCGCGATGAGATCGCGTCGGCTATCCACGTCTCCGGGAGTCAAGCTCACAACTGCTTCCCGAAAGGCATGGTCGCGATAGTAGCGGCAGTTCGGACTTCGTGGCCAGTTTCGACGTAGAGAGGGGCAGCAAGTGAAGGGCGAGCCGCCGGGCAGACGGCTCACCCAGGACGGAGCAAGCGAGCGAGTGGGATGCGCCGCAACATCGTCAACAACGACGCATCCCCAGGCGACCAAACCTATGCGGCGTACTGAAAGGCCCCGGGACGAGCCTTCATCAGCCAGCTGTCGGACGCGATGTGCGTCCTGCCAGCGATCACATGCACGGTCTTATGACTGCGGGGATCGATGGCGTCGAATGTCTCGCGGGCGACGACGAGACCAAGGCTTCGATAGCCGTCATGCGCGCTGCTGCTCGGGCCTGACAACGCCTCCTCAGACCACGGAGCACATTCGCGGCACCACTCATTCGCTGAAGCTGCCGGCCCACCTGTTGAATAGCTGCAGCTCCTTGGGCCGTGACGCGCCCAACACTGTTTATCGTCGACCGCGCGGCGCCTGCGATGTCATCGAACTCAAGGCCGAGTTCGTCAACTGAACCGGTACCAAGGCTGCGCAGATACCCGATTTGATCGAGCGCCGACGCCGCGAGGTTGGTCAGGACCCGCCGAGTTCCGAAGCAAGGCGATCGCTGTCGGTCATCCGCTGACGTTACCGTCCTTATCTCCGACGGTTCTAGCGACATTGGCGGATGGCTGGCGTGAGGACCGTCGCCGCCCTTCACCGATAACCCCTCAGCGATAGGGACGGGTTATCAGCCCTACGGCCGCGGTACCCACTTACGAGAAAGGCCGCGGCGGAAACTCTTCGGGCCTCCGGGGATCCCGACCAACGCGTCGAAGTCTTCGCCATGGGGTATGTCGATGCGCCCGAACTTCGCGGCGGCATCCGTCATGGGGCGTGCGCCCTTTTCGATCGGTCCGCCGACGAAGCACCCGCCGAACCGCATTCCCGCCCATTGACCGAGACTCTCTAAGTGTCTGTCGCAGGAGAACACGAACGCGACACCGCTCTGATGCGGAAAGAACAGCATCTTGGTTGCCGCCTCCGGGCACGTCTCGACCGGAACGTGGGTTGCGGGGTCAATTGGGCCGAGGCAGGTGTCGCTCATCGTTCAGGTAAGACTACCCATCGAGGCATCGATCCCGAACCGCGAGCGGAACGGGCGGAGGACCCATTCGATGGACCAGATGGCGACTCGTCATCCGGAGCGAAAGCACAGTAAAGTTCGATCCCGTTCGGCCTAGCCCGGAGCTACCTCTGGGTACATTTGTGGACCCTGGCCTGAGCAACACTCTTCTCACGCGAGCCTCTGCGCGAACCATTCCATACGCCCTCAATCTGGTCGCTGCGGAGTGCGATCAGGAGGTCCAGCCAGGGCATCGCACTCACGACAGAGCCGCCCGCTGCCTTTCCAGCGGCGACGGCCAGGCTTCCCACAGAGGGTTCGCGGCCCCAGGAATCGACCCGCGCCCCGATAGTGGATGAGACCATCATCTGGTCGCGCGCGCATCTCCGGCCCGAAACCGAGGAATGCGACCCAGGGCTCAGCAGCTCCTGACTCGTCGGGGATGGCTGCGGGTCCAGACATGGCCACAGAATTATTCTTGAACGGCGTCCCAATATCCTCCGGTGCCTGTTACTGGTCCTTAGCGATCTCGCGCTCGGCGCGCTGGCCAAGCGGCGGCGAACGGTCAGCCGCGAAAAACTGAGCGTGGCCTGCTCGTCTCAAGAGACATTCACGGATGCTGGCGTGACCGACTGTGCTCTCATTCGTGCGGGTGTAGAACCCCGTCCCGTCTGTTTCTGCGACAGCGCACCCGGTTGCGGCGATTCGTGTGTCCGCATAGAAGTCGCGATCAGCGAGCTTCACAAGCCGCGTTCCTGGAACGACTACCCGCGGTTGCTATCAGGACTCTTGCGCGACACGGGATTTAAGGGAATACCGGTCGACCATGGCGGTACTATCGCGGCGAGCGTCCCGTCCTTGTCAGAAAGTAGCCGGGCTCGGAGTTCATTTGCGAGGCGGGCAGCTGCGTCCCCGTCGGCAACGAGAGGGACTTCGTCAAATGCATCCTTGGTGACGATCGATGCGAGTGCTTCCCAGACGAGGCGTGACGACTCGTCTTTCAACGCCGTCGGATCGGTTCTCGCAGCATCGAGGGTACGCTCGCGATCCGGAGTTGAATCCCACCGCGCGAACGCCGCGCCGATCCCGGTTCTCCGCCAGAGTGTGCCGATCCGGCTGCTTGCCTTATCAAGCCCGAGGGTCGGGTCTTCGCTGGGCACGTCGAACGCGGCAAGTTCGTCGCTGTAGCCGTCGAAATAGTCGTCTACATCGTTTCGAATCGACTCCATATCGAGAACTCACGATACGCCGCCTGGCAGCCATGCCCCGGGAAGGCGTAGAACGAAACTGAACCTGCGCCAGGGCGGGGGCAGCCCGGCGTTCGCTGCACTCCTCAAGGGACATTCGCGGATGCTGGCCTGCCCTGCCGTCATGTGCCCCGGGGTGAAGCCCTAGCGACGGAGGTGAATCCCGAAGTGGGCTAGCAGGGCGGCGAGGCCGAAGACAAACGCGAACATCACTAGGACCGCGACCACGCCTGCGTTCCGGCGAACCCAGGCGACAGGGACGATGCGCGACACCTCATCCAGCGTCGCAGCGCGAGTGAAAGACCCCTCAGGGACGACCCCGAGGCGGCTCCAGAGGATCGCCAGCTGTTCCGGAACCCATCCCGATCCTTTCACCAGCATCAGGACTTTTCCTCTTCGGTCGACGAAGTACATTTCGGGGCGCCCGGGACCCAGCCCGGCGCCATAGCTGACCCGGGTAAGTACCACTCGCGCCAACTGCGACCGATCCCAGGAGCGCTCCCGACCCAGCGTGGTTGTCATCCCAAACTTGGTTTCGCTCGCGAAGACCGACGCGTTACGGAAATACAGCGCGACATGAGCCAGCAGAGCCGCACAACCGCCGAAGAAACCAGCGCCGAAGAGCCAGAACCCGGTGACGTCGTGCGCACAGCATGACGATCCTCCCCCCGATCGGGCAACCCAAGGAGCCGGCAGGGAGGGTACATTGGCGGATGCTGGCCTGAGCGACCGCGACCTGACTCGTCGCGCTCGGCCGGCTTGCCGCTGTCGGTTTCGCTTCCCCCTTCACCGCTATGCGTGAGCTATCTTTGAGGGTGATATGACGGAAGGGCGGAAGCCAGAGAAGCAACGGCCACCGCGCTGGGATTCGTATCCCCTTCCCGGCAAGTACGCGACCCCGGCGCAGCCACGTTGGGATGCGGGGGTTCGTCGGTGGCCCGAGTACACCCTCCTCGGGATCTCATTTACCCTCTGGGTTGGGCTCGTTGTCGCTCTTGGATACTCCAACGGCTCGCTTGTCGCAGGTGCTGTGGTCGCGAGTTACCCGACTGCCTTGATTCTCCTGCCAATGCGAAGGCGTCTCGTTCCCCGAGAAGTTGGTGCTGAAGCATCGCCCGTGCCACTCCGCCTGTGGGTGCTCGGCTGGCTCCTACTCGCTGGTGGCGCAGCTTCGTACTCGCTTTTCTACCGCTTCGCGCTCTTCTCGGGCAGCACCGTCGACTACATCGTCTTCTTGGCACTGTTTCTTGGCCTTATCCAGGGGAGCAGCGCATGCCTCCGAAGGGCACCAGCCTGGGGACAATGGCGTAGTCGGCCACGGAAGAAAAGCCGTAAGTCGCCGCCGAACGGTAATGGTGCGCCGACGGGAGCAGTGACTTTAGGTCAGCCGAATTAGACCCTGCCGAGGTGGCACACTCGGCACGCTGGTGACCGCGTACGAACGCAAGCAATTGGCATCCAAGTGGTCAACTCAACGCCAAACATCACCTAGCTCAGAGGCTTGGGGAGCCGTTCCCCTCGAGGCACATTTACGGATGCTGGCCTGGCGGACGGATCAGTTCCCTCGCCCAGGAGAGGCACCTTTTTTGGCCACGGAAATGCAGGCCACCAGCCTGGTCATGTTGGGATCGGTGAACGCTTGATAGTGCCAGTCGCCATCTGAGCCCGCGATGAGCCGCAGACTGCTCTGTCCTTGCGCCGCAATCCCGCTGAGCTCGTCTTCGCCCCTCAGGGCCAGTCCGCTGTGTTGGGCGGCCCAGACCTTGTTCGAGTAGATCTTGAACAGGTATGCGGCTTCCGGATGAATTGAATCTCAAGCAGTTCGGGTCGCGCCCGCAAAGCCAAGCGAGGTCGCGAGCGGCGACGCTTGCAGCTGGCTCGGACTGGATCAGCTCAGCTAACGCACGCGCGTCCCTAGCGGTGGGCCGGGGTAATGGTTCTTCTGCCATCCAGCGACATCGTAGAGGCGACGCCACCCATCCGCCGTCGGTCACGTGCCTGATCGTCGATCGAAGCTCGTCTGGGTACATTGGCGGATGCTGGCGTGAGCCAAGCCGGTATCCCTCGGTGCCAAGTAACCTCGGCCAGGTGACACGGATGCGTGACGGCAACCAGACTCCGAGTGTGCGGGGCAAGAATGGTCGCTTGGTGCAACTCACGCAGATCGATCGAGGACGGGCTCGCGCCCGCTACCGCCGCCGATTCAGCACGGTGCTGGTTGGGGTAGTGGTGGGTCTGCTCAGCGTGGGGTGCGGCAGCAGCTCGCCTTCAGCGACCACGACAAGGCCCGCGCTAGTGGCGACCGCAACGCCGACCGCTGTGCCGACCCCGACGTCAACTCCCGATTACAGGGTCACGGCTGCTGCTGCGTATCTCGCCGCCGCGGACGCAATCAACTCGGCTACGACGCCCTCAACAAAGCGTACCCCGGCACGACATTCACGTCGATCGCGCAGGCCAAGCGCTATTGGTCGCGGGCCGTGACGCTGGAGCGCACGTTTCTTACCGCCATCTTCGCGATCACCTACCCGTCGTTCATGAAGGCTGACGTGGACGCGCAGATCGCCGCCGAGACCAAGTTGGTTGAGGACGATACAGAGCTTGCAGCCAACCCCACCGATAGTGCCGCCCAAGCTACCGCCACCACCGATGGTTCGGCCGAGGCAGGGACAGCCAATGTCGTCCGGCACGACCTGAGCCTGCCCCAGGTGCCGCTGACCTAGGTCGCCCTCGTCCCGATCACGAGCAGGTCGACGCCGATATTGAGCACTCGTCGCTTCACGCAAGCGTGGTTCATTTGGGGTGTCCATTCACCTCTGGCGAGCCAGGGCCTCTGCGAGCCAGGGGAACGCCTACCTCTAGCGACGTTGGCGACTACTGGCCTTCAGACGTGGTTCGTACCTTAAGCCCATCAGCGAGGTCGATCGCTACTTGAACGCCGCCCCAAAGACGGCGATCAGGATGCACACAGCGACGACAATCGCGACGGATAACGGCAAGGCGAAGCCCCAAGGGTGCCTTAGCCACCACGCTGCGCTGCCGGGATAGCGGTCCTCGGCTTGAGTTGCGGTGAGGCGACCGCCTTCGATGATCGGGTGCCCGAGAGCCAAAGCAATGCGATCCAGATCAGCGCTTGACCACCACCACGAGGTTTCCATTCGAGTGATACATCGATTAGCGGGGCCGATGATCAGACCGTAATGAAGTGGATCGCGGAGTGTGGGTGAAAGCAAGGTAACCCGGACGATGGCACTGACCTGACCAAGCGGCCAGCGATGGCTGCCGAGAAGCGACCGCTTCCTCACACTGGTGCCGTCGACCGCAATCCGGGCGACTAAGGAACTTGCAAGGACCGTGGCTGCAACGCCGCCGGTAAGCGCGCCCAGGACAAATACAACAGCACCCGCGATGCCTGGGTGACTGACGACGCGCAAGGCCACCGACAGGCCAAATAGGAGAGCGACTCCACCGACCGCTCCCAAATGGACGCCGTAAGTCCGGATCCACCGACGCGCTGAGGGGCGCATGGCAATCCGTTGCGCTGATTCCACGCAAGCATCGTATGCAGCGTCTTCTTACGCCGTAGCTCAATTGACCGTAACGTGACCCCACTGCCACGGACGAGTGCCGTCTGGGGGCGGTTGAGGGATGTCTCGACCGTAGCAGGCGAATATCCCTGGGCCAAGGATCTACAATGAGCCAGCCGGCCCTCCCGAACTGGTTTCGGCCAGAAGGTGGCCGGCCTTTTCATGCTCGGGCGAATTCTTGTCCTCGAGGTACATTGCGGGATGCTGGCCTGGGCAGGGTCGATCAGCCTAGAGGCGCGCGCGGTTTGTGCCGCTACCAACGATCTCTGCCTCTACGAAGGCTGTGCCTGAGTTGCACAGACGGGAGAGTCCCCGGCGCGAATCACGAGGTGTACCGCAGCCCGACGGGATGTTTGCGATTACGCGTGCCAGCGTGATCCTCTCTTTCCTCGATAGCATGGAGGGGATGATCGACTCGGTTGTTCGACATCTTGCCATTCGGCCCTGGCGGACCAGCGATGCGCCGGCCCTCAGCGCCGCGATTGCCGAGAGTGTCGAACACCTCCGACCGTGGATGTCCTGGATCGCCACTGAGCCGCGCTCGCTCGCTGAGCGCGAATCGATGATTGCGCGGTGGGAAGAGGAGCGTCGCGCAGGGGGCGATATGGTGTTCGGGATGTTCACCGGAGCCGCCGTGGTCGGTGGTTGTGGGCTACATCGTCGCCTGGGCACGGATGGACTCGAGATTGGCTATTGGGTTCATGCGGCGCACGTGCGCAGAGGGTATGCCGCTCGCGCGACTGCGCTGCTCACGTCGGTGGCGTTTTCATTCCCCGAGATTGAACTGGTCGAGATCCACTGTGATCGGTCGAATTCCGCTAGTCAGGGTGTGCCGAGCAAGCTCGGGTTCATCCTCATTGGCCAGCAGACGAAGCCCATTCAGGCACCGAGTGAAACCGGGCTGCAGGACGTGTGGCGGATAACCCGCTCCGAGTGGATGTCTGACGCCTAGGGATCTGGGTACATTGACGGACCCTCGCCCGCGGCACGGCGGTCGCTCCCGCAGGCGCCAGAGCGGAGCCAGCGCCCCGGGGGGGATGCGGAGATCCCTCCCCGGCAGCTCAGCTACCCGATGGCAGGAGCGACCAGCAGAGCGGTTCGCCATC
>Ga0070766_10000956_pt1 | contig 13520 bp, 15 predicted proteins | sample HubBroMetageWFT6_FD_69782 | JGI IMG/M metagenome (GOLD analysis project Ga0070766, IMG submission 69782) | Warmed and freeze-thawed soil microbial communities from the Hubbard Brook experimental Forest, New Hampshire - Hubbard Brook CCASE Soil... | ecosystem: Environmental > Terrestrial > Soil...
TGCGACATTGTTCTGGACGATCCCGCTATTCCCCAGTTCCTACTATCCGGCACGTCTCGATGATCCTAAAGCTGTTTATCTGACTTCGGATCGATTTCCGGTAAAGGGCGACGGAATCGCAGATGATTCTGAAGCCTTGCAGCAAGCCATCGACACGGTTCACCAGACCAATCAGGGCATTCTGTTCGTTCCGGCTGGCCGTTACCGTTTGACTAAGACCATCTACATCTGGCCCGGGATTCGGCTGATCGGGTTGGGAACGACCCGGCCGGCATTTGTACTGGCCGCAAACACGCCCGGTTTTCAACAAGGGCCGGCGTATATGGTGTTCTTCGCGGGTGCTCGACCGCGGGGTAATCCGACTGCACCGGATGCGAACCCGGGCACGTTCTACTCTGCAATGAGCAACATCGACATCCGCATCCAGGACGGAAATCCTGGCGCCGTCGGCATTCGCGCCCACTATGCGCAGCATTGCTTTCTGGCGCACATGGATTTTCACATCGGCTCAGGGCTTGCGGGAATTCACGATGGTGGCAACGTCGCTCAAGACGTACATTTTTATGGAGGTCAGTACGGTATATGGACCCGCAAACCCTCCCCGGGATGGCAGTTTACCCTGCTCGACGCCACATTTGAAGGACAGCGCGAAGCGGCGATCCGGGAGCATGAAGCCGGGCTGACCCTGATCCGTCCGCAATTCAAAAATGTCCCCACCGCGATTTCCATCGATCCTGAATACTCCGACGAACTCTGGATAAAAGATGGACGTATGGAAAATATTAGCGGCCCCGCCATCGTCATCAGCAATGAGAATAGCGCCCGCACCGAGATCAACATGGAAAATGTCGTTTGCCGGAAGGTTAATGTTTTTTCTCTTTATCGAGAGAGCGGAAAGCGCATCGCAGCTCCGGCGGAGATGTATGAGGTGAAGACTTTTTCTCACGGGCTCCGCTATGAGGACATCGGCGTGGTACCCACAATGCAAGACATCTATGAAACGGCGCCGTTGACTGTGTTACCAAAACCAGTTAAATCCGACATCCTCGATCTGCCGCCGATCGATACGTGGATCAATATCCGCTCCCTTGGCGCCAAAGGAGATGGCACGACCGACGATACCGAGGTGCTGAAAAAAGCCATCGAGGAGCATCGCACTATTTACCTGCCATCGGGCCAGTACCGGGTGACGGACACCATTACGCTGAAGCCAGATACGGTTCTCATCGGGTTGCATCCGAGCGTCACCAGAATACTGCTTGCCGATTCGACTCCTGCATTTCAAGGCATTGGCAGTCCCAAGCCGCTGCTTGCAACGCCAAAAGATGGAACGAACATCGTCACCGGCATCGGCCTCTATACCAACGGCATCAATCCGCGAGCGGTGGCCGCGAAGTGGATGGCGGGTACGGATTCGATGATGAATGACGTTCGTTTTCTGGGCGGGCATGGCACGATCGATCCCAACGCGACCACAGAAGAAAGCTCCAAAGGATGGAAACAGATTTATAACGATAATCACACTGCCGATTCCAATCCCAATCGCCGCTGGGACGCGCAGTATCCGAGCCTATGGATAACCGGCGGCGGCACCTTCGTTGACATCTGGACGCCCAGTACATTCGCGCAAGCGGGTTTGTATATCTCAAACACTTCAACTGCCGGACGGATCTATGAGCTATCGAGCGAGCACCATGTTCGCAACGAGGTAGTGCTGGACCATGCGTCCAACTGGCAAATCTATGCGCTGCAGACAGAAGAGGAAAGGGGCGAGGGCGGGTTTGCCCTGCCGCTGCACATTCGCGATTCGAGCAACATTTCATTCGCAAACCTGCACATGTATCGCGTTGTGAGCAGCAATCAGCCGTTCAAATATGCGGTCATGGTCACCAACTCGAGGAACATACGATTTCGCAACGTTCACTGCTTCAGCGACAGCAAAGTTTCGTTTGACGACACGATTTACGATCAGACCCACGACACTGAGATACGGCAGCGGGAATTTTCCTGGCTGACGATTTCCGGCGCCGCTCCTCAAGTCCGTCGGATGCAACCCTCCCCAGCCCTCGCCCTGGGCGCGAAGGTGGAGAAGGTTGCCGGCGGTTTCTTCAATATTTCCGGCGGAGCGGTTGACGGCTCCGGAAATATTTATTTCGTAGACGCCAAATGGCAAACCATCTATCGCTGGTCAGCCGCGACCCGCCAACTATCGAAGGTTCGCGACAATCCGCTGGACCCGGTTCAACTGTTTTTCGACAAGGCTGGCGATCTCATCGTGGTTTCATACGCGGGCAATGGGACGGTCTACAGCTTCAAGCCCGACGCAGGGAATGACGGCATTACGCTCCTACCGGCGGTACCGGCGGTTCCACGCCCGGGAATGACTCCGGTGCTGCCGGTGGACTACTGGCGAAACGAGAACGATTTCCTCGAAGTCATCCAAGCAAAGCCGCTCTACCAGTTTGTTTCTCCAGATCGAACCAGTTTTCTTCCGGCGGGAAAGGATTTTGTGACCGGTGAGCTCTACTATGGCTCGAAATTGAACAATACGCTGCGAGCTTTCGGCTTTGCTCCCGCAGTTGCCGGCCTACCCTACTATGTTTCGGATGAAAATGGAGAGAAGACCTACGTAGCCAGCGTTGGCGACGATGGAACAATCTCCAATTTGAAGCTATTCGCCGAGCGGGGCGGAGAAGGCATTGCGGTGGACTCAGAGGGCAATGTTTATATCGCGGCGGGACAGGTGTTCGTGTACAACTCCGCGGGTACTCTGATCGATACGATCGATATTCCGGAGCGGCCCTCGCAGTTGCTGTTTGGGGGCAGCAACGGCAGCACCTTGTTCGTTCTTGCGCGGAGCTCCTTGTATGCGGTCGAAACCAGCTACCAGGGCCGCTGAGGTCAGAAAAGCCTTTTTCTGAGGAGACGGACATGACAGGCGAGACCTCGCGTCGGTCCGATCTGCGATCATGATTACTGCTTCAAACTCCTCCGTAAAGAGGGGCAGGATGCCGCGATCAATGACTCGCTCCAGAAGCCGTTTACCCTCTCCACTCTGAGAACCAAGGTGAGGGCGAAGCTCGCCTCCCCGTTCCGCGCGCAAACGTTTCGATCTTTCGATCGTCAGTTGCCATTGAGATATCGGCTCGCGGGCGAGCTGCCTGGCGCAAAAAAGCACCAGTGAGAACATCAGCCGTTCGGGAATGCTATTCCGGGCGGAGGAAATGATTCGATCCGACGTCCAGATCGAGATCAACCGGGTGTTGCCAGCAGAAATTGCGGGGCTGTCCACGGCCGAAGTTCTCTGCCGGGGCGAGGTTGTTCGGCCATGACGCCCGAGCCACCTCTAATGAATCGCTTTCTAGCCGCGGAGCTTCTGCGCTATCAGTTCCACCAGGGGGCACAGCAGCCACCGGGATAACCCCGTGCAGTGGGCGGGCAACTCGGTCTGGCGAAATGTCGGAAAGCAACGGCAACTCGTCTTCCCGCCAGGAGCCGAATCCAGCCAAAAATAGGCAGCGTCTGCCACTGCTCCTCAGTCCGGAGGTGACGCCATCTTTACAGGTCTTGAGGCGATGCGAAAATTGGTGGTTATCCACAAGTCCTCCAGGGCATATACTTCGCCCGGCGCCAAATCTGCGCCGGAGGCCTCCCCCATGAATCGCACAGCTGAAATCCTGCTAGTCGCTTTAGCGCTCACTGGAATGTATTGCGCCATTCCGAAGAAGTCTGACCCAGTCGGTAATCCTGCTATTCGAGCAGAACAGATGGTATTGGTTGCTGATGGTAGCGACCCCATGCCTTTGTGCCGCGGGAAGAGCTGCAAATAATATAAAGATGAGCGGATAATTGGGCGAACCGGGCGGCCACGATAAAAAGCTTGCAGCGCCGCCGAGGGAGAGGTATGCTTCTCGCCTTTCGGGAGGGCCGAAGCGATGCACTGGCTAATCTACGTAAGCTGGCTGGTGGGTCCGGTGCTGCAGATCACTCTCCTCAGCCTCATGATTCAGCGCAAGCTGCATGTGGTTTTTCCACGATTCTTCTCCTACATCCTCTTTCAGATCGTCAAGTCCGGAATTCTGTTTGTCATCTATCAGTACTATGACGGAAGCTACTTCGACGCATACTGGACTGGGAACGCGATCAGTGTGCTGCTGGCTGTCACAGTAATGGATGAAATATTGCACAATCTCCTGAGAAAATACGGAGGTATTCAAAGCTTAGGATCCACCATATTCCGGTGGGCCTGCGGACTGCTGCTTTTGCTTTCAATTGTGAGCGCGTTCTCCAGCCAGCAGACCAGTGCCGACAGGGTGGTATCGGCCGTACTGGCGTTTGACCGGAGTGTGCGCGTTACGCAGTGCGGGCTCTTCTTACTTTTGATGATTCTTTGTCGGTTTCTCAGAAATTGCTGGCGGCAACATGTATTTGGAATCGCTCTTGGCTTCGGAATGTTTGCAAGCATCGAGCTAATTCTGGTCACCATCATGATGCACTACGGCGATGGTTCGGTTGCGATCGTCAGCATAGTGAAGAGTGCAGCTTACAATGCTGTGACTCTGCTCTGGATTGTGTACCTAAGAATTCAACGCCAATCGATGGTGGAGATAGACGCGCCTCCGCAACTTAACGCGCTGAATGCGGCTTTAGTCGCGTCGACTCAAGGAGGGGATAGCGGTTTCATTTCGATGGTGGAGCAATCCGTGGACCGCGTCTTGTCTCGTGGCTCATGGCCGAGACCGTCGGTCAAGGGGTCTCAAATCATCGGCCGCAAACCCGAACCAGAAGAACGCAATTGAACCTAACCGCTTCCCGGTGTCAACAAAATGAAACGCAACGCAGAGCAAGTAGGCAGGGGAGCGACCTGGCCTCCGGACGAAGGCCAAACCCTCACATTCACGTCCCGCAGCGGTTTGACAACAGGTATCCTCAGAGAGGTGAGGTGGGGACTTGTGTGGCGAGATTTCATTCTCGAGGATGGGCGAGTGATACCCGAGCACAAAGTTGTAGGTTGCCCGGAGCAGCCAGTCTGGCGCAGGGCCGACGAGGTAACGCAGGATGAGCGAGAGTCCTGGGAGAGACGGCTCGTTACGATGGCCGAAGCCGGATTGGATCCCCGGGACCAGGAGCAGTCATTCTGGGCCGAGCTGAACCAGTATCTGGCATATACATATCTCAGGTTCAAGCGAGCCGAGGGTAACCCGTCTGATGTTGAGTGACGAACGGAGCTCAGGGAGTAACAGCCAAGTCACGATAAGAACGGGAGCGTAGAGGCGTGAACCGAACGTATCAGGAATCCGAAAAGGAACGGGTTTGGAAGTTGCTTTCGGAAGCTGGTCTCATCGACATAACTCCCGATGAGTTTCCAGGGCGGGTGAAGGAAGCTAAGGATCTTGTCATGGGACGGCTGGGTGAATTGTTAGAACGGACAACTGATATTCGGGAGCGCGAATCCGCAGCGTACTCGCTGGCCACGTTAAAGAGATTAGAGACCACACTGGAGCGAGGCGAAAAACGGCACAGGCACGACTGAGCCGGGTCACAAACTGCGTCCGGATGTTGTCATCCTAACTGCTCCCGAGCGGTTTCGCACCGTCTCCTAATTGCCGCTGATTCCCGGTTCTCTGGTGCGGTTGCACGACCCTGGGGAGGTTCGTCGTTCCCCGTCGTTCTTCTGTTTTGGGCACTCGACAGGTTGAGCCGAGAGGGCATCGTAAGAACCACCGGATACCCACACCGGATGGAATTCGAACTGTCCCCAGCCGCATTTCACCAGCTGCTTGCATTATTGGGATATTGGGTTCACCACAGCGCCCCCCACTTCCTAGCGCGATGTCCACCCGCATTCCCAAGTTTTGGTCTCCGCTGACCCTCAGAGCGGTTTCCGTGCCGTATCTTTCGGATGAACATATCGAGGACGTTCGCTTCGCAGCTACGGTTTGGAAGTTTGGAATGCCCACAGAATATTCGCCGCGAACTCCTTCTGCGTTTCAGCCCTTGCGAATCGCCTCCCGATTTTCAGAGGTGGGATGCATGCAGCACCGTCTGTTGGGCGCCCGTGCGTCGCCCAGGCCTTCTATTACCGTTCTGTGAAATGATGGCCGTGACGCGCTCCGGGCGCGCCATGTCCAGGCGAAAGCCGGTGGGAGCACCGTAGTCGAAGACGTATAGTCCAGAGGACTTGAGACCGAGCGCGTCGGTGAACGCCAGCATGGTCTGAGCTCATGCGTCGAAGGAATATTTGGTATTGGCGCTGCTCGAGGACATCCGTGAACCCGAATCCCGGAAGATCCGGTGCAATTCCGCGATAACGGTCAGCGAGACGAGCAATCAAATGCCGGTCCTCAGGGGTCACGCCGAAACCGGCCAACGGAACTGGCCGGGGACTCAGGTGTTTTAACCTGCTGCCTCCCGGTGGAGGCAAGTCTAATTTTGTGCGCCAACTCCGCCGGCCGCACTTCAGTGCGTGGCCATGATGGAAGAAACGATCGAGCCCGGCGGTTGCGTCCGCGCCGTCGCCCAAGAGTTTTCCCCAGTCCCCTACGGGTCGATTCGAAGTGAGCAAAGTACTGGCGCGCTCATACCGTCGCATCACGATTTCCAGCAGATCCTCGGCGGCGGTAACGGGTAGCTTGCGCATTCCCAGATCATCGATGATGGGCAGCGGCGCGGAGACCAACGGTTCCATGTATTCTTTGCGGGGTGCATCGATGGTGGCTTCGGCCAGGTCATCGAGCAGTTTGTGGGTTTCGCGATCGCGCACGCGATAACCCTGCTGAATGGCCGCTTGTCCGGTGGCCTGCGCCACATGAACTTTTCCCAGTACCCAGGCGCTAAAGGTAGGGACTTCTTCAGCCTTGCACGCTATGCGCCTAGAAGATCCCGAATGTTTCCGGTCGCGGTGGGATGACGCGATGGCTCAATCATGAAGACCGAACCGAGCGAGCATTTCGCGACGACCGTGTTTGGTGATGGTCAGAGCGCGACTGTCGAGATCCTGAATTACCCATTTTCGCTTTAAGGCGAGGTTCAGCAACGCCGCGCCGACTGCGCCGCCAATATGCGGCCGCCGCTCACTCCAATCCACGCAGGCATAGGCAAGACAGCGGCGTTGCTTCCGAGTAGCCTCGACGTCAATGCCAAGTGCCTCAAGCGCCTCAGTTCCGCGCACGGTGACCTGGTATGCCTTGTTACTTACTGTACTGTCTGATAACCATCCCAGCTCCCTGAAGCGCTGGTGGAGGCTCACACCGAGGACGCCCGCAATATGGTCGTAGCAAGTTCGCGCCGTGCGCAGCCGGCTTGGTGTGTTCGGTACGAATACCTCCCGTGATCCACTGGTAAGGACGCTCAAGGCTTCCAGCGCAGCGGCGACATTAGCCCCGCCCAGACTGTAGTAGCGATGCCTTCCCTGCGCGAGCACCGTCACCAATCGTTGTGTCCTAAGTCGCTGGAGGTGAGCACTCGCGGTTGCCGGGCTGATATCAGCCACAACCGACAGCTCGGTGCTCGTGCGTGCTCGCCCGTCCACCAGGCAGTACAGCATGCGAGCCCGCGCTGGCTCGCCAATGGCCGCGGCAATTTGCGAAACCTCATCATCAACGCGAGATTCGACATCCATACTTCGATGTTAGACGAAGTATAGCTGCTCGGCAAAATGTAGATTTCGAGAGAGCCGTATTTTTCGCGCTGATCGTTGCCATTGGATACTTCTCGTGCCGCGTATTCGCCATTGTGTGGAATGCCCGAAGTGCCATACGCTGTATCTCATCTCCCTTAGCCCCTATCGCAATGGGTCTTACCTCATCCCCACGCTGGATGGTTCTTCGCGAGAGTATGCATTGTATTGTTCTTGCAGGACAGGTAGCGCGGTTGGGGTGTGGAGATGGAGCGAGATGAAAACCTGTGAGGTCTCGAAAGCGGCTTATGATCGTGGCTACGGAACACTCGACGAGGTAGTGTCGAGCGATGCTCGGCCGCAGGATGCGTGGTCATTTGATGTTTCCAGGTGCTTTGATGATTTGAAAGCAATGAAGAAACGGAGAAGTCCGCGTTGAGCCAGAGTCGTCCTGGTGCGATGCCCTGCGCCTCAACAATGAAGGACTCAAAGATGAGGAGCCATTTGCGAGAAGCTCGGATGGTGTTCGTATCGCTGTTGGTTGCAGCGGTTTTGCTCCCCCCAGGTGCACTCGCCCAATCCCCCGAACCTGAGCACTATGTGTCACCGTGGAAGACACCGTGGACCTACGAAGGGGCCAACCGTTGGAGTGAACTGGACCCGGGCTATGCCGTCTGCAACCTCGGCAAGGAACAGTCTCCGATCGACATTCAAAATGCGGAGAAAGCTGAACTCCCGGCCCTACGATTCGAATACAAGAGCGGCGCGCTTAAAGATGTAATCAATAATGGCCACACGATCCGGGTGAACTACCACGACGCCCAGGGAAGCGGCAACTTTCTGATGGTGGGAGACGAGCGCTACCAACTGACGCAATTCCACTTTCACCGTCCCAGCGAAGAGTACGTTCACGGTAAGCCATACGATATGGTGGTCCACTTGATGCACCAGACCAGCGATGGGAAGGCTGCCGGAGTCGCGATTTTTCTGAAGGCCGGCAGCGTGAACGCAGCCGTTCAGCTGGTATGGGAACATATGCCTAAGACCGAGGGCCAGCAGGATGTTGCCGGAGTCGAGCTTAATCCCGCCGGCTTGTTGCCCCACACGACCGGCTATTACACCTACAAGGGGTCTGAAACAGCTCCGCCGTGCGCTGAGGGCGTCACGTGGTTTGTGCTGAAGACTCCGGTTGAAATCTCAGCAGAACAAGTCGACGCGTTCGCCAAGCTTTATCCACACGATGTCCGCCCTCTTCAGCCGCTCAACGGGCGCACCGTGAAGGCAAGTCAGTAGTAGCGCGAATAAGTTATGCGTGAGATCTGGCCTTTGCATGCCTTGGTCCCAGTAAGCCTGAGCTGGTTAGGCCGTGAGCGGCACTCTTTCGGCTCTTCGCGGCTCATTTCTCGCGTAAGAGACGCGCGAGAAATGGGGCACCCGGTCGTCGTCGCGCACGCCGGGTTTGGAACAGAATCAAGACCGAGGGTTGGAGGTCCATGGTACCCCACCGTTCGGCTGTGCTCAGCGTTAGGCCCTTTGCCAAGCACGCAAAAGATGAGGTACCCGGACTTAACAGCGCCACTGCAAATGCCCTTATTGACGTTCGCAGGTCACATTGTTGTTCCAGTCGACGAACGCACCCTGGGGGTTGTCGCGCCACGCCCAGACGTGCAGCTCGAAGAAATCGGCCAGATTAAAACGATTCGGTGCCGGGACGAACTGAAAATCCTGGCCATCGAGTGCGGGAGGCGTATTGTTGTTATTCTTCAGCCATGTGGCCGCGTCGACGATATACTCGACGCCCACCAGCCTGCGTTTATTCCCCACTGGTTCGTAGATCAGGGCTTCGGGGTGGGCGACATCGATTAGGCCGTCGACCACCAGAGTGCCGTTGACATAGTGAATGCCCATGGCTCCGTGGTCGGGACCGCTGACGCATCCAAACGCGGGCCCGTAGCCGGCCGGGCCGGCGTTGTTGACGTCAAGGAACTGCGTGGTCGCCTCGCGAACATCTCGAACGAGCTCGGCCGACGTCGCATGACTCGAGTGCTCGGAGTCCTGTGCGAAGAGCGGCGAGGCCGTAGTGAAACTAACCATCAGCACTAAGGGCAGGATGGTTTGGGTAGAGGTGTGAATTAAACTTGTGATTCGGGGCATAGTCTTCTTCTCCTTTTCGTATTTTGTTTTTGAAGTGTTCTCTCGTCCTCCATTCCACAGGGGACACTTGCGGGGCCCTGGCAAGGCTCATCGCTTTGCCGATTTCGTTCATGGGGTTGAACTGATGCGCGGAGTTAGAGTCGTTCCGCGTTTACCGAGACCGGCACCCCATTGGTCAGCGAATCGAACACCGGAGAATGCCCGGTCCCCAACTCAACCAGCTCCTGCAACTGCTCGTCGGCTACGTCAGCCTTGATCTTGAAGTTGACTCGAATCCCCTGGTATCCCTTGCGCACGCTTTTGTCGAGATCCAGAAATCCGTGCAGGTCGAGATCGCCTTCGAACGAAGACTCGACTTCTTCGATGCTGATCCCACGCGCCGCCGCGTGATAAACCATGGACGTGGTCAAACAAGACGCCAGTGCGTGGAGCAGATGTTCGACGGGATTCGCGGCCGCATCTTTGCCCAGCAGAACGGCAGGCTCATCCGCCTCCAATACGAATGGCTTCGGCCGCGATAGCTCCTGACCCGCGCCGTAAAACTCGCTTACCGCCGAGCGATTTTGACTGGCTCCCTGCCATTGGTTGTGAATACGAAATTTGAATTTCGCGACGGCCGGCGTGATCTTGATGGCGTCGATAGTCGCAAACAGATCGTTAACGTTGACCCCGTTGACAATTTTGGGAAGCTTTTGTGCGGTCGCCATGGGTGGTGTTCCTCCATTTTCCGTGTAATTTCATCGAACCAGTCGCATTCGATGGTTCAAAATAGCCGCAAAATGGACTTGCAACAAGATGGCAGATATGCCATTGTAGGTGGGCGTTTAGGCCATTAGTGATTTTTGATGATTCCGAGGAGCAGCCATGAGAGAGATTACAGTTCTTCTTCTCGACCAGATGTTTTCCTCGACTGCCATCGGGCCGATGGAAGTCTTCCGCCACGCAGGCTCGTTGTGGAACGTTCTCACGGGAACGGCGCTTGCTCCCCCCTTCCACGTGATCACCGCGTCGGCCGACGGACGTCCGGTCCGCTGCGACGGAGACATTCAGATTCGACCGAACGTCGCTTTGAAAGATGTGGGCAAGACCGATCTCATTTTTGTTCCGACTACGGGACTCAGCGTTGACGATGTAGTCGAACGCAACGCGACGATTGTGCCCTGGTTGAAGTGCCGGAGTACAAGTGGCGTCGCTGTCGCGAGCGTTTGCTCCGGAGTGGGTTTGGTCGCGGCCGCTGGGTTACTCGATGGCAAGCGCGCCACGACTCACTGGGGACTAGCGGAGCGGTTTCGGGAAAAATATCCCAAAGTGAAGTGGATGCCGGAATTAATGGTGACGGAGGACCGGGGCTTCTATTGCGGTGGTGGGGTGAACGCCTCGCTTGACCTCAGCATCTACCTGGTGGAGAGATTCTGCGGACACGAGATTGCGATGCAGACCGCTAAGGCGCTGCTCATCGAGACGCCGCGAGCCTGGCAGTCTGGATTCGCCATTGTTCCTTTGAAAACTGACCATAGCGATGACACGATCTCCAGCGCGCAAGAGTGGATGCATAGGAATTTCGCCAAGACTTTCCCGCTGGAAGAGCCAGCGCGACGCGTGGGTATGAGTGTGCGCAATTTCGTGCGCCGTTTTAAACATGCGACCGGAGACACTCCGTTGATCTATTTGCAGAAACTGCGGATCGCCGCGGCCAAGCGCATGTTAGAAAGCAACCATCGCACCATGCAGGAGATCAGTGATGGCGTTGGCTATCAAGATGTAGCGTTTTTTCGCTCGCTCTTTCAGCGGCACACCGGCGTGTCGCCGAGCGCATATCGCGAAAGGTTCGGGGTGTAGTACTTTGCAGTGCCCAAACTTGAAAGAATCATTTCCTTTTTCGGAGGTCTTATGGATAAACCTGTCCCGGATATTCGATCGCTGCAGAAGCCATTGAAGGAACAGTATCGGCGCGAGCCGCAAAGCTCGCGTATCACTCTGACGGCCAAAGGTGGTGAGACGGACACGCCCCTCTCTTGTTCCGTAGATATCGGCCGTGCCATCTATCAGGCGGAGGCCCACAAAGGAGTGGGGGGGGCAGGCACCGCGGCCTGCTCTGGCGATCTTCTGCTGGGGGCCTTGGCCGCCTGCGCGCAGCTTACTTGTCAGCTGGTTGCCACGGCGATGGGAATTCAAACCCGACATATCGAAGTAACCGTCAACGGGGATATGGATTTGCAAGGAACATTGGGTATCTCCAAAGAAGTGCCGGTGGGTTTCGACGCCATTCGCCTGCAATTTAAAGTTGACGCGCCACAAGCGACTCCAGATCAGTTGCGTTTGCTGCAGGAAAAGACGGAGCAATATTGCGTGGTCCTCCAAACCATGTTGCGCCCGCCGAGGATTGACGCTCAGTGGAGTGCCGCCGGTTAACGCTGGGCTGTCGAACCTTTCGCCCGCAACGGCTGAGGCCGTCTCCCGGCGTCAAGATTCGGATGACTTGGTTGCGGATCTAGCTCAGGATCGAAGTTAGCTGTTTCGCTAGCCGAGAGTGATCAGGGGAAGTCCGCATAACGCAGCGATGGAGCGCTGCGCCACCCAAAATCCGAGTTGGCCGCAGCTTTTGAGGCTATGGGACTGGATGCTTTCGCCGCTCCAGGGCGCAGTTCTCGCCTGGGGGAATGACCCTGTTCGCGATTCTGTTTGTGCGAGGGAAAGGCCCGATTTCTCGCGGAAAAGGCGCGCGAGAAATGGAGCACCCGGCTGTTTCGGGATTGGTTATCTATGCCGTCCCTGATGGGACCCGGTTCCTGTTTCGACGCTTACCCAGCCCTTTACGTCCTGGGCTAAGATATGCCGCCACTGCGGAGGCTGTTGCGTGGAGGACGCGGCGTTATCTTCTCCAAGCGAGCCTGGAATGTTTGGTGTCCAGCCGTCTCGCGATGGAATACCCGAGCCGTCTCGTGATGGAAACAGTGTCGGGGAGCATGCAGTTGGTTAGGCTGCCGCTTTTTTGTGAGGCGGTCCGTTCTGCTGCTGCGCGTCTTTCTCGGGCGTTGCGTTTTTCTGATCACTTTCTTTTTCGGACGTTGCCTTTTTCTCCGAGGTTTCGCCGGTGGCTCCGGCGGAGGATTCGGGAGCTAGTTCCGCACTCTTCAGGGCGGGTGGGGCGGGGGGTTGCTCCGGAGGCTTCAAGGCAGAGGAGATGAGGGCGGCAGTCCTAACGCGGACGCCGCGCCATCTGACGTTGCTTGCGTTGCCCGCTTGCTCAAGATATGGAGCAAGCTCCTCATCGGTGGCTATGCCTTTGGCTTTCAGGAATTGAAGCAAGGCCGCGTTCTGGGTTTCAAGGGGCTCGAGCGAGGAAAACAGTTCGTCGAAGATCTGCTGCAGAATTGCTTGGTCCATTTCAATCACCTGCGTCCATTACGATCGCGTGCCAAAGAGGCTGCCGATTTGCGGCCGAACCTGCGAGTGTTGTCGGGAGAGATCTGCGCGCTCGGGATTCGGTTCGGGAGGGAACTCAGGTGTTGCCACGCGACGAGCGGCTTTCTGCCCCAAAATCTGATTGGGGCGACGTGAGACAGGTGAACCGCGACCGAAGATCTATCGGGCGGCGGTTCTGGTTGGTGTCGGAGGCACCGTGAAATAGCGCACGGTGACATCGTTGCCGATGTGCGCGATCCTGCTCTCGGAAACCCGCGCCCGTTTGACTGCAACTTTGTCCGAGAAAGTGCGGACGGTCACATCGTCTGCGAGGTAATCGACT
>Ga0070766_10000958_pt1 | contig 13503 bp, 9 predicted proteins | sample HubBroMetageWFT6_FD_69782 | JGI IMG/M metagenome (GOLD analysis project Ga0070766, IMG submission 69782) | Warmed and freeze-thawed soil microbial communities from the Hubbard Brook experimental Forest, New Hampshire - Hubbard Brook CCASE Soil... | ecosystem: Environmental > Terrestrial > Soil >...
AAATTCCGGCAAAAATAGTTTGACGAGACCGATCGAACGGCGCGACAAACGAACTCAAGGTTTCAAGCGTCGATGTAACTAGCTGACATACGGTGTCGGTAGTGCAGGTCTCCGGCGCCGTCCTCACGGCGCCAACCTTCGTTCATCCGCCACATCCTTTGGGGCGCGCTCTTCCGCGACAAATCGATTCTTCGATAATCCTGATCAGAACCAGTTGACATCCGACCTCGCCTTCGACAAGAGAAAGGAGATCATCGTCGAGGCGTGAGGGGGACAAGAGAGGTCACAACAAAGCTCACAAGTTGTTTGTTATCAGGATTTTGACCTCTGATCCCTTACGGCTCAAGATTTTGCGGAGCATTTTTGCAAAGCGCGCGCCAGTCCAAGGCTTTCAGACGGTGGGGGAAGGGGGGACGCCTCGAGAACCATGCGTTTTCCCTAAAACGAACCCGCTCAGACACGCCGTTCGAGCCACTTTCTGAACCATTTTGCAGCGGATTTCCACAGAGAGGGCTCCCCGCTCCTCTAGATTGACACTTGTCCTCGGATCGTAACGAGCCGACAATTTCCACACGTCGGAAATCGATTTGGTTCAAAGCTGTGCCTGCCACATTCGTCCGTTATCTTCAGTGTGATCCCGGGAAACGTTGTTGAGATAAGTTGCACTATGTAGTGATCGCAGGAGTGTCTCATGGCACCTGGACTCGATAAGCTGCAGCACATCGTCGTGCTAATGATGGAGAACCGCTCGTTTGACCACATGCTGGGATCGTTGAAGTCTGTCAATCCCCAGATCGACGGGATCGTCGCGCAGGATCCCTACAGCAATCCGGATACGACGGGCAATTCGGTCCGGCCGCAGCCGCTCGCCGAGTTTCAGGCACAGCTGCAACCTGATCCGGACCATCATTTTCCGGCGGTCGATCTGCAAATCTTTGGCGGCAACCCAACGCCCGGTCGCACGGCCAACATGCAGGGATTCGTGAAGAGCTACTTCCATCAGCAGCAGGACGTCGGACACTCCCAGAAGATCATGTATTACTTCGCGCAGAAAGATCTGCCCGTGCTGACCACGCTGGCACTGGAGTTTGCGGTATTCAACCGCTGGTTCGCTTCGATTCCTGGTCCAACCATCTGCAACCGCGCGTTCGCGCACTACGGAACTTCGTTCGGCAGGGTCGACATGAGCCTGCTCTATATCAACGAGCCGTTTAAGAGCATTTACAGCCGCCTCATCAACGCGACTCCGAAGCATACGTCAAAGCTGTACTACTACGACACGGCCAGCTCGACGATGGAGATCACCAACCTGCTGCAGAATCAGCCGGAACTGTTCGGCACCTACCAACAGTTTCTGGATGACTGTCAGAAGGGCGACCTGCCGGACTACTCATTCGTCGAGCCGAACTACAGCGATCACGATACCGACAGCGGTGAGGAAGTAGCGAACGACCAGCATCCGGATCACAACGTACAGGCCGGCGAGCTGTTTATCGCGTCGGTTTACAACGCGATCAAACAGAACGCGCAGTTGTGGGAGAGCACCGCGCTGCTGGTTGTCTATGACGAGCATGGAGGGATCTACGACCACGTCGTTCCTCCGCCTTGCCCGCCCGATCAATTCACCGCCTCGGCCAATGACACCGGAACAGGAATGCCGTTCGCCTTCGATCGCCTCGGCGTGCGCGTACCCGCAATTCTGATCTCGCCGTGGATTCCGAAAGGGACAGTTGTAAGTCGCATATTCGACCACGCTTCGATCCCAGCGACGGTAACAAAATTCTTCCTGGGAGACTACGCGCCGCGCTCACCGCGGGAAACGAATGCGGATGTTTTTATCGAACCGAACGGTCAAGCAGTCGATCCGGCGCGCAATCTGCTGTCGCTGAATGCGATGCGGACGGATTGCCCCGACTTTGACGTTTAGGAATTGGCGCACGAGCGCCCAAGGAAAGGAGTGAAAAGGTATGACGCTGATCCGTGTGCCAAGACCAAAGAATGCGTGGAATCCGGACCGTCCGATGAATGCGCTCCTGAAGACTCAGATGGAACATCTGTACGACGCTGAGAAGAGGCTGCCATCGCGGCTCCGCAGCGAGATCTATGTCAACGCGATCAAGACGGAAGGCGAAGCAGCCGCATACATTCGCGCGGTGACCGAAGCGATCCACGCCGCGCACGAAGAAGCAGCAGCGCGACGAGCCAAGCCGGTCACGAAACGCAAGCGCGTAATCAAGATTGCCGCCGTCGCCGACGACCGGGCGGATCGGACGCCTGCTCCCCAAGGCAAGAAGAAGAGTCCCGGCAAAAGCCGGAGGAAGTAGCGGAGGCAGTATGCGCTGGATTGTTGTGATCGTGTTGTGCCTCGCGTCGTCGCTGACGTTCGCCCAGGAGAGCTTTCTGCATGCGGACTTCCGGCGCGAGCGCGAGCGCGTGGCCGATGGCTGCAAAGAGTTCAACTTTAACGCTGTGCAGGAGTGCGCCATCGAGGTATTCACCGACCATCCGCTGCACATCGCTGCGGGCAGCATGCCTGCGCAAAATGGTTTCGGCTTGGGAGCGGCATTCGTCACGGCGAGGAACACGAAGAATTGGCGGTTGAGCTGGGACGTGGATGCAGTGGGCGCCGTCACCGGAGCGTGGCGTGCGGGCGGGTACATGAAGCTCGTACACACGCCCCCCGAACCGATCCACGTGGTCACACCGACGACGGATGGACCCGGTGGCCAGCCAGCAAAACGAAAAAAGCCGACGCTGGCGGTCCATCCTTACACCGTCTTCAACCTCTACGCGCAATCAATTTCGCTGAACAAGCTGAATTATTTCGGGCTGGGCAACGACACGACGCTTGCGGACGCGTCTGTGTTTGGCATGACCCAGACCATCATCGGCGGCAATGTAGTCAAACCGGTACTGGAGTGGGCGGCGATTCAGAAGCTGAATATCTCGCTGAATGGCGAGGTCAACGGGCGCTTTGTGAACATCCGGGCAGAGAACGGGCAGTCCGTCCCCTCGATTCAGGCTCTCTACACGAATGGGACGGCGCCGGGATTGAGCAGCCAGCCGGGATTCATACAACTGGGGGAAGGAGTGCGCATCAAGCCGGTGATCGGAGACCACCTTGAATTCAATTACCTTGGCAGCTTTCAGCAGTTCTTTGCGCCCTCGAGTTCGCAGAATTCCTTCCTGCGGTGGACGGTGGACCTGAACCACACGTTCTACTTCTACGGTTATACCGAGACCGCGCCGAAGAGCACGGTGTCTAATGGTCCTGACTCGTGCGCGCACGGTGACGAGAAATGTCCGGCGGTTTCACATTCGCGAAATCTGAATGGTTCGATCGGCGCACGGCTGCTGCTTTCAGAGTCCATCAATTCCGTTACCAGCGCGGTGCCGTTTTATTTCCAGCAGACCCTCGGCGGCTCGGAGATCAACGGTGCCATGGCGCTGGGAAGTTATCAGGACTACCGCTTTCGCGCGCCCAATCTCCTTTTGCTGCAAGAGAGTTTTGAGCACTCCGTCTGGGGACCGTTCGGGCTGAAGTTCACGGCCGATGAAGGTCGCGTTGCGCTGACGAGAAGCGATATCGGATTTTCTCATCTGAGGCACAGCTTTGCGGCAGGACTCACCCTCCGCGCTGGCGGCTTCCCCATGGTCTCGATGATGTTCGCCTGGGGCGGCCCGGAGGGACATCACAACATCTTCAACATGAATAGCTCTCTGCTCGGCGGTTCGGCGCGGCCGCTGTTCGACTAGTCTGGTGCCAGGTATGTCGAAGGAGGATGTGTTGTCTTAGATCTCCTGGCATGAGAGATCTCCCAACCGTTCATGGGAGCGGAATCGTGGGACGGCTGAAGGATCGGTCCCTTGAGGGCGGCGCAGCCCCCCGAAGGCGCTCTGGTCCTGGGTCAACAGCAAACAACAGATTCCCCGAATCGCGCAAAGGAATCGCTACCTTGGGATGACGGCGCTATAAAATCAGCGGTGAGCGTGCGACAGAGTCGCCCTGTTCCAGAATCACAAGGGGCGGGCGAGTGTGGGCGGGAGCAAATGATGAAAGTCGGGTGCCTGGAAAATCAACAAGTTGCGCTCAAGTAACGCCCAAAAACTGAAATTCGAATACCCCTAAAGTTGAGAAATTCCCCCCCCGTCTGACGAATAACGTGAAATCCTGCCGTTCGCTATACCTACAAGGAACGTCAGGCATCGGAATTCCCAGGTCATAATTCCGAAATGTCCCGCGAGCTAGCTTAGCTAAACATCTGATTTGACACCCGCCGATGGACCGAAGCAGGTCACGTCTTGCGACTCGTGCCCAAGCCGATTGGAACGGCGTGCACAGATACTCGCCAACGAATTCTGCATACTGGCGCCTTCACTAGAGTGCCTCCTCAATGCCGAACGCCAAAATCAACACCCTCAGGCACCATTCGCCGCGAGAATACTGGCTCAAACCACCAATTTCCAAAATTCGGGGGTTTCGCAACAGCCTTTAGCTGCAGAAGCTCGTAACTTGACTCCAAAGTGTCCAGTGATCGCTGAAAAACCGGGGTCGCCGGTTATGACACTTTGAGGCTATGTCACTGTTGCTACGCCATTTAACTGGACATCTCGTATTTCATTTTTTGAGGTTCGAACTTTCACCTTTCTGAAGCGAACTTTCATCTTTTGCGCACGCCTAACACGAGGGCGCCCGCCCCACACGAGCCTTTTAGCTGCAGCCGCTGGTGCTGCCGCAGCTTCCGCAGCGGTAGCAACTACCGTTGCGCGTCATGATGCTGCCGCAGAAGCTGCAGCTGGGAGCGTCGCCGAGATCGATCAGGCTCGACAACGCGTCGGCGGCGTGGACGGAGCCAGAGCCAGTTCTCAGTTCCCGGTTATCAGTTCTCAGCGAGCCCGAGGTACCGCCTGCTTCTCCGGTTCCTTCCGGATTTGGTGCGGTGCCGGTGCCTGCCGGTCGCAGTCTCAGATTGTCGAACAGCATTTGCTGCTGGCCGGTTAGGAAACGCAATTGGAGCCAGCGGAAGATGTAGTCGGTGATCGACTTGGCGTAGCCGAGATCGGGATTGCCGCTCCATCCGCTGGGCTCGAAGCGGGTGTGGGCGAACTTTTCGCAGAGCAGGCGCAACGGAACTCCGTGCTGCAGAGCGATGGAGGTGGTCAGAGCGAAGCTGTCCATCAGGCCGCTGACGGTCGATCCTTCTTTCGCCATGGTGATGAAGAGTTCGCCGGGCTCGCCGTTGGGATAGAGGCCGACGGTGATGTAGCCCTCGTGATCTCCGATCTTGAACTTGTGCGTGATGGAAGCACGCTCCTCCTGTAGGCGGTGGCGCACGGCGCGGGGAGGAGCGTTCATGTCCTCTTCGTCGACGTGCTGCGCGGCTGCGGCGAGACGGGCGTCGTCTTTGGTGGAGTTCGCGGTCTTGGTGCCGGCGGCGCTCAATGGTTGCGACTTCTTGCAGCCGTCGCGATAGACGGCGACCGCCTTCAGACCGAGCTTCCATGCCTGGAGATAGGCTTCCATGATGTCTTCCACGGTGGCGTTCTCGGGAAGATTGACGGTCTTCGATATGGCTCCGGAGATGAAGGGCTGCGCAGCGGCCATCATGCGGAGATGTCCCATGTAAGCGATGGAGCGCGTCCCCTTGGCAGGCTTGAACGAACAATCAAACACAGCTAGGTGCTCGTCCTTAATATGCGGCGCCCCTTCGATCGTTCCGGTGGCGTCGATGTAGCTGACGATGGCGTCCGCCTGATCGTGGTTGTAGCCCAGCTTGAACAGCGCGGTAGGGACCGTGTTGTTCACGATCTTGATCATGCCACCACCGACCAGCTTCTTGTACTTGATCAGCGCCAGATCCGGCTCAATTCCTGTCGTATCGCAGTCCATCATGAAGCCGATCGTGCCGGTGGGGGCCAGGACTGTGACTTGGGAATTGCGGTAGCCATGTTTTTCGCCGTGGGCCAGGGCTTCGTCCCAGCACTGCTTGCTGGACTCGTAGATGGTCGCGGGAACGTTGGCTTTGTTGATGCCATTCACGGACGCGCGGTGCATGCGGATTACGTCGAGGAAGGGTTCGCGGTTGATGTACCAGCCGGGGCAGGCTCCGCCGGGCATGGTTTGGGATGTGCCGGGGGCGCTCGCTTCGCTTCGTTGGAGGGGCGAGCCGCCCGTCGCCACATGAGCATTGCTTCCCGCATGAGTCGTGGTGATTCCTGCGCCTAGATTTGTCTCGGATAAGTTTTTCTTGGTTGCTTCTGTTGCTGGGACTAGCGGATTGCATTGTTCGGCGATCCGGGAACTCTGCAAGTAGGCTTCGCCGCACATGATGGCGGTGACGCAGCTGGCGTAGTCGCGGCCGGCGTCGGAGTCGTAGGGGAGTCCGGCGGCCATGAGGAGCGCGCCGAGGTTCGCGTAGCCGAGACCCAGCGGACGGTAGTCATGCGAGTTGCGCATGATTTGTTCGGTGGGATATCCGGCGTTGTCGACGAGGATCTCCTGCGCGGTGATCAGGATATCGACTGCATGGCGATAGGACTCGACGTCAAACGTGCCGTTGGGAGCGAACTTCAATAGGTTTAGGCTGGCCAAGTTGCAGGCCGAGTCGTCGAGGAACATATATTCGCTGCAGGGATTCGAGGCGTTGATACGCGCGGTGTTCTTTGACGTGTGCCAGCGATTGACCGTGGTGTCATATTGCATGCCGGGATCGCCGCAGTGCCAGGTGGCTTCTGAGATTTTGTGCAGCAGATCCTTAGCTTTGTAAGTCTTGACGACTGACCCATCCGTTACTGTGCGCGTGGAGAAGTCGGTGTCGCGAACTACGGCGTACATGAAATCGTCGGTGACGCGGACGCTGTTGTTGGCGTTCTGAAAGAAGATGGAGGAGTAAGCGTCGGAGTCGGGATGAGAGCCGTCGTATCCCATGGAGACGAGGGCGTGGGCCTTGGCTTCCTCTTTCTGCTTGCACTCGATGAATTCGATGATGTCGGGATGTTCGACGTTGAGGATGACCATCTTTGCGGCCCGGCGAGTCTTGCCGCCGGACTTGATGACGCCGGCGAAGGCGTCGAATCCTTTCATGAAGCTCAGCGGTCCGCTGGCGGTGCCGCCGCCGGAGAGAGTTTCGGTGGATCCGCGCAGGGGCGAGAGATTCGTGCCCGTGCCGCTGCCCCACTTGAACAGCATGCCTTCGGTCTTAGCGAGAGTGAGGATGGAGTCGAGCGAATCTTTGACTGAGTTGATGAAGCAGGCGGAGCACTGGGGTTTGGAGTATCCGGTGACGCCGAATTCGACTTGCTGCGTTTGGGGGTTCCAGTGCCAGCTGCGGCCATCGGAGTTGGGCTCGATGCGATCGCATCCCACGTTGAACCAGACCGGCGAGTTGAAAGCGGCGTACTGGCGGACGAGGATGTGGACGAGCTCGTCGTGAAAGGTCGTGCCGTCTTCGGGAGTGCGGAAGTAGCCTTGCGCCATGCCCCAATCACGGATGGTTTCGGCGACACGGGCGACGAGCTGGCGGACTCCGGTTTCACGCTCGGGAGTCCCGATTTTGCCGTGCAGATATTTGCTGGCCACGATGTTAGTGGCGGTCATGGACCAGTCTTTGGGAACTTCGACGTCTTTCTGCTCGAAGATCACGTTGCCTTGGGCATCGGTGATCTGAGCGAGGCGGAGATCCCATTCGACCTCGTTGTAGGGGGATACGCCGGGCTTGGTGAAGAAGCGGCGGACGGAGAGGCCGGAAGGCTTCTTCTTGGGGACGAGGTTCGGGGTTTGAGCTACGGGGGTCGCGACTTCGTTGGTGGTCTTTGCTACTTCTGGCATTGGGCTCTCCAAGTATTAGATTCTATGCGGTGTTGCGTCGACTCAGGCGTCCGGCCAGGGGCGGGGAATCGGGGTTGCTTTAAAAGGGCTGATCAGGGTGTTTCAAAGATCGAGCCTTTCGCCCTTTCGGGGGCTTGCTCATTTTTGCTTGCTACACGGCTTGCGCCGTGGGCTGCAGTCTTGCGCTACTTCGCGGCTGACTTCTCGGCGAACTCTTCGCCTCTGCCTGCGGCGGCTAACCCCCATTTCATTTTGTGCTGCCTACGGCACGGCTTTAAGCCGTGCCCCTCCAAAATCCTTCTCTGACGCGCCTCTCTTCGACGTTCGCGCCAAACCCCCTCTTTCAACCTGGCGCCGATAACCTTGCGCGCTGGTCAGAAACCGGAGGGGAAGGGGGATGGACAGTGAATGTTCGAGGCGGCTCCGGAGTCTAGCTGCGGGGCTGTCGCGTGAGCGGTTGTCGGGTCGATTTTTGCTGGGCCCAGCTTTTGATATTTGGTGCCGGCATTCGGAAACAGCGGTGCTCGGACCGCGTGCGTGTCGCTGGGCCCCGCAGACAGGGGCGAGGGCGCCCCCGCCACGCTTTCATCGCGGGCGAATACTGTTGGTTGCGCGTCGTTCGCGGGCGGAATGTATTCGGTCGCGGGAGTCAGTTCGAGCGAGGTGGCGAAGTGAGATCCGATTCCCGTGGCCTTTTCGGATGCAGAGACCATCCATTGATTGAGGGCGCTGCAGATGGACCGGCGCTGGAGCTGGTCTTCGATCACGACGAAGCGGACGAAATAGCGGCCCGAGACGAGGCGGGCGCGCATGGGATTCTGACTCGAGAGCATGCGGTCTAGGACGAAAGCCATGTCGTCATCTTCGAAAAATTGGGTGACGGCGAGCATGCGGCGAAGGCCGGGAGCAGCGGTGCTGGCAGCAAGATCGATCCGAGTTGCGCTCGGCCTGACCGGGTCAGAGGCCCGGTCCCACAGGGAATCCGCCGCGCTTCGCGCTGGCGGGACGGACGAGGCGTCCGTCGTCACCTCTGTGCCTAAGTCCATGATTTCTTCGGCGATCGCGAAGACGCCGGACTTGCTGGGCACGAACAGGAGGCTGTGATGGGATTCGCAGCGGAACCAGCGCGACCAATGAAGGCGACGATAGTCCAGCGGGCGATCGAAACCGTGGCGCGCCATCGATTCGGAAACGAGGCGATTTAAACCTTCCATTGCGGGCTCCTGGGTCCTGCTGTCGCGCCGGAGAAAGGCAGTTTGCCTTTGTCTGGCGCACAGGTTACAGATAATTGCGTGCTGCATTCAGTTGTCGTGCCCCGGTGGGGAGATCGAGGAACGGACACCGCACTGAACTGGCTTCCGGCTTCCGGAGTTCGGCTAGCCTGAAGGTAATGAGCCTTGCGTTTAAAGTTTCGGGCGCCGGACTCACGGATCTGGAAGTCCGGGCGCCTGATCCTTCTCTTGCCTGCGCAAGGTGCCGAGTCACCTCTGGCCGGGCACCGCACCCCATTGCTGCTTAATTCCGTCCCATTCCCGTGAAACGGAATTTTGTGTGCTTGGGATTGCAAAGTTACTCCCGCAGCTTGTGCCTGTCAAGAGGGAAACACTACAGGTTGTATCCCTAACAATGACGGGCTTGATGCGGGGTTGAGGCCGGGTTTTCCACATGGAGGAAAACCCGGGTCTGTCGCGTTTCTCCTGGTTCCCTGTTTTCGAAGCCAAATCTCGGACCGAAAGACCTGAGATCGAAAGGCATCGAGTTGTTTTTCGCTCCCCGGACCAGACCAATTTCACTCGAAAAAGGCTCGTCCCTTACGTTGCCGCGCGACTGGAGCGCAGCCGGTATACGGAAATGAGAAGTTCACATCAGCCCGATTCGATTTGAGGCCGAACGGCGGTCGCGACAGGGCTGTGGCAGTTTGCGCTGGACTCGCGCGGCTGGATCGGCATCGACCGGGGTTGTTTCTCTTCGCTGGCGGACAACCGCAGACTTCGGGAGCCTTACGTCCTCGATCTGAAGGGGCTCGAACCTGTCGAGATTGATCTGTCGCATGTCGATCCTTCGTTCGCTCATCGCAGTTTTGCGGCTTGTTCTTTCTGTCTCTTGCTCGGCTGTTTCGGCGTGGCCTGACTCGTTTTGCTGAGGCATGGCGGTGTAAATGTCCTCGAAGATGCGGCGAGGAGCAATGCTGAGCACGCCATCGGAAGATTCGACGAGGTAGTCTCCTTTCCGACCGCAATGCTGCCGGCCGAGATGATCGATAAAGCTGAGACTGGAACTGAGTTGTTTAGCGTTGACCAGAAAGCGTGTGCGGTAGGACTTCCATTCTTCTGATTTCATCTGTCGCCCCGAGTGCTTTTCTTGTTGCTAGTAATTGGTAAATGCGATCCAGAACTGGCTTGAACTGCCGGAATGAATTTATGAGAGCGAAAGTGACTCTACGAGCGAAATGGTCGCGGGTCAATTCAGTATTTTTGGTGCACATGAGGAAAACAACGGGTACGAATTTTCGTGGACCGGCACGAATGAAGCAAACGTTTAGGTAGGTGATGTTCTTGTAATGAATGGCGGTCGTTTTCACTGCGGACGAGAGATGCTGGGGAAATCTGGTAGAGTGGGCAGCCGGAATGTCCACAGGACGTGCACAGGAAATGCAGAAAGGCGGCGTCCAGTTTCGAGTTCTCAGTTCTCAGTGGAGGGTAGCCTGATGCGGAAGGTTGCTTTTGGAGTTGTGGTTTTTTTGAGTTTGGTTTCTTCTCTCTTGGGTCAGATTGCTGGAACCAAGGTCGTCGCGCTGCGGTGCGGGAATTTGTTCGATGGGCGCGGGGATTCGTTGCGCAGGAATGTGGTGATCGTGATTGAGGGAGAGAAGATCAAGGATATTGCGACCAGCGTGCCGCCGGGGGTGGACCTGATCGACCTGTCGCGCGAGACGTGTCTTGCTGGGCTGATCGATACGCACACGCACATCTTGCTCCAGGGGGACATCACCGCTGCGGATTATGACGAGCAACTGCTGAAGCAATCGCCAGAGTATCGAACGATTCTGGCGACGGTGAATGCGCGGCGGGCGCTGGAGTACGGATTTACTTCGATTCGCGACGTGGAGACCGAAGGTGCGGGATACGCGGATGCTGATGTGAAGAAGGCGATCAACAGCGGAGTCATTCCCGGGCCGCGGATGCAGGTGGCGACGCGGGCGCTGGATGTGACGGGAGCGTATCCGCTGCAGGGATATGCTCCGAATGTGGTGGTGCCGCATGGTGTACAGCTGGTCGATGGGGCGGATAACGGGCGGCAGGCAGTGCGGGAGCAGATCGCGCACGGGGCCGACTGGATCAAGGTGTACAGCGACCGGTCGTACCAGGTGCGCAAAGATGGTGTGCTCGACGACATTCCGACGTTCACGCTGGAGGAGTTGCGGGCGATCGTGGACGAAGCGCACCGCGAACGGCGCAAGGTGGCGTCACACGCGATGGCGCTGAATGGAGTGCACAACTCGGTGGAAGCCGGCGTGGATACGATTGAGCACGGGAATTACATTGCGGAGGAAGATCTGAAGACGATGGCGGCGCATGGGGTTTTTTATGTGCCGACGATTTTTGTAGGAGAGTATGTGGCGCAGGGGCGGGCGGCGGCAGGGGCTCCGGTGTGGTTGCAGATGATCCAGATTCATGAAGAGACGTTTCGACGGGCGATGAAGGCGGGCGTGAAGATCGCGTTTGGGACAGATGCGGGCGGCTTTGACTGGAAGGTCAATCCGGCGAAGGAATTTTCGTCGATGGTGAAGTTTGGGATGACTCCGGCGCAGGCGATTCGCGCGGCGACGGTGACTGCTTCGGAGCTGTTGGGGATGCAGGATTCGTTGGGGACTGTCGAGCCCGGGAAGTTGGCGGATATTGTGGCGGTGCCGGGGAATCCGCTGGCGGATATTTCGGTGATGGAGAGAGTGGACTTTGTGTTGAAGGGCGGGGTGGTTTGGCGGAAACCCTAGTTTCGAGTTTCATGTTTCAAGTTCAATTCTGCGCTTAGCGACGATCTACAAAGAAAATCAGCAATCGCTTTTCGAATTCTTTGGGGGCGGTGCTGATGGCGCCGCAGTGCCCGGCATTGGGCACTTCCCAGAGTTCTGCCTTTGGGGCGCGCGTGTGAATCGCGCGGGAATGGCGGACCGGGATGTTGCTGTCGAGTTCTCCGTGAATGAGGAGAACCGGGATCGACGTGGCGGCGACGGAGTCTTCGGGAGAAATTTGTTGCATGTCGAGGCCGTACTTCAAGCGCGCGCGGAGAAAGGCGATTTCCACGAGGGGGCGGAGGATGGTGCGTCCGACCCAAGGGCCCAGATGAAAGGGCTGTCCCATGCGGTCGTAGGCGATCTCACGAAAAGTGGAGAAGGGAGACTCGGCGGCTACGGCGCAGAAGTGTGGATGGGCATCGAGCGATTGCAGCAGTTGTGCGGCTCCCATGGATTCGGCGAAACCGAAGATGCAGCGGGGATGATCTTCCGCTTGCAAGAAGTCGAGCCATTGGTGAATGTCGTTGCGTTCGAGCAGGCCGTAGGTGGCGAGCGGGCCGCCGCTCGTGCCGTGGGCGCGGGCGTCGGGAAGCAGAACGGTGAATCCGTCGGCGAGAAAGAGTTGTGCGTATCCGGTCATTCCGATGCGGTTGTCTCCGAGGCCGTGAAGGAGGATAACGGCGTCTCCGTTGGGGCTGGAGGGGCGGATCGTCCAGGCGCGCAGTATCGCCCCGTCGGGGGCGGTGATGGACGCGTCGTTGAGGTCGGCGTGGAGTGTGTGAGCGGATTCGCGGACGGTGGTGATTTCTTCTTTGGTGAGTGGACGGCGGGCGGGACGGAGGACTCCGTTGGCGAGATTGATGCCGCCGATGATGCAGAAAGTGAGATACAGGAACAACGCGAAGAAAAAGTAGCGACGTCGACGAGGGGCGCGCATTTGGGTTAATGGATGGTACGGGAACGGTGGCGTTGAGGTTCAGATTTTGCAGGCGGGCCGGCGGATCTTCTGAAATGTGGAAACCAAGTCGCGTAGCGGGCGGTGGGTACAAGCTTCACAGCGCGAGAACAATTCTCCCTGCATTTTACGCCCGCCCGTTAGTTCAGTCGGTGGTGAAAGGTGAAGGCGATCAGTCACTTGGAAGCGAGGGGCCCGGTCCGGCGGCTGGGGCAAGGCGGAAAGGAACTTGGACAACCGAGCAGGTTGAAGACAATACGCTTATAGTCCAGTTCCTTGGGAGGGTCTGGAAAAGGAAGGGTCCTTGCGAATGGAGCAACCACGGGAAAACAATCGACCGAGGAGGATGAATGACAACGGATCCTGTCTGGGCAATGAAAGTGGGCGAAAAAAATCACCAGTATCAGCCACAATTTGCCGGGAGGAAATACGCGTTTTGCTCGGAGGATTGCAAGAAGGAATTCGACAAGCGACCGGAAGACTACGTTGAGACCGCAGCGTAGAGCCGCATTGCGGTTGAAAAGAAGAAGGCCCTCGCGGAGTGCGAGGGCCTTTAGTTTCGCGCTCTTAATTCGCCAGGAAGCCGAGGCGGCAGTCGCCACCTGGTTCTAGCGATGTGCCATTGCGGGCTCGTTCACGGTTTTGCCGGACTTGAAAGCGGCATAGCGTTTGTTGATTTCGTCCCAGTTGACGACGTTCCACCAG
>Ga0070766_10000961_pt1 | contig 13489 bp, 10 predicted proteins | sample HubBroMetageWFT6_FD_69782 | JGI IMG/M metagenome (GOLD analysis project Ga0070766, IMG submission 69782) | Warmed and freeze-thawed soil microbial communities from the Hubbard Brook experimental Forest, New Hampshire - Hubbard Brook CCASE Soil... | ecosystem: Environmental > Terrestrial > Soil...
TGGCTGCACAAGTACGGCGATCCGCTGGGCCAGGAAGCGGGGCCGGTGCGGTCCGCGATGCGCCGGCAATTCTATCCCGAGACTGACGACTGGAAGGAGGCGGTGCTGTTCCGCGGTCACCAGATCGTGCGTCAGGCGATCGCCGGCATCCAGCGCGGCGCCCTCTAGGGCCTTGGCCGGTCTCTGGGGACAATCGCCCGCGAAAAGCCATACGCGGCGCAAGCGATCCTGCTAAAAGCCCTTCCCATGCGTGCTCTGGTAGCGCTGCTCGCGTTCGTGGCCGTGGCGGCGCTCAATCTCTTGTGGTGGTCGTGGCCCAACAGGCCGGTGGAGATCGCCGGCTGGACGACCGCGCCGTTGCAGAGCGTGTCGTTCGCGCCGTACCGGCCCGGCCAGAGCCCGCTCACCCGCAGCTTCCCGACGCCCGACCAGATCGACGACGATCTGCATCGCCTGCAGGGCAAGGTGCGCGCGGTGCGGACCTATTCCACGGGCGAGAACCTCGATGCCGTGCCGCAGCGTGCCGGCAAGTACGGGCTGAAGGTCTGGCACGGCGCGTGGCTCAACAGCAATGAGAAGGAGAATCTCGAGCAGATCAACCTGCTGATCGATCATGCCAACAAGTACAAGGACACGATCGAGCGGGTGATCGTTGGCAACGAGGTGCTGCTGCGCAAGGATCTGACCGCGAACGAGTTGCGGCGCTACATCCGCCAGGTCAAGCAGCGCGTGTCGCAGCCCGTGACCTATGCCGATGTCTGGGAGTTCTGGCTGCGCAACCCATCGCTGGCTGACGAGGTCGACTTCATCACCATTCACATCCTGCCCTACTGGGAAGATGAGCCGATCGGGCTCGATCGTCGCGAGCCCGACGGGACGCCCAGCATCGAGAAGCACATCGTCGACATCTACAAGAAGGTCCAGGCGCGCTTCCCCGACAAGAAGATCGTGATCGGCGAAACCGGCTGGCCGAGCGACGGCCGCATGCGCTCCGACGCGCGGCCCGGGCGGGTCGAGCAGGTGCGCTACTTCTCGACCTTCCGCACCATCGCCGAGCGCGAGAAGTTCGACTACAACGTCGTCGAAGCCTTCGACCAGTACTGGAAGGCGCGCCAGGAAGGCACGGTCGGCGCGGCCTGGGGCCTTTTGGACGCCCAGCGCCAGGACAAGTTCGAGCTCGGCAAGCCGGTCGTGGCTGAGCCGCACTGGCGCATGCTCTACACACTGTCGACCTTGGCCGGCGGCCTGATGCTGATGGGGTTCGTCAGCCTGCGCCGCCAGGCCAGAGGCAAGACCATCGCGATCTTTGCCGTCTTCGCCCAACTCGTGGCGACCTGCTACGTGCAGGCGACCTGGATCGACCTGTCGCGCACGTTCTATTTCGAGAAGATGGTGGGCGTCGTGTTCTGGGCGCTGCTGCTCGGCCTGTTCAGCTACGCCTTGCTGCGCGGCATCGCCGACAGCCTGACCGGCAAGATGGCCGATCCCTCGCTCTACGGCGCGCGCGTGCGCGAGGCGCTGCATGCCTGGCGCGAACTGCCGCGTTACCGAATTGTGCAGCGCGCCGACCTGATGGCACAGCTCCTTTATCTGGTGCTGACGGTGCTTTGCATCTTCTATCTCGTGTTCATCAGCATCGACTGGTACGACGGCGTGATCCGCCTCAGCGAGACATGGTATCGCCAGATCGCCATCGACGGCCGCTACCGCGACTTTCCGATCTGGAGCTTCATCATTCCGAGCATCGTGCTGATGGCCTGGAAGACGTTGACCATTCTGCGCTCGGATCCGATTTCACGAGCCGACAGATGGGCCAAGGCGTTGTCGTTCGGCCGCCTGCTGGGCTACGACGGCAGCCGCGGCTTCGTGCGCATGGACCGCTCTTTCAGCCGGGTGCGGCCTGTCCTGCCGGAGATCGTGCTGGCCTTTCTGCTGATCTTCTGGGCGGCCGTGATGGTGGTGACCGAAGGCGCCATCAAGCTCTATGATGGCGGCTCCGGCGGCTTCGTCGCGGCCGATGGTGGCCGCTGGGTAATCAGGACACTTTTCTGGAACACGCAGGCCGACTGGTTCGCGGGCCTGGCCGTGCTCATGGCCATTCCTTATTTGGCGACGATCTACATATCGATACGCGAACCACTGGCAGAACCGCCACCGGACTCCTATACCAGCAAATGGTAGGCGTTTAGGCGGGAGTCACGACATGGAAATCAAGGGCGAATACAAGATCGCGGCACCGCGCGACAAGGTTTTTGCAGCGCTGAACGACGCGGCCATCCTGCAGGCCTGCATCCCGGGCTGCGAATCGCTCGAGAAGACGTCCGATACGGAGATGAAGGCCAAGGTTCGCCTGCGCATCGGCCCGGTCAGTGCCAGCTTCACCGGCAAGGTGACGCTGTCCGACATCGATCCGCCGAACGGCTACAAGATTTCCGGCGAAGGGCAGGGCGGCGTGGCCGGTTTTGCCAAGGGCGGCGCCGTCGTCACCCTGCGCGACGATGGCGGCGCGACCGTCCTGGACTACAATGTCGATGCCCAGGTTGGCGGCAAGATCGCCCAGGTCGGCGCGCGGCTGATCGACGGCACGGCGCGCAAGCTGGCCGACGAGTTCTTCGGCAAGTTTGCGGCCACGATCGGCGGACCGCCCGCCGCGGCTGCGGTGGCAGGAACGCCCTCGGCAGCTGAAACACCTGCGGCGGCCCCGGCGCCGTCCACTGCAGCGCAGCGTGGCTATAAGCACTGGCTGGCCATCGGTATCGGCGCCGCCGTTCTGATCCTGATCTTCCTGGCAAGCCGTTAGCCCGCAATTCGCTTGACCGCCGCCTGACCCGCTTGCGAGAGTCGCTCCAACGCTCCTGGGCGCGCGTTAACGCGCCTGCGTCGAACCAACAATGAGGGAGAAGAATACATGACCATTTCCGTCGCCATGACCGTCAACGGCAAGTCCGTTTCCGGCAAGGTCGAGGCGCGCACGCTGTTGGTTCAGTTCCTGCGCGAGCACCTCGGCATGACAGGAACCCATGTCGGTTGCGACACCAGCCAGTGCGGCGCCTGCGTCGTCCACGTCGACGGCAAGTCGGTGAAATCCTGCACCATGCTGGCGGTCCAGGCCGAGGGTTCGAAGGTGATCACCATCGAGGGCCTGGCCGAGAGCGCCGACAAGTTGCACCCGATGCAGGAGGCGTTCCGCGAGAATCACGCGCTGCAGTGTGGCTTCTGCACGCCCGGCATGGTGATGAGCGCCATCGACATGGTGAAGCGCCACAACTATCAGCTCGACGAGACGACGGTGCGCCGCGAGCTCGAGGGCAACCTCTGCCGCTGCACCGGCTACCACAACATCGTGAAGGCAATCCTGGCGGCAGCGCCCGCCATGAAGTCAGCAGGGGTGTAGCCATGACCGCCGCCACCGGAATCGGCGCCCGCGTTCTTCGGACGGAAGACAAGCGCTTCCTGACGGGAACCGGCCGCTATGTCGACGATCTGCCTCTCGCGCGCGCGACCTACGCCTACTTCCTGCGTTCGCCGCACGCCCATGCGAAGATCAAGAGCATCGACACCGCGGCGGCCAAGAAGATGCCGGGCGTGGTCGAGATCTTCACCGGCAAGGATACGGCCGATGCCAAGGTCGGCGGCCTGATCTGCGGCTGGGTGGTCAAGGGCAAGGACGGCCAGCCGCACAAGGCGCCGCCGCATCCGGTCATGGCGCTCGATACCGTGCGCTATGTCGGCGACACCGTCGCCATGGTCGTGGCCAGCAGTGCCGATGAGGCCAAGGACGCGGCCGAAGCGATCAAGGTCGACTACGACGTCAAACCGGCCAACGTCGATCTTGCCCATGCGCTCGACAAGGGCGTGCCCGAAGTGCATCCCGAGGCGCCGGGCAACCTGATCTACGACTGGGAAATCGGCGTGAAGGCCGATATCGACGCGGCCTTCGCCAAGGCCGCGCACGTTACCAAGCTCGACCTCGTGAACAACCGGCTGATTCCCAACGCCATGGAGCCGCGCGCCGCGGCGGCGGACTACGACAAGGGCACGGGCAACTACACGCTGTGGTCGACGTCGCAGAACCCGCATGTGCTGCGCCTCATCCTGTCGGCCTTCGTGCTGGGCATTCCCGAGCACAAGCTGCGCGTCATCGCCCCCGACGTCGGCGGCGGCTTCGGCAGCAAGATCTTCTGCTACAACGAAGAGACGATGGTCACCTGGGCGGCCAGCCGTGTCGGCCGGCCGATCAAGTGGACGGCCGAGCGCTCGGAATCGTTCATGACCGACGCCCATGGCCGCGACCATGTCACCCATGCCGAGCTTGCCCTCGACAGGGACGGCAAGTTTCTCGCGCTTAGGGTCGACACCATTGCCAACATGGGCGCGTATCTGTCGACCTTCTCGACGGCGGTGCCGACGTACCTCTACGCCACGCTGCTGGCCGGCCAGTACACGACACCGCTCATCTACGCCAACGTGAGAGCAGCGCTCACGCACACCGCGCCGGTCGACGCCTACCGCGGCGCCGGGCGGCCCGAGGCGACCTTCGTGATCGAGAGCATCGTCAGCAAGGCTGCTGCCGAGATGAAGATGGATGCGGCTGAGCTGCGCCGTAAGAACTTCATCCCGACGACCGCCTTCCCCTACCAGACGCCGGTGGCGCTGCAGTACGACTCGGGCAACTACCCGCCGATCATCGACGAGGCGATGAAGATCGCCGACTACAAGGGCTTCGAGGCCCGCCGCGCCGAGGCCAAGTCACGCGGCAAGCTGCGCGGCATCGGCTTCTCGTCCTACATCGAGGCCTGTGGCCTGGGACCGTCGCGGGTCATCGGCCAGCTGGGTGGCGGCGTCGGCCAATGGGAGTCGGCGCAGATCAAGTTCAACCCGACGGGCAACGTCCAGATCCTGACCGGCGCGCACAGCCACGGCCAGAGCCACGAGACGACCTTCGCCCAGATCGTGTCGGACAAGCTCGGCGTGCCGATCGAGAGCATCGAGGTCGTCCACGGCGATACCGCGACCACGCCGTTCGGCATGGGCAGCTACGGCAGCCGATCGCTGGCGGTCGGCGGCTCGGCCATCATGAAGGCGGCCGACAAGATCATCGCCAAGGGCAAGAAGATCGCGGCCCATCTCATGGAGGCGTCGGTCGCCGACGTCGTCTTCGAGAATGGCACCTTCAAGGTCGCCGGTACCGACAAGGCCGTGCCGCTCGGCGCCGCGGTGTTCGCGGCCTACGTGCCGCACAACTACCCGCTGGAAGAGCTCGAACCCGGCATGGACGAGAACGCCTTCTACGATCCGTCGAACTTCGTCTATCCGGCGGGCACGCAGATCTGCGAGGTCGAGATCGACCCCGACACCGGCACGGTCGAGGTGGTCGCCCACACCGCGGTCGACGATTTCGGCAACATCATCAATCCGATGATCGTCGACGGCCAGGTCCATGGCGGCATCGTTCAGGGCGTCGGCCAGGCGCTGATGGAAAACGCCGTCTACGACAAGGCCACGGGCCAGCTCGTGAGCGGCTCGTACATGGATTACACCATGCCACGCGCCGACAACGTGCCGTCGTTCAAGCTCGGCAACAAGGTCACGCCCTGTCCGCACAATCCGCTGGGCGTCAAGGGTTGCGGCGAGGCCGGCGCGATCGCTGCGCCGGCCGCCGTCATGAATGCCATCCACAATGCGCTGGCGCCGCTCGGCGTCACGCACGTCGAAATGCCCGCCACCTCGCTCAACGTGTGGCAATCGATCCAAGGCGCCCAACACGCGGCCGCCGAGTAACCGGAGGAAATTGAGATGTACGATTTCGCTTATCATCGTCCGAAGTCGCTCGCTGATGCCGTCAGCCTGCTCAAGGGCAAGCCCGAGGGCCGCGTCATGTCGGGCGGCATGACCCTGATCCCGACGCTGAAGCAGCGCCTGGCCAAGCCCAGCGACGTGGTCGATCTCGCCGGGGTCAAGGAACTCGCCGGCATCAAGGTCGAGGGCAACAACGTGGTGATTGGCGGCATGACCCGTCACGCCGACGTCGCGACCTCGGCCGACGTGAAGGGCGCCATTCCGGCGCTGGCCTACCTCGCCGGCCATATCGGCGATCCGCAGGTGCGCAATCGCGGCACGATCGGCGGCTCGATCGCCAACAACGATCCGGCGGCGGACTATCCGGCCGCGGTCGTGGCGCTGAACGCAACCGTTACCACCAACACCGGCAAGCACACTGCCGACAGCTTCTTCAAGGGCCTGTTCGAGACCGCGCTGGGCGAGGGCGAGCTGGTCACGTCGGTGAGCTTCCCCAAGGCCGAGAAGGCCGCCTACATGAAGTTCCCCAACCCGGCCTCGCGCTACGCCATGGTCGGCGTGTTCGTCGCCAAGACCGCGGCCGGCGTGCGGGTCGCGGTGACCGGCGCGGGCGCCAGCGTGTTCCGCGTCAAGGCGATGGAGGATGCGCTGGCCAAGAACTTCTCCTCGGCCGCGATCAAGGACATCAAGATCCCGGCCGACGGCCTCAACAGCGACATCCACGGCAGCGCCGAATATCGCGCCCATCTCGTGGGTGTGATGGCACGGCGCGCCGTCGACGCGGCCAACAAGTAGACGCCGTTCTGAAAGCACTGGTCACCGGCTTCGATCCGTTCGGCGGCGACAAGGTCAATCCGTCGTCACTGGCGGTCGGGCAATTGAAGAAGCGGATCGGCGAGGTGGTGGTGCACACCGCCCAGCTGCCGACGTCGTACGCACACTCGGCGAGGGTGCTGCGGGCGGCCATCGAAGAGGTGAAGCCCGAGCTCGTGCTGTGCGTCGGGCAGGCCGGTGGCCGCACCGAGCTTTGCCTCGAGCGGGTGGCGATCAACGTCCAGGACGCGCGCATTCGCGACAATGACGGCAAGCAGCCGATCGACAAGCCGGTCGTGAAGGACGGCCCGGCGGCCCATTTCGCCACCCTGCCGATCAAGGCCTGCGTGGCGGAAATGCGCAAGGCAGGGCTGCCCGCCGCCGTCTCCAACACCGCCGGCACCTTCGTCTGCAACCACATCTTCTACGCGCTGATGGACATCGCCCAGAGCCATCCCATCCCGATGCGCGGCGGCTTTCTTCACATCCCCTACGTGCCGGAACAGGCGGCCCGCCTGGGCGGCGCGCCGTCGATGGCGCTCGACGACATCGTGCGCGGCATCGAGATCATCCTCGAGGTCAGTGCCAGTCGCGTGAGCGACGTTCACACCATCGAAGGCCGCATTTCATAGTCTTCCGGACCGCGGGCGTCCCGCCCGCCGCATGATCATGAGCGCGCGGGACGCCCGCGGTCCGCCTGAGTTACTCCGCCGCGATGGCCAGCGGCGGGTGCGCCGCCGTCTCGACCAGCGCAGGCTTCGCGGCGGGCCGCTTCACCCTGAACCACGCCGCATAGAGCGCCGGCAGGAAGAGCAGGGTAAGCGCCGTCGCCACCAGCAGGCCGCCCATCAGGGCGACCGCCATGGGCCCCCAGAACACGCTCCTGGACAGCGGGATCATGGCGAAAATGGCGGTGCCGGCGGTGAGCAGGATCGGCCGGGCGCGGCGCACCGTGGCGTCGATCACGGCGTCCCAGGCGCTGTGGCCGGCGACGAGGTCCTGGTCGATCTGGTCCACCAGGATCACCGAATTGCGCATGATCATGCCGGCCAGCGCAATCACGCCCAACAGCGAGACGAAGCCGAAGGGCTGGTTGAAGAGCAGCAGGAACAGCGACACGCCGATCAGGCCGAGCGGCGCCGTCAGCACGACCAGCGCGAGCTTGGAGAAGCTCTGCAGCTGCAGCATCAGGAACATGATCATCAGGAAAGCCATCACCGGCATCATCTTGAAGATCGAGCCCTGGCTCTTGGCGCTCTCCTCCTTGTCGCCGCCGACTTCGATGCGATAGCCCGCCGGCAGCTCGGCGCGCAGCGGTGCCAGCGCCTTGTCGATGCGGGCGGCGACGTCGGGACCCTGCACGCCGTCGATCACGCCGGCGCGCACCGTCATCAGCAGCTCCTTGTTGCGTCGCCACAGGATCGGCTCCTCGAGCTCGAAGTGCAGCGTCGCGAGCTGGGCGAGCGACACCACGCCGCCGTTGCCGGTGCGCAGGTTGATCGCCTCCAGGCCCTCGACGCTGAGGCGCTCGGGCGCCACGGCGCGGGCCACCACATCGATCGACTCGGTGCCCTCGCGGTATTGTGTCACGGTTACGCCCGACAGCAAGGTCTGCAGCGTGCTGCCCAGGATCTGCGAATCGACGCCGAGCGCGCGCGCCTTGTTCTGGTCGACTTCGAGCCGCACCGTCTTGGCCAGCTCGTTCCAGTCGAAGTTGACGTCGCGCGTGGCCGAATCGGCCTTGAAGACCTGCCGAACCTGTTCGGCCACGGCGCGGACCTGTTGTGGCTCCTCGCCCAGCACGCGGAACATCACCGGGTAGGCGACCGGCGGGCCGTTCTGCAATCGCTGAACGCGTGCGCGCACGGCCTCGAAATCGCTGGCGAACAACTTGCTGAGATCGGCGAAGACGCGCTCGCGCGCCCCCAGATCCTTGGTCATGACGATGACCTGGCCGAAGTTGGCGTTGCTGAGCTCGGGCACGGTCGGCAGGTAGAAGCGCGGGCTGCCGGCGCCGACATAGGCCGTGTAGAAGGCGACGTCGGGGTTCTCGCCCAGCCACTTCTCGAGCTTGCGCACTTCGGTGTCGGTCGCTTTCCACGAGGCGCCCTGGGCGAGCTTCATGTCGACGATCAGCTCGGGCCGGTTGGCGGTCGGGAAGAACTGCTTCTGCACCAGGGTGAAGGCGCCCATCGAAGCCACGAAAGCCAGCGCGGTGATGGCGATCGTGGTCTTGCGCCAGGTCACGCACCACACCACCAGCTTGCGGAAGAGGCGATAGAGTCGACCGTCATAGGGGTCGGCATGATGCACCTTGGGCTGCGGCAGCAGGTGGTAGCCCATCCACGGCGTGAACAGCACGGCCACGAACCACGAGATGATCAGCGAGAGGCCGACCACCCAGAATATCGAGTTGGTGTATTCGCCGGCGCTCGACCTGGCGAAACCCACCGGCACGAAGCCGATCGCGGTGACGAGCGTGCCGGTCAGCATCGGAAAAGCGGTCGAGGTGTAGGCGTAGGTCGCGGCCTCGAGCCGGCTCGCACCCTGCTCGAGCTTCACCATCATCATCTCGACGGCGATGATGGCATCGTCGACCAGCAGGCCGAGCGCGATGATCAGTGCGCCGAGCGAGATTCGCTGGAAGTCGATGCCGAGCAGCATCATGCCGACGAAGGTGATGGCCAGCACCAGCGGCACCGACATCGCCACGATGATGCCGGTGCGCACGCCCAGGCTGATGAACGACACGACCAGCACGATGGCGAGCGCCTCGAGCAGCGAGGAGATGAACTCCTCGAACGACTTGTCGACGACCTCGGGCTGGTTGGCGACCTTGTGCACGGTGATGCCGACGGGCAGGCCCGCCTCGACCTCGGCCATTGCCTGCTCGAGCGCCTTGCCCAGGGTCTGCACGTTGCCGCCCGGCGCCATGACGACGCCCAGCCCGATCACCGGCTTGCCGTCGAAGCGCATCGATATCTGCTGCGGATCCTGGTAGCCGCGCTTGATCTCGGCCACGTCGGACAAAGTGAGCGTGCGGCCGTTGGCGCTGAAGGGCAGCGCGGCCAGCTCCTGGGCGGTGACCGGCGCGCCGTCGACGCGGACCGTGACGCGCTCGCCCTTGGTCTCGACCGTGCCGGTCGCCACGATGGCGTTTTGCCGGCGCACGACCTCGAGGATCTGGTCGACCGGCACGCCCAGCATGGCGAGCCGCGTATGACTGAACTCGATGTAGATCTTCTCGTCCTGCAGGCCGATCAGGTCGGCCTTGGTGACGTCGGGCACGCGCAGCAGGCGCTGGCGCGCGGCCTTGACGATTTCCTTGACCTCGGCCGGCTGGAAGCCGTCGGATTCGAAGGCCCAGATCAGGCTGTAGGTGTCGCCGTATTCATCGTTGAAGAACGGGCCGTTGACGCCCGTCGGCAGCGTGCCCTTGATGTCGCCGACCTTCTTGCGCACCTGATACCACAGGTCGGGCACCTTGGCGGGCGGGGTGTCGTCGCGCAGCGAGACGTAGATAACGGTCTCGCCGGGCTTGGTGTAGCTGTTGACGTAGTAGAAGTAGGGCAGCTCCTGCAGCTTGGTCTCGATCTTCTCGGTGACCTGCTGCTCCATCTCGCGCGAGGTGGCGCCCGGCCATGTCGCCGACACCACCATCTGCTTGATGGTGAAGGGCGGGTCCTCACCGCGGCCAAGGCTGAAGAAGGCGTAGGTGCCGGCCGCGACCAGCGCGATCATGAAGAACACGGTGAGCGTGCTGTATTTCAGCGCCAGCGCCGAGAGATTGGTGCGCGTGGTCATAGACTGTCTCCCCCGAAGGAGCGGTGCTAGCGCGCCGCCTGCTGCACCGGCTTCACCTTCTGGCCGGCCTCGAGCTTGTGGACGCCGGCGACGGCGATCATCTCGCCGTCCTTCACGCCGGTGGCGATGGCTGCCGTGTCGTCGCGCCAGCGCGCGATCGTGACCGGCCGCAGCGTGACAGTGCCGCTTTCCTTGTCGACGACCCACACCGCAGGCTGCGTGCCGCGCTGGAAGATGGCCGACAGGGGGACCTCGGCCACCGGCGCGGAATCCGGCCGATCGAAAGCGAGAGTCGCGGTCATGCCGAGCCCGATGAACTCCGGCGGCGCGATCACGCTGAAGCGCGCCGGATAGGTCCGGGTCATGGGATCGGCGCTGGGCGAGAGCTCGCGCAGCTTCGCGGCATGGCGATGGCCCGGGTCGGACCACAATTCGAAGCTCGCAGCGACGGCTTCGCGCACGGCCTTCAGGCGGTGTTCGGGAACGCCCACCAGGATTTCGAGCTCGTCGGTACGGGCGACCCGCACGACGCCCTGGCCCTGCGCCATGACCTGGCCGACCTCGGCTTGGACCGCGGTCACGACGCCGGGCGCGTCGGCGCGCAGTTCGGTATAGGCGAGGTTGTTCTCGGCCGAGGAGAGCTGGCTTTTGGCCTGCTCGACGCGCGCGAGCGTAGTTGCGGCGAGCGACTGGCGCTGCTCGAGCGTCTGCGGCGTGAATGCACCCGAGCCGCGGAGGTTGAGATATCGCTCGTGGTCGGCCTTGGCGCGCACGTAATCGGCATCGGCGGAGGCGAGTGCGGCGCGCGCATTGTCGACGGCCAGGCGGAAGTCGGCGGGATCGAGCTGGGCGATCAGGTCGCCCGGCTTGACGATGGTGCCGACATCGACGGTACGGTTGGTGATCTTGCCGGCGACGCGGAAACCGAGCGGGCTCTCAATGCGGGGAACGACCGTGCCGGCCAGCACCAGCGACTGGCTGTGTTGCTGGTAGGCGATTTCCATGACCCGGGCCGGCCGCACGACGGGCTCGCTCGCCGCTGCCCGAGATGCGCTGGCCGGCATCCAGGAGAAGGCAGCGAAGCCCGCCGTGGCAATGGCGCCGGCACCTACGACGATCGCCAGGGCCTTCAGGGGAAATTTGCGCGGGGACTGAACGAACGGGGGGACACGCATGGCTAACCACCCTTCCGAGGTTTACAATGTTCGTGCTCAGAACGCATATGAACGTTGTTAAGTGAACATTGATAAGCTATCGGCGTTCAGATAAGTGTCAAGGGGAAGGAGACAGTTTTTGAGCGTCTTTTCGACAGTGGCGACATCCGGCCGCAAGCGCCGGGGCGAGGGCCATACCCGCCGCGAGGAGATCCTCCATGCGGCCAAGGAGCTGTTCCTCGAGCAAGGCTATGACTCGACCACGATCCGCCGTATCGCCGACCGAGTCGGCATTTCGGCGCCGGCGCTCTATCTCTACTTCAAGGACAAGGAAGCGCTGATGCTGGCGCTCTGCGATCAGACCTTCGGGCACCTGATCGAGGCCATCAGCGAGATCGAAAAGACCGTGGACGATCCGATGGAGCGCGTGCGCCGCTTCGGCGAAGCCTATGCCCGTTTCGGCCTCACCCATCCCGACGAATACCGGCTGGTGTTCATGGGATCCAACATCCCGGAATCCATGCGCAAGATCGGCCATCGCGCCCCGGTCGACGATCCGACGCGGCCGGGCGTAGGCGGCGCGATCGTGTTCAACCGCCTTGTTGCGATGCTGTCCCAGGTCGAGGCGTCGGGCACCAAGCTCAATTACCCGCCGGACACCTGCGCCGAACTCTGCTGGATGGGCATTCACGGCCTGGTCGCGGCCTTCATCACGAAGCCCGAGTTCCCCTGGTCCAATCGTGAGCTGCTGATTTCGGCGAATCTGGACATTCACCTCAAGGGCATCGTCCGCAGCGTCTAGGCTGCAGCTTCTAGGCTGTTTGGGGCCACACCCTCGGAAACAGATCACAGGTCATCGGTGCGCCGGCCGCGAGATGGGGCTTGTGCGGAAACTGGAACGTGCCGGGCCGCGGGTCATAGCGCGCGTCATCGCCGGTATAGCGCAGCGACAACCCGCGCCGGCGTGCGCCTGCCGTGTCGTTGCCCGGCGCGCCGTGGACGATCATGGCGTGGAACACCAGGCAGTCGCCCGGCGTCATCTTCCACCAGCGGATGTCGTACTTGCTGCGATCGGCGTCGATGTCGGGAATTTGCGCCAGCTCGCTCGAGGTGAACTTGATCTCGTGGCCTTTGCGGAAGGGCGTTGGCCGGTAACTGATGCCCCAGCGGTGTGAGCCCGCCACGAACTCGACGGCGCCGTTGCTGCGGTCGACGTCGTCGAGCGCAATCCAGACCGACGTGACCTGCCAGCCTTTCACGGGCCAGTAAGGCTGGTCCTGGTGCCACGGCGTGGGATGGGCGGTGCCCGGCTCCTTCACGAAGAGCTGGTCGTAGAAGAAATCGGCCGAGGCCGAGTCCATCAGTCGGGCGGCAATGGCCGGAGCGGAGGATTCGAGCGCGGCGGCGCGGAACTCCGGATCGTGCCGCCACATGAACATGTCGCCGAAGAACCTGCCGGGCGTGCTGCCCTCGGCGAAGTTCGTGGCATGCGGGCCGGGCGCGGCGAGATCGCGCTCGACCGCCGCACGCAGGCGCTCGACCCAGGCCGCATCGAACGCCTGGCGCAGGCAGACGACGCCGTCGCGGTCGTAGGCGGCGACGGCGCTGTGCGTGATCAAGCGTTCTGCAGGACGTGGACGGCGCGGTTGGCCACGAGATCCTTGTTCTTGGCGCCGTAGGCCTTCATGTGTTCAGAAGCACCATGGGCCTTGAGGTGGTCCATGCTCTCCCACTTCTCGATGACGACCAAGGTATCGGGGCCGAACTTGGCGAACGCGCCGCCGTCGGTGTCGACCGTGGCGCCGTACTCGATGCAGCCTTTCTCGGCGTGCACCGCCGGCATGTTGGCGCGGAACGCAGCCAGCACCTCGTCGCGCTTGCCCGGCTTGGCGGTGAGGATGGCGATGACGTGGATCATG
>Ga0070766_10000962_pt1 | contig 13486 bp, 10 predicted proteins | sample HubBroMetageWFT6_FD_69782 | JGI IMG/M metagenome (GOLD analysis project Ga0070766, IMG submission 69782) | Warmed and freeze-thawed soil microbial communities from the Hubbard Brook experimental Forest, New Hampshire - Hubbard Brook CCASE Soil... | ecosystem: Environmental > Terrestrial > Soil...
TCTACCCAGGATATCCCGATGCGTAATGAGAACGGCGAATCGAGCCAACGACTTCCCCTTCTTTGAGCGGAATTGTTATTGGAGTTATTTTACCCTCCGATCTACCCACCGCTGGCTAGTGGCCTGTTTAGCTAGTTGGAGTTTGAGCACGTAATCAACGAGAACGTGGATTTCCCAGGTGTAGCAAAATCCCCTCGGGTCGTAGTACCCCCTCTGGAGTTTGACCACGTTTTCAACCCGCCTGTAAGATCAAAGATCAGCACTCAGCCCTAGAATTTCCCTTGGACACCTGCAATAGAAGCCGTGTTGGCTGAAGGGTGATCGCAGATTTTGAGAGCTGAATTTAATCATGGCCCACGATCTTCCCAAAGCGTACGAGCCGGGCGCGATAGAAACGCGTTGGGCCGACTACTGGATCAAGGAAAAACTCTTTTCCGTCCCTACGCCTCCGCTCGGAGAGGCGCGTCCGGTGTTCACGCTTTTGTTGCCGCCTCCGAATGTTACCGGGCGGCTGCACATGGGGCACATGCTCAACCACACGCAGATGGACATCATGGTGCGCTGGCATCGCATGCGCGGCTTTCTGACCTTGTGGCTTCCGGGTACCGACCACGCGGGCATTGCGACGCAGATGATGGTTGAGCGCCAGCTTGCCACCGAAGGCAAGAAGCGACGCGATATGGGGCGCGAGGCGTTTATTGAGCGGGTCTGGGAATGGAAGCGGCACTACGGCGGGGCCATCCTCGACCAGATGAAGCGCCTCGGGGACTCGGTGGATTGGGATCGTGAGTATTTCACCATGGACGAGAATCTTTCGCGCGCGGTGCGCGAAGTTTTCGTGCGCTTGTATGAAGAAGGACTGATCTATCGCGGCAAGTACATCGTCAACTGGTGCCCGCGTTGCGGAACTGCGATTTCCGACCTCGAAGTCAAGCACGAGGAGATTGCGGGCAAGCTGTACGAGATTCGTTATCTGGTAATCGGCACCGACGAATTCATTACGGTGGCTACCACACGTCCGGAGACCATGCTGGGAGATACGGCGGTCGCGGTGAATGCAGGAGACAAGCGCTACAAGCATCTGCATGGGAAGAAAGTCTTGTTGCCGCTGATGAATCGTGAGATCCCCATCATCACCGATGATCTGGCTCAGCCAGAATTCGGGACGGGCGCGGTGAAAGTGACTCCGGCGCACGATCCCAATGACTTTGAGGCGGGACTGCGACACAATCTGCCACAGATTGAAGTGATCGATGAGCAAGCCCGCATGAACGAAAATGCTGGACCCTATGCCGGCTTGGATCGCTTCGAAGCCCGCAAGCGCGTGCTCGATGACCTGCGCCAGCAAGGCTTCCTGGTGGGAGAAAAGGATTACACCATCTCGATCGGCAAGTGCGATCGCTGCGGGACGGTCGTTGAGCCGCGGCTTTCGACGCAATGGTTCATCAAGATCGCGCCTCTCGCCCAGCCTGCGATCGAGGCCGTGGAGCGGGGCGAAATCACGATTGTTCCGGAGAACTACAGGCAGATTTACCTGAACTGGATGCACAACATCCACGACTGGTGCATCTCGCGGCAACTGTGGTGGGGGCACAGGATTCCGGCTTGGCATTGCTCGTGTGGCGAAATCATTGTGGCCCGCAAGGCCCCGACGAAGTGCACGAAATGTGCTGGCTCGGAGCTTAAGCAGGATATCGATGTGCTGGACACATGGTTCTCCTCGGGCCTGTTGCCGTTTACGACGCTGGGCTGGCCGGAGAAGACGCGCGACCTGGAAGTTTTCTATCCGACTACGCTGCTGATCACCGCCTACGAGATTTTGTTTTTCTGGGTGGCCCGGATGATCATGTTCGGCTGCCACTTCATGGCGGGTCATCAGCAGGATCCGAAGGTGAAGCAGGCCAGCGGCTGGGCCGACAAGAAGGACGACAGCGTTACCTTCCGCCAGGTTTACATACACGCTCTGGTGCGTGACGCCGAGCGGCAGAAGATGTCGAAGACCAAGGGGAACGTGGTGGATCCGCTCGATGTCATCCAGCGCTTTGGAACGGATGCCACGCGCTTCACGCTGGCTGCCATGGCGGCGCCCGGGACAGATATCGCATTCAGCGAGGGCCGTACCGAAGGCTATCGCAACTTTGCCAACAAGATTTGGAATGCGGCGCGCTTCATGTTCATGAACATTGACCGCGTGGCGCCGGGCCTTCGGCCCAGGACCGGGTCTGAGACCCAGTCCCACACGAGTGGCGTGACTGGCGTTAAGGCCGTTGCCCTCGAAGACCGATGGATTCTCTCGCGGTTTAATCGGGTTACCAAGAATGTGAACGAGGCGCTCGAGACTTATCGCTTTCATGAAGCCGCTAATCAGATTTATGACTTCTTCTGGGGCGAGTTCTGCGACTGGTACATCGAACTGATCAAGCCGCGGCTGTTGGACGGGGGCGAAGAATCCGCCCGTATCGCGTGCGCTAATTTGCTTGGTATTTTTGAAGCTGCGCTGAGGCTGTTGCATCCGGTGATGCCGTTTATCACGGAAGAAATCTGGCACGCGATTTACGACGGCAATCCGCCGTTGCAGTCGATTGCCCTGGCGCCGTTTCCGCAAGCGGATGAGAAGCAGTTTGACTTGGCTGCCGAGACGGAGATGGCAATTTTGCAAGATCTCATCGTCAGCGTGCGGAATTTGCGGGCGGAGTTGAAGGTTGATCAGAAGCAACGCGTACCGATCCAGGTCTTCGTCTCCGAGTCAGAAATTCATAAACTGATTGAACAGAACCGAGGTTCAGTGGAGCGTTTGGCCAACGTTGAGAAGATCGAGTTCGTTGCAAATTCTCTGGCCAAGCTTTCTGGCGGGCGGCACACGGCGCGTTTTGACGTGCATGTCATTTACGAGAGAAAAATCGACGTCGCCGCGGAACGGGAGCGGCTGAAGAAAGAACTGGAACAGATCGAAAAGGAGTTTGCCAATGGCCAGCGTCAATTGGGCAACGAGCAGTTTCTTGCCAAGGCTCCGACGAAGGTCGTCGAGGGAATTCGAAAGCGGGCACAAGAGCTGGAAATCCTGCGCGAGAAAGTAAAGAGTAAGCTGGATGAGTTGAAATAGTCCGGGACCGGCGAGGACGCCCGTGCTCCATCAACATCATGGACTGGAATAGCCGACGCATTACCGCTGTGATTGAGAACGCGCTGCTGGAGGATCGGGCCACGCGCGACGCGACCAGCTACGCCTGCATTGACCCGAATCAGCGGGCTTCGGCCACGATTCTTGCGAAGCAGGATTGCATCCTTGCGGGCATTGGCTGTGTTTCACGCATCCTGGACGTTTACGCAGCTCTGGACGGCGCGGTTACGTCGCATTATGAGGTCACGACTCATCCAGAGATATTCGACGGCATCCGCCTGCACACCGGGCAGTCGGTTGCCGTTATCCAGCACAATGCCCGCGTGATTCTCTCCTGCGAGCGCGTGATGTTGAATTTCGTGCAGCGGTTGAGTGGGATTGCCACGCTGACGCGCCAGTTCGTGGAGGCGGTTTCGGGTACCAAGGCGCGAATCCTGGACACGCGCAAGACCGTGCCCGGACTGCGCATGCTCGATAAGTACGCGGTGCGATGCGGAGGTGGGCAGAATCACCGCCTCGATTTGTCGGACGGAGTGCTGATCAAGAACAACCACATTGCGCTCGCGGGAGGCATCGTGCCGGCGCTGGAGCGCGCTCATAAGAACCGGCGCGGTGCGCAGATCATTGAAATCGAAGTACGGTCCCTGGAGGAGTTGGAACAAGCCCTCGAGCACGGCGGTGAAGCTATTCTGCTGGATAACATGTCGGTGGAAAATGTGAAGCGCGCAGTCGAGCGCTGCTCGCATGTGGAACGCCGCATTCCGCTGGAGGTCTCAGGCGGCATCACGCTGGAAAACGTTCGTGCTTACGCTGAGACCGGAGTGAATTTCATCTCGGTCGGGGCGCTCACGCACTCGGCGAAGGCTGTGGATATGAGCATGCGCCTGGCCCCGGCCTAGGTCTGCCCGAAACTTTTTTCTCTGGGCGCACTGCCTTGTCCAATCGGCCAGATTTTTTGTTCCAGCCGAACGATTCGGAGAGTGAACTTTCGAGTAACGCCTGCGCTCTCGCAAGCGGTAGAGTATCCGCAAACCCGGAGGCCCTCCCCATGAGTCACCGAATCCCCCGTGCCGCCGTTGCAATACTCGCACTGCTCTTTGCGAATAGCTCTTCTGGAAGTGGCGCCAGATCGCACGCGATTGCTCCCTCGGAAGCTACCGCCCAGAGCATTTCTACCCGGCGTAGGGCCTCGCCCCATCAACCTGCAACCTCGGTCGACGTCACTGTCGACGTTCTCAGTGATCGGCACGCGATCAGTCCTTATGTTTATGGGGGAAGCTATCCCAAGGATGCCCCAACGATTTCCGACAGCGGCCTCACCGTGGTTCGTTGGGGCGGCAACGCGACGTCGCGGTACAACTGGAAGACCTTCACCTACAATGCGGCTGCCGATTGGTATTTTGAAGATTTCGGCTACGCCGAGATCGGCGATCGCGATTCGGTGCAATACATCCAAGACGTGAAAGCAGCGGGAAGCAATCCACTGATGACGATGGTCATGCTGCCCTGGGTGGCGAAGACTTCCGGCTGGAGTTTTTCGGTCGCTAAATATGGCCCGCAATGCGGGGCAGACCCCTACAACTCCGACGCCGGGGATGGAGTGCTGACGGATTGTCAGACGGCGATCACGGGGAACGATCCAACCGACGCCAACGTCGAACTGAAGGACTCGCCGCAAAACGGAGATCCTCCGGGAACCGTCTATCGCGACCAGTGGGCGACCGCGCTGGCCCCGGCATTTGGCAGCGCCCCGCATTTCTACGACATGGACAATGAGCTTGATATCTGGGGCGGTACGCATCGCGATGTCCATCCCAATCCTTCAGCCTACGACGAGATGCGTGATACCTATCTTGCGGAAGCTGGGGCCTTAAAAGGCTGGGATCCCAATGCGATTCGTTTCGGCCCGGTGAGTTGCTGCTGGTGGTTCTACTGGAATGGCGCGAACAACAACGATAAGGGCGCCCATGCCGGCGTGGACTTTTTGCCTTGGTGGCTGAACGAAGTTTATTGGCAGGATCAACTGTCCGGCACGAGGTCGGTTGACGTATTCGACGTTCACGCTTATCCGGACGGACCGGACACCTCTGGCTATACCCAGGCTCAAAAGCAGGCGCTATCGCTGCGCATTTACCGAGATTATTGGGATCCGACGTATACCAGCGAATCAGGAGCGATCAATCAGCAGTGGGCCACCTTTATTCAACCGAAGAAGCGGATTCCATTCCGCATTCCGCGTATGCGGGCGATCGTCAATATGATCTACCCGGGCACTCCTTTGAGTTTCACCGAGTGGAGCGCGGCATTCGCCGGTGAATCCGATTTCTCGACGGCGCTGGCCGATGCCGATGCCTACGGCATTCTGGGACGCGAACGCATGTATTTGGCTTCCCGCTGGGTGGCGCCTGACCCGGCGAATCCCAACTATCAGGCCTTGAAGCTGTTCCGTAACTACAACGGGCAGCATCACGCCTTTGCGACAACATCCGTCTCAGCCACCAACGATGGCAACCCGAACTTGTTCAGCAGTTATGCCGCGCTGGATCCGATGGGCACGAGCTTAACTCTGATGGTGATCAACAAAAGTCCAGGCGCATCGGTGCAAGCGCAATTGGCAGTGAACGGATTTACGCCGAAGCGGGTGACGACTTACACGCTTTCGCCTAAGTCCCCCACAAAAATTGTTGCGTCGTCCCCAAAGGATTGGACTTCCACTCGGAAATTCGCGCCTTATACCGCTACGTTGCTGGTTGTGACCGGCTCGATGTCTGAAACGCCGAGCGCGGACTGGGATCTGAATCCGGACACGATCATGGTTCCGGCGCACGGCACAACTACGCTTCAGCCGAAGATCGTTTCCAACTCGGGAAACGTAACCCTCGGCACTCCACAGTCGGATAGCGGGATCACGCTCGTGGTCACACAACCGAACATAACCTCAACTCAGGACGGGAGCATTACCGTCACTGCCGGTGGCGCTCCGGGTTTCTATCATTTCGCCGTTCCAGGCACTGACAACGCAGGCGTCGCCCAGACCCAGAGCGGTTGGATTGTTGTGGGGAATCCGCCGGCGACGTTCACGAAAACCGGAGACCATCAGAAAGGAGCGCCGGGAAGCCAACTAAATCTGTCGGTCACACTCCACGCCGGCAAGTCGGGCGGAAGCGCTGCGGGCGGTACCGTTCTGTTCACAACCGATGCCGGTTCTCTGTCGAACCGCCTGGTCACCACCGACTCTTCCGGTAACGCTCCCGTGGTGCTCACACTGCCTGCAAATGCTGCCACCGTCCACGTCACCGCCGAGGGCCAGTTTGGACTTGGTCATCCGGTGGCGAAATTCACCGAGGCCGCGCAATGATGGGATTTCGCTGACCTGGGCCGCGATTGCGGTTTCGCGGCGCATCCCTGATAATTCCGGCATCAGGCAATCACGGCCAAACCGAAAGTCGCGGGCAGGAGTGCCCGCGCCACATAAGTCTGCTCAACAGACTGACACCCGCCTTGGACGCGTTGTGCGTCTTCTTATTGCCCACGCCACAGTTGTCGTAAGTGGGACAAAAATGGCCGCGGAGATCGGCACCAGCCGTTCAGAAGTTTGGCGTCTGGTTCAGCAGTTGCGCGATCTTGGAGTCGACATTGCCGGGCATCCATCGACCGGTTACAGCTTGAAATCCGTGCCCGATCTGCTGCTGCCGGATATGCTGGCCTCACAATTGCAGGGCACGATTTTCGGCAAGCACATTCATCACTATTACAAGATTGGATCGACCAACACGGCTGCCATGGAAGCGGGGAGCGCGGGCGCTCCTGAGGGCAGCGTTTTTCTGGCCGAGCAACAGACTGCTGGACGGGGCCGTGGAGCCAACCAGTGGCACTCTGAGCGCTCGACCGGAATTTATTGCTCGGTGCTTTTGCGTCCGGCGCTGCCGCCATCTGATGTACTCGTTATCACGCTCGCTGCTGGACTGGCTGTACACTCGGTGGTTCAGGAGATCGACTCGCGAGTGCTCCCGGACCTGAAGTGGCCCAACGATGTTCTAATCGACGGGAAAAAATTCTGCGGCATCCTGACCGAGATGAACGCTGAAGTCACCCGGGTGAGGTATATCGTCGTCGGTTTGGGAATCAACGTAAATCAATCGAGCTTCCCCCCGGATTTGCAGGCTATCGCAACTTCTCTGCGTTTGGCGACGGGTACGGAGTGGTCGCGGGTGGAACTATGCACAGCTTGGCTAAAATCGCTCGACCGGGAATATCGCGGCTTGCTGGAGAATCCGGAAGCCACCACTTCGATCTTGCGTCGCTTTCAGCAACGGTCGTCGTCAGTTCGAGGACATCAAGTCGAGATCGAAGAGGACGCCGACCTCGAGGGCGTGACGGAAGGCCTGGATTCGCGCGGCTTCCTGCAGGTTCGCACGGCGCAAGGTGTGCGCGCAGTGTTGAGTGGGACAGTAAGACTACATTGAAAAACGAATGCCGCGCGCGGCTCGAAGGCCGACCTATGCGGAAGTACCTCGTAGACTGCCGCCGCATCAACCGCGACGGCCTTAACGGGTCAAAGACCCGTTACCACACGAGCAACAACTATGCTTCTGGTTCTCGATGTCGGTAACACCAATACCGTGCTGGGGGTCTTCGCTAAGGCGAAAGTCGCTCCGGCCTCGAGCCGTAGTGCCGAACCTGAATCGTCCCACTATGAAGTGCTTGTGGCGAATTGGCGAGTCGCAACTATCGCGACTGAAACCGTGGATGAATATGGCGTGCTATTCCGCAATCTGTTCGCTATGGACAACCTCGAAGCCAAGGGCATTCACGGCATCGTGATCTCATCGGTTGTGCCGCCTCTCGACTCCACTCTGGGGCAAGTGTGTCAGCGATACTTTGGTACGAAACCGCTTTTCATCGAACCGGGCGTAAAAACCGGCATGCCGGTGCATTACGACAATCCCGCCGAGGTGGGTGCAGACCGCATAGTGAACTCGGTTGCGGCGTACGAAAAATATGGCGGACCCTGCGTAATCGTTGATTTCGGAACCGCAACCACATTCGATTGCGTGTCTCCCAAGGGAGAATACATGGGCGGCGTTATCTGCCCCGGCATCGGAATCTCCGCCGACGCCCTGTTTGAACGCACGGCACGCCTGCCGCGCGTGGATATCCGCAAGCCCGCTCACATCATTGGCAGCAATACCGTAGGCAGCCTGCAGTCCGGCCTTTACTACGGCTATCTTAGCTTGGTGGACGGTATTCTGGAGTTGCTGGTGCAAGAATTAGGAAACGAAACCAAAGTGATTGCGACTGGCGGCTTGTCTTCGCTGTTCGGCACGGGCTCGAAGCATATCAAACAGGTGGACGAGTTTTTGACCCTGGAAGGCCTGCGCATTATCTGGGAGCGCAACGTAACGGCTAAACCCGCTCGCGAGGGGGCGCCGGCCGCGTTCAAGTCTTCTTCCGGGAGCAAGCCGCGCTCCCGCTGATCTTCGAGAAACGAAACAAAGACCCGCCGTGGAAAATTACTTTAACTACTTCACCGAAATCGAGGTGCATTTTCAGCGGCGGCGCGGGCGCATTCAGTTGTCCCCGCTCGATTGGGCACTGATCGAAACCTGGAAAGACGCAGGCATTCCGCTCGAGGCGGTGCTGCGCGGCATTGATGCCGCGTTTGATAAGTATGAACTGAGGAAGTCGAAGTCACAGAAAGTCAATGGCCTAGCTTATTGTGCTCAGGCGGTGCTTGTGGCTGCGGAAGAGATGAAGGAGGCTGCGGTTGGAGCGCCGAGCTTGGATGCACAAGGCCATCGCCCAAGCGGCTTTCCGACCACCGAAATCTCTGTTTTTCTCCGGCGCAACGCGGAGCACCTCGACGCGGCGAAGCTCCCCGAAGCAAAAGGGATTGATGCCACACCATTGGCGAGAGAGACTGCCAACACACTGCGCGAAATTGCCGCTGATCTGGACACCACGAAAACTCCGCCGCGATTGGAGGACCTTGAACGGCGACTCACGGTGGCGGAAGAGAAACTGCTGGCGGTTTTACTGGCGGCGACGCCAGATCAGCAGATCATCACCGTGCGGGCGGAAGCCGACCGGGAGCTGGCGCCTTACCGGCGCAAAATGCCGTCAGCGCAAATCGAGCAGTTGCTGAAGCAGTACCTCCACAAGCGATTGCTGGAAAAATATGGATTGCCGCGATTGAGTTTGTTCTATATGTAAGGTGCTGTCGGCAATTCTTTTCACCCGGCGTTTCGGTTTCCAGAATAGAATCCTGGCTTGCAACTCACCATTGAAAAACTCATTTATGGCGGCGACGGCCTTGCGCGGCTGCCTGCCGACGAGCACGGTTCGGGCAAAGCTGTGTTCGTGCCGTTTGTGCTTGAAGGCGAAAGAATCGAAGCTTCGCTGCTCGAACAGAAGCGCAGTTTTGCGAGAGGCCGCGCGGACACGATTCTGCAGGCTTCGCCGCGCCGAGTAGAGCCACTCTGTCCTTATTTTCTTCGTTGCGGCGGCTGCCACTACCAGCACGCCAGCTACGAACATCAGCTAGAGATCAAGGCTGCTGTCCTGAAGGAAAATCTGCGCCGCACTGCCAAGCTGGAACTGCGAACAAGGGTGACGATTCATCCTTCGCCCCCTTGGAAGTACCGCAACCGGACCCGCCTTAAGGTCCGAACGGCTCCCGAGTTCGCGCTTGGCTATTACAAACTCGGTTCGCACGAACTGCTTGCAGTCGAGGAGTGTCCCGTTAGTGCGCCGCTGATCAATCGAGCCATTGCCGCCTTCTGGAAAATGGGGCGCGAACGCACGGTGCCGGACGGAATTCATGAAGTTGAATTCTTTGTTGATGCAGAGGATGCACAACTCCTGGTCGAGGTTTCCTGCGAACCCGGAACGTCGAGCACTCCGATCAGAGAATGGGCAGGCGCTGTGCAGAGCGCTCTTCCAGAAATTGCGGGCGTCGTAGTCTTCAAGACAAGGTCCTCAGGCATAACTGCGCCGATTGAGCCGAAACCAGTGGCCGGGTCGGGAGCCACAGAAATCACCTATCGAACTAACGGCGCCTCCCACCGGGTCAGTGCCGGGGCCTTCTTTCAGGTTAACCGCCATTTAATCAATGATTTGGTGAAGATCGTCGTACGGGAATATTCAGGTGACAGAGCGCTCGATCTTTATGCCGGCGTCGGGCTCTTTTCCACCATCCTATCTCGAAGATTTGCGCAGGTAATCGCAGTCGAGGCGTCACAGACTTCTCACGCAGACCTTCTCTACAATTCACCGGATAATGTGAAGGCGGTTCGGGCGACGACCGTAGATTTCTTGCGGAGCGCTGCCGGTAAGTGGCGGCCCGATCTTGTGGTTGTGGACCCGCCACGCAGCGGTCTGGGGAAAAATGTGGTCCAGAGCCTTGTCGGATTGGGAGCGCACCGTATAACCTACATCTCCTGCGATCCGGCAACCGCTTCTCGTGATCTGGCTGGCCTGCTCAGCGCCGGATATCGCATCGAGCAGGTGCACCTGATCGACCTGTTCCCCCAGACCTACCATCTGGAAAGCGTGTTTCATCTTGCTCGGTAGGCGGTTGGCAACAGAAAGATTAGTGTTCTTCGCTTCTGAAACTCGCTGCGGCCTAATATCCGAGCACATCCACTTGACCCGTTCCTCCGGGCAGGCCTGTGAATCCGCCGTCGACTGCGCCCCCTACCACCCCTCAAAAGCCGCTCTCACGACCGCCCATGCTTTGGGCTGCCACAGTATACGGAGCTGGGATTGTTATCGGCTACTACGTTTGGCGGCCTCCGCTCTGCTGGCTCATGGCAGCGATCACCTTCTCCGCATCAAGCGCATATTTTCTCCGCCGCCGCTCCCAAAGCGGCCTATGCCCTTGCTCTAGCAGCGCTCTTTGTGACGAGAGCACTGATGATGCAAGTGCGGGCTCCCGAGAATCAGAACAGCGCCTCGCGTTTGCGGACGGCCGCGACGTAGTGGTCACCGCCCATGTAACTAAGGAGGGAAATCTGCGCGATCACGGTCGGGGCTACAGTCAACAAACGTTGGACCTTGAGACCGAGCAAATGAATACAAGCAGCGAGAACCTGCAGTCCGCCTCGGAATTCGCGTGAGCTTGTACGGCTATGAGGCCAAGGATGAAGCGGCAAAGAATGTATCAGAAGAATTCGCGACCGCAGCCGCGCGCCTGTTCCGCTATGGAGAGCGTTTGCGATTTTCCGCAAAACTGTATCCGCCGCGCAATTTTCGAAATCCAGGTGCGTTTGATTACGCAGGATATCTGGCAGAAAACGGAATCGTGGCACTCGGGTCGGCCAAGGCAGGGGACAATCTCGAAATGGGAGGTACCAAGGTCGCGGTGCTTGCGCCGCACGAGACGCCGAAGCGCATCCTTCCCGGCCGAACGACGAGTCTCTGGTCATAAAAATCAGCTATGGGCAACGTCCGCTCTAGTTGAGGGAGACGCGGAGAAGAAACGGAACAACAGGTCGCCCGGGAAAGCCCGCAGGCCGACCTCCTCAAAGTGGCCCACCATGGCAGCGCGACTTCTACGATCCCGGAACTGCTGGCCGCGGTCCATCCACGGTTCGCGGTCATATCAGTGGGCGTACGGAATGTTAATGGGCATCCGAGAAGGGAAGTTCTGGAACGGCTAGAGGAAGCGCATGTCATTACATATCGGACAGACATGGACGGAGCGGTTACGTTCTATCTCGACGGCAAGACCGTCACTTCTCAGCTGGCGGCTCCTCATTGATAGCAAATTCGGCAGTCTCCAACTCGTCTGGTGCTTGCCGGTATTCCTCAATCATTCGCCGCGCCTCGGCGGCATCTTCCTCGCGCACCAGAATCACCGTCCCGCCGACTCCTGGCAAGATGTCCTGCTGCGCATCGAGAGAAGTGAGATCAGAGTCAATGCCGGCGGATTCGAGCAAACCGCGTACGACCATCGCTTCCGATTCCTGTTCGGTGTCAAACACCCGCACCAGCTTTTCATTCGGATTCGGACGCGCTCCAGATGTGGAAGTCGAGTCTGCCATTGTTGCCTCCAATCAGGATGATCTCTTGGACTCAAGCGCACGTATCCTGAAGCGCGCGTGATTCTGATTTTAACTCGACTCACGTAGTGGCGGGGGCACTTTCGTCAATCCGACTCACTGCATTGGAGCGCGCCTGATTGCTTTGAGGTGACTGAAGGTCTACACCAATGTAGCCATTGCGCTCAGCCCGCTTTGCCGCCACAATAACTTCCAAAGGGCGCAACGCGCTCGTGCCGAGGGACATCTTAATTAACGGCAGAGACCGTAGTTTGGGGGCCTCATGGGTAGTTTGGAGCGGCGTGGACAGCCGGCAAATGGGAGCGAAAGAGAGCAGGAGGCACGCAACATCCGCCGTCTGCAAATCATGATCAGCATGGTAATGTCCGTGATTGGTCAGGACCCGAACCTCACCGTGGAAGAAGCGTCCGAACTGGTGGCGGGCGCCAAGCGTGCCGCGCTGGCGATGTTTCCGGACAAAGAGTTCACCTACGACATTCTGTATAAACCTCGCCTCCAGCGATTGATGAACGAGCGCTTCCGCTTGCAGTAATAGCCAGTTGCATAGAAAGGGGATGACTTAGCGCCACACTCCCATCCTTATCCCATCCGGCCCCTCACTTTTGCGGATAGACTTGAATACCTCCTGCGGCTGGGAGCATATAGCTATCCCCGCATCGGTTTGACCCTCCTCACCCGCAGCGGCTAGACTCGCTATTCAGCGGGGGTGTTCCATGAAGCGGGTTGCGTTGGTCTTCACAGTCGTGGTCCTCTTTGCGTTCGGGGTGGCGGCCGATGAAGGCCATCACCATGAAGAGCTGACGACAGATCAATTGGGCACGGTACATTTCCCGGTATCGTGCGCAGCCGAGGTGCAGAAGCCCTTCGAACGCGGTGTCGCGCTGCTGCACTCTTTCTGGTATGAGGAAGCGAAGAAAGAATTCGAACAGATAGCCAAGGACGATCCTAAATGCGCGATCGCGCATTGGGGAATCGCCATGAGCATCTGGCATCAGCTCTGGAACCAGCCCGACGCAGCTACGATCAAGCGAGGGAACGACGAGGTCAAGAACGCGCGATCGCTGCATCCCAAGACCGATCGCGAGCGTGACTACATCACTGCCATGGACGAGTTCTACCGCGGCAAGAGACGCGACTATCACGATCGAGCCAGCACTTACTGCCAAGCTATGGCAACGACCCATCAGGATTATCCCGATGACCGCGAGGCAGCGTCCTTCTACGCGCTATCGCTGCTCGCTTCAGAGCCGGATAATGACACAACCTTTGCCAATCGAAAGCAAGCAGCGGCGATTCTGGAAAA
>Ga0070766_10000967_pt1 | contig 13469 bp, 14 predicted proteins | sample HubBroMetageWFT6_FD_69782 | JGI IMG/M metagenome (GOLD analysis project Ga0070766, IMG submission 69782) | Warmed and freeze-thawed soil microbial communities from the Hubbard Brook experimental Forest, New Hampshire - Hubbard Brook CCASE Soil... | ecosystem: Environmental > Terrestrial > Soil...
GAGCGCACTGTCGGTCCTTCGCTCGGAGCCGACTCCATCCGCCACGGCGTACAGGCCTCCATCCTGAGCTTGCTGGTGGTGATGGTCTTCATGGTGTTCTACTACCGCTCGTCGGGTGTGAACGCCGTGCTCGCCTTGATCATCAACCTGGTCATTCTTCTGGCAGCCTTAGCCATGTTTGGCGCTGTTTTAACCCTGCCAGGCATCGCGGGCGTGATTTTGACCATCGGTATGGGTGTGGACTCGAACGTCCTGGTCTTCGAGCGCATCCGTGAAGAGCTTCGCAACGGCAAATCGGCGGCCGCGGCGGTGGATGCTGGCTTCTCCAAAGCGTTTCTGACCATCATTGACACCCACGTAACGACGGTGGTCTCGGCCTTTTTCCTCTTCATCTTCGGAACGGGCCCTATCAAGGGGTTTGCAATCACCCTGACCATTGGTTTGATCGCCAACGTCTTCACCGCGATCTACGTTTCCAAGACGATTTTCCAATACCACCTGGGCAAGATGGATCGCCAGGCCGAGCTGAGCATCTAGGTACAGCCTTTTGGTTCCGGTACTACCCCATCTTTTGGGGAGTGGGAACAAACAGGAAGATGGTGGAGTCTAAAGAAGGGAAGCGCGAATAGGCATGATCGAGCTCTTTAAACAGCCCAATCTCGACTGGATGGGTAAGGCTAAGTATTTCTTCGCCTTGAGCGGCACATTGCTGATTATCGGCTGGGCAGCCATTTTTCTGAAGGGTGGCATCAAGTACGGCATTGATTTCCGGGGTGGCACCGACGTGGACGTACGATTTGCCAAAGCGCCCGATGTCGAACAGCTACGGAATGGCCTGCGAGCCCAGGGCCTGGGTAACAGCGAGATTCAAAGCATCAGTGATATTGCCAATCCGAATTCCAACGAGGTGTTGATCTTCGTGGCACAGGTTGGCGAGGGCGATCAGGCACTCGATGAAGCTAAGGCCAAGGTACTCAGCGCTCTCAATGCCACCTATGGTGTTTCCGGCACCGGCAAGCTGGATTTCAATGCTGCCACACCCACTCAGCTTGCGAATTACTTGTCAGCGAAAGATCCACTCGGGCTTTCGGTGGCCGTGGGGGACAAATACCAGCAGTTGGCAAAAGCGATTCTCGCCTATCGCGATAAGGACAAAAACGGTGTCCTCACAAGCCTCGACGACCTCGGCAATGTGCAGGGCGTCACGCCAGCCGTGATCGCGGCGCTTAAAGGCAGTTTTTCCCCGGCGCCCTTTGCCATTAGGAACGCAGAAATTGTCAGTGCCAAGGTGGGTGCCGAGTTACGCAATCAGGCCATTCGAGTTACCCTCTATGCTTTGGCAGGCATGCTGGTATATATTGCCTTCCGGTTCGAGTGGGTCTATGGAGCCGCGGCGGTATTGGCGGTATTCCATGACGTCCTGATTACCCTGGGTCTTTTCAAGATTTTTGGATTCGAAATTTCGCTGACGGTCATCGCAGCTTTGCTTACCCTGGTCGGTTACTCGATGAACGATACTATCGTCATCTTTGACCGTATCCGAGAAAACAGCCGCCTGCTGCGCAAGGAGCCATTCGCGGACATTGTCAACAAGTCGATCAACCAGACATTGTCGCGGACTATCCTGACCAGTGGATTAACCTTTCTCACCGTGCTCGTCCTGTTCCTGATGGGCGGCCAGGTGCTTCGGGCCTTCGCCTTTGCCCTGGTGGTGGGGATTGTGGTAGGAACGTACTCCAGTTTTGGTATCGCCGCTCCGCTCGTCGTCGCCTGGAATAACTGGCGGGGACACGGCGGAGTCGCAAGCACCGGAACCGCAGCCGGCAGCAGACCCCGGGGCAACGAGGGCGGGCAACCGCGCCTCGCGACTTCTGGGAGGAGGTAGTCGTCACCATGTTTGAAGAATTGGTCGTATCCAGTGCGACGGACAAGAAGACCAACAAGCCCTGGACCGTTTTCATTTCCATGGCTGTTCAAGTCCTGTTCCTCGCCATTCTTATCCTGATTCCACTGATCTATACGGAAGCGCTGCCGAAGACGCTGATGTCTTCGATTCTGCTTGCACCGCCTCCGCCACCGCCGCCTCCGCCACCTCCGGCCGCCGTCCAAGTGATTCGCAAGCCGATTCAGCACTTGATGGACGCTGGGAAGCTGGTTCAGCCAAAAGCCATCCCCAAGGACCTCAAGGTCATTAAGGAAGAAGCTGAGCCCGACTTGGGCGGAATGGCTGGCGGCGTTCCTGGCGGCGTTGCCGGCGGGTCCGCTGGCGGCGTGTTGGGAGGCGTAATTGGTGGCGCGGGAACCGCACCGCCGCCGCCGCCCAAGGCTACGCCGAAGCGCGTTACCGTCGGCGGTAACGTGCAGGCTGCGCGCCTGGTCAATCGTGTTCAACCTCTATACCCGCCCCTTGCGCGGCAGACGCGCATCAGCGGCACCGTGAAGCTGCATGCCATCATTGGTAAGAACGGTGCCGTGGAACAGTTGCAAGTGGTTTCGGGACATCCACTCCTTGTGCAATCCGCACTGGACGCTGTCCGGCAGTGGCGCTATCAGCCAACGCTGCTGAACGGCGACCCAGTCGAAGTGGACACCGAAATCGACGTGATTTTCTCTCTCGCACAGTAAGTTGTTCAACGGGGCGGTGCGGGTGTCGTGGGACGTGCGCGCCGGTCTGAGTCCGCAGTCGAATTAACTCACTTGTGGGTCCGGCTCGCCCGGCGCCCCTCGGAAATAAGGAGCAAACGAATGTTAGCAACTTTGTTTATTTACGCGGCTTGGCTGCAGGAGGCCTCCACCGCTTGGGACCTGCGTTCCATGTGGACCTCGATGGGCTTGCTCGCGAAAGTCGTAGTCGTCATCCTCTTCATTCTCTCGGTGTACTCGTTCGGCGTCATGATCGACCGCTTCCTGATGTACAACAACGCGCGCAAGCAGTCGCGCCTGTTCGTGCAGCAGGTTGCCGGTGCGCTCAAGGACGGGAAGCTCGACGAAGCGATCGCCATCGCCGAGCGCAACAAGAAGAGCCACATCGCCAAGGTTGTCGCCACCGGCCTTTCGGAATTCCAGTCGGCTTCGCAGCAGGTTTCCGACGCGGAAGTTATCGAAGCCGCGAAGCGCGGCCTGGAGCGTTCCGTTGCCATCGTCCACGCGGAAATGAAGCGCGGCCTCTCGGCCCTGGCCACCATCGGTTCGACGGCTCCGTTCGTCGGACTGTTCGGCACGGTCGTCGGCATCTTGAACGCGTTTAAGGGCATCGCCGCCGAAAAGGCGACGGGTCTTTCCGCGGTCGCCGGCGGTATCGCCGAGGCGCTTGTCACTACGGCGTTCGGTCTCCTCGTGGCCGTGCCCGCGGTGTGGGCCTACAACTACTTCACGAACAAGGTCGAAGCGTTCGACGTGGAGATGGACAACTCCTCCATGGAGCTGATCAACTACTTCATCCTGCGCCGCGGCGCGACCAAGAAGTAACACGGAAGAAGGAAAACTACTATGGCGTACAAGCCGCAAGCCGGGGCCCAGATGGCATCTCCGAACGTGATTCCGATGGCGGACATCATGCTCGTGTTGCTTATCATCTTCATGGTGGTCACCCCCATGTTGCAGAAGACCCACCAGGTGGATCTGGCGCCAGTGAACAATCCGCGAGACATGAAGGAAGCCGACCGGGACGACGCGATCGTGGTTGCGGTCACCCGCGACGGCAGCCTGTACATGGGAAACTCCAAGATCAAAAAGGAAGACATCACCGGACAGATCAAGGACCAGATCGCCAACAAGCTGGACAAGACGGTTTACGTCAAGAGCGATGCACGGGCAAAGTATGGAGAAGTCGTTGCGGTGGTGGATGAAATCCGCTCCGCAGGTGTCGACCAGCTCGGCTTGCTGACGGAAAAGACGCAAGCCGCCGGTGGTCCCAACAAGAACAACCCTCAGCCGCCCGCGAATCCGGGGGACTAAGGCCGCAGTAGCGCTTTCGCTGCACGCACATTCGTTTGCTGAGTATCGGGCTCCGCGCCGGCTCCCACCCGGCGCGGCAGCCAAACTCCAAAAGCGGTGAGCAGCAGCTCAAGAGGAGATCTCGCAATGGGGATGGATGTAGGTAATAGCTCAGGAGCAATGGCAACACCGAATGTCGTGCCTCTGATCGACATTCTTCTTGTGCTTATCATTATTTTCATGGTTATCACGCCATTGACGCCCAAAGGGCTCGATACGCTGGTGCCGCAGCCTTCGCCGAATCAGCAGCAGAACCAGGAACTGGAGAACAAGACAGTGGTGGTCCAGGTTCTGAAGGGCGACAAGCTCAAGATCAATAATGAAGACGCCACTTGGGACAGCCTCGGGCCGCGCATCGAGCAGGTCTTCAAGGATCGCGCCGAGAAAGTGGCGTTCGTCAAGGGCGACAACGATATCGAGTTCAGGCAGGTTGCGCGCGCCATCGATATCATGCGCGGAGCGGGCATCGACAAGGTGGGCCTGATCACCGCCAAGCTGGAAGCAGGGCAGTAGCTCGCACCCGGGTTTCGCGCAGGATGTGGGAGTCCTCCTCGCAGGGTAATTTCACTAGGCGAGGTGGCTCATGGGCATGGGCGTTGTTGTGGGCAGGCGCGGGATCGTATCCGAAATGAATGTGGTCCCGTTGATAGATATTCTGTTGGTGATGCTGGTGATCTTCATGATCCTGCCACACCGGCAGAGGGGGCTCGACGCAGCGTTACCGCAGCAGTCAAACGGGAACGGCCCAGACGTTCCGGCCGAAACAATCATCGTTCAAGTTGCGTCGGACGGTTCGGTTCGCATCAATCAGTCGGCAGTACAGCTCGATCAGTTGGGTGCTCGACTCCAGCAAGCTTTCGCTCCACGCTCGGATCGGGTTGCGTTTCTCCAGGCAGATCGCTCGCTGGAATTTCAAGCGGTTGCCCAAGTTCTCGACCTCATGCATTCGGCGGGTGCTACACCCATCGGCCTGCTGAGTTCTGAACTGGAAAAAAATCGCTGAACGTGATGGAATGGCCCCAGTGGGCGGATGTGAATCCTAGCTGCGGCGGGAAAGCCGGCCGCGCTTATCAGGGATGGTTGCTTCAATGACAGATGCGATAGTGTCACGGGAAACCCGCTCGCGGTTTTCCCGCACAGCCAGCCAGGCGCTTGCCATGGCGGCGTTGTTGATCCTTGCAGCCGGCGTTTCGGGCTGCAGCAAATTGCGCGCGCGCGACCTTCTGAACAAGGGTGTTGCCGCTTTCAAGGAAGCGCAATTTGACAAGGCGGTCGAATACTTCAAGGAAGCCAAGGAACTTGATCCCGATCTCATGAACGCTCGCTTGTATCTGGCCACGGCGTACGCCAGCCAGTACATTCCCGGCGCACCGTCGGCGGAGAACAAGCGCCACGGCGACGAAGCCATCGCCGAGTACAAGAGCGTGCTCGAGAAGGATCCCAACAATATGAGCGCCATTGACGGACTGGCCTCCATCCTCTACCAGATGGCCGGGCAGCCATTTGACGAAAAGAGATTTGAAGAGTCGAAGTCATACCACCAGAGGCACATTTCCTTGAAGCCGCAGGATCCCCAGCCGTATTACTCCATCGGCGTGATTGACTGGGCGCTCGCGTATCGCGGCAACACCGAAATGCGCGCGGACTACAACAGGGCGCACATCAACAAGCAGGTGAAAGACACCGATCCGCTGCCGCCGGACGTTCGAACCGCCTACACGCAAAAGTATGGCGCCTTGGTGGATGACGGCATCGCCAGCCTGAAGAAGGCCATTGAAATTAATCCCGAATATGACGACGCCATGACCTATCTCAACCTGCTCTATCGCCGCAAGGCGGACATGGTGGAATCGTCCGCGGAGCGTGATGCGCTCACCAAGCAGGCGGATGATCTACTCGACAAGGTGAAGGAAATCAAGCAGAAGCGCGCCGAACAGCCGGAACAAAAGCCGGCCTCCTGACGCGACACCCAGAATCAAGACTCTCCAAGCCCCGGCTGAAAAGCCGGGGCTCTTTTTTTTTGCCCCACAAGTCCCCGAAGCGTCAAAAAACCGGTTTAATGGCGGCTTTTGGTATACTGGGGAATGCCGTCACCCGCCAATATCCCGCTGAACTTCAACCGGGACCGGACTCAAAGGCAGCTGAACGCCCGCCTCGAAGAGTTGCTCGAAAAGCTGCGCACCAACCGGCCCTCGGAAGACCCTTGGCCGGTGCGGCGCGCGTTCGAGATTGCCTCCGAACGCCACCATGATCAGTTCCGGGCTTCGGGCGATCCCTACGTCTCGCACCTCCTGGAAGTCGCCCACATCCTTGCCGACATGCGCATGGATGCCACCACACTGGCGGCGGCCCTGCTGCACGACGTCATTGAAGACACCGAGTTTCCTGTCTTACGTCTGGAAGAGCGCTTTGGCGGCGAGGTGGCCCAGCTTGTCGAAGGCGTCACCAAAATCAGCCGGCTGAACATGATGGCGCCGGAAGCGCGGCAGGCGGAAAACGTCCGCAAGATGCTCCTGGCCATGGTGCAGGACGTCCGCGTGGTGATGGTGAAGCTTGCAGACCGCATGCATAACATGCGCACACTGGAGTTTCTGGAGCCGGCGAAGCAGCTCCGCATCGCCCGCGAGACGATGGACATTTACGGCCCCATCGCTCACCGCTTGGGTATGTCCGTCATCAAGGGCGAACTCGAAGATCTTTCCTTCCGCTACCTGGAGCCGGACGCGTATTTCTCTTTGCAGAAGCAGCTCAGCGACAAAGCCCCCTTTCATCAGCGATTTCTCGAGGACGTCCAGAACACCATCCGCACGAAGCTCGTGGAAAACAGCATTCCCGCGGAGCTGGAAGCGCGCATCAAAGGGCTCTATTCACTCCATCGCAAAATCATCCGCCAGGAGCGCAGTCTCGACCAGATTTACGATTTGCTGGCCATCCGCGTCATTTCCGATTCCGACCGCAACTGTTACGCCGCGCTGGGCGTCGTCCACCACATCTGGCGGCCCGTGCCCGGGCGTTTCAAGGATTACATCGCCATGCCGCGGCCGAACCTTTACCAGTCTCTGCACACTACGGTGATTCATTCCGGGCAGCCCTTTGAAATTCAGATCCGCACCCAGGAAATGCACCGCATCGCCGAAGAAGGCGTGGCCGCGCACTGGAAATATAAAGACGGCAAGCCTGTGTCCTCCGGCGACGACCAGCGCATCGCCTGGATGCGCCAGTTGATTGAGTGGTCGCAGGAATTGCAGGAGCCGGGGGAATTCCTCTCAACGCTGAAGGTGGATCTCGCTCCCGTCGAGGTTTACGCGTTCACGCCGAAGGGGCGCGTGCTGGAGTTGCCGCGCGGCGCGACGCCGGTGGATTTCGCTTATTCCGTGCACACCGAGGTGGGCCACCAGTGCGTGGGCGCGAAGGTGAACGGGCAGATGGTTTCGCTGCGCCATGAGATCGTCAGCGGCGATGTGGTCGAAATCCTCACGCAGAAGGGCCATAAGCCCAGCCGAGACTGGCTGAGCTTCGTCAAATCCTCGCACGCGAAAAGCAAGATCCGGCACTTCATCAATACCCAGGAGCGCGAGGAAGCCACGGAAATGGGGAAGCGGCTGCTGGAGAACGAGTCGCGCAACTTCCCCCGCGGTTTGAAGAAAATTTCGAACGAGGACTTGCAGAAGCTGTCCTCGGAATACGGGTTGTCGAGGGTGGAGGATCTTTTCGCGGCGGTCGGATTTGGAAAATATTCCGCGCGCCAGGTGTTGTCCCGCTATTTTGGCGAAACGACCCGCGAACCGGATAAACCGGCGGAAGACGCCAAACCCACACTGGTAAAAACCGTCAAGCGCATGCTGGGGATGGGCGAAGCGCCGCTGATCGTGAAAGGGCACGACGACCTACTGGTGTTCCGGGCGAAGTGCTGCAATCCGATTCCCGGGGACGACATCATCGGCTATGTCACTCGCGGGCGCGGCGTGGCCGTGCACACGCGCACGTGCCCCAACGTGCAGAACCTCCTCTACCAGACGGAGCGCCGCATCTCCGTGGCTTGGGGTGGCGAGAGTTCCGCCACCTTCCCGGTCGAACTTCTGGTGCGCGCCAAGGACCGCGCCGGCCTGCTCGCCGAAATTACCGCTGTGATCAGCGATGCCGGCTCCAACATCCGCACGCTCGAAAGCCGGCCCGACCGCCAAAACGCGCGCGTCGAAGCCAGCCTGGAAATCGTCGACAAGCGGCAACTGGAAACCATCCTTTCGAATATCCGGCGGATCAACGGCGTTTACGGCGTCGAGCGCATTAACCAGGTTTGAGCCGTTTTCTACCTACCTGTACAGCCGTCCAGTATGGGCCAGAGCACAGGCACGCTCCTGCGGCCTTGTAACGCATACACTGGAAGCATGCGGAAATCGCTCCTACTCTTATCTCTGCTGGGATTCGCTCTTGCGGGGTGCAAGGCGAAACCGAAGATTGACTACACGGCTCTCGATCAATCGGGGATGTGGTCGACCAATCTCGCCCAGATCAAGCAGATGAATGTTTCGAGCGCGGAAGTCGGGGAGCTCACCAGGCTGAAGCGGGCCGGCGCCAGCGACCCGTTGTGCCTCTCGCTGTTGAAAGCGGCGCGCGACCACAAACACGAATTCACCAGCAGTGATTCCGTGATTTCCTTGTCCAGTTCGGGTTACTCCGACGCGCAGATCCTGGAGATGGCCCAGGCGGACAAGCTCGATGCTCTCAGCAGCGACGCCGTGATGCTGAAGCTGATCGGACTTTCGAATTCCACGGTGCAGATCGTCATCCAGCGCCGCGAGTTGGGATTGCCCACCCTGACGAGCGCGCAGATCGGCCGGCTGAAAAATACGGGCGAGTCCGAAAAAAAGATTCTCGAGGTGATCAACCAGGGCCTTTCGGATCAGCAGGCAGAAACCTATATCGCCAGGCTTGAATCCACCCGCAACCATTCCCACACGGAATTCGTCCGCAACCGCGGCCGCCGTCCCCGCTAGTCCTCCCATTCATTCCTTCCGTCTGTTATCCTGCTCTCCGCATTTCAGGAGGGACTCTGATGAAAGACGTCGTATTGACCCCGCGGGGACCGAAACCCATCGGTCCGTATTCGCAGGCGATCAAGGCAAACGGATTTGTTTTCGTCTCCGGCCAGATTGCGCTGGACCCGCAGAGCGGAGAATTTACGGGCGCCGACGTGCGCCAGCAGACCGAGCGCGTTATGGAAAACCTGAAGGCGATTCTGGAGGCAAGCGGCGCGTCGCTCGGACATGTGGTGAAGACCACCGTCTACCTGAAGGACATGAACGAATTTACGGCGATGAACGAAGTTTACGCGCGCTATTTCACGGCCGCCCCGCCCGCCCGCTCCACGGTGCAGGCCGCGCGCTTGCCGAAAGACGCGCTGGTGGAAATTGACGTGGTTGCATTTCTCTGAAGCGAATGCCCCGCTGCATTCCCGGGAAAGCCATGCTCCGGAATGGCGTCCTTGTCCAGTTCAAAAACGCCATTCGGGAGAATGGCGCTCCAAAAGAAAAAGGCCATCACATTCGTGATGGCCTCTCCGATTTCAGTAGGTCTTAATTGCTACGGGCGGTTCGGGCTCTCCAGGGCTTCTGAGATGGCCAAGCCTGAAATGACCGCCGTGACTGCAACTGCAGCAATCAGGAAGTGGCTGCGTGCAGCTTTAAGCGGCGGGCCACTCATCCCTCGCTTATTATCCTCTTTGCGGGTGCCGGCGCCTTCCGGACCCTGCGCCATCGTTGGGGGTGGATCGAGGAGCACGCGATACGCGGCGCCGTCCGCGATTACTTCCGTTTCGCCGTCAACGGTAATCGTCAGCGGACCGCGCTTGCTGATCACCAGAAGTTCCTTTTCGTTCAGGTAGGTCACTTGCCCGATGGTCGGCCCGTCCGATTGCGCGCGGATAGCGGCTCTGGACGCGAACAGTGTGAATGCCTTGGAATTGCCTGTGGAAAATGTTGCCGTGCCTAGGAAAAGTTTTGCGGAGGGAGCTCCTCCGGTATCGCTCAGAGTGGCCATAGTCCCGCTCTGCAGTAACAATCGTGCCGCGCCGGCGCGAATCTGCACACTGCCTTCCCGCTCGGTGGACAGGCGGTCGCCGCTAAAAACGGTCGTGCCGACTTCGGCTGAGGAGTCGCCGATGAGAGCGTGCTCCGATGTGACGATAGTGCCCAACGAACTTGCCATCCTCGGGCCGGCCCATACGGGCGCGACCGTCAGTCCGATACTCATCAAGGTCGCGAGCGGTACGCGCAAACCTCGCATATAGTCCTCCCCGGGCCGTGCAGTAAAAGAGTACTTCCCCTTCCGAGCCCCCGTCAATCGGTAAACCGATCCCATATCTCCCCTTATACCCGCGCGGCGGATATAATGCCGGAGAGAAGTGCGCAGGGAGGCAGCTATGTGGATGCGAGCGGGGAAATGGATCGCCGTAATGGCCCTGGCAATAGCTGCGGTTTCCACGGCCGGCGCGAAGAAAAAAGAGAAGGTGGTTCTGCCGGCGTATGTGTTGAAGGCGCAGACGGTGCTGGTGGTGATCTTGCCGGAAGCAGGCGAGCCGCTCAATGACATCACCGCCAACCGCAAGGCGCAGGAGGAAGTGGAAAAGGCCTTCATGAAATGGGGGCGGTATCGCCTGGCGCTGGATGCGGACCAGGCGGACCTGGTGGTCGGCGTGAGAAAGGGAACCGGGAAGGTTGCGAATCCGACCATCAACGGCGGACCGGTAGATTCGCGCTCTGGGACTATCGAAACCACGGACGGCCAGATACGTATTGGAGGACAACAGGGCCATCCGCCCGATGTGTCGCAGCCGGGAACTCAGGCAGGGTCGAACTCACCGAATGACCGGGTCCACCCTGGGATGGAAGCGGGAGCAGCCGACGATACCTTCCAGGTCTTTCAGGGAGGAGTGCAATACCCGTTGGACAATCCGCCAGTTTGGCAGCTCAGGGCAAAAGACGGATTGAAGCCACCAGCTGTGAGCGCGGTAGAACAGTTTCGCAAGGCGGTCGAGGATTCGGAAAAAGCGGCGCAGCAGAAGCAGGCACAGCAACAAGTGCAGCAACAGGGACAGAAGAAAAATCCTTGAAGCGGCGGGGAATTAGAGCCGATTCCTGATTACCACGCAAGCTCCGTGTTTCCCCATGATTAAATACTCCGATTCGTTGGCACAACGTCACATTCGCTGTTAGAATGCCTTCACTGTATGGCCGACTGGAAGCAGATTACCGCGCGAATCCGCAGAGCACGGACCGGAAAAGACCCCGCGGCACAATTGACGAATCTTTTCACGAAAACGCGCGACGCCATGGTCGCGTTCGAACTGGCAAGGTATCTCGAATCCATCGGGAATTCCGCCGACGCCGGCCGATGGTATCTCACCGCCGCCGAACGCTTCCGCCGCTCCGATTGGAAGACCAAGGCGCAGGAAAGCGCCACGCGGCTTGGCGCCACGGAACCCGCGGAAATCCCCGCTCCGGTTACGAAGTCGGAGGAAGCACCGGCGACCGGCGAAGAGAAGCAGGCGCCTGAAGCCGAGCCAGAGAAAGAGCAGCCAGAAACAGATACGGCTGGAGTCGAGTCTGAATCGCGAGTGGCCGTGGGACGCAGTCCCGCGCCCTCTGGGCCCGGTTCCCGGCATCGGCGCGGACGGCGTGGCCACGACTCGCACCGCTCTCCTCGCAGGGCTGATCATTCCACCGGGCAGCGCGAATCCCGTCCGCTAGGGCCCACGCGTGGATACACGCCCCCGCCGGCTTCAGAAGAAGAACCTCCGGCCGTCGCCGAACGTCCTTCGCGCACATCGGTCGATGAATCTTCGGAAATCTCCGCGCCGAGCTTGCGCGGGCGCTATGGCGACCCGGGACTGGCTTCGCGCCTTTCTCAGCTCGAAATGAATTTTCGCCGGCTGCTCACGTGCGCTCCCACAAAACTGGATGATGCGGATCGTGCTCCCGCTGGCCCGGGAGTGTGGGTCCTCACCGACTCTGACCTGACTACGTATTATTACGTCGAAGCCTGCCAGACTTTGCGCGTGGCTATTCCCAATATGGCACGTGGCGGCACAGCGCGGCGCGGCGGCGAATCGATCAAGCCAAAACTTGCCGAGCACTTGGGCATTGCCGAAAGCCGCGTCTCCAAGTATCTGGCGGATCATTGCGTTGTCCGCTGGCTGCAGATGGATGAAGGCGCAGCCCACTTCGCGCATTTCCTAATTGCCGTCCTGCATCCCAGCCTGAACGAATAGCCGCAGTTCTCCTTAGGCCCACGCCTGCAAAACTTTCAGTACTTGCTTCCTAGCAGTAACCCCCTTTTCTTACCATCAGTTAGCCCCGTTCAGTGACCTCCTGCGCCATTTAACCCCCCTTTTTCACCGTTCGGCGTATCCCACTGGCGTGTACCCATTTACCCATTCAAACTATCTATGCTCAAGCACTTAGAGCTCACGTGGCAACGCGTGGTAGTCTGGAAATGCCTATGGGGGGCAGTTCCGATTTAGGCTTGTTTGGGGCTTTCAACCGAAACCCAAGTTTTTTTGTACGACTCTGAAAGAGAGGCTATAGCTGTATGCCCAATACGATTAGCACGCAGATTTTCCGGTCCCTGGACTGGGTGCTTTGCAAGACAGCCGGCATCACCTTCGATACCATTCAATATTTCAATAAGAAGAATCCGAATCCTTCGGTCACCCCGCAGTGGTCCGATAAGCCACTGCTGAAGTCCTGGGAAAAGACCAGGCCCACTCTCGGTTTCCCGCGCCAGACAGACTCGCTCTGTCCGGCCTGCGTGAAGGAAGCGCGCGAATCTATCATTAAAGGTGAAAAAGACTGGCGCGACCTGATGAGCGAAAAGGTCGGCGAGATCAAGGCGCAGATTATTGAGCGCGACGGCCAGGTCTGGATGGTGAAAGACTGCCCACTGCACGGCCACTACGAAGACATGATGGCCATTGACTCCGACTTCCTGAAGTGGATTGAAAAGCAGTTCCCCGGCCGCGATATCCCGGCGCACAACGATGAAGGCCTGCACAAGCACGGCTCTTCGAACGTGCGCTACGGCCGCGGCTCCGTGCTCACCGTCGACCTCACCAACCGCTGCAACATGATGTGCGATCCCTGCTTCATGGACGCCAACCAGGTTGGCTACGTCCACGAACTCGGATGGGAAGAAGTTAAGGAAATCTTAGACAACGCGCTCAAGATCAAGCCGCGCCGCCAAATGTCCGTGCAGTTTTCCGGTGGCGAACCGACTATGAGCCCGCTCTTCCTCGACGCCGTCGCCTACGCCCGCAAAATCGGCTACAACAGCGTTCAGGCCGCCACCAACGGCATCGAATTCGCCAAGAGCAAGGAATTCTCGAAGAAAGCCTTCGATGCCGGTATGCGCTACGCCTATCTGCAATTCGACGGCATCGGCAACGACGCCAACAGCCATCGCCAGATCGGCAACCT
>Ga0070766_10000968_pt1 | contig 13467 bp, 11 predicted proteins | sample HubBroMetageWFT6_FD_69782 | JGI IMG/M metagenome (GOLD analysis project Ga0070766, IMG submission 69782) | Warmed and freeze-thawed soil microbial communities from the Hubbard Brook experimental Forest, New Hampshire - Hubbard Brook CCASE Soil... | ecosystem: Environmental > Terrestrial > Soil...
GGCAAGCCGCGCAATTTTCTGGCAGGAGTCGCATGCACCGCAGAAATCGTCCTTCAAACGTTCGCAATTCGCGGCTTGAGCAAACCTGCGCGCTAGCGTGTATTTCCCGATGCCGCGCGGACCGGTGAAGAGAAGCGCGCTGGGGACGCGTTCACGGCGCAACATTCCGCGCAGCGCGCTGAGGATGCGTTGGTTGCCGAGGAATTCGTCAAAACCCATAAATTATTTTTCCACCTGCTGAGATGTTGCAATGCGCGCGTCTACTGCCGCAAGAATCTCTTGATGGATCTTCTGCGGAGAGCGTAGCGCGCCGGCTGCGCTATCGTAACACTCGATTTTGCGCCAGTTCGGCTCGCGGGCAAGCTGGTCATAAACGTCCGAGGCTGCCTGCAGGTGCGCCATATTTGATTCCTGGATGTCGCGCTGGAGTTTGGTGTAGTCGCGCGCGGCTTTTTCGCCGACCAAACGATGGGCTGTTGCTGGTGGCACGTGCAAATAAATCACCAGATCTTCCGCAGGTAACGCATACACTTGATATTCAAGCTGCTTCAGCCAGTGCAGAAACTCGGCGCGCTTTTCGCTGGGTACTCGTGCGCCTTGATGTGCCAGATTGGACCCGATGTAGCGGTCCGCCAACAGAATTTTTCCGGACGTGAGAGACGACTCGATGATTGGTTTCGCTTCCAGGCGATCGCCGGCGTAGAGCAGGGCAGAGAAATGCGCGTCAACTGCTTCGAGCGATCCGAATTCTCCATTTAAGTAGCGAGCCGCCAGCTTGCCGAAAAAACCATCGTAACGAGGAAAACTAATTTGGGCGAAAGGCACTCCGCGCGAGGCAAGCGTGTGGGCAAGCATGTCGAGCTGGGTGCGTTTGCCGGAGCCGTCAATTCCTTCGAGAACGATCAATTGTCCGCGGGCAGGCATCAGATTTGTCGACCAGTTTAGCACAGGGCGCTGAGACATCTGATTTCCTCACGATTCGATCTAGCAGAGTAGGTTTCGTTGGAACGCGACGCTTCCTCGCGCGTGATAGAATCGCGCGGTGACGGCGACGGAAAAGTCTGCAATTGTTGCGAACCTTGAGCGCATCAAAGAACGCATCGAGCTAGCCGCTGATCGCGCGCGGCGTCGCGCCGAAGATGTGACCATCGTCGCGGTGTCGAAAACGTTTCCGTTTGAGGCGATCCGCGCAGCTTACGATGCAGGACTGCGTCACTTTGGCGAGAATCGTGTGCAAGAGTGGGAGTCTAAACAGCCGCATGTTGTAGACATGCATGCGACCTGGCATCTGATCGGCCATCTTCAGGGAAATAAAGCTCGCCGTGCTGCGAGTCTTTTCCATCGTGTGGATTCCGTGGACAGTCTTGCCATTGCGCAAAAGCTCGACGCCACTTTCGCGGCAGATCACACCGACGAGAAGGGAGAAGTTCCGGTTGTTGAACGTGACAAACAACTACAAATTCTACTTGAAGTAAGATTGAGCGATGAAGCTAGTAAAAGTGGCGCGGCGGAATCGGATTTGCCGGCTCTAGCAGAAAGTGTCGCTAAGCTTGCCCATCTACGATTGCTCGGTCTCATGACCATCCCGCCTTTTGTGGATGAGCCCGAAAAAGTTCGGCCATATTTTTCCAAGTTGCGCGAGCTTCGCGATGATTTAGCTCAGCGCTTAGGCCAGCCACTGCCGGTGCTTTCCATGGGCATGAGCCACGACTTCGATGTCGCGATCGAAGAAGCAGCTACGGAGATCCGCGTCGGCACTGCGCTTTTTGGTGAACGAGCGGCCAAGGCCTGATTGAAATTGTTGCACGCGACGGCGGTGTACTTTTTGCAGTGCGCGTAATTCCGCGGGGCTGCCGGAATGCAATCGAGGGAGCACGCGGCGAAGCGTTGAAGGCGCGCATGAGCGCCCCGGCGTTAGAAAATCGCGCCAACGACGCGCTGCGTCGATTGCTCGCCGATTGTTTGAACGTACCAATGGCGGCTGTTAGAATCGTGGCGGGCGAAAAGAGCCGCACGAAACGCATTTCGATCTCTGGTGTGACGCACGGAAAAATCATCGAATTGCTCGGGCTCTCACCAACTTTTGAACGCAAAGGACTGCCATGCCGGACATCAAAGCAATTCAATCTGAAATGCGCGGCAACAAAATCGATGGCTGGCTTTTCTACGACCATCACCATCGCGATCCGATCGCGGCGCACATTCTCGGCGTTGGAAAGAACGGCATGGCCACCCGGCGCTGGTTTTATTTTATTCCGGCGAAGGGCGAGCCGCGCAAGCTGGTGCATCGCATTGAACAAGGCGCACTGGATGGCTTGGATGGTGCGAAACTCGTTTATTCGGGATGGGAGGAACTGCACAAGAATTTACCAAAGCTGCTCGCTGGGAGCAAAACGATTGCGATGCAGTATTCACCCGAAAACAATATTCCCTACATTGGCCTGGTGGACGCGGGAACAATCGAACTGTTGCGGAAATTTAAGAAGAAGATCGTAAGTTCGGCGGACTTGGTCCAAAAATTCGAAGCGAGCTGGTCGCGCGAGCAGGCCGAAGGACATTTCGAGGCCGGGAAGATTGTAGATCGCATCACGCGCGAAGCGTTCGCGCGCGCCGCGGCGTTCGTGAAGGACGGCAAGCCGCTCACCGAAGATCAATTGCAGCAATGGATCGTGGAGCAGTTTCATGCGCGGGGACTTGCCAGCGACGAGCCCCCTATCGTTGCGGTGCAACCGAATAACGGCGATCCGCACTACGCGCCAAAAGCCGGCTCTTCGCGGCCGATTCGCGCCGGCGATTTGTTGTTGCTCGATGTTTGGGCAAAGTTGAGTCGTCCTGGAAGCGTTTATTACGACATTACCTGGATCGGCTATCTGGGCGATCGCGTTCCGGATTCTTATGCGAAAATCTTCCGCGTCGTGCGGGCGGCGCGAAACAACGCCGTGAAGTTCATTCAAGAAGCAGTCGCCAAGAAGCGGCCGATTCATGGATGGGAAGTGGACGGCGTGGCGCGCAAGACAATCCAGAAAGCCGGTTACGGCAAGAATTTTGTTCACCGCACGGGACACAGTATTGGGCAAGAAGTCCACGGCAACGGCGCGAATATGGACGGGCTGGAAACGCGGGACGATCGCAAAATTGTCCCGCATACTTGTTTTTCGATCGAGCCGGGAATCTATCTTCCGGAATTTGGCATGCGCACCGAAGTAAATGTGTATGTGGACGAGAAAGAAGCGCGCGTTACCGGGGCGGTCCAGGAAGAAATTCTGCCGCTGCTAGCTTGAGTGAAGTTCCAGGCGGCTCACAAAAAGATACCTTGAACGATAGCACAGTCAATGATCTACCCGGACCCAGCGGCGCCGGCGCGTCTTCCAACTCCGTTCGCTCGCACGAAAGTGTCACAAAGCGGGTGATGCTCGCGCCATTTTTTGCGATAGCCGCTTGGATTGTTCCGGGGCTCGGACATTTAGCCTTGAAACGTTGGGGACGCGCGCTAATCTTTTTTGCTTGCGTCGGAGGGCTCGCAATCACTGGTTACCTGCTGCGCGGAAATGTTTTTCCTCCCCACTCGGTGGATTTATTCGGCACGCTCGGCTTTCTCGCGGATGCTAGCACGGGAATTTTCTACGTCCTGGCAAAGTTCTGCGAGCGGGCCGGCCCCGACGTTTCGCGTGCGGCAGGCGATTACGGCACACGATTCATTGCGGCCGCGGGAATTGTTAATTTGCTTAGCGTCTTCGACGCATACGAGATCGCTCTGGGCCGGAGAACGATGTGACCGCGAGTTGGATTGCTCTTGAGCTAGTCAGTGATTCGCAGGGGCACGCGCGCATCTCTCATTTTTTCGCGATGTCACTGTTTGCGCTGTTCGTGTCGGTCGCTCTCGCCGGCTTGACAAAGAGAACGGCACAAGAGCGCATCAAGTATGCAGCCTCTTGTTTCCTGAAGTTTCTGGCGGTGGCAATCGCGATTGGCTGGCTGATGTTTCCCTTCTCACACTGAAATTGTCCCGCGCGCTCACCCTATCGTCGTGACTTGTCGGCGGCGGGTGTGCCCTGTTAACGAAGAAGCGTAACGAGCTTCAAAAAACTAGACGCCATCTGGGCATTTGTTGCTCTTCAAAGCTGGCGAACATCTTTGAGAGCGCAGCATATAACCTGAAGCGCGCTCGTAGAGTCCCACCATGGGATCTATACCTTACCTGCTTCGGCAGCTCGCAACGATGCGCGCAATAGAACCGTGGTAAGTCTTGGCATGGAGGCAAATCGCTCGTCTGTGGTCAGCCCTAGACGATATCGATAGTAAATCTGCTGGATAATGACCGCCACTTTAAACCGAGCGAAGACCAGATAAAAATCCATGGACGAGATGTGGCGGCCAGTTTTCTGAGCATATCGTTCAACAAGTTCCCGGCGCGTCATGCTTCCAGGATAGGTAGTGGGTCCCCATCGAACTTCTTTTAATTCTTGTGGATCGTCGGCGTCCACCCAATAGGCCAAAGCGGTGCCTAGGTCCGAGAGAGGATCGCCGATCGTAGCCATCTCCCAATCCAAAACGCCAACAATTTCCGTGATGTCGTCTGAATTCAGGACCACATTGTCGTATTTGTAGTCATTGTGGATGACTGCAGCATCGCAGCCTGAGGGCATATGCTCCTTCATCCACCGGGTCACTTCCTTCACTTCCGGAAAATCATGCGTTTGGGAGCGCGCGTAACGTTCCGTCCAGCCTCGCACCTGGCGCTCGAGATAACCTTCCGGTCGTCCAAGGTCGCCGAGGCCGATTGCTGCGTAGTCCAGATTGTGAAGACGTACGAGGTTGTCTAGGAAGGCCTCGCTCAGTCGCCGCGCGGTCAAGGCAGGAAATTTCAGATCGGCCGGAGGATCCTTTCTAAGAATTACTCCCTTAATAGGCTCCATTAAGTAGAATGGCGCGCCAAGCACGGAGAGGTCATCACAGGAAAGAATCACTTGTGGCGCAGCGGGATACACAGCGTGTAGCTGTGACAGTACTCGAAATTCTCGCCCCATATCATGAGCGGATTTTATATTGGCGCCGAACGGCGGCCGTCGTAGCACAAATTGTCGGCTGCCAAGACGCACGGAGTACGTCAGGTTTGAATGGCCGCTGGGAAACTGCTGGATGCGAAGAGGCCCATTTTCATCGGAAAAGTTCGCACGTAAGAAGGGTTCAAGCTTGGCAGTGTCAAGCTCTTCCCCGGCGCGCACAGAACTGGGCTGGTCTTGAAAATCGGCCATTCACCGCTCCTTCGGCTCGATTAAAGTCGGCCCTTGTATGATTTCTACATGTCCTGTAGTTGAGCCTGTGATGATCCGCGCTTGGGGCGCCAGTATCTCTGTTGAGGTCGGTTAGCGGACCTCTCCTAACTGTCGATTTTTCGAATTAACCCATAGGCCAAGTTGCTCCTGTCCGGGCCTGAGTTCAAATAAGCGGTCTTTCGTTCTGCTATCCGATCGGTTTTCCAGGCACTCGCGGCCGAAGCATCAAGGCCGAACAAGCGGGCGCTGTTTAACCCGAATATTTTTTGCTTTGTCTCGCCGTCCGCGGCCCCTAAAAGCGGGTAGCCGTACCTTTTCTGCATATCTTCGGGGATCTCAAGCCTTCGCATCGCCTCAATTTGCCACTGTGGCGAACCATACCACAGCGAGTCAGTGCCCCAGCAAACCCGGTCCGCTCCCATCCCTTTAACCAGCATTCCGACCATCGCCGCGGCGACCCGGGGGTTGGTAATGCAACACAGGGAGAAACTCGTTCCTATATCCGCGTAAACATTCGTTACCCCGTATTTCTGTGGGATTTCAACGAGATCAGACACCCACTCAAGACGCCCAGTCTTCTCAAATTCTGCAGATGCTTGTTCAGTGGCGCCTCCCAGGGGAGGACTGCCGTAACGATAGCCAGCGTGGTAGATGCAGAAATTTAACTGCGGCCAGTCTTTGGCGGCTTTACCAACATCATCGACTTTTGCATACTGGGTGAGATTCGGCACCTGCCTTTCCATATCGGGAGGATAAAGGCCTTTATGAACGGCAACATTCTTGATTCCCGACTTCAGGAACTTCTCGTACGCCGGATAAACTAGCTTTTCGTCATCCATCCGCCACGGGTATTTGCTGATGACAGGGTTTACCGCGTCTCCGATCGTGTATCCCTTCCATGCGTCTGGCTTCAGGTCTTCGATTGCCCGATCGATGTCTTCAAGCCATCCTTTCTGCCCGGGCGCGATAACGGCATGCCCCATCATGCGCTTCCCCCCCGCGAACGCGTTGACCCTGTTGCGGGCATCCGCGATCATTCGATTCGTAAGAAGCCAGTCGGTTGGAATGTCTGAAGGCGCGCCGCTTAATAGTGCGATTTTTGTATCGCTGTCGAGAAACATCTCCTTGATATAGTTACCGAATTTCAAGTCGTCCATCGTTTGGGGTTCTTTGGCCAACTCCGGGTTCCAACCTGCTCGACCAGTAAATTCTCGTAGTTTAACTAAATACATCGAGCGACAATCGTCTCGTACGAAATGCGTATGGATATCAACGATGAATTGCCCGGCGTACCGCTTGGCCCTTTCATCCGCCAACTCGAGAGTTGCAGCCTCGACAGGGTTTACATCAAAGATGGAACCATAGACCTTATTCATTGCCAGGAACGCGGCTGCCATCCCCGCAGCTGTCTTGAAGAACTGGCGGCGCTCCATGCCAAATTTTTTGCCGAATGAATCCCCATAATCCTTGATCAACGCCTCCACGTGTTGCTGATTCTTAGTCTGATGGCCAGGAAAAAATTCCCCATTGGAAATCGGCTGAGTCGGAATAGGAGATCCGAAGCCGTGCTCCTCCGCCGGGGCCAGTTTTTTTAACTCATCTTCCGAGAGAAGATCGCTCATCTTTTGTCCTCCCAATCATGCAATTCGAAACCATTACTGACCGTCGACAATCTTGAACTTCTGAACCCTCTCGCCCCAGTCCACTTCACCAACGTAAATATTTCCCTTAGAGTCCACCGCCAGACTGTGGGCGTGTACAAATTCACCAACTTGATGCCCCGCTCGACCGAAACTCGACAAGATATGGCCGTCAGCGCGATTCAAGATGACGATTTGCTCATCGTCTTCGTCGGCGATGTACATAAAGGTTTGGGCTGCATCGGGGGAAAAGGCTATTGCATCGACCGTCCCCCAGGCACCCGGCGTGTGCCCTGGTCCTACGGGATACTGGCTCCTTTGCTCGAACGGGACGGGAATGCTTTTTTGAAAGTTACCCATCTTATCGAAAACCTGTGCTTGATCGCCCTGGCGGTCACACACATATACGAAACCATCTTTGCTCATCGCTATACTATGGAGGGCATGGAGCGCGCCGCCGGGTTCGGTCTCCGCCTTGGAATGCTGAAGCTCCCATTGACGTAGAAATTTTCCGTCGCGATCGAACACTGCCACACGGTGATTGCCGTTGCCATCAGCAACGTAAATGTCTCCGTTTTGGGGATCCACGACAAGGCCCGCCGATCTAAAGAAGAGAGTGTGGCTTGAATTTAGGCTCTTGCCTTTGAGGGTGCCATCGGACGAATCGAAAACGCCTCTCGTCCCAATTTGGAGCAAGAGCTTGCCGCCATCGTGTGTCCATTTTTGTACGATGTTCCCGTACTCGCCCGTTACCCAAAAATTGCCCTCGTGATCAATGAAACAGCCATGTAAAAGGTCCGGGAGAACGTCGGGATCTCCCCAAGCATTGACGACATTTCCTTCGGGATCGAATTCGATCACCGGCGGCGCTTGATGCCCCGCATCCAGCTCGTTGTCCGTCAAATTGCGCCGGTTAAGTATGAAAATGTGGTCATGGGCGTCTACACAAACCCAACCCACGATCCCTGTCACCCACCTGTCCGGCAGGGGTTTCGGCCAGGATGGGTCAACCTCGAATTTGGGCGGTACAACTTGACCGTGTGAGATCGGCGGAAGCGAAAAACCAAGCGCAAAGACGCAGGCAGCTCTGGCAACAAAGGCAAACCAACTACCATTCATTTTCTCCTCCAAGAGGAACGACCCACCGTTCATTTCAGAAACATTGCGCACATTAGCAAAGCATAAGGTCGCTCTGAAGGTGGTCGCACGCCTGTCGGGCAATACTCGGATCAACAAATTCTACTCTTTGATCGGAGTTCCTTGCGCCGCAACTGCCTGCCACTTGTCGTTTCGCCTCAGTAAAACCCGAACAAATGTAAGCTCACCGGTAAAGCGGGTTCCCTTGTCGTCGTGGTATCGGATCGTCGTTCGGTCGGTTAGAACTACAGCGTTTCCATAGACGCGCACCTTTATGACATCCGAGCGGATCTCGTCAATAACCCTGTGGGTCGACCGCGCTCTTTCGAAAACTTGCGCTTTAGTCAAAACATCTCCTGCAGAACTTACTTCGTGAAACTCCGGCGCAAACAACTTGTCAAGAAAGGAGACGTCGTGGGACTGAGCCGCTTTCAGCCATTGAACCTTCACGTCTATTGCTTGTTCTTCTATGCTCCCGCCCTTTGTACTGGGAACCTGGCCAAAGGAGGGTATCGCTATTCCTGCAATCGCCAGCAAAGCCACTAATCGAAACCACCTTATTAAAGACTCCTCGAGACGGGATATCATTCTCGTTTACATCCTTTGGTCTGGCTCAAGCGCCGTTGCTAACCCGCGGGTGGAGGCGCCTTCGCCACGGTGCCCTGTTCATGTACCACGCGCCAACGACCACTCTTCTTCACGAAAATCCGCGTGAAGTAAACTAAGCTGTCGATTTTCACAGCGTCACTCGACTCGCTTCTCATGGTTGTTTTGTCATTTATGACCGCTAGATTCCCGTAGACGTGAACTTCAATCTCGGCTGGTTGAAGGAGTTCAAATATTTCTCGATTAGCAGACTTGATCAGCGCAAGTGTCTGTGCCTTAGGGAGAATATCGCCCCGGATGTCCACGAACTGATATTCATCCGCAAATAACTGGTCGAGAAAAGTCGTATCGCCTTTTCGTTCAGCCTCCACACACTGCTGATCGAGCTTTTTCAGTTGATCATCGACGTTTAGGCGTGGGTTTTTAGCAGCCACCTGAGCGGAAGCCGAGGTCAACAGCACGGTGAGGAGCACGGTTATACTCTGAAGAATTCGCGACAGCGCCGTTGTGGGCTTTGATCCGACCAAGAACTAATCGCCTCTCCTAATTCTCTAGTATTTAGAAACTATCCAAGAACTAAGCGTCCCAGCCGCCCGGTCGCAATTCCTCCGCTCACCAAAGCAGCTTCACTCCAAACTGGATCTGCCTGTTGTTTGTAGACGTGCCGTCAATCAAACCTGCGCCTCCAATCGGAGCGCCGGTTTGGTCAAAGAGGGCGCTATTATCAATGGGCGGGAGAAAGTTCGGATGATTGAACAGATTAAAGAACTCCGCCCGGACCTGCACGGTAAAAGTCTCGGAAACTCGCCTAATAAGATTATTCTTAATCAATGAAAAATCGAAATTGCTTAGGCCCGGCCCAATCAATGAATTGCGACCGGCATTCCCCCGCAGGTTTGCGCATGACGGAAAAGGAAACCTTGGATCGCAGTTCGCCGTGTAAAACGCTTGGGTCGGAGCGGTTGGGAAGGTGAAACAACTTAGATTTATGTAGTCGGTTACATTTCCTGGATGAATTGCGGATTTGCATCCAGGTCCCGTTATCCGATCAGGAAAATCAAATGGATCCTGGCTGTTTTGACCGAGAACATCTCCCCCCAGAATCGGAGTAAAAGGCAAACCGGTTCTTACTTGGTATATGCCCCCGATTTGCCACCCGCTCGTCGCCCACGACGCAACACCTTCGAGCGAGTGCGGACTTGGGATATTCCAGGTGTAATTGATCACTAGGTTCTGCGAATTGTTGTAATCGCAGAGACCTCTTCTGGACCTTGCGTCAAAAAATAATAAGCTGGTGATGGAATTTAGGAACGGGTCGGGCTGGCCGCTTTCCGATCCCTCGTCAATGCACTTACCCCAGGTGTAGGAAGCTTGAGCCTGGAGGCCGTGACCTAGCCGCTTCATAAGTGAGGCTTGAAGAGCGTCGTAAGAACCACTTGATCCCCAGTCCAAGTAGTCCATGCGACCAATTACGGGATTCAGCAGAGTGCCGCTGCCCACCGGAGACGGCCATAGATAGCCAAAGGGCGTCAACGTCGGCAGTACCATGTTGGCGTCGTCCGCTCGGAATAGCTGGTGAAGGCTATGGGAGCCAACGTAGGCAACCGTTGCGGTAAGATCGCGTGCAAGCTCTCGCTGAACGCTCGTATTCCATTGCATCACATAACTTCGTTGAGGGTTCGGTTGAACGAAGGATGTCCTAAGATGGCTCGCTGGGCTGAGGAGAGGGAAGGCCCCCTGGGCGAAAGAACCTTGCGGTAACGGCTGGGCGGTGCCTGACAAAGAAAACGGGGCAGAGGTAACTTCCACATTTGCGTATTGATAAGGCAAGGGAAGAACGTCGTAGATTCCAAATGCTGCCCGAACCGAGGTTTTGCCATCTCTGAATGGATCCCAAGCAAAGCCAACCCGGGGTTCGAAGTTATGAAGTGTTGGGTTTGAAAAGAGAGGATCCCCAAGATGCGGCATTGGATCAGTAACGTTCCTCAAGGCCGCTAGCTTTCCTTGGGTCTCGGTCGGTACAGTTGACATTTCATATCGCAACCCCAAGTTAACGGTGAGGTTAGGCTTCCAGCGGACGTCGTCTTGGACGTACGTGCCAAAAATGGTTTGACGAAGGTTCCTGGGCGTATTTTCCTCGGGGAATCCTGCGGAAAAGGAAGTTGGAGCATTGGTCAGAAAAGTGGTTAGAGTGCCGAACCGGAACGAACCGCCGACCGTCAACCTCTCGGAAAGTTCGTTTTGAATTCGTTCTACGTAGACACCGAACTTGATGCTATGAATCCCTTTGGTGACGAGCGCATCGTCATAGAGTTGAAAGGAATTATAGTGGAACACTGCTGACGTACCGGCATTTACGCCTCCGGTGAAAGGGGTGATTCCCGGTACGGTTATCTGTGGAGCAAATTCTCCGGGAACGGCAAGCAACGCCGCATCTGCAGCTGCCGGGTTTATAGCGCTAATGTTAGACGCATTTATCGCCGTATGTCTGACAAAGCCAAATCGCGCTGAATTAAGAAATGTCTGATTGAAGATATGGGTTTCCTGGGCTGTGAAAATCTGCCTTCCCGTATTGGATCCGATAAGGACATCGTTCAGGCTATCGGGTGCTGTATTCGAGGCTCTGTCATATTGGTAGCTGCCAGAGAGGCTGTCATTTTCGGAAAACTTCTGATCAAGGCGGACCGTCGCGAAATCCTCACTGGTTCCTTCGTCACCTGAAAAGGAATAGATACCAGTGTTGCCCGGCGGCAGAATGGCGCCGTTAGGAGTTCGCCATAGCGCGAGAAACGGCGTTACCTTGGGGTCTACGGTGATATTTGTAGTCGAACCGTCGGAATTATGGATGATCCCATTGCGAGCATCTGGCGAGGGCACCGTTGCAAGATGACTGACGCCCACAGTCTCGCGGAATCCTTCGTAGTCTCCAAAGATAAACGTTTTGTCTTTCCGAATTGGTCCGCCAGCCGATCCGCCGAATTGATTCCAATTGAAGGGAGGTACCGCTCCAGTATCGAAGTAATTTCTAGCGTCCAGAGCGCTATCCCGCACGAACTCATACGCGTCGCCGTGAAACGTATTCGTTCCTGAGCGCGTGATGGCACTGATAACGCCTCCGGAGGACCGGCCGTACTCTGCTGAGTAGTTGCTAGTCAACACCGTGAATTCTTGGATGGCGTCCACCCCCAGTGCAAGACCTTGCACGCTGCCAGGGCCACCATTGGTGTAGTCGTTTGCACTGACACCGTCGATGAGGTAATTGTTCTGCTGCGGCCGAGAGCCTGAAATGCTCATTTGGATTCCATAGCCGCGGAAGCCCCTTTGATTGCTGTTGGAGACAGGTTGCTGCATGGACTCGAGCGAAATCACTCCGGGTTGTAGAGTAGCGAGCTGAGTCCAATCCCGTCCGTTCAAAGGAAGTTCGAGCATGGTCCTCGAGTCGATTACACCGCCAAGCGTCTCGGTGCCAAGCTCTATCGTCGGAGCTCCACCGGTCACGGTGATACTCTCTGACGCTGATCCTACGGGGAGGGTGAAATTGAGGACTATTACATCCTGAACGTGAAATGTAACGTCAGGCTTGATCATCGTTTTGAAACCCTGCTTGGACACCTCAATCTGATAAATTCCAGGCAGCAGATGTGCAATCGTATAAATCCCTTCCCCGTTTGCCGTTCCTGAATACTTAACGTTTGTCCCCGAATTGACAGCGGTCACTTCAGCGTCGGCGACAACAGCATTCGAAGGATCGAGCACTCGGCCAGTCAGTGTCGCATCAGCGCTTTGAGCAAACGACGATGATTCCGGCAGGACGTGAACGAAAAGAGAAAAAACCAGAAACTGAACACCTAGGATCCATCCCCGCACCGTCGGTGATCGCATGCCGAAAACCTCCGGACTTAGCAAGCTGCGGCTCCAACTACACCTACGGTGGATTTCTTCTTAGTTGTACCAATCTAGATTCAAGGAGTCAGTCTGGCCGTCCACTGGATGGCGGGAATAGCAAATTCTTGAAAGCTGGCGTTTCGGTGGAAAGTAGCTGAGAGAGATGTTGGCGTTATCGAATTCCCTTACGGATGATTGGGTCGGGTCCGGAGCGACGCGAATAGGAGTTGTTTGCCGCTGGGTTTTTTGCTGCCCTGTGACGGCTCCCGTGTGACGAACACTGCGTCAATTTGGGCCAAAGCTTCCGACTTATCGAATCTCAATATCCAACGTTTATTGGCTTCACTGTCCAAATTGAAAAATCCCATATTCACAGGTCGTGGGTCGCTGACGCCCCGTCGACCCCAAGCCTGATAAAATGTCCTAGCAGGCGTCCCCTTTTGCTGGTCGAGGTCGAACACATAGATGACCAATGACCTTCCTTTTGTGAAAAACACTCGTCCGAAGGGTTTCTTAGTGCGCCCATTTTGGTCTACATCGAATACATCAGCAATATACAGATCACGCGCGCCCATCAACTCGCGAACGTCGCCATCAGACGAATCGAATCTGGGATCCTCGCTCGTCACTTCGTGAGGTGTCCGTTCAGACGAGAGTTCCTCCAAGCGATTCTCCAGGCTTGCTGTACGAAGAAGCTGGCGGGCTCGCTCCTCCCGGAGGTGATCGAGGGTGGCTTGCATGGAAACGAGTGCGGATTGGGCATCTTCGAGCTTGTGGGCGATCGAATCGCGCTCGGAGGCCAAAGAGGTTGCCAGCGCCTGAGCGTCGGACAGTTCGGAGTCCTGCTTACCTAGCCTTTCCTCGGTTTGTTCTTGAAGCGTCTTCCATTTCGCTAGATCTTCAGACCGTATGTGTATTTGACT
>Ga0070766_10000969_pt1 | contig 13466 bp, 10 predicted proteins | sample HubBroMetageWFT6_FD_69782 | JGI IMG/M metagenome (GOLD analysis project Ga0070766, IMG submission 69782) | Warmed and freeze-thawed soil microbial communities from the Hubbard Brook experimental Forest, New Hampshire - Hubbard Brook CCASE Soil... | ecosystem: Environmental > Terrestrial > Soil...
GAGAACCGCGAAATGCCGCCAAATTCGATAAAATTGGCGTTCTGCTAGTTACTTATCTGATAATAAAGACTAGCTGGCGGAGAAAAGTTAATTCGAATCACCGATATAGGTCATTCTCCAGCAATAAGTTACGTGTTTCTGCGAACATAGCGCATTCGCGACGCCTACCGATGATGGGCGAACCGGCCTCGGAGTCATGAGCGAACCAAGTTCGTGTGTCATGACCGCGTGGCCAGGCGGACATCTCAGATCCGAACTCTCCTGTACAAGTTGCGCCGCAGACTGGTGTCCGCTTTGGACTGTATAGGGTCTTGGAAGCTTTAGGCTTTAATAAACTGGTGGATAATTTCGCTGCGAGCGCCGCGAGCTGATGGTTCTGAAAATGGCCGCCAAATATGCAACAACACGCTTTACGACTGCGAGCATATGTGGAGGCGGTTTGATCCGGGCGGCCGAAGTGGGTTTCAGGGATGAATGAAGAAGGCTCTCAACCTGTTCCGGCCGAGTCTGTCGATGCGGAATGCAGGCGGCTGCGAGAAGAAAATGCCCGCTTACGGCAGATTCTGGCGAAACACAATATCTCGATCTCACTCGTCGAACCTGCGGACCGGCCTCGAATCAAAAGTCCCGAAGCCTTGTCACCGAAGGAGAGGAAAGAACGAGCGCAGAAGAGAATCGCGCTATTTCGAAGCTTTTTCCGCGGGCGAGAAGATGTCTATGCGCGACGGTGGGAGAGTCCGGATGGCCGGTTGGGATATTCACCGGCGTCGGAGAAGGATTGGAAGGCGATTAATAGGAGCAGGCCGGAAGACAGGAAGAAAGTCGATCAGAAGACGCGAAAGTTTTACCCGCTGACCGACACTGTGATTGAGAATCATCTCCTCGGGACCGGAACCATCGGCGTCTACCCGTTGTTGCCGGACGAAACCTGCTGGTTTCTCGCGGTAGATTTCGATAAGAAAACCTGGCAAGCAGATTCGCTGGCGTTCTTGGATACATGTCGGGAACTGAACGTACCAGCATCTTTAGAGCGTTCTCGGTCTGGAAACGGCGGCCATGTTTGGATCTTCTTTGATCGTGCAGTTCCGGCGATCATCGCGCGCAAGCTTGGATGCGTCATTCTGACCCAAACCATGGAGCGGCGGCATCAGCTCGGTTTGGATTCCTATGATCGCTTCTTTCCGAGCCAAGACACAATGCCCAAGGGCGGCTTTGGGAACCTGATTGCGCTCCCTCTCCAAGCGGTACCCCGAAAGATTGGCAACAGTGTTTTCATCGACTCCGACTTTCGGCCGTATCTGGAACAATGGGAGTTCCTTTCGACAATTGAACGCGTGCCGCTTGTGGTCGCCGAGGGGATCGTGGCTGAGGCGCAACGCAAGGGCGATCTGATCGGTGTCCGGATCAGCGCTACGGACGATGAGGACAAGCAAGACCCATGGACGCTGTCGCCGTCGAGGAGGCGACTTGAACGGCCGATAGAAGGACCGCTGCCGGAGTCTGTTCATATCGTTCGCGCTAACTTCGTATACGTCGAGAAAAGAGACTTGCCCCCCGCCATGCTAAACCGACTGCTACGCTTGGCGGCATTTCAGAACCCGGAGTTCTACAAGGCCCAGAAGATGCGGCTGTCGACATACGATAAGCCGCGCGTCATTGCCTGCGGCCAAGATTTTGCGCAACACGTTGCACTACCTCGGGGTTGTCTGCCGGAAGTATTGGCTCTGCTTAAAGCGCACCGGATCCGTCCGGAAGTGCAGGACCAGCGGTTTGCGGGCACACCAATCGAAGCAGAGTTCCGAGGCGAACTGCGCCCGCTCCAACTCGAGGCTGTTTCCAAGATCATCCAGCATGACGAAGGCATTCTGTGCGCTCCAACGGCTTTCGGAAAGACCGCCATTGCCGCCTGGCTGATCGCGAATCGCAAGGTCAATACGTTGGTTCTGGTTCACCGGCAGCAGTTGCTCGATCAGTGGCATGAGCGGCTGGCAATGTTCTTGAATCTACCAGCGAAGTCGCTTGGGCAGATCGGTGGCGGGAAGACGGACCGGACTGGACTTGTGGATATTGCAGTGATTCAGAGCCTGCACCGGAAAGAGGAAGTGAAGGACTTTGTCGCCGAGTATGGCCAGGTGATCATCGACGAGTGCCACCATGTCTCTGCGTTCACTTTCGAGCAAGTAATGAAGCAGGTAAAGGCTAAGTACGTCGTTGGTCTTACTGCGACGCCTACGCGAAAAGACGGTCACCATCCGATCATCTAGATGCAGTGTGGCCCGGCTCGGTTCAGCATGAGCACCCGCACAATGACTGAGGCGAGCCCGTTCGAGCATAAGGTGATCCCTCGCTATACCGAGTTTCGGACAAGACAAGAACTCACGGACATCACGATTCAAGATGTCTATGCCGCGCTTGTCGATGACGCCGCACGCAACGAGCTGATCACTGCGGACCTCATACGAGCTGTCGAGACTGGCCTGGCCAAGAGCCAGTTTTTGGTGAAGTCGAATCGCGTGCGGGACTTCTCAGCACGGCGAGGAGCGGTACGGTTGCGGAGATCGTTCTTAGGGCCGCTGAATCGCACGACGTAGCCGGTTTGCCTCTCTGTCGAGGCCGGCCTTCTGAAGCGCATAAATCGCATTCCCAGACCAGACGCTCAAGAGTCTTGATGTTCAATGTGCACGACGCTTCGGGACACCTACAGGACACTAAAAGGGATAGGAAACAGGGATTAGACGGGTGGGTCTTAACGCTGGGACGCAGGCAAGTGATTGATTCTAAAAAATCTGGCGGAGAGGGGGGGATTCGAACCCCCGGTACAGCTTTTGACCGTACAACGGTTTAGCAAACCGCCGCCTTCAGCCACTCGGCCACCTCTCCGGGTCAGGCGTGTGAACAAGCCCGCAGCCACGCGAGCAAAACGATTATAACAGCCGTCGACTTCAGGGCGGGCAAAATGACAGAGGGTACGCTCGGTCGTTGTTATACAGGGTGTTGGCATCCGCCAAGACCTTGCGCAGTAGCTTGTTAGACTATCAGTGAACTGATCGCACTCGAGTGGGCGTTCATACTCGGGTGCGGTTGAGTCTTTAACTATCGCGAAATAGGTCGCGATTCGATCGGCCGATGCGGCTCGATTTTTCCCCTTCGATCTACGCATCACCAGTTCGATTGCTAATCATGAAACACGAACCTGAAGTCGAGCCAAGCCCAACCATCCGCGAGGAGGTCGCCAACGCTCGCCGGATCGTGATTAAGGTAGGGACCAACGTCGTGATGCGCGACGATGGCCGCCTTGCGCTCAGCCAGCTCTATGGCATTGCCGAGTCGGTGGCAAAACTGCGGGAACAGAGGCGTGATGTCCTGATCGTGTCATCCGGCGCAGTTGGACTAGGCATGGAACGAATCGGTCTCGCTGTTCGGCCGACGGAACTTTCGCAGATTCAGGCCTGCGCTGCCATTGGACAAAGCCGCCTGATGGCGATCTATGACGACGCCTTTGACAAGCTGGGTTGCCGCACGGCGCAAGTGCTGCTGACCGAAGATGATTTTCGCGATCCTGTCCGCTACAGCAATCTCCGCTCCACCCTGGTGTCGCTGCTATCGATGGGAGTCATTCCGGTTATCAACGAGAACGACACGGTTTCGACCGCCGAGCTCGACCATCCGACAGACTCGCCGGGGCGCGACCGCGTCTTTGGCGACAACGACAAGCTGTCGGCGCTGGTGATGACCCACATCGACGCCAACCTCTTGCTGTTGCTCTCAGACGTCGACGGCCTTTATACTGCCGACCCGCGTGCTGATGGCGCACATTTGATCGCCCAGGTTTGTCGCGTCACCGAGGACGTGTTGAATTTCGCTCAAGGTAAGAATGGGCGCGGGCGTGGAGGAATGTCGACCAAGCTCGAAGCCGCGCGCATCGCCACCGATGCAAATGGACTGGCCGTCATCGCTAACGGGCGTCTGGCGCATGTGATTGAAAGGGTCTGCGCGGGCGAGATTGTAGGCACCCTCTTCCTGCCACGAGGAACGGAGTGACTCTTTCAGTTCGCGCCATCGCCGAAGCAAGCAAGCGTGCCTCGCGCAATCTTGCATCTTCAAGCCCGGAGAGGCGGATCGAGTCCATCCGTGTCGCATCAAAACTCATCGAGCAGGATCGATTGAGTCTTCTGGAGAGCAACGCGCAAGACTTGGCGGACGCTCGTCACATGCTTGACAGCGGCGAAATCACCGCGGCGAGCTTCGAGCGGTTGGGGCTTACGGACAAGAAACTCGCTGAGATGACGCACTCGATGCTCGCGGTGGCTGAACTTCCTGATCCCCTTGGGCGCGTACTGCAGCGCACGGAGCTTGACGTCAACCTCGAGCTCGAGAAGATTACGTGCCCGCTGGGAGTGCTCGCCGTAATCTTCGAATCCCGCCCGGACGCAGTCACCCAAATCAGCGCGCTGGGATTAAAGTCGGCCAATGCCGTAATCCTCAAGGCTGGACGCGAAGTTGAACGCACGGCGTCTGCGCTGGTGACGATCATTCGGCAGGCTCTGAAAAATAGCGGCCTTCCAGAGGATTCCGTGAACTTGGTGACGGGGCGCGAATCCATTCAACAGTTGCTCGGCATGTCCGATATGGTTGACATGGTGATTCCGCGCGGCTCGAAGCAGCTCGTCGAATTCGTAAAGGCCAACACGCGTATTCCCGTGCTGGGTCACGCAGAAGGCGTGTGCCACATCTACGTAGACGCCGCCGCCGATCCTGATATGGCGCTCGCGATCATCGACGACTCCAAAACGGATTATCCAGCGGCGTGCAATGCGGCAGAAACAGTGTTAGTGCATGAGCAGATAGCCGGATCGTTCCTCCCCAGGCTGGTGGAATGGCTTGGCTCGCGCAACGTGATACTTCGCGGGTGCGAGAAGACTCGCGCAATTCTAGCCGGCCAGCCGGTGGAAGCAGTCGCTGACGCCGAATGGGCCACAGAGTACTCCGACCTGGTTCTGGCAGTGCGCGTGGTCCGCTCGATGGACGAAGCTATCGAACACATTCACGCATATGGGTCGTCCCACACGGAAACCATTGTGACCCAGGACCCGATTGCGGCCGAGCGCTTTCTGGCCCGAGTCGACGCCGCAGGCGTATTTCACAACGCATCAAGCCGCTTCGCAGACGGGTATCGTTATGGCTTCGGTGCCGAAGTGGGCATCTCGACCAGCAAGCTGCACGCGCGAGGTCCGGTGGGACTCGACGGTTTGACGACTTACAAGTATGTTCTGCGAGGAAGCGGGCAACTTGCACGCAATTACCAGGGGCCGAATGCCCGGCCGTTCACCCATAGACGACTGCCCACGGACTCACGTCACAACTAAACAGACCCAGCACTCTCAGGGCGCGGTCAACACTGTTTGATACGGATCTAAGATGAGGCGCCTCACGCCGGGAGGTACCGGCAGGCTAAAATGCGTCTCCTGTCCTTCAGCGAACACACGGCCGAGATAGACCTTGCTTTCTCCCACCACGCCGTACACCGGAACACTGGTCACAAGGTCGTCAGGTGCGTCAGTTTGGAGCAGAGTCACCGCGACCATCGGCTTTCCCGCTCGGCTCGAAAAGCGCGCATCTTTAATGTCCAATCGTGGAAACGCAGTGCCATTCACCCATCCGTCGAAAAACCAGTCCAGCGACTTGCGGTCTTCGAACCATAGGGACTTCGGAAGCACCTGCTCGACCGCCCGCTCGAAGTCGGCATTGGTGATTTCCTTGCCCTGGTATTGGTCATACAAGTTTCGTAACAGTGCAAGAAACACCTCGTCGCTGCCCTCTGGACTTTGCGGCGTTCGCGAAGCATCGCGAAACATCGCGCGAAGCATATGGATCAGCCAGGTGCCGCGCCCATACGTAATGACTTCATAGCCGTTGGGAAATTTCGAAGAGCTGAGCCTTATTCCCAGAGTCACCGGCCCAGCCTCGACATTGCGCGGTCCGTCCTTTGACTTGGCCGCAAGCAGTAGCCGGTAAGCTTGCAGCATCACCTGCACATCGGCGGGATGCCGCGGCTCCATCAGCATGAGCGACGAGTAGTTGGCGATGGCTTCCAACAGCCACTGCTCGTGATAGCTGGCCCACGACACCCGGTCGCCAAACCACTGATGCGCGACTTCATGAGGCATCATCACTTCCCCGAAGAGCACGTTGTCGGCAGCCGAGATGTGCTGCTCTGCCCGCTGCGCCGAAGTCAGATATACGTAGCTCGATAGGAAGATCATGCCCGGCCAGCCCTGGCTGTCAGTGCCCGGACGCTGGGTCAACGCCAGTGAGCTGAAAGGGTATGGGCCAAACAGCTTCTCGAGAGAAAGGATGGTATCGGCCGCCTTCGTCGCGAGCTGGGCTCCACCAACCGTCGGGTTAGGCCATGCTCCACCCTTGATAATCGAGGTAGCGCCTTCCGGAGGCATCGGAGACTGCGCCGTCGGAACCATGTCGAGCTGCTCGGACTTGGGCATTTCTTTTTCGACACCGCGTGTTGCGTAGGAGTCGACCATAATCCCACCCGCCTTGGCCGTGGTTTTCACATAGCGTCCGAGGTTGAAGCCCGCAATCGGGATGGGGCCTTCGCTCATCCAATGGCCTACCAATTGTGTTCCTGATTGTTCGAGCGAGATTTGCTTGCCTGTCGCGACCAACGTCCAATTCTGGGGAAAGCGAAACGTGATGTCATAGTTTGCCATGGCGATGCCCCGGTTCGGGTACCAGGTGCCGCGTGCGCCCACGTAAAACAAGCCTCCTCCGGCGTCAGACAGCACCGACCCCGCGTAAACGAACTTCAGTTGCAACGGCGTTCCCAGTTTGAGAGGTTGCGGGAAGACTACTGCTACCAGGTCATTTCCCTGCCGGGATAACTCGCCGCCTTCAATGGCCTCATTCTGAATGAATTCCAGCGGCTTCCCGCCTGCTTCCACCGACTTGATCTGCAAATAACGCGACAGTTCGAACATCATTATGCGGGGGCCATCCTGCTTGACGGTCCCATCGAGCAGGGCATCGGCTGTCAGGCCCAAGTTGGCATCGATCGCGACGTTGATGGTGTACTTCGTCGCCTGAAAAAGGTCCCGAGTGAAGGCCGGTCCAGTGGGCCCGTGAAATCGGGAGTCGTATAGCGCGTCGTTGCGTGCCGACCTCATCGGGAAACTCATCCACAAGTCGTAGTACGTTTGCTCGCGAACGGTCGTGGTCTGACCGACGATGATCTGCTCGGGACTGCGCGTGTCAAAGTAAACGTCGAAGACGCCCAGTTGGCCGCTGGACACTCTGGCGTGCAACAGACGATCGGGTGATGCCGAAGACCCTCCCCCGCCTTCTGTAGGCTGGGCGCTGGTGAACCCAATCGTCAACCGCATCGCGTCCATGGATGCGAGCCGCTGCGCCAGCGCATTGTTGTGCGCGGCGAATGCCGGCCCATCCTCCGCGGGACGGAGATATTGTTGCAACTCGTTCGCGGTATCGTCGTTGAAGCGTAGATACACAGAAGAGAATTGCGTTTCCAGAACTCCCAGGTTCGTGAACAGCCCCAACGAGGCGCGTTCCCTGCGGTCAGGAGGGCGGACCAGCACTTCTCCCTCGCCCTCGAAGTAGGCGCCGGTGATTCGTCCGTCGACGCTTTGCGTGAACGCGATGGTGCCGTCGTTGAGCCATAGATGAATATCGTCGCGATCTATGGCTGCTTCGCGGATCTTGTACACGCGCTGAGGATTGAGCCCGACATTGCGCAACGCGCGATAGAGCGGCAGGGCCGGGCCCGAGGTTAGCGGCAGAGTCTGCGCTTGCGCTACGGTGCAGAACAACACAGCCAGGGTTGCCGAGAGTGCGAATCGCGAATACGAAATGCGCCGGAGTGCCATCAAGGGAAAGTGCGACGGATTTGAGACCTTATGGCAATCAGTCTATGCCAACGCGACGGTCATTTCACATAGTTAAGGACGATGTTAAGGACGATACGCCCGGGCCTGTGGCTAAATGCGAATGCTCGAAACTTCTTTCGGTGTGACGTGTTCGGAACGAAGAAGCACGGGCCGCGAAAGCCGTTCATCGTTCGGGTCGTCCTGCGGGCAAGGGTTTTCCACGCGTCACATAACGTCACCAAAGTGAGTTACGAAAGTCGTACGGGCTTATAACACTCAATGTTGGCTGAATGGACCGCTCGGCGCTAAAATTCACTCTGGCTGAGAAGCAGATCCGACGGTCAAGGCGCGTGGGCAGTTTCGCACCTCGAGAGAGCACGGTTTTGCGGAGCGGCCGAAGCTGAATGCAGGTAGAATAGAAGACAGTGTCTGCACTTATTTCAGGTGAATCTGCGCGAGTTGGCCCGTCTGCATTAGGTAATGGATGAACAAACCCGCAATTTTTTTGTTTACGTTTCTCGCTAGCGCTCCATTGCTGTTTGGACAGCAGGGCCAGGCGGCCCTGCCACCGGGATCCGTCCCTCCCGCAGTAGCTACACCTGCGCCTGCTCCTACCCAGCCGAGCGACATGACAGTCGTCGAGGAGATCATCGCTCGCGTCAATAACAGCATCATCTCGCGTTCTGACCTGCGGCACAGCGAAGAGCAGCTGGCGGCCGAACAGTCCAAGCAGGATCCCAACGTTCCGGCGGAGAACCAGCCGCAGCAAAAAGACCTTCTGCGCGACCTGATCGACACCCAACTGCTCTCGCAGAAAGCTGAGGAGCTGGGGATCAGCGCCGATACCGACGTAATCAAGCGCCTCGACGAGTTGCGCAAGCAGATGCATGCTGAGTCCATGGAAGATCTGGAGAAAGCCGCACAGGCGCAGGGTGTGTCGTTTGAGGAGTTCAAGCAGACTCTAAAGAACAGTATCCTCACCCAGAAAGTCATTCAGCAGGAAGTGGGCGGCCACATTAGTGTAAGCCAGCAGGAAATACAGGAGTTTTACGACCAGCACAAGGCTGAGATGCAACGGCCCGAGCAAATCAGGCTCAGCGAAATCTTGATCTCCACCCAAGCACCTCGGCCTACGGGGGGACAGCCTGCCAGCCCCGAAGCCTCGAGCGACGAGGTCGTCGCCCAAGCTAAGGCCAAGGCAGACGCGATTTATGCCCAGTTGCAGAAGGGCGCAAAGTTTGACGAAGTAGCCACCAAGAATTCCGCCGGTCCTACCGCTGCTCAGGGAGGCGACCTCGAATATTTCAAGCGCGGAACGCTCTCGAAGCAACTCGAAGACCAGGTTTTCGCCCTGAAAACTGGCCAGTTTACCGAGCCCATCCGCACCAATCAGGGTTGGGTGATCCTCAAGGTGACGGAACATCAGTCCGAAGGCATTCCGACCTTGAAGGAAGTCGAACCGCAGATCCAGGAGCGTCTGTACATGTCAAAGATGCAGCCTGCGTTGCGTGAATATCTCACCAAGCTGCGAGAAAATGCCTATATCGACATCAAGCCGCCATACGTCGATTCAGGTGCCAGCCCCAACGAGACCCAGCCCATCTACACCACCGCCTCAGCCGCGGACGATGCGAAGAAGGCCAAGAAGAAAAAGAAGTTCATCGTATTCTAGCGGTCTCAGGCTGCTGCCAGTCCTTAGCGACACGATTCCCCATTGCGTTGCGGTACGATAAGCCTTCAGCTATCGTTAAATTTCCACGATTTGGCATCGAGGTTTCCCGATGAAAGACTTCTACATCCGCGACTGCCAACAGCACGAGAGCCAGACCATTACCTCGAGCTTCGTGGTCGCTTCCAAGCAGGTAAAAAACAAGAAGAACGGCGAGCCTTACCTTGCTGTCATCCTGGCAGACCGCACGGGGCAGTTGCAGGCCAACATGTGGGACAACGTCCCCGACTCTATCAACGCGTTTGAGCAGGATGACTTCGTCAAGGTCAAGGGCTTGGTGCAGAAGTACAACGGCCGCTGGCAACTTACGCTCCATAAGGTACGCAAGCTGGGTGACGCGGAAATCGATTACACCGACTACCTCCCCAAGACCTCGAAGGACATCGAGCAGCTCTGGCGCACCCTGGGAGAGTTTGTCGCGACCATGGAAAACCCGTGGCTGAAGCGGCTGGTCAACGACTTCATGGGCGACGAAGCCATCGCCACCGCGTACAAAAACGCTCCCGCAGCCAAGACCCTGCATCATGCCTATGTCGGCGGCCTGCTTGATCACGTGGTTTCGTTGTTTACCATGTGCGACCTCGCGTCGCGTAATTACCCGCAGGTGAACCGCGACCTGCTGTTTACGGGCGCTTTCCTGCACGACATCGGCAAGATCCATGAGCTGGCGTATCAGCGTTCCATCTCGTACACCACCAAGGGCCAACTGCTGGGCCACATGATTATCGAATTGGAGATGCTGCACGAAAAGCTTTTCGCCATCCCCGGCTTCCCTGACGAGTTGAAGATTCTGATCGAGCATCTGATCATCAGCCACCATGGGCAGTACGAATTTGGCTCGCCCAAGTTGCCGATGTTTCCCGAAGCGCTCATGCTGCATTACCTCGACGACCTCGACTCCAAGATGGAAAGCATGCGCGCCCAGTTCGAGCGTGAAAGCGAACAGGAAACCGCGTGGACCAGCTACAATCCCTCGCTCGCGCGTCCCCTGCTGAACAGTGCGAAGTTCCTGGAAAAGCGCGAGCCGGTGTCTCATGTAGCAGCGCCCGGAAGCACGGCGGTAGAGGACACCTCCGGCATTCCTGCAGAGGCTGCCACACCATCTGCGCCAAAATCGGAAACGGTTGCCGCTCCGGCAACTGTCGCTGGTGAGCAAGAGTCCGTTTCTCCTCTCGACGCGTTGCAGCGCAAATTCGCTTCCCACAAAGTCACCACCGCGGGCGTGAAGGTCGAATAGCCAGATCACGGCCCCAACGAACGGCTAAACATGCTCGATTTCTCCCGCTTTGAATATCTGTCGTTCGACTGCTACGGAACCCTCATCGATTGGGAGTCAGGCATTCTGGGATACTTGCGCCCGCTGCTAAGGACCAAAGGCTGCGACGTTTCTGATGCGCAGATTCTCAATCTCTACTCCGAATTTGAACCACACCAACAAGACCTGGCTTACCGACGCTACCGCGAAATTTTGGCCTCGGTAGTGCGCGATTTTGGACGCGAATTTCGTGTCGACTTCACCGAAAAAGAGGCCAGCGGTCTCGCCGACTCTATCGGCGCATGGAAGCCGTTTCCCGACACCGTACATGCGCTACAGCGCCTCAAATCCCGGTACAAGTTGGCCGTGCTCTCCAACATTGACGACGACCTGTTTGCGTCCACGGCACCAAAGTTGGGAGTGGACCTCGATTGCGTTGTAACTGCGCAACAGGTGGAGAGCTACAAACCATCGAACCTCAACTTCGAGACCCTCCTGGATCGGCTGCAGATTGAAAGAGGCCGGCTGCTGCACGTTGCCGAAAGCCTCTATCACGACGTGATACCCGCTCAGGCGTTGGGAATCGCGACCGTCTGGGTGAATCGCCGCCAAGGCAAGCCGGCAGCTGCCACCCGAATGGTCGCGGCCTACCCCGATCTCGAAGTCCCCACCGTTGCTGCCCTGGCGGATTTAGCTGTTCGATAGGCTCGATTATCAGTCCAAAAATGGGATATCTTGAAGTCACGCGATGAATCTCACTCCTAGCGCGAGGCATCACTACTAGACCAATGAAAATACTGGTTCCTACCCCACTGCGTCAGTATGCCGGGAAGCAATCCGCCGTCGAAGTGCCAGCCGCCACTGTCGGCGAGGCTTTGAACGGACTCACGACCGCATACCCGGACCTTCGCAAGCACCTGTACGGCGATGAAGGAAAGCTGCGCGCCTTCGTCAACGTGTACCTCAACGATGAAGACATCCGTTACCTCCAGAATGACGCCACTGCGGTGAAGGACGGAGACACGCTCTCCATCATTCCCTCGATCGCGGGCGGGAGGGTTTAGGACCGCCATGGCAGGCATTGCGGAAAAGGTCGCCTCGCTCAGCAACGACGAAATCCTGCGCTACTCGCGCCACCTGATCATGCCCGAAGTGGGCATGGAGGGGCAGCTCAAGCTGAAGCAGGCCAAGGTGCTCTGCATCGGCGCGGGCGGGCTGGGATCGCCGCTCGCCCTGTATTTGGCTGCGGCCGGAGTCGGCACGCTGGGCATCGTCGATTTCGACGTGGTTGACTTCACTAACCTGCAACGCCAGGTCATTCACGGTACGAGCGACGTTGGCCGCAAGAAGCTCGACTCGGCTGCCGACACCCTGAACGAGATCAATCCCACCATCGAGGTCCGCAAGTTCGATACGCGCCTCTCCAGCGCTAACGCCCTGGAGCTGTTTCGCGAGTTCGACATTGTCGCTGATGGGACTGACAACTTCCCGACCCGCTACCTCGTGAACGACGCTTGCGTCCTGACTGGCAAGCCAAATGTTTACGGCTCCATTTTCCGCTTCGAGGGACAGGCGAGCGTTTTCGCAACCAAAGAAGGCCCCTGTTACCGCTGTCTCTATCCTGAGCCGCCTCCGCCCGGGCTGGTACCGTCGTGCGCTGAAGGCGGAGTGCTGGGCATCCTGCCAGGGCTGGTCGGCATCATCCAGGCAACTGAGACCATCAAGCTGATTCTGGGCTCAGGAGAGCCGCTGATCGGGCGGCTGTTACTGGTGGACGCGCTGGCTATGCGCTTCCGCGAGCTGAAGCTGCGCAAGAACCCCGACTGCCCGGCGTGCGGAACGCATCCGACGGTTACAGAGCTGATCGACTACAACCAGTTTTGCGGCATCCGTGGCGAAGAGGCTGCCGCTCCAAGTACCATGCGGGATATGACAGTCGAAGAACTTAAGCAACGCCTCGATAAGGGCGACGACCTGTTCGTGCTCGATGTGCGCGAGCCTCACGAATACCAGATCTGCAACATCGGCGGACACCTGATTCCGCTGAATGACCTGCCCAAACGGGTCAGCGAGCTGGATTCCAGCCGGGAGATCGTGGTGCACTGCAAGATGGGTGGCCGGAGTGCCAAGGCAGTGGATTTCCTACGGCAGTCGGGATTCAGCCGGGTGCACAACCTCGCGGGAGGGATTACTGCCTGGGCTGACCGCATCGATCCCAAGGTTCCCAAGTACTGAAAAGCAGTGCCTGGTGGCCAGTGGCTGGTGGTCAGTTGCCAGTAATTCGGTAGCGAACCTGGCGGGGCGGCGGCGGCTGCTGCTGCTTTCTCTCTCGACACACTCCTTTCCGCCAAGACTATCGAAAATTGCTGATTCACGGTTGTTTAGAATCAACGGTTTGGGCGGAAATTGTTCGCAAAAGATTGATTCTAAATGTGGTTATACGTATCCATGTCTGCCCGTTGGAGTTAGCGGCCATTTTCCGGCGCACTTCGGCGGCCGAGGTTCCATTCTGGGAATTGTGAAAGAGCTATATCGTCCGACGCCAAGGCGCGAACCCGGCGGAGACACGAGTCCCCCGGCCTCACAG
>Ga0070766_10000971_pt1 | contig 13457 bp, 12 predicted proteins | sample HubBroMetageWFT6_FD_69782 | JGI IMG/M metagenome (GOLD analysis project Ga0070766, IMG submission 69782) | Warmed and freeze-thawed soil microbial communities from the Hubbard Brook experimental Forest, New Hampshire - Hubbard Brook CCASE Soil... | ecosystem: Environmental > Terrestrial > Soil...
GATGTCCTCGTGGGCTTCGCGCTGTCTGTCCCCGGAACGCGCACGGGTCACGTCTACCTGCACTCGCATATGCTCGCTGTCCGCAAGGACCATCGCAACAGCGGCCTGGGCAGGCGCCTCAAGTTGATGCAGCGCGAAGATGCCCTGGCCCGGGGCATTGCTCTGATCGAGTGGACCTTCGACCCTCTCGAGATCAAGAACGCTTATCTCAACATCGAAAAGCTCGGCGCCATCGCGAGACGCTATAACATCAACCAGTACGGCATCACCTCGTCGCCCTTGCAAGGAGGGTTGCCGAGCGACCGCCTCATCGCCGAATGGTGGCTGAAGTCGAGGCGGGTCGAAACCCTGCTCGCCACAGGAAAGAATTTGCCCTCGGTGGCTGAGTCCAGCATTGAAGTACCCGCTCAGATCTATGACTGGAAAGCTGCGCCCGAAACCCGCGGCCAGGCCCAGCAGGTGCAGGAGCGTAATCGGGAACAGTTCCTGCGCGCGTTTTCCCGCGGACTTGCCGTAGTCGGGTATGAGCGCGACGCCACAGGCAACGGCAAGTTTCTGCTGGGACACTGGGACGAAAAATGGTCGTATGCATCGGAAGCTTGATCACCACGTAGGCACGGCGTCACCGAGACGGAGTTTAATTTGCTTGCTTTTCTCCGTGGCTCAGTGCCTCCGTGGTGAAATTAGATTGTCGCAAAACTCGTCATGAAAATTGAAGCCGTCACACTGCGCGAGATTCACATGCCGCTCGTCCACTTTTTCGAGACAAGCTTTGGCCGTATCTACAGCCGGCGCATTCTTCTGGTCACGATACGCTGCGAAGGGGTGGACGGCTGGGGCGAATGTGTGGCCGGAGAGGATCCGTTCTACAGCAGCGAATGGATTGAAAGCGCCTGGCCAACCCTGACGCAGTATCTGATCCCTGCCATGTTAGGGAAGCGCATCGAATCCTCCCGTGATTGCCCCTCGCTGTTCGCGAGAGTGACCGGCCACCGTATGGGCAAGGCCGCTCTCGAAAACGCCGTTTGGGACGCCGAAGCCAGGCAGAAACAGATGCCGTTGTGGAAGTTGCTGGGCGGGTCGCGGCGCGAGATTCTCTGCGGCGTTTCCATTGGAATCCAGGATTCGATCGAGCAATTGCTGGAAAAAATCCAGACCGAATTGGCTGCCGGCTATCGCCGCATCAAGGTCAAAGTCAAGCCCGGCTGGGACCTGAACGTGCTCGAACGCATCCGCTCGCGCTGGGCCGACATTACCTTGAGTTGCGACGCAAATTCTGCTTACACGCTCGATCAGGTCGAGCATCTGCGAGACTTCGATCAGTTCAATCTTCTGATGATCGAGCAGCCCCTATGGAATGACGACATTTATTATCATTCGCGGCTGCAGAAGCAACTGCGCACCTCGATCTGTCTTGACGAATCGATCGTGAACGCGCGCAGCGCTGCCTTTGCCGTCGAGACTGGGGCGTGTCGAATCGTTAACATCAAGGTTGGACGAGTCGGCGGATTCTCCGAGGCTTTGAAAATTCACGATATCTGCCAGGCGCAAAAAATCCCCGTCTGGTGCGGAGGCATGCTGGAAACAGGCATTGGACGCGCTCACAATATTGCACTTTCCACGCTGGAGAACTTTCGCCTGCCCGGCGATGTTTCTGCCTCGAAACGGTATTGGAAAGAGGACATCATCGAGCCAGAAGTGGAAGTCTCGCCGCAAGGGATGATCGTAATCAGCGACCAGGCGGGAACCGGCTATCGCGTCAAACCGGATCTGATCGAAAAGCTCACCGTTCGAAAGCAGACGCTGAGGGCTTGAGGGTTTCTAAGCCCATTGACACACGGGCAAGAAGAGACTTACGTCCCGGGCTAAATCTCCTAAGGCCTAAACTCATCGCTTCCGCTAATTCCTCTGTCTTGCGACCGTCGTTTCTGTAAGGTGATGGCTGTGCGCCAGATTTACTTCTTCGGACTTCAGCAGTTCCACGCCTTGGTCAAAGGTCAGCTGTTCGGGCATCTGCCGGAAGTCGCTCGACACCTCGTCCGACACAAGGTTGATTCCCTTGACCATCAATATCTTCCCGCTCATATTCAGGCTGATCTCGGTGACACCCCACGCACCATCCTCTAAGCCAAGATCAGCCTGCTGCACCCGGAAGTGTCCGCCTTTGTTGAGATGGCCGAGAATTCCCCAACCAAACGCGACCTCCTGAAACAGGGTGCTGTCAATCCTCGCCAGGCGATGTATTTTCGCATCGATCAGCAGTTCACCTTCCATGCCTTTGAGAACCTGTTCTACGTGCGATGGAGGCGAGTAAGCCGGATTCGGCCTGAACTTTAACTTCACTAACCGGTCGCCCTCTTTGCCCAAGCCTGTCGCACTATTCTCAGTGCCCGCGTATTCGTAGCAAAAAGCGTCGGGCAGCGCCTTCACAATGCGGAGACTGCGGTCTTCGTCTTCCTTCTCGCGCGCCCCTTTCTTGCGAATCTGCTCGGGATGGTTTGCCAACGCCGCGAGACGATTCGTTTCTGCCTGCTGCTGTTCCGCGGTTAGTGGCCGATCATTGGAGGCGATGAGCATTTCCGCCAAAGCCTGATTGGTCTCGACATAGACCCGAGTTTGCGAGCCTTTTGAGGTTTGTCGGCGCGAGTGGAACATGTGGTGGAGATTTGGTTGGTCCGCTGCTGCGACCTCATTTCTGACCGTGGTCCGCACCAATTCCTCTGGAGACATGGCGAGTTCTTTCGAGTCCTGTGCGGAGAGCGCAGTGGCTGCGATCAATGCCACAATCACACCCACTACGGGCAAACCTGCTGCTCCCCGGCTTTGCTCAACCAGCGTCATCTGTACTGTTAGTGGCGCAATCTTGGAGAGAAGGTTGCATTGAATGGGAACAGTGTGAATACGGGAAAAACCGTAGGGCGTATCTTGGCTGGCTGGGGTGAGACCGTCCTACGATCTTTGTCGTACAACTCCCTCGTACGCGGGCGGCTACTGCGGTGTCGTCTTCGAATCGGCTGACCGCGGCGGGACGAAATTCTGTGCCAGTTTCTCTTGCTCAGTCCTCAAGATCTCCACCGCTTGAGCAAAAGGCAAATCCTCCGGTAGCCGCCTGAAGTCGCTGAAGACTTCATCGGAGTTCAGATTGAGGCTCTTGAAAAGCAGGATTTTCCCTGCCATCTTCAGGGTCATCTGAGTGATCACCCAATTACCCTCGCCCGAGTCGCCTTGCTGCACGCGAAAGGATCCTCCCTTGTCGAGCCGGCCGAAAATGCCCCAACCGAAGGTCACGTCTTTGAACAGGGTACCGTCGATCCTCGCAATGCGACGGGCAACCTTGTCGATCAGCAGATATCCCTCCATTCCGGTCAGGACCTGTTCCAGGCGTGATGGCGGCGAATAGGAAGGATTAGGACTGTACTTTAACCGCACGAGTTCATCTCCAACCTTGCCCACTCCTGTCTCACCGTTCTCCGTGCCTGCATACTCGTAGAGAAAGGCATCGGGCAGCGCTCTCACGATGCGGAGAGTGCGCTCTTCGTCTTCTTTCTCTCGCGCCTGTTTTCTGCGCAGCTGGTCGCGATCGCTGGTCAGCCAATTCAGATGGTCGATCTCGACGCGCTGCTGTTGCGGCGTCAAGGTCTTATCGTTCATGCCGTAAAGCGCGCTTGCTAAGGCCTCGTTCGCTTCGACGTAAATTCTGTTTTGAACCCCTTTTGGGGTCTGTTTGCGCGAGCGGAACAGGAACTTGATCGCGGTGTTGTTTGCCGCCACAAGCTCATTCGCGACCGCGGCCCGGACCATCTCACCGGCGGGAACCTCAGGTTCATTCGAGACCTGTGCCGAGACAATGGTGGTCGTTGCCACAAGCGCTACGATCGCGCAAACTCGCGCCCGATGCCGCCTGATGCGACTTAGCCATGGGCAATCCATCTCAACATTAGTGTAGCAATCCGGCGCTTCTCCGATTCTGGTGCCCGAATCAGGTGTGGCGCTGTTGGAATCCGGCTCCCTTTCCGCAAAGTAAATTACCAATAGTGCAGAAAGTTTGCTCAAGACGTACTTCGCTTGCCGCATGCTCGCTTAGTTGGGTATAGTCGAAAGAAGCGGCGTGCCGTCCCAGTAGCTGCTTTTCCAGTATCTTGGAAATGCGTATCCCGATTCCTTAAGGAGAACATCCATGAGTGCTCCGTTGTCGGCAGATTTGGCGCAGATTGGCAAGTCCGTAGTGATCAAAGGCGATTTGTCGGGCAGCGAAGACCTTTACGTCGATGGGCAGGTCGAGGGCACCATTTCTCTCAAGAACAATAGTTTGACCGTCGGTCCCCACGGTCAGGTCAAAGCATCGGTTGAGGCCAAAGGCGTGGTTGTTCAAGGGAAACTTGACGGCAACGTGCAGGCCAGCGACCGCGTCGAACTGCGTAAGAGTGCCGTGGTAAACGGCGATATTTCCACGCAAAGGATTTCGATCGAGGAAGGCGCGTATTTGAAGGGTAAGATTGATATCCAGGGCCGAGCGGAAAAGGCAGCGGGAAAGTAACTTTTGCCGGCACCCACAATGAGTTAAAGTGTTGGTTCTAGAGGTTGGTTCAAAGTCTTGGGGCATCAGTCGCCTCAGGCAAGGCGACATATCGGTACAATGGCATCAGTCACGCAGAATTTCATGAAGCTTTTTCGCGGCTCTTCGGGCGGAACAGAGGCGAACCCGGCACAGGCCGCCCAAAAACTCACCCGGCGTTCCAGTGGTCTCGGCGAGCTCTCACGGGTGTGGGAAGCTGACACGCCGCTGTGCGTGCTCGATCTTGGTTCTACATCCGCATCGAACATCCGGTTTTTCACCGAACGCAGTCACAAGATTTACAGTGAAGATCTACTTGTGGCTTCCACCGATCCGAATCTGGCGACAAAAGATGAACAGGGAAACTCTATTCTCGACAGCCGGCGATTCCTGGCCGACAATCTGGTTTATCCCGCGGCGCATTTTGACGTCGTCTTCTGCTGGAATTTGCCGGACTATCTCGACGAGAGTCTCGTGCGCCCGGTCATGGGACGCCTTTGGTCAGTGCTGAAGCCAGGCGGAATGATGCTGGCGTTTTTTCACACGAAGGATGCTGGACCAGATTCGCCCTGCTACCGCTTTCACATCGTTGGAAAAGATATCCTGGAGATGCAGCCCATCGTGCTGCGACGGGAGACGCGGCGGGGTCCCACAGGCGCTGTACACACGGCGATTGGCGATGGCTTCCACCTGCAGCGGGTCTTCAACAACCGCCACATCGAAACCCTCTTCCGCGACTTCGCCTCGATCAAGTTCTTCCTGGCGCGCGACAACGTGAGAGAAGTGCTCGTCGTTCGCTAATGGTCTTGGAAAGATGTGGGGAGAGTCGCGTCGGCGGTCCGGTTGAGCGAAGCTCGACACCTTGTGGAAGCCAGGATTCGCTACCTGGCCCGAGAGTCATTGGCCGGGCAATCAACTGTCTTCCACGCAATCACTCCCATGCGGAATAGAAAGTGACGGAAGATTTCAATTCGCGGGGCAGGCTTCCCGCTTGATGAAATGATCTGCCCCATTTCCTCCGGAACATAAGCTCGGCGCACGGAAGCCAATCCGTCCACACGCGACACATAACTTCGCATCAACGGAAAGCCGGCGTAGACAAATGCCACATGCAACGGATGGCGGACGAGATCGTTGATCAAGATCGCGTCACGGCTCACGCGCAATGCCTCTTCCGCGAAGCGTGCCAATTGGTCAGGCTCCAGGTGATGTGCGAACAGACTGCAGCTCACCAGATCGAAGCTGCAATCTGCAAAGGGAAGCACCCTTGCATCGGCCACAACTGCGCACTGCCTGTCTTCATTCCCCAGATGTGAGAACACGCGATCAAGAGAAGTCACGTCCAGAGTGATGCCTTGTCTTTCGAGTTGCTTGGCGGCAAGTCTGGGCACCTCGCCTAATCCTGCTGCAACCTCGAGCACTGAGAAATGCTTTTTCCCCGTCGCGGATGCGACGCGCTCGATCAAGCAACGCGTAGTAGCGACTCCACCGAACCAGCGATTGATTCGGCAAATATCCCGCAACGAGGCCTCGATCTCGGCGGATGGGCACGCGTCCGAATCGAGGATTTCCGGTTGGTTGATTCGCTGCATGGTGAGATCAGTGATTCGCCCCAGCTCTCACGAGTGTAGTCGGCTCGACGGCCAGGGTTGTCAAATAGACATCACGGCTTCAATGAAGACGCTTGACCCCACCAGATCCAAGGGTCGCGCAGGCGGTCGTGATGTTCGCGCCCTTTGCGGCATTCTTGGCGTTCTACGCGGTCAAAGGCTGTCGCAAAGATCGCTAGGAATCGCGAAGTCCGCAAACAAATACAGGAGCGCTCAGACTTCGGCCAGTTCTTCTTCGAGCAATTGCTTGTTATACAGGTCGCAGTAGTAGCCGTTCAAGGCCAGCAGTTCGTTGTGGGTGCCGATTTCGACGATACGTCCACCATGCAAGACGGCGATACGGTCCGCATTGCGGACGGTGGACACGCGGTGCGAGATGAAGATGGTCGTGCGACCGCGCATAACGTCGCGCAAGTGGTTGAGAATCTTGTCTTCGGTATGCGTGTCGACGCTGGAGAGCGCGTCGTCGAGGATCAGAATTTTCGGATTGCGGATGAGGGCGCGCGCGATCGCCGTACGTTGCTTCTGTCCGCCGGAGAGTGTGATGCCGCGCTCGCCCACCATGGTGTCGTAGCCTTCGGGAAAGCCCTCGATATCGACCGCGATGTTGGCCGCATCAGCTGCGTTGTGAATATCCTGATCGGTGGCGAAATCGACTCCGAGCGCAATGTTCTCGCGGATGCGGTCACTGAACAGGAAAGTTTCCTGAGGCACGAATCCGATATTTTTGCGCAGTGTCGAGACCAGATAATCGCGAATGGGACGTCCATCGATCAGAACCATGCCTGGCTCGGCGTCGTAGATGCGCGGGATCAGACTCACCAGCGTGGTTTTTCCCGAGCCGGTCGGGCCGACGATTGCCAGGCTGGTGCCTGCGGGCACTCTCAGGTTCACGTCGTGCAGAACCTCGTTCCCTTCGTAGCTGAAGTTGAGTCCGCGGAACTCGATCTCGCCCTTTATCTCGGGGGCCTGCGCGCCTGGAGCATCCTTGATCTCCGGCTGCTCCTGCAAGATTTCGTTGATGCGGATCAACGACGCAGTGCCGCGCTGGAAGATGTTGATGACCCAACCCAAGGCGATGATCGGCCAGGTGAGCTGCATCATGTAGGTGCTGAACGAGACGAACTGTCCAACGCTCATCGAACCGGAGAGGGAAAGCGTGGTGGTGACTGCGGGATGCGAGTTTCCGAGATTCGAAACCAGCGTCACGCGCGAAAGTCCGTGAATGACTTCGCGTCCGCCGAGCCACAACACGAGCACTACGGCGCATCCCAGCATGAGTTCGAGTGTGGGCCAGAGCATGCCCATGAGACGAACCAGGCGCAGGCTGCGGCGAATGTATTCCTGGTTTTCGGTTTCGAAGGCCCGAATCTCGGCGTCCTCTTGCACGTACGCGCGGATCAGCCTCGCGCCAGAGAAGTTTTCCTGCGCGCGAGCGGAGATGTCGGAGAACATGGCCTGGATTCGTTCGAAGCGTTCGTGAATCCGGCGGCCGAAGGTTTGAATCACGACGCTGACCGCGGGTAGCGGCAGAAACGTGTAAAGCGTGAGCCAAGGACTGATGGAGATCATGAAGGCGAGCGCCCCAGCGGTGTAGACGATGGTGTTGGCCGAATACATAATCGCGGGGCCTAGCAGCATGCGGACCGCGTTGAGGTCGTTGGTGGCGCGCGCCATGATATCGCCGGTGCGGTGTCGCTGATAGTACGAATAGGAAAGGATTTCCAGCCGCGCGAACAGGTCGTTGCGCAGGTCGAATTCCATGTCGCGCGAGATGCCGATGACGATCCAGCGGGTGAGGAACTGGAAGATCCCCTTGGTGACGGCGATGGCGAGCAGTAACGCCGCATAGACCAACAATTTGTGTCTGTTGACGCCTTCGTGCAGATCGTCGGCAGCCTTGCCGAGCACCAACGGAAAAAGAATCCATATGCCGTTGGTGAGCAGGACGCAGAGCGTGCCCGCGGCGTAACTCCAGCGGTAATGTTTCAGATACGGCAGGAGCGGGCGCAAACTCTTAGGCAGCATGGAAATCCAGTAGATGAAATTCTAGCAGGGGTGGTTCAGATTTCCGGCCGTGCGACTGGCCCGGAAGAAAGGGAATTCTGGTTTCCTGTGCTGTGGAATGGAAAGGTTCGGCAGAAATAGTTTGAGAGCGGGCTTAATCGCTGGGGGTCGGCGAGGCTCGATTTGGGGAAAATTTTGGGTTGGAAGGTCTCCCTCGACTCTGGCCGAATCCCATGACTAGCGCGGGTTTTGCAAAAATGGCTTGCAAAATCTTGAGCCCCCAACGGCTTCCCCAAAGGCTTCAGGACTCAGAATATTGAAAACAAAGGAGTTGGAGTCTTGCTTTCGCGGTCTCAGCGCGTACCGCCTCCGCCTCGACGATGATCGGCGTCCCGGTTTTCAAGGTCAAGGTCAGAGGTCACATCAGCCTGTCGAACTGCCCTGAGATGGAAACCGGCCAAGAGCAGCGAAAGGATAACTAGTCACGCTCGAAGTGGACCGGCAATTGTGTCTTCGGTCGACTCGCACCGATTGGCCTCGCAGATGTCGAACGCGCCTATAATCCTGTGGGTTGAAGGAGCGACATGCTCAGGGTGGGAGTGGTTGCAGGATTTCTGGCGACGCTAGTGGCGACGAGCGGGATCGCGCAAGAGCATGAGCACGAGAACGGCGAGAAGCTGGGAGCGGTTCATTTTGCCACTTCTTGCAACCAAGGAGCCCAGAAGGAATTCGACCGGGCGGTGGCGCTGCTGCACTCCTTCCAGTTCAGCCGGGCAATCCAAGGATTCAACGCTGCACGGAAGAGCGACGCGTTCTGCGGGATCGCGTACTGGGGCATCGCGCTCAGTGAGTGGAGTAATCCCTTCGCCGCCGGAATGAAAGAAAAGGGCCAGTTACAAGCAGGGCGGAAGATCGCGGAACGGGGCAAGGCTGCAGGCGCGAGGACGGAGCGTGAACGGGCGTACATCGCTGCCGTCGGCAAGTTATACAGCGACTTCGAAAGGACGCCGCAGCAAGCTCGTTTGGTCGCCTATCGCGACGCCATGCAGCAGATCGCGGGGAAATATCCGGAGGACGTGGAGGGGCAGATCTTCTACGCGCTGGCGCTCGCCGCCTCGGAAGAGCCGGCGGACAAGACCTACGCCGGGCGGCTCAAGGCGGGCGCGATGCTTGAGAAATTATTCGAGGAGGAGCCAGCGCATCCGGGTCTGGCACACTACATCATTCACACCTATGACGTGCCACCGCTGGCGCCCCGAGCCCTGAAAGCCGCGCGACGTTATTCAGAGATTGCGCCAGATGCCCCGCATGCGCTGCACATGCCGTCGCACACATTCACCCGCACGGGTTACTGGCAGGAATCCATCGACAGCAACGTGGCGGCGGCCGCGGCTGCGCGGCGCGAGAGTCAGACGGCAGAAGAGCTGCATGCCACCGACTATCAGATCTACGCCTATCTGCAAACGGGTCAGGACGAGGCGGCGCGGCGGATGGTGGCTTCCTTGCCGGAGATTGCTTCTCGATTCGATCCCAAAGTAGTAATCGGCGGCGCAGGGGGCCCCTCGGCTGGATACTTTGCGCTTGCGGCGATTCCGGCACGGTACGCGCTGGAGCGCCATGAATGGAAGGAAGCTGCGCAACTAACGGCGCGAGAGACGCCATTTCCTTACACCGAAGCCATGACCTGGTTTGCCCGCGGATTAGGCGCAGCGCGCCTGGGACAAGGACCGGCGGCGCAGGAGTCGGTGGCGGCGCTCGAGCGAATCCGGGAGCGGCTGTTGAAGGCGGGTGAAAACTACTGGGCGGGGCAGGTGGAAATCCAACAGGTTGAGGTGGGGGCGTGGGCAGGGCTCGCGGAGGGTAAGAAACAGGAGGCGTTGCGGCTGATGAAGTCGGCAGTGGAACTGGAAGATGGGACAGAGAAGAGCGCGGTGACGCCCGGCCCTTTGGCCCCGGCGCGCGAGCTACTGGGCGAGATGTTCCTGGAAATAAACGAGCCAGCGCAGGCCCTGGATCAATTCGAGGCAACATTAAAGAACGAGCCGGGACGTTTCCGCGCGCTCTATGGAGCGGCGCGCGCTGCGCAGCTCGGCGGAGGTCGCGAGGCGAGTCAGAGATATTTTCGCCAGCTGTTGAATGGTTGTGAACGCGCGGACCAGCCAGATAGGGCGGAGATTCTGGAAGCAAAGAAAGCAATTTTGCAGAACTAGTTGTACGGGAAAGGCACATGGGTACCAACTCCGCCACCCAGTGGGGAATCGTCCCGACAATCGGCTCGCAGGATGTTCGATGACTTGCCGCCCCCACCGGATGGGAGAGCGATGCCTCACACAAATTCTGCTTCAGTTACGCCTACCCTGCGCTACTCTCCGTGTTCAGGGTCGTGTGGGAGCCGAAGAATAAGAAAAAGTTCGACGGCGCCTCGACGGCATCGCCGGTCTTTCCAGCAGCGTGTATCTTGGCTACGGAAGTGATCCCCGATGCGCCTAGCGCCCGATAAACCGCAATCCTCGCTGCTGGGGTCAGGCCGTTCATGGGGAATTTCCTCGCTTCAGATTACCTGGACGGCGCCATTCGGACTCGAGTACGCGATAGTGGCGAATTCGGATTGGCGCGGTAGGATTTCTTCTGCTTCGAATACGCGGCGGAATTTTTCTTGCTGGGTGAATCTGGCTCTCTTTACTTCTCAAAAGGTTCTTAGATTGCGGGACAAAGGCCGGGGTTTTCGATTGCGCTTCGAGTAACTCGAGAGACTTTCGCATTTGTCACTCTGGGCGCGTGCCAATCCGATAGGGGCGAACGTTCGTATCCCTCATGAAAGCGGTTCAATTCAAGGAGAGATTATGAAGAACAAAATCGCAGCTCTGTTGTTGAGCGTTGTTGCCTTCGCCGCACCTTTGGCGCTCGCCGGTTCCGACAATCCGGTTGTCGGTGGACAGGAGATGTATCCGACAAAGGACATCGTGGATAACGCCGTAAACTCGGCGGACCACACTACACTGGTCGCGGCGGTGAAGGCCGCGGGTCTGGTGGGCACGTTGAAGGGCCCCGGTCCTTTCACGGTGTTTGCACCGACCAATGAAGCGTTTCGGAAATTACCGGCGGGCACGTTCGAGAATTTATTGAAACCGGAAAACAAAGACGCCTTGACGAAGATTCTTACCTATCACGTTGTCGCTGGCCGGTTAACTGCTGTGGACCTGAAGAAGCAGATAATGGACGGCAACGGACGAGCGGAATTGAAGACCGTAAGCGGCGGCACACTTGTGGCCATGATGCAGGGCAAGAACATTGTGCTGAAGGATGAAAAGGGTGGCATGTCGATGGTGACCATTCCAAACGTTTTCCAGTCGAACGGCGTGATTCACGTGGTGGACACGGTAGTGATGCCAAACTAAGCGCCATCGGATGTGAGCCAGGCGCTCCTGAAACAGGAGTGCCTATTTTTTGGGGTGCCGAGCATGTCCGGCGGGTGGGAGCGCGGACAGGCAACTGTCCCCTTATCCCGATTGAAGCGTGCCGGCGCGACCTGAGACAATCTCTCGTCGATTGACCGATCGAGTGTGTCTGTCGGGTTCGGATGTTCTGGTACGATGGTTCGCTCCGCGCCACGCCAGTGTGGGCGTTGCGTCCTGCTCTCGAGTTGGGGCGCATCGTCGCTTCGGACGGAATCGCTTCAAGAAACGCAATCCGTTCATTGTGACTGGACGTACTTTGAGGAGACGAGATAAGGGTTTGTCGAGCGCTGCCCCCAACGTGGTTCCGGCTGATGTAACGCTGGTGTCGGCGATTCGCTCCGGCGATGAGCGAGCCATGGCACAGTTGTATGAGCGCTATTCCGGAATTGTTTATTCGGTTGCGCTGCGTGTTCTTGGCGATACGGGGGCTGCGGAGGACATTCTGCAGGAAATATTCATGCAACTTTGGCGTAATCCGGACGGATTCGATGTTAGCCGTGGAAGCCTGCCGGGATGGCTCGCCGTAATCGCGCGAAACCGGGCAATCGACTCCTTCCGCAAGCGCCGTCCGGAAGTTGAGATGACGGATGTGGTCGTCGGCATTGGTCCCGACATGGTTCGCGGTATCGAGTGGAACCGTACGCTGGACAAAATTCGAGGGGTGCTGGGAAGCATACCGGCACCGCAGCGATCTGCTTTGGAATTGAGCTTCTTTGAAGGACTCACGCATACCGAGATTGCGGAAAAAACGGGCGAGCCGCTCGGAACCGTCAAAACGCGTATCCGCGCCGGTTTGCTCGCGTTGCGCAAAGCATTCAATCGATGAATGGGCACGAACAATTCGCCGATGACCTCGCGCTGTACGCGATGGGAACACTCGAGGGAGACGAGCGCCTTCGAGTGGAAGGGCACTTACAGGAGTGCCCCGCCTGCCGGGTTGAACTGGAAAAGTTTCGCGGCGATGTAGCATTGCTGGCTTTTTCAGCCAGCGGACCAAGGCCTCCGGCGCGCTCCCGGGAGCGCCTGCTGGCCGCCATCGCAAAAGAGCCGCGACGAATCGAGACTCGTGCGTCCAGGCCGATGGCTTGGTGGAGGGCGTTTGAGTGGGCGGGCGCGGTAGCCGTTGTAGTGATGGTCCTTTTGTTGGTTCGTCAAAACAATGATCTTCAACGCCGTGTAGCCGACCTTCAAAGTAGTTCGGCGCGGCAGCAACAGCAGTTGCTCCAAGCGAAGCAGTTAGTCGGGACATTAACCTCTGCGGACGCGGAGCATTATGTTCTGGTCGCGGGAAAGAGTCCTCCGCAGCCGCAAGGAAGAGCGATTTATGTACCATCCAGCGGGACTCTGGTGTTCCTTGCCAGCAACCTGCCGCAACTGCCTCCGCAGAAGATTTATGAATTGTGGCTGATCCCAACCAAGGGTACGCCCATTCCAGCCGGACTGTTCAGGCCGAATCCTCAGGGGAGCGCAGCTGTCGTCAAACCGCCATTGCCAGCGGGGATAGAGGCGAAGACCTTCGCCATTACCGTGGAACCGGAAGCGGGCTCAGCCGCGCCGACTTCCCAGCCGATCATGGTTGGGAGCAGAGGATAACGCTTCTCAGCGACGAACCCCCCGGTGATATGGTGTCGGCTATCGTGCAGATGGATGCTGGTCGGATTTTGCAGGTTCTGCGCGATCATGAGACTCGGGTGCGTGCGCCTGCTTGGAGAGAACTGCGAATGGGAAAAGGTCACGGCCGAAGGCGGCCACGCTGACTCCGGTTATTACCGCGATCCATGCGGCGAAGAATAGGGTTCCGGCGTTAAAGAGCAAGGAGTCAAGAGT